>JAABUQ010010450.1_pt1 | contig 12148 bp, 8 predicted proteins | sample 5560001 | NCBI WGS metagenome assembly JAABUQ01 (sample SAMN10711888, study PRJNA513371) | rock metagenome | isolation source: Antarctica rocks | place: Antarctica: Victoria Land, Finger Mt nord | collected 2015-12-18
AAGGTCTCGCGGCCGGCGTCACCCAGAGCGGCGAGCTCGGCCAGGTCGAGGCTGTTGGGCAGCTGCAGCGGCCGCCAGCGGCTGCCCAGTAGTGGGGCGAAGCGCTCGGCCGCGCTCTGGCCAGCGCGGTCCGGGTCGAAGACGCCGTAGACGGCCGCCGCCGCGCCCAGAGCAGGCAGGCGATCGAGTGGGAAGTGCGTGCCGCAGATGGCGAAGGCGGGCAGCTCCCAGGCGACAGCCGCCAGCCAGTCGAACGGACCCTCCACCAGGTACGCGGAGCGTCGATCGACCACGTGCTCCAGGCCGAGCACGGGCTTGTCGCCCGGCAGCGCCAGGTACTTGGGGCGCGGCCGGCGCGCGGATCCGTTTTCGCCGGACACGACACCGGACGCTGGGTCCGCGAGCGCGCGGCCAATGCACCAGATCGGTCGGCCGCCGCGCAGCTCGGGGACGATGAGCCGATCGACGAAGAACTCACGCTCGATCAGACTGGTGTCCTCGGCCGCCGGCCGCTGGACGACGAGACCCAGGGCGATGGCCAGGGCCAGCGGCCCGGTTGTGGGGTCCGCCGACGCCGCGTGCTGAAGACGCCCCAGCAGCGTGTGGCCGTCGGCGTACCCGAGCCGCTGGGAGCGCGCGACCTGCTCGGGGACCGCCCGAGCGCGCAGGTAGCTCAGCGCCCGCGGCGTACACCAGAGCTGCTCCTGGTAGGTCCGCACGGCGAACTCCAGGACCTCGCCCTCCGGGGATTCGGGCGCCAGGTGCTCCCAGCACCGCGCGGACGGCCGCGGGCCGGTGCGAGCGTCCGGCTCCAGAGTTGGTGGCCGGCCGCGCGTGCTGAGGCGCTCGCAGGCCTCCTGGAAGGAGCATCCCTCGCGGTCCATGACGAACGTGATGACGTCGCCGTGGGCGCTGCACGCGCCGAAGCAGAAGTAGTGCTCGCTGTCAGCATGGCGGGCATCCACCCAGAAGCTCGGCGTCCGCTCCTGGTGGAAGGGACAGAGCGCGCGGTAGGTGCCCGCGCTTTCGCGCCGCAGCGCCACGCCGTACGAGGCGATGACGTCAGCCAGCGGGCGCTCCCGCTTGAGCGCCTCGGTATCGATGCGGCTAGAGCAACCGGTTCGGCTCATCGGAGGCTCCGTTCGGCGTGGACGTGCGGCGCCCGTCGCTGCGTCGGGCCGTGAAGATGGTCTTGAGCGAGCCCGGCGCGCTGGCGGGCGCCGACGCAGGCGGTGGGGTCGGGTCCTCGCGTGCGGCGTCCCGTGCCAGCTGCTCCAGGTCGCGCGGGTTGGTGGTCGCCAGGTGGTGCTCGGCCTTGCTGGCGACGACCTGGAGTCGGACGCGGTTGCCGCGGACCAGCAGCAGACCCTCGCCCCGATCGGCCCCCAGCAGGAGCTGGCGCTCGTCGGGCGTGAGGCGGAAGCGCGCCGTGGCCGCGTCGATGGTCTCGGCCTTCTGCTTGAGCAGCAGCACCTGCGCCGCGTTGGCCAGAATCGTCTCGCCGTGGCCGCCATCGGCCAGGTCGGTCACCTGCTGGGTGATGGTGACCAGGCCCAGGTAGTACTTGCGGGCGCGGCGGGCCATGGCGGCCAGGAAGGCGCCGCCCTCGGGGAAGCGCAGGAGTGACCAGGCCTCGTCGATGACCAGCAGCCGCGGTCGGCGGTGGCGCCGGACGCGACTCCAGACCCAGCCCGCGATCAGGTGGATGGCCAGAGGTCGCAGCTCCTCGGCCAGGTCGCGGATCTGGAAGACCACGAACGACCGGTCCAACACCACGTTGGTGGGCCCGGCGAACAGGCCCGCGGCCAGCGAGCCCGCGACGTACCGCTCCAGCCGCGTGCCCAGGCTGGCGGCCACGCTGCCAGGGACGTCGGCGAGCGTGGCGTGGAGATCGCGCAGGAGGGGCGCGGTGCAGTCGTGGGTCGTGGGGTCCCGCGTGATCCCCGCGCGGGCGTAGGTCTGGTACAGGGCCCGATCCAGCACTGCCCGTTCGTGCGCATCCAGCGAGCCGGGCCCACCATGCGGGCCGCTGGTCGGGCACAGCATGACCTCCAGCAGGCCGAGCAGGGCTGTCACGCGCTCCGCGAGGACGTCCTCCTCGTCACCGGCGTCGCGGTCTGCGGTGGTCGAGGCCGGCAGGTCGAACGGGTTAAGCTGGTGGCTGGACGAGGCCGCCAACCGCACCACCTGCCCCCCGACCGCTTCGGCCAGTGGCCGGTACTCGTCCTCGGGGTCGACGACGATGCAATCGGTGCCGTTGACCAGCTGTCGCAGCGCCAGCAGCTTGCAGTAAAAGCTCTTGCCGGAGCCAGCCGGCGCCACCACGGCCTGGTTGGCGTTGTCCAGCGAGCGGTCGAACGGGTCCAGCAGGACCGGCGTCCCACCCGCGCCAGACACGCCGGCCAGCATGCCCGCCTCCATCGCCAGCGATGGGCCGACGAACGGCAGGGTCGCGGCCAGAGCGCTGGTATCCATGTTGCGCGGCACCAGCAGGCTGTCCCGAGCCTCGGGCCGGCAGCTGGCGAAGCCCCGCTCCTGCTCCCACAGCGCGCGCCGCGACTGGGCCAGTAGCGCGTCCAGCTGCTCTTCGACGCGCCGGGTGAGGTCATCCAGGTCGCGCCGGGTTCTGGCCCGCAGCAGCAGGTACAGGCTTACGGCGAACAGCCGCTCGTGGCCGCGTTGGAGTCGCTCGCGCAGCCGCTCGGCATCTTCCAGGGCGATCTCGCGCTCGGGATCGGCGACGCGTTCGCCGCGCAGGGCAGCCAGGCGCGACGATTGCAGGCGGGCGATCTGGACGCCCAGGGCGCGGACCATGTCGGCCGAGGGCAGCGGTCGCACGTGCACGCTGAGCTCGATCGGCAGGTCGGCCTCGACCAGCAGGCTCAGCCAGCCCGGACTGACCAGACGTGGGTACGCGGTCACGGCCAGCACACGGGCGTACTGCCCGTCGAGTCGCAAATGGTCCCAGCGCACGTCGCAGCCGCTGGGGGCGATCAGGTCTGCCAGATTGCGGGTGCCCAGGGCAAAGAGCCGCTCGGCATCCGCGTCGTCGCCCACAATCGTGCGAGGGTCGGGTATCTCCGTCTGGGCGGTGTCCTGGCGCGCGCGGCGGCGGGCGCCGACGGCCAGAGTGGTGTAGGCGCCAAGCTCGTCGCGCAGGCGCTGCACGCGGGCCAGCTCCGGCGACCAGCAGCGCTGCATCAGCTCGGCGAGCTGCTGGCTCGACAGACGACGCGTGCGCAGTCCCGAGCGACCGAGATGGCGGGCGACCAGGTCGCAGCGGGCGACCAGACGCTGCCCCAGGTCGAGCGGGATGGCGGTCGGGTCGTCCGCTCCCTTCCTCAGATTCTGGCGGTCGAGCAGGTGGCGGAGCTGACGCCCCAGTGAGGCGACTGGTCGCTCGGTCTGGTGGGGCAGCACGACGTAGCAGTGGCGCTCGAGCAGGGTGCGCTGCTGGGCGAGCGCCTGGACAAAGGCCACATACTCGCGGGCGACCGAGGCCAACGGCTCCGGCAGCTCGTCGGCGCGGGCGCGCACCCGCCGCAGGTGGGCGGCGAGATCGACCGGTTCGGCCCGCACCAGGATCTGAAAGGGCGCTGTCTGGGCGTTGAGGAACTGGGCTCGGCCGGCGAGCACCTCCTCCTGGGTCGCGTCGGCGGCGGTGGCCAGGGCGGCGTCGACCCCGGTCACGTCGAGTACCGCGACCGCGTGCGCGGGCTCGCCGCTGCCGAAGCGGGCGATGCCGTCCGCCAGGGCGACCAGGTCGAAACGGGCCTGGACGGCAGCGGTCACGAGCGCAACCTCCCGCGTCCGCGACCGATCGGACGGCGGGGAAGCTCATCGACCGTGGGCGTGGCTCCGATGTCCGGTCCGAGCCAGTCGAGCTCGGGCGCCACCTCAGCCCAGCCGCGGACTTTCGCCGTCCGGGACGGACGCGGGTCCGGCCGGTCCAGGCGCCAGACGAGCCGGCGCGGCAGGAGAACAAAGACGAGGGCTGCCAGCAGCCACTGGTCCAGGGGTCGTCCGCCCGGCTGGAGCAGCGCGAGCACGAGCCCGACAAGGCCCAGGCCGGTGACGAGCGCGAGCCGAAGCGGCAGCGGCAGGATGGCGGTCTGATCCCAGACGGCATAGGCAAGCGACGCCCCGACCAGCAGACGCAGGAGCTGGCGCGGGGTGAGGCCGAAGGCGAGGGTGTCCTCGACCTGAAGGTGCGTGGGGAGCTCGTAGACACGGGGCATACGGAAACCTCCGGGGGACGGCCTACGCAGGCAGGCCGAGCGCCGTGCCGAGGGCCTGTGCTGGTGCGCCCAGGGCGCCGCCGACGAGGTTGGCGATGACCTTGCACAGGATGACGATGGCGAAGCCGATCAGGGCGCTGGACAGGCTGCTCTTGGCCGACTCGTGGCCGCGGACGCTGCCGCCGGCGGTCATCCACTGGTAACCGGCGAGCATGACGAAGAAGGCGGCAACGATGGCGGCCACTGTGGCGCCGAGTGTGAGCAGCGCGTCGAAGGTGCGGACGATAGGGGCCGGGTCCACGCCGAAAGGAACCTCCTGGACTGGAGCGCGCAGGGCGCTCGGGCTGCGGCTGCCGCAGTTGCGGCCGTCGACAGCGAGTCTCCTCAGGAGGCGTCCCCAAGACGTTCCCAAGGCGTTCCCGAGGCGTGACTGGCGGGATTGCCCGGACAATTGCTGCCTGGAACGGTTTCGGAACGCCGTCCCTGGCGGCGCCTGGACACCGACATCATGCGTCGGCACGGTCCCCAGGCCCCAGCACCCGCCCCCAAAGGGCAATGGGCCGAACGTCGACCCTTACGAACCCGGCTGGCTCACTGGTGCGCAGGTTGGGGTGTTCGATGCGCGTGTGTTGGCGGCGGGGCGCACTGTGTGTGCGACAATCCCCACTGCATCACGAGAGGCGACGGCTGTGGTGAGCGGACACGCTGGAGAGGTTCCGACGCGGGTGACGGTGAGGGTGCAGTCCCAGGGGCGCGTTGTGGCGGGTGATCCGTGCGCTGGCCATGACTGCGACCTGTGCCATCGGTGCCGCCGGGGCCGCTGCTGCCGCCGCGACCGGCCTGGCTACCGCCTCCCCGAGCTGGGCGAGGTGACGCCCATTTTTGGCGAGCTCGGCGTTCTAGCCAGTGACGATGACACGGGGGTCCAGTGCCACGTCTGCGCTGCGATCCGTTTCGCCCAAATCATGAACGGCAGCTTTGGCGGCAGACGCCGGAAGCTGGCGGTCCTCTGAGGGACGGCGAGCCTGGGAGGTGATGGACCGCTCAGGACAACTTCCTACCCGATGCAGGGTGCGGCTTGAGCAGCCAAGTCCCTGTCCTTGCGGCGAACAAGGAACAGCCCTCCCCCTCGGAAACGGGTGACCGACGCGCTGGCGAGGCGTCCCGAGAAGCGGGGAGGCCAACCGGGGATCACGACCAGACCCCACCTGGAAAATCGCATCCGGGAGCAGGCAGCTATGGGTAGTCAGCCGAACAGGCCGTGCGGCCGAAGCGGAGGCCCGCACGCGAACGCACGTTTGAACCGTCGTCATGGCAATCCGGCCGCACGTGGGATCGTCAGGGCGGGCCACCGTCCTGACCAGGCCGGCCCAAAACGGGAGATGGCTCTGCGGACCAGCGCATCGCAGAACGACTGGTCATTCGCTCATACGCAACCCGGCGGACAGTGCGACCCTACGGCTGCGCAAGACGGGTAGGAGGAACGGAGTAACCGCCCCGACGCTCTCCGCGGGATAGCTCGCGGAGCAGGGACCGCCTCACCGCAGGCGTCGGGCGCGGAGGGATGGCCCAAGAAGCCAAGGCCCTGGGTAACGCCAGGGATACGCTGACGTGGGCCACGTTGGATGGGCTGAAGAGACGGACACGGAGTACACAGGTCATGAGCACGGCGGCGACGCCAGTGTATGAATGGAAGGCGCTGCCCTGGCGCGAGATCCAGCGGCAGGTCTTCAAGCTCCAGACCCGCATCTTCAACGCCTCACGTCGTGGCGATGCACGGGCCGTCCACAGACTGCAACGGTTGTTGATGAACTCCTGGGCCGCGCACTGTTTGGCGGTGCGCAAGGTCACGCAGGACAACCATGGGAAGAAGACCGCCGGGATCGACGGGCAGAAGAACCTCCCGCCGGCCCAGCGGCTCGAACTCGTGGCTGAGCTTGTGCGACCGAGCCGACCGCAGCCGGTCCGCCGCGTCTGGATCCCGAAGCCGGACGGGGCGGAGCGACGGCCACTGGGCATCCCGACCATCCGAGATCGGGCGGCACAAGCCCTGGCCCAGTTGGCCCTGGAGCCCGAGTGGGAGGCGCGCTTCGAGCCGAACTCCTACGGGTTCCGCCCAGGACGCTCGGTGCACGATGCGATCGGCGCGATCTTCAATGGGGTCTGCCGCAAGCCAAAGTACGTGCTGGACGCAGACATTGCTGCTTGCTTCGATCGCATCGACCACACGGCGCTACTCGCCAGACTCAAGACCTGCCCACGTCTGCGGCGAGCCATCGCAGGATGGCTCAAGGCCGGCGTCTGGGACGGCGTCGAGTTCAAGCCGACCGAGGCCGGCACGCCGCAGGGCGGGCCGCTCTCGCCGTTGCTGGCGAACATCGCGCTGCATGGATTCGAAGACCACTTACGGACAGCATTTCCCGCCCTGAACCGACAGGCTCGGCAGCGGGGGGGATCAGGTTTGCCGCTGGTGGTCAGGTATGCCGATGACTTCGTGGTCCTCCATGAGGACCTCGGCATCATCGAGCAAGTGCAGCGCCTCGCGGCCGAGTGGCTGGCGAGCATCGGGCTGGAGCTGAAGCCCAGCAAGACGAGGATCGTCCACTCGCTGCACAAGCATATGGAGCAACACGCCGGGTTCGACTTCCTCGGCTTCACCATCCGCCAGGTCCTGGTCGGCCACCATCGGGCCGGCAAGGACTCGCACGGACGGCGGCTGGGCTTCAAGACGCTCATCACGCCGAGCATGGCCGCTCAGAAACGGCACCTCAGGAAGACGGGCCAGCTCATTGGGAAGCACCGGGCGGCGCCACAAGCGGCGTTGATCCGGGAACTCAACCGCGCCATCGCAGGCTGGGCCAACTTCTACCGAGCCGTCGTCGCAACGGAGGTGCTGACCAGGATGGATCACCTGCTCTTCGTGCAGCTCCTGCGCTGGGCGAAGCGCCGCCACCCGCAGAAAGGCGCCCGCTGGGTCAAGAATCGCTACTGGCCCGTGCGTGGCAATCGGAAGTGGGTCTTCGGCTGCCACGATGGGACACGACTGCAAGATCATGCACGCCCCATCCAGCGGCACGTCAAGGTCGTCGGCACTGCCAGCCCCTACGACGGCAACCTCCTGTACTGGGCCAGCCGCCTGGGCCACCACGCCGAGCTACCGCCTTCCCGAGCAGCCTTGCTCCGTCGGCAGCACGGGCGATGCGCCCATTGTGGACTGCTGTTCGTTGATCTGCATGAGCTGATGGACAACGATCACCGTGTCCCGCGCATCCTTGGGGGCGATGACACGACTTCGAACCGTCAGCTCTTGCACCAGCATTGCCACCACACCAAGACGGCCAGCGACGGCTGTATGGCTGCTCGCCGCCGTTCGAGACCTCGCCATCGGCGACCATCCGACGAGGAGCCGTGTGAACCGAAACGGCTCACGCACGGTTTTGAAGGCGGGCGGGGGGTCTTGCGGCCCCCCGCCTAGCCAGCGCGCGGTCTTCCAGACGCTGAACAGCCACATTCAGCGCGCTCACGAGCTCACGGTCGACGAGTACAGGGCCGCTTTTGGGCTCAACCGCGGGACGCCTCTGGCCGCGCCGGCGTTCCGCGGGCGTATGCGCGAGCACGGTCGGCGGGTCCTGGCGCCCTACTGGCTGTTCGCCGCCGAGGTTGCACGCGGCCAGACGTCTGAGCAGCGGGCATCCCAGCGCGGCGCGCGGCGCCGCCTCCAGGCGATGCGTGACCCGCGCCGGCAGGCGGCCTGGCGGCGAGCACAGCAGGCGTCGAGCGCCCGCAATCACGAGCGCTTCCTGGCCGGCGTCTGGCAGCCGCCGCGGCCACGCGACCCGAGCGCTGCCGGACGCGCCGCGCAACGCCGCCGCCGCGAGCTCGTCCAGGACCCGGTGTATCGGGCGTGGCTGTCGAGGCGGCTGTCTGAGGGCAACGGTGGCCGCCTACCGGTAACGTGCGCCACCTGCGGGACCGTCTTCGAGCTGCCTCGAGCGCGGGCCCAGAAGGAGGCGCGCCGCTACTGCAGCCGGGAGTGCCTCCGGGCAGCGCAGGCGGAAAGAGGGAGGGCGCTGGGTCAGGCGACCCCCACCCTGATGCGTCGCATGGCACGGCTCTGCCGTGTGTGCGGCGGGACGTTCACTGGCACGGTGCGCCGTGTGTACTGCTCGCCCACCTGCAAGAGCCTCGCCGACCACCGTGGCGCCACGGGTACCTGCGCCATGTGCGGGCGACCCTTCGCCGGCGAGGACGGGCAGCGTTACTGCTCGCGCACCTGTGCGGTCCGCGCGGGAACCGCCGATCGCCATGGCGCCCGTGGGCTGAGCTACGCCGCCATCGCGGCACAGCTCGGTGCGCTCACTCCCGACGCCTTCCTGGTCCTCGGCGACGCGGAGCGACGGGCTGTCCGCCTGTACTACGGCCTGGATGGGCGCGAGCGCCTGACGCAGGCGGCCATCCAGAAGCAGATCGGCGGGCAGGGAGCGCGGGTCCGCGACCTGTTGGTCACGGGCGTGGCGCGGTTGCTGGGACCCGACGTTGTCGGTTCTACGCCTCGGACGTGCACGGCGTGCGGAGGTCGCTTCACGCCGCCGGATCCCTGGTCGCGTCGACGGACATGCAGCCCGGCCTGTCAGCTCGAGCGGCGGCGTCAGAATGGGCGCGGTACCAGCCCGGCCGCCCGTGCCGACATTCGAGCGCAGATGAGCAGGGCCCCGCGCCGACGCTGGCGACCGGAGCGGGAGCGGCTCCAGGCGCTCGAGCTGGCGGCGTTTTCCGCCCTTCCGGATCAGGAGCGCCAGCTCGTGCGTCTGTACTACGGGCTCGACGCCGACGAGCTGCCCACTATCGAGGAGGTCACGCTACAGGTGGGGCTGACTAAGACCCAGACACGACGACGACTGGCGCAGGCCATAGCCCGCCTGCTCGGCGAACGCACCCCGGACGCTGAACGCGTGGCCGGGCGGACCGGAGCGGGTCGCCAGGGGCCGACGACCACGGGTGATTGCCGGTGAGCGCACGGGCGGAGCGGCTGGCGCGGGACTTCCTGGCTGCGAACGGTGAGCTGATCGAGCTCGTGGAGCACGCCACGCCGGACCAATGGCGAGAGCTGACCCGAGACGAGGGCGAGCTACGACCGGCGGGGGTAATCGCGTACCACGTCGCCTGGGCCCACCAGCACATCAACCAACGCGTGCGCGCCTTCGCCGCGGGGCAGCCCGTACCGCCGCGTCGGCCTGACCTGTTCGACGAGCGCAACGCCCGCCAGGCCCGCGAGCACCCGAGCCCCGATCGGCAGGAGACGGTCGCCTGGCTGCGGCGGGACGGCGAGGCGATAGCGGCGATGATCGCCGGGCTCACAGACGCGCAGCTCGATCGCCGGGCTCGCGAGGATCCGGACGCGCCGGAGATGACGACGGCCGACGTGATCGAACAGCGCCAGATCGGCCACGTGCGGGGCCACCTGGCGACGCTGGAAAGTGTCCTGAGGGCGCCGCCGTTTCATTGAGCTGGCCACTGGCACGCGTTCAGGGTGCGCCGCGGCGAGCCGGCCGCCCACAACCGATCAGAAGAGCTCCGGAGCCCACCGAGCTCGCGGGCGCTAGCTGGGGCACGGTGTGGTTGTCCCACCCTCGGCCGGGTTAGCCTGGTGGTCTCAGCAGGACACGACGTGCAACTGTCTGCGGCAGGCCGTATTCCCAGCAGGTGTCGTGGAAGCCGCACGGCTGGCGCTTTCGCGCGACCCAGCGCGAGCCGGGCTCGGCGCCGGTGGCCAGGAGCTGGCGCATCTCGGCCATCGTCGCCAGGAGGCGCTGCTCCAGCGCCGGCGTGAAGGGCACCCGCTCCTGGACGCCGCCCGCCAGAACCACAAGTCCGTAGGGCGGCCTCACGCCATAGACCTCTTCGACCAGCAGGCACTGGGCGGCTACTTGCAGGACGTGCGACGGGTACACGCGTCGAGCGCGGGGCTTGTGCTCGACTGGAATCACTGCCTGGCCCGAGCGCAGCACGTGGTCGGGGCGCCCCACCAGGCCCAGGCGGGCAGAGCGCAGGGTTGGAGAGCCAAGGTGGCTGTCGTCGGCTGCCACGATCACACCCTCAGTCAAGCCCAGGCCGGCGCGCTGCCGCCGACTCCAGGCGCCGAGGAGCAGGTACACCAACACCGCCAGGACGAGCGCCACCACCAGGATGATCACCCGTGTGGCCCTCCCAGAGAGAGCTGAAGGACCACAAGAATCAGAAGCAGCACGACGGCGACAACCAGCCATCGGCGCCCGTGCTCGACGCCGCGCAGGCGGTCTGTCCGCTGTCCAATCCGGCGGTGGTCCCGACTGCCGGCATCCAGGCGCTCCTCGGCGGCCGCGCTCCTGGGGGCGCCACGGCGCTGGAGGTACCACGCCTCGGGACAGAAGACGAAGGAGCCGATCTCCGAGGCGCTCAGCGTCGCCGGTGGACACGGCTCAGAAGGTCTGGCACGTGGCATCAGTCTCGCCATCGCCAGGCCCGTCGGGAGCATCTTCGTGATCGGCACTCGGAACGATCAGGCGCCTCAATGGGCTCCTCCTCAGCCACGTCAGAGTATAGAACGGCCGTTCGGCTTCCAGTGGAAGGCAGGAAGGGCGAGGGTGCTTCGCGTTCCGCGGGCCCGCGAGGAGCGTCGCCGCTCTCGATCGTCGCTGGCAGAGGATTCCAGGCCGTGTCCTGGGTTTCCATGCGCTGAATGGAGGCCGGGTCTGCGCGGGCCACGGTCACGCGGCCCGCGGCAGATGCCGGTTGAGCTGGAGAGGCTCGCGCCACGTCTGGACCCCTTTGACGAAGCCGAACGCGAGTTCGGCGTAGTCGAATGGGGCGTCCACCTGGTGGACGGCAGCGTGGTGGTTGGGACAGATGAGCACCAGGTTCTCGAGTTCGTCCTCGCCACCTCGCGAAAGCCACTGGATATGGTGGGCGTGGCAGAGGTGCCGCCCGTACCTGTCGATCGGGTCGTACAGGCAGATCTGGCAGCGGCCTTCGTACAGGTCCTGCAGATGCAGAACGTGCTTGCGCGCCCGGACCGGGTCGAATGACTCGTACAAATAGCGCGTTCGAAGGTCGTGCCCTAAGACACCCTCGGCCAGGACTCGCTCGAGGGCGACGTTGCCGTGGATCAGCCGTGCCTCGAAGGCGTCTTCAGGATAGAACGCGACGCGCTCCAGGGTTGGGAGCCCGCTGGCGACGCTGGCGAGTAACCGGTCATCAGCATCGGTGAGCGGTCTGACCGCGGCATGTCCCTGGAATGCCTGGCCGAGCCGCGCACCACGCGTGCGGACGGAGAGCGCTCGCACCACTGGCTCGATATTGGCCGCACCGATGGCATCGATGTCGAAGTAACGGCTGCGCTCGAGATCGCCCCAGACGCGGAATAGCCCGTAGCGGTAGTGGGGCACGTTCCGCGTGACAGCGCGGACGATCAGTTCGGCGGCGAGCACGTAGAGTCCGTCGCGCTGTCTCCTGGTGAACGCCCACAGGCTCTCCCCGCGGGCCAGCCCGGCCAGCCGAGAGCTGTTCTGGTTCAGGTGGTACCCGAACCCGAAGGCCCGGTCCCGGGTGTAGTTGTCGGGGCGCCAGTAGTAGAGCAGTGCCACGAGTGCGGAATCACGCCGCCCTGGACGCGGCCGCGAAGAGTTGTGCGCGATGCCACGTGATATGGTCGACGACATCGCGCGGCCGACCGGCGTGAGTCGCGAACGCCACTCCCTCCTGACACCGCGGCACTTCCGGAGATGGCACCTGGCTCAGACGTCGTCGTACCACAGGAGATGGACCTCGTCAGGGAGCTCTGCGTAGGCGCCGGGGTGAATGCCACGCAGCTGGCAGCCCTGCCGGGCGTAGTATTGGCACGCAGCGACGTTGGTGTTCTGAGTCTCGATCTT
>JAABUQ010010453.1_pt1 | contig 12147 bp, 14 predicted proteins | sample 5560001 | NCBI WGS metagenome assembly JAABUQ01 (sample SAMN10711888, study PRJNA513371) | rock metagenome | isolation source: Antarctica rocks | place: Antarctica: Victoria Land, Finger Mt nord | collected 2015-12-18
TTCCCAAACCTATTCAATTGGGTAATGGAACAGATAGGTGAGTTACCTCGACCCAGAATCTCCAAAAAATCAGCAATGGCTAGAACCCTGACGCTGCAAAGTGTCCCGTGTTAAGTTGGTAGCCATATTTCCCTCTCTCAAACGTATCGTTTCAATCCCGGATAAATTCGATAAGAACCTTGTGGTTATTTGTTGTTTCGACATCTCTAAACTAAAGAGCATTGTGGTCGCATCGTGGAGATTCGCAATGTTGTAGGCCAAGGAATGGGACAGAAGACTTTTCCCCATTGATGGGCGACCCCCTAACACAATTAAATCCCCTGGATACAGACCACCGAGAAGATTATCCAAGTCATAGAATCCAGTAGGTATCCCCGGCTTATTCCCTGTAGTCGCAATTTGCTCTATTTGGGCAAAGACCTCAACACAAATATCAGAAATCATTTCTGGTTCATTGTCGCTCTTGGAATGATTACGAATGGCAAATATCTGCTGCTCAGCGCTATCTACTCGGTCAGCAATGTTTTTTGTTTGGTCATAACCCATCCTGGTGATGTCATTGCCTGCCGATATCAATTTTCGGCTTAGGTATTTCTCCTGTACCAGCACTGCTAAGGCATCAATATTGATTGCTGATACAGTACGCTCTACTAGCTGCGCTAACTTAGTTTTGCCCCCAATTGAAGAGAGCAAGTCATGGTCATTTAGCCATGCCGTAACACTCAATAAATCAGTAGGTTTGTTTTGGTTGTAGAGGCTGCGACACGCTTGGTAGATATCTTTGTGATTACTAATGTAGAATGCCTCAGGCTCCAAGGTGTCCACTATCCGCCCCATTGCCTCTGGGTCTAGCAGGATACCGCCTAAAATCGCTTCCTCTGCCTCTATGTTTTGAGGTGGGACTTGGTCTTCAACCCCATCAAATGCCAATGTCTGTGTCATGATGCGTCATTTACCTTTTTCAACTGTTGACTGAAATATTTCTTGGCAAATCTAAGCCAATCCTTGTGCCAGCTTTCACGGGCTAAAAATGCTTCTTCCCCTTCTTGCTGGTATGCTTTGATTAATTCTTCATGCCGAGAACGAGGCATCGACTCAATGTTTGGGGTAGCAAGCGCACTGGCAGGGGTTTTTGGTGCAGGGGTTGGCTCCGCCAAACGTTCTCTCTTCCAGCCTTGGTAGGCTAAGGAAGCCGACTCTGGATGCTTGTTAGCCCACGCCAAGGCATGACTCTCAGCTTCTGCCTTGCTGGTCTTTCCAGCCGCCACCAGCAACTTTCCCTTCCACCTGAGAAACTCAAGTTTCTCCTCAGCCGCTCCAGGACACTGCCATTTGCTTTGAGATTCTGATTGAGTATTTATACGCTTCTTCGGTTTTCGAGTGGCGGCGGCATTTTCGTCCCCAACTAAGTCCTTGTTTTGTGCAGGGTCTTCGCTCTGCTTGTCAACTAAGCCACTGTGCCGGTCTACTTTCACCTCTTCCTCTTCGACTTGTGAAGCAACACACACACTTGGGTGGGGGGCCGGGGCTGCGTTAGCAGGGGCGGCTCTATGTGTATTCTCCTGAGAATTCTCTGTGAAATCTATATATAGATGAGTTGCCCATTTCGGTAAGGCTTATTGCTGAAATGGGCAAGGCTTGTTTCCCATTTGGGCATTCCTTCTTACCGATTTGGGCATTCCTTCTTACCGATTTGGGTGACAAGGACTTTCCAAGGGTTTCAGGCTTTGATAGCGAGTGAGTGATTTGTTCCAGCCTTTCAGGGTTCAGCCCGATAAACATGGTTGTGGGAATGGTGCCGAACGCTGTGTGAACTGCACGCAACTCAATGTCGATGATTTCTAGCTTCTCCAGTAGGCTCAAAGCATCTCTAGCAACCTTTTCGCTGCATCCTAGGAGCTTTGCAAATGCCTCTGGACTACGTTGGAGTTTGTCTTCCGCAAACTTCTTTCGATAGCCAATGATGTGTCCGCTCAATTCATTTCTAATTTCGACTGGGCGATACCAGTAAACGATGTCAGCCAGAATCAGGCAGGCAACGTGGTCTGTGAACTCCCCTCGTTTGTTTGCGTACCGGATATGCTGATACCAGCTGTGATGAACAGTATTGCCCTGAAAATGAAGCTTGGAAACCGCATCAACTACTGGATGCCCGGTCAAACTACTCATGAGCGCACCCCCTCTTCTTCAGTCCGGGAGCCGTAGGAAGATTGTGTAGATGCCTCGAAGCGTTCGATGTGCGTTCAAAACCGCAGTAGGGGCGTTTTTGTGCTGTCTCAAAATCCTGGAGCGATTGTTGAGCCTTGGTTGCAGGAGCAATGTCACTGATTGCACTGCAACCTACGGTAGAATCGGCAATATATAGTTGCATATAATAGCTGTAGTGCCCGCCGCAGATTGTTTGCCTCGACGGGTGTCGCGTTTACAAGGGGTTGGAGTGCTGCCAGGAACCTCGGAAATTCTTTCGGCAGCACTCACTAGCCTACAAATTTGGCATAGCTTGCTTTTGAAAGCATAGCTTGTTTCTTTTTAAAAAAACAAGCTATGCTTTTATAGTACACGATAAGCTCTAGAATAGATTCTTTACGAGGCTGCGGATGGACTCTCAGGCCAGAGACCCCAGAAAACTTGCAAGACTCATCAAGGAAATCCGAACTCGCAAAGGATTAAATCAAAAGGCTTTTGGAAAACTATTTGAGCCACCGGTTACTCCGCAGGCTGTAGGTCAGTGGGAGCGAGGAGAACATGACCCAGATCGAAAGTATTGGCCCAAGATTGCAAAGCTTTGCGGGATGGACTTGGGGCAGTTTTATGAATATGTAGAAAGCGGCTCAAATTCCCAACTTTCGTATTTAGAGGAGATTGTCCAAAAAATTAAAAGTTTAGTTCCCAAGGACTTACAGGTAATTACCCGAGTCGCTGCTGAACAGTGGGCAAATCTGGGTCAGATTAGCTGTACGGCAAACATGCAACATTTGGCCTTGCTCAAGCAAGGACCTGTTGTTTGGAACAAATGGAGGAACATGAATCCTGACATCCGACCAGAACTCAACGGCGTGGACATGAATCGGGAAGATTGTACAAACCTCAGCGGAGTTAATCTTGCTTGGGCAGATCTTAGAGGAGTTAGTGGCTATGGTATAGATCTTTCTGCATCTGACCTCGCTAATGCTGACCTGAGCGGTGCAGACCTACGGCAGGTGAAGCTAGAACATGCAGATTTGAGAGCGGCGAACCTCAGCGAGGCTAACCTCAGTGGCTCGTCGTTAATGGGAGCCAGATTTGATAATGCCAACCTCGGACGGGCAAATCTCAAGGAAGCTCTCCTGATTGGAGCAATCCTCACAAAAGCTAACCTCAGCGAAGCAGACCTAACTCTTACAGACCTCAGATGGGCAAGCTTGAGTGAGGCGAATCTGGATAGGGCAACCCTTGTGAAGTGCAAGATTTACGGAGTTTCAACCTGGGGAATTAGGCTAGAGGGAGCAAATCAATCCGAGCTAGACCTTTCTTGTCTAATCCCTTTTTCGGAAGACGAGGCTAGCATGCCTGTAGATGACTTAGCATGGGCCCAACTCAGTGATCTACGTCGCAACAATCCTGAGTTCAACTCTATACTGCGCCAGCGTCTTGACGAAGAAGAGAAGGCTATTGAATACGCTAAACTGCTTCTTGAAGATTACGAGAAAGACGTGCATGAGTCAAACTCTCGCATTTATAGTAATCCTAACGGCAAATCTGGTTACAACGGCAAAACGTCATACCAAGTCTATCAGAAAGGAAACATTTTGGAAGTAAAAGAGCTTGATGAGTCTAGGCTTATACTACGGGCCATTGATGGTAAAATTCAAAGTAATCTTAGACCAGGCGATCTTGATAATCTTAAAGCACTAGTTGAATTAGAGGCAGAAAAGAAAGAAGTAAATGATTATCCACAAATGTTTATTGATGCCGCTACAACTGCTTCTCGTCTATTTCCTGAATTTGGCCGAGGTATTGTTCTAGTGTTCCATCTAATTGAGCGGCCAGACAAAATTGCTCATATATACTTAACTAAAGAAAATATTAGTAATAACAAAGTGCCTGAAACCGTGAATTTTACTGCTGAGGCAAGAGAGCATTTGCTCTCTCAACTAGCTATATATAATCCTCATGAAAAATTCATCATGGTACATTTATTGCCAAACGGTTATCAAGAAATTATCACCATTCCATTTTCTGATACTGGTGTATCTCCCCCTAATTGGTCCAATTGGTCCAAAAATAGTGCAGTTTCAACAAGCTGACATTTAACCTGAAGTTCCTGATTCTATTAAACTTCAGAGGACTCAGCTTTTGCTGGAGTAGTAGATTGGGCGTATTTCTCACTTTAACTTAAAACTCGTCGTCGAGAGATAACTTCGGGTCGTCAACTGGCCTCGGATTGGGGTCGGGATTGAAGTCGTCTAATATGAATTATCTATAGCTGCATTTTTGCTTTATACATAGTAAACACTAATAACAAAAACAGGCATTTTGCTACTTTGTAGAAATATATAAAAGTATTTGCTACATGGTAAACAAAGTAAACACATTCTCTTGCTCCTTGGAGCATGATTAAATTTTGAGCATGTCATTCACCGTAGCTTGCGGAACGCAGTGGAGCAAGGTAGGTGAATGACATGCAACCTTCTTACCCAAATTGACTAATAAACCTACGATGTAGAAAACCTCTACAAAGTGAAAAGTTTACAAAGCATGGCTTTCAGCTATTTAGCCCCAAATAAGTCAAGAAAACCGACCTCCGCTCCAACCGGAGACAGCATTTATAACGTAGCGAGCGCTTTGGCGTGCAAAGAGTGCAATGCCACGGGCTCTAGACCTAGAGCGCAGCTCGAGCCCTCACCCAGGCAGATATAGACTTGAACTCTCCTCCGGACGGGCGTGAAGATAGCGCCCGGTCACCGAAATGCTTGAGTGGCCCAGAGTATCAGCTACCAAATGAATTTTGGCACCCCGTTCCAGAGCATGAGAGGCGTGGGCATGGCGTAACCAGTGAGGCGAAACTTTGCCCGAGAGCCCAGCCCGTTTAGCTGCTGCTTTGACAATCTGATGCACCCTTTCCCTTGTCAAGTGACCTTCAGCGTTGCCTTTGCGACTCCGAAACACTGGTTCATCCGCCCTAGCACCAACTCCAAGCTGCATGAGTTCCACCCACAAAGACTTTGGCAACAATATGCTTCGGGTCAAAGAGCCTTTCCCTTTCACCGTCACTTGTCCACTATCGCCCCTTGAGTGCAAATTTTTCCAACTCAGCTGGCACAACTCCGAAACTCTCAACCCGGCCAGGTAGAGAAGCCGCAGGAGCGCCCGATTGCGGGGGTTCGTCTCCAACACAATCATGGTTTGGACTTCTAACTCCGACAGAATTCGTTCATTGAGGGTGTCAGTCTCTTTGGGCAGAGTCACAATCGCTCCCACGTTGACGGGGAGGATACCAGTCTTATTCCCGAATGACAGCAGGGATTTGACTGCTGCCATGATGGTGCGCTGGGTACTTAAAGACAGACCACTCTCTTCTAATGAGCTGGCAAATCCCTGGACTTCTGCCAGTGTGACCATGTGCAGCGGCTTCCCCACAAACTCGAAAAAGCGCTGGGCATAGAGGCGGTAATACTCAGCTGTGCGCGGGCTTTTGCCGTGGAGCCACAGATTCACCAGCTGCTCTGATGGCGTGGTCGCTACCGGCTCAGAAGCCGTGGTCAAGTTTAGTGTTAAGCCTGAATTCATTCCTCACCCCTCCACCACAGATCCTACTATCCACCGGTGCCAGGTGTGACTGAATTTAGCTTTAGGCGATTATTGTGAAATTCGACTCGAGACTGGGGGAGCGAGCGCCTGACCTCAAGAGAGACCCTCACATACCAATGCCTTGAACGACGACACAGAAATAATGGTTGTATTCACCAGTCTTCGAGCTTGGGTCAAGTCACGGTCTCCCGTCATCAGAAAATCAGCGTTGGCAGCGAGAGCACAGGCCAGGAACTTCGCATCTTTCTGGTCGCGTGGAAAGTCGATAGTAACATCCACCTCGAGCCGGGTAGTCACTGTCTCTAGCAAATCAAACCACCGGCGCTGTAACTCGTAAGGCAAACCAAATTTCTTACGGCTCAGCACCTGTTTGTACTCTGTCAAAATTTCTGGCGAGACGACCCAATCGAAGTCTTCTCGCCTAACCACAAAAAGAATCACCGTTTCCGGCTCTCTGTCTTTCAATACAGCTGATACCAAGACATTCGTATCAATGACAACTTTCATTGCCCAGCGCGATAAGCAGCAATTTCAGCAGCAATTTCTTCAGAACTGATGGTCTGAGCCTGAGGCAATGCTTGAGTTGTCTGGAACAGGGTTTGTAATTCTTGGAGGTGAGCAGGCAACGGTTCGCCTCGGGAAATTAGCACTACCTCCACCCGCTGACCTGGGTGAAAGGGAAGACCCGACAAAGTAACGTTGTTCGGATCTGCAATCGTAATGTACTTTCTGTAAGTCGTCATAGTCAGGTGGCTCCAGTCACTGATTAACTTTGGCACTCCTCCAGCTCAAGCCCATGGCATTATCTAAAATTATTGACTGAGTTTGGTCTTTCTAGCTCTGGCTCTAGCTAGCAATGCATCAATCTTCTGTTTTTGCTCCTCCGGTGTGCCAAGGGAGCCAGTCGAGCAATCCTGTTCGAGTGAGTCAAGCCGTTCTTGTTTTTCAAGGATTTCCGAGTCAGTTAGTTGCTTAGTCATCAGTTTTCTCCCGCTCATGTCAAACCAAAAATTATCTTGAGTCACCTCCACGCTCCCTAAACTGCCTTTGCTCTTCCAGAAATCCTAGAGCAGCTTCAGGGGTTAGTTCCATTTCACCTCCATCAGTTTCCGTCAAACCAATATTTATATAAAACTGCTTAGCTCGGGGAATAGCATAGACTTTCAGGCGACCTCCCTTACCTAAGTCTATGCTTTCCTTAACTAACGCCTCCATCAGTGAAGTGCCAGCGCCCTTAAGACTTTCAGGCTGATGAAGCAGGATATTCCATGGTGCAGTCGCCAAGTAGTCAACTTCTAGGCAATCGCTTTCCTGGTGGACAATTGCTCCTGCCTGCAACCTACCTTCCTTGTCCCGCACACCTCTAAAAGTTTCTGGGGCTGTTAAGGCGTTTTCGGCAAGAGAAGCAATGATTGCTAGATTATCGCCGAAGCGCGTACCGTATACGCGCTCTACGTCATTATCGAAGAATTCTGCCACATAATCATCTAATCATCGGCTTTGTCTTCCCAACCCGCAATGTCCCGTCGAACTTCTGCATCTGCACCTTTAACGATGTCGAACTCGTTCACTTCTACTCCTTCTGGTCAGATTGAGCGCGTTGCGCCTGCAAATGCTTAATTGTTTTATTTTCGTCTTGGCGTAATTTCAGAAAGGTAAATTTCTATATTTTCACCTTGTTGCCATTTTACCCAGGCAGCAAGGAGCAAATCCACCAATTCGGATTTATCCACTTCCAGACCTTGTCGCTTGAGCTTGAGCAAAGTATCCTCTACATCCAGGTCAGTCTCCCGCTTAACATAATAGGTGCGTCCAATCCAGGCATCGTCTGAGCGTTTTCCTGTAGCGGGTCGTCCGCGCTTCTTAGGTGCAAGCGGTTGACTAGTTTGTCGTGTCTCGACGGGTGTGGATGCAGGGGAGTTGGCTTCATCCGCTACTGGTTCCGTTGCTTGCTTGCGAGTAGCGATCGCCTTCCTGAATGGATTGTCGGTCATGGTAGTATCTCTTTCCTAAGTGCCTCAAAATCCCGCCAAGCAATTCGGGCATTGCGGTCTTTGACTTGGTTGACCAACACGCCCGCTAATGCCGCCTTTTCATAAGCAGCAAATTGTCGAATGGCTTGTTTGAACAGGGGGAACTCGGCGAGGGCTTCTCTTGCCTGCTCCCCTGTTTTTCTAGGAGCTGGAGGGATAATGGTGAGTAGAATGCGATAGCGGTCGCACTTGAGGGCATTGAGCAGGTCTACAGTCTCTAACGTGGCATCTATGCTGAGAATGTCAGGAGTTGTGGGAATAATTAGCAAATCGCAGCTCTCTACGAGAGCTTCCATGTCATCCTGATTGGGGCGAGCGGGCGTGTCGAAAACTATATGTTCAAAGTTCCGGGTATGCTTGGGAGCAGCCATCAGGTCAACGACTTGAAATGGCAAATTTCCTCGTTTTGCCCACTTCAAAGCCGAACGGTTGGGATCGCCATCGATTAGCAGGGTGCTGTCATCAGAAGAAAGGATAGCAGCAATGTGAATGGCACTGGTAGTTTTGCCCACTCCACCTTTGGCACTAGTGCAGGTTAATAACATCGGCTCTCACTTCTACACTACCAGAATGATAACCCAAATTGGTGCATTTACCTATTGGCGAATTTTCAAATTTTTATATTTTTGCCAATACGAAAATATAAATGGCGGAAGGTGCTAGCTCTCGCCAGTTCGGGCTGCTTTGACTCCGGCGATTGCTACTGGTTTTCGTTAGCTAGACTACAAATAGATAGAAAATGCTGCGCGATTGAGACACCGGGCTCAGTCATCAGCAAACCACTCAGACTGGTATAACAGTGCCAGACAATGCCAGACTATAAGAGTAGAGCGATACGATGACGGGGTTGACCGAACAGGTCGAGCAATTGGCCTGGAGCATGCAAGTCAACTAGATAGGAAACTCTTCAAGGTATACAAGAGGCCAGGCGAAGCGAACGGCAAACAGGGCCTGCCTGACCTTCTCCAATCATTCCATACAGCTTTTAAGACACCGTTTGCCAACGTACATAAGCCACTAATCGGCCCAAAAGTAGCGACGCTGTAACGAGCCGCAACTCAATCGGTAGAACCCGCTCTAGGTAAAGCTTCTAGAAAAAATATCATTTGCAATGAGCGGGGGATATTCTCATTGAGGTTTTCTGTTTGAAAGCCTTATTGACTAAGGGTTTCAGTCATCGTGTGGCGGCTGGTAGCAGCCTCGCTACCTTTGGGCCTTGTTCGACCCACAGTTAAGCTTTCCCTATTTTTAATTAAACTATTTTATATGTGAAAGCCATTGTGATTTTTCTAATTTATCTCTAAAATTTTTTACAGAAACAAAGAACAGGAAGGGAGTGATGATTCTGGTGAAATTTATCAGTTTATGAGGGCTAGTTTGCCAGTGGTTTGATGAGATAGAGGTGGATAACCCCAAAGTGATCCAGTTATTGTGCAAGGTAATTCCGGCGAGTTGTCCTTTTGAGCGAGAAATCAAGCTTTTTGACCACACCTTATTTCACATTCCACCCGCCGTGCAAATTGAATCCTCTCTGTAAGCAAATGGTTGGCCTTCGCTTCAAGGCTCTATCCTATTTAGCGGCTAGGAACTTTACCGCTGCACGAGCCTGGGACATAACTGTGTCAGATAAGTGCTGTGAGGATGTAGGGCTTTATTGCTGAGGGCAGCTTGTCCCAATTTGTTGTTTTCGAAAAAAGAGTGAGTGTTTAAACGCACCTAACAAATCAGCAAAAAGTTATCTCAATTATCTGAAAGAGTGCGATTACTAGCTCTGGAAGGAGGTCAATTAATGACTCTCAATATCCCTTTTGAAACAGCACTTCAGCTACTGGTAATGACCTATGTAGCCTTAATAAGGCTGTTGTCTACTAGTAACCTGAGAGGGTTGTCCAACGCCTGGACATTTGCAAGAACTCTTATGAGTATCCAATTCTAACACTTCCTTCTCAAGTAGAGCTCTGGAATCCATATTGAGCGTTAAGTCGCTACGCGACAATTCGTAATAACAATCACCAAAGATTGGACTCGTCACTGATTGAAGACAACTTTATCAAAGATAAGGTGTGGGCTTGTACCCTCTTTAATTACGAATTATGAATTATTTGGTCATGAATAGTGCATAGAAGAATACCGATAGTATCTGAAGAGAGAGAAGCAATGTCAGAAGCGACACCCTTAGCTCTTGATTTCACTCAGTCAAATGCTCTTTTACAGGTTTTGCCTCGTGCGCCCCTCCTTTCAAGTCACCAATTCGAGTGGGATGGGATTCATGCTCAATATCACCAACAGCCTGCTTGGGAAATTCCTGAGTCTTACAGTCCGCGTCATGTGCTCGTTGTTATTCATTTTGGACAGCCAACTAAGACAGAGAGAGTGTTGGACAGACACAGGCAGAGTGAGGTGGCTTGTACTGGAGATATTGCCATCATTCCGGCAAATACCCAGCATAAGGTGAGCTGGGATAGAGAAAGAGATTTTACCTTGCTTTTTCTTGAGCCTAAATACGTTGCTCAGATTGCCCATGAATCCGTCGATGCCGATCATGTTGAGATTGTCCCACACTTCGCCACCCCCGATCCACTGATTTACCAAATTGGGGTGTTATTAAAGTCAGAACTCGAATCGAATGGGCTAGGTAGCCGTCTTTATGCCGATTCGCTCTTCACTGCCCTCGCAATTAACTTGCTCCGGCGGTACTCAACACGGAAACCAGTGGTTCGAGATTTCACAGGTGGACTCCCCAAAAGGAAGTTGCAACAAGCGATGGAGTACATCTACGACCATCTGAGTGAGGATTTGTCACTGAGGGAAATCGCAGCTTTTCTACAAATGAGTCCGAATTATTTTACTAGCTTGTTTAAGCAATCAACTGGGCTGAGTGCCCATCAGTATGTGATTCAATGCCGGATTGAGAAAGCCAAACGGTTACTGACTAAGCCAGATTTATCCATTTTCGAAGTCTCTCAGCAAGTGGGCTTTCAAAGTCAAAGCCACTTTATCAATGTCTTCCGCAAGCAAACAGGGATAACGCCCAAAACCTATCGAGAAGTTAGAAAGTAGGTGCTGGTTTGGCGGCGATGACCACCATCTGCCTAGGACGGACTGTAAATAACCAGTGCAGGCGGTACTTGGCGGTCTGCCAATTGGCTGAAGGGGGCCTGGTTCAAAAACATGCAATTTTAGGTAACAAAGCAGGCGAAATCTAGCCATCAAAATTAGATGACTAATTATTAGCAAATACTAGAGATGAAGGCAAGTATTAGTAGTAGAAATTAGGTGCGTTGAAACCGCTCAAAACCTAAAAGCTCTAACCAGTGAGCATGAGGTTGACCTGTCATTAATTCGGTGGGACTCTTACCCACCCGTTCGGGACACTCACTGCGCATGAAGGTGCGATGGTTGAGGAAAAACTGTAGTAAGTCCAGGTACTTGGGACCGAGTTGGCGACGCAAGAAGAAGTAATTGCGTAGGCGAGAGTTGAGATTTTCTACCAAAGAACTGGCTCTAGGGGTTTGTTGCAGTGCCTGGTTCACTGCTGCCATTAGGAGATGAAACTTTCCTGGTAATAAATGGTGCAAATGATTCCAGCGTTGCCAATAGGCGCAAGAAGAGGGCTTTTTTCTGTGCAGTAGGCAGACAGCTCGAACTAAATACAGAGGAGTCTCAAAGTGTTGGGCAATCTCAACCAGTTTCTGATCTAAAACCTTGGCAAAAGTTAGTAAGTCGTCCCGTTGATTTTTGAGAGCAATCCTCAGAGGACGAAGGCGATGTGCAAGTAGGTTTTCCCGTCTACTTAATTCTTCGACAATGAAATCAAACAGTTCTTGTCGCTCCTCCCTTGATGGACCAGCCAGAGCTAAAACATCGTGACTGAGCCATTGCAGCAAAATCTTCACATCATTAGTCAGCTGCACAGCTTGCAGTTCCTCGCGACGAGCTAGGGTCAGTCTGCTGGAGAGGGTGTGCCCTCGACCTTGGAGTTTGGCCTTGAGCATCTCCTGCTCAAGTCTTTGCCTTTTAGAAGTCGCCGCAACGGCTCGTCGGGAGAGGCTATTCACCACTTCCTTGGCTTGATGCTGGATATGAAAAATGTCTCCATGACAGGGTGTCTGGGGCCAAGCTGCTGCTTGTCCAGCCCTAAGTCCTTTCGCCGCATCAGCAATAGTGTAGTCAGGATTGAGTCCTTGTTTACTGGCATCTAGTAGACATCTCCGAAAAATGGTAATACCGCTCGCTGACTAAACTTCAAGCTTGCAATCGCCTAGACAAGCATCAGTCAGTCTCAACACCAAAATCAGGCTTTGAGACAATTACTGTTGATAAC
>JAABUQ010010454.1_pt1 | contig 12147 bp, 11 predicted proteins | sample 5560001 | NCBI WGS metagenome assembly JAABUQ01 (sample SAMN10711888, study PRJNA513371) | rock metagenome | isolation source: Antarctica rocks | place: Antarctica: Victoria Land, Finger Mt nord | collected 2015-12-18
GACTCAAAAGGGTTTTAAGTTCCGATGGGGTCTCAGTAATATCTATCTTGACAATTCCAGCCATAAAACTAAAAGAGATGAAATTACTAGTTTAATCTGTAGTGTACCAAAACTAAAATGGTATAAGTACGGATACGGTTTAGAGATGATGAAGAGGGATGAAGAGGGATGAAGAGGGATGAAGAGTTAGCGATCGCTGTTGTTAATTTACGCCGTGAGTATTGCAGGCGTGCTTGCTTCAGTCTGGTTTCCACGTATTGAGCTGCCAGTTCTGCTGTCGTTTCCACGTCAAAGCAGAAACAGGTCTTCAATAACCGTATCCTCTTTTCGTAAATCCTTAACAACCCAGACCTGAGCGCAGAACTGCTTGAGCTTCGTTTCACCCCAGGCTCCGATTAAAATACCGTAGACTGTAAATCCGAGTTGTTCTTTTTGAAGTTGAAGTTGGTCTAAAAATTCTGGAGTGAGATTGCACTTGCCGTCAGTTACCATCACAATGTCAGCCTGGTTGTAGTGCTGCTGTTGTTCAATACATTTGACCGCTTTCAAGAGAGGGGCTGACCAATCAGTGCCGCCGCCATTGTAGAAGGCCAACATTGATTCCAGCAGCATTGAGTAGTCCTGATGAAAGGGAGGAAAGTCGTCAGTGCGATATACCCGTGTTCCAAAGTGGAGCACTCGGAAATGCCGATTTTCCTGTTGGGCAATCTGACCAAGCACAGCAGTCACCGCTTTAGCCCAGTTGTCAGGCAACCCATTCATAGAACCAGAAGAGTCCAGGCAGACAACGATTGGCCCCCGTCCAAGCTTTTCCTTACCGCTAGTCTTGTATTGCAGCAGTGATTGATCGTAGTAGCCTTTAGCAAACAGTGGGAAGAGGGCAGGGTCAGCGAGCTTTTGGAGTTCGCTCGGCAACAGCCGTGATAAGTTATTACCCAGCTCTATGCTGGTGACCTCTCCAAAGGCATCTTTTGCCTGACTACAGCGTTTCCGGTCAGCAATTTGTTTGAATCTTCCCGCGAGGAGAGCTATCTGCTTGAGGTTGTCGTTACTGGCAATCTTTTGGAAGAGTGCCAGTTTCTCTCTTGGAGAAACCTGCATGTCCTGACCGGGCTCCCGATCCCAACTCAAGCCCATCATCTCCAACCAAAGAGCCGATTCTTCCAGTTTATTCTCAGCTGCTGCTAGAGCTGCCCTAAGCAAGGAGCGTATTGGCGTTGCTTCCATACTGGCGGCGTACTGAGCAGCCTCAATGACCGCCTGTTTTCCTCGGCGTTGTAAGATTTGTGTTAGTTCTTCCGAGTTATCCCCTGATTCTTCTATCAGCTGGTTGAACCACTGTTCTGCTTCCTGAATAAGCCGAGTTTGGGGTAATGGCCAACCATTAGGAGTAGTGGGCCTCGATGGAGCGATCGCATCTTTAAAAATCTGCGATGGCGGAACTTCAGGATTTTGCTTGAGCCGCCTAATCATATCCCTGTATCGCTGTGGGTTGGCAAATTGAGAAATGGGCGGCGGCAGCTTCTCATACACCTGGCGACAATACTCCACCGTCGCCAACCCCGCAGCCAACTGGTTGCCCTGGCAATGTTTAACCAAGTCATCAAAGCCAATCAAACCGGAGAACTCGTCTTGAAGCAATGAAGCCCAGGCACTCTCCGGTGGCGGGGGGTCAAGCTTCTCCGGTTCCGGCTCGTAGTACAGCCGGTGGAACACCTCTAGCATGAAACTGGGAAAGGCGAATATTTTGCTTTCCCCCTGTTTTACCAGGAGCTGAGCATGCTCAAAATGCCCTAAATACTCTCGCCATAATAGATTTGAGATGCTGGAAACCTGATAAACCAGTGGCGCCAACTCGTAAAGCATTTTCATATTCTTGCTTAGAATCAGACTACAAGTAAGCTTTGTTTTTGTAACCACCGAGCTCTAACAGCAAGTCTTCTCGAATATCTGTCAGTATCCGCTCTGCTCGTCGCGTGTTGCGGCTCTTATTGTCAGCCAGCAGTTTCTCGATCTTACGAGCAACATCTTCTAAGCGCTGTGCCGCATCATCTGCAGTTTTAATCAACTTCTGCTCCGTTGTATTGTGTGGGCGCAACTCGTATTCAGAAGCCGCGCGTGCCACCAGAGCCACCTCTTCCTTAGCAGCATCATACCAAGCTATTGCCTGCTGATTCACGTCTGGAATGCACTGGTTAAGAATCTGGCTAATATAATGCCGTTCCTTCGGGTCTTTTTGCCACAAACAATCGGGCAGCAGGTCGTGGAAGGATTCTGGATAAACTTGTTTATCACCCTGTACCAGCGCGTGCGCTTGCAACAGTTTGACTAGCTGCTGTAGCCGGCGATCGCTGATCTTAAACCCTTCCCTCTCCAATGCCACTTGACACTTAACAAAGTCCTCCACTAGTTCGTCAGGGTATGGCAGATTAGCCGCCTCTACCTGCATCTGTTTAAGTTCATCTAAGGTAAGGCGCACCGAGACAGATAGCTTTTTGTTGAGTCGTGCTCGGTTGATCAGTTCTCGCTTAGAGCTAAGATTGCGGACATACCGCAACCAAGGGCGATAGACGAAGCGATCTACGAAGGCACTCAAGTCGTCATCCTGGGGGAGACTATTAGCTGCCCCACACAGAAATAAGAGTGGGACTGATTTTGGCTCTGGATTCTCAAACACGCGCTCATTCATCAAGCGTAGCAAGGCATTTAGACTCGTAGCGTTCCCCCGAAACACCTCATCTAAAAAGGCGATATGGGCCTCTGGAAGCCTGCGCTTTGTATTACGAATTAGCTCGTCCTGTTGCTGGAGCGCTCGCAGTGAGGGCTGTCCTAGTAGTTCATCTGGGGTAATCGTGGGTTGCAAGAGCCGGTCAAAAAATACAGCGCCAACGATAGCACTGCACATCTGTTGGAGCATCCAGCTCTTGGCACACCCTGGGGGGCCAAACAGCACTACATTGCCACCTGTTAGCAACACAGCTAACGTTCCATCAATCACAGCTTGCCGTTCCAGAAATATCTGGTTGAGTTCAAGACGCAGACGTTGGAACCGTTCAACAGGTGTGCTAATCGAGGTGCCGCCCTGTTCCCCCTGGATTTGGAGTGTCTTTTTAGTCATTTTCGCACATTCCTATTCCAACTAGAATCTGAAAACTAGAAGCCTGCATCTGGATCGTAAGGCGATAAGGTGGTTGAGAATGGAGTCGGCTTGTCATCGGCGGCCTCTGGGAGCGTTCGCTGGTTGGAAATAGGAGATGCACCCAAAGACTGCCTCACGGCATTCTCAGCTGCTTCCCAGCGCTTCTGTAGGTCTTTGCTGCGAAACTTGAGCAGACTATCCAGAGCAGCGAGTTTCCCTTTGAGCGTCCGCAGTTGTTCTGGATCAGGACACAGCGCAATCGCATCAAGTTGCTGGAGCAGGTCTGAGTAATTGGAATCAAAGGCCAATGCTTTGGTAAGCAGCGTTGAGCCACTGCCCGTAGGGTCTTGGCTCAATCTTTCTTTAAGCATTGCTCTGAAGTCTTCTAAATTGCGTTGCACTTCATCTAGATTGGGTGTTTCAGCCAGGTACAACTGCTGGATTTGTACTGCACCTTTTACAACTGGCTCCAGATTTTCGTCATATTGTGCTAATACCTCTAGTCGAGAAATCAGGGTATCCCACTTCTGTCCGGTACGTTGCGTGGGGTCTGCTCCACTCAACGTGAAACTTTCTAGAAGGGAAGCAAGCTTGCCGTGGGCCTCATCCCGACTCCTAGTCTGGGCATCGTACAGGGTCGAGAGCAGGGTTTGTTGTAGAGTCTCTTGCGATCTCGCTAGCAGTCTAAGTTTTTCGCGCTCGAGTTCGGAAGAGGGTTTTTCAGCTGCATGGGCCAATTCTGCCTCTTCACGCTTGGACTCTTCCATTAAGGAGGGCACTTTAATTGGTCCCTCGACTAGAACCCGGAGCGAGTTTTCACGTAACTCCTCCTTAATCGGGTAAGCCTGTGCATACCTTAGCAACGCTGAATAAATTTCATCGGTTTCCAATGCTGCTGATGACAAAACCTGATTTGCCCATGTAAGAAAAGCTTCGTATTCTGACTCGTAAGCTTCTACAATCTCCTCTCGCAGTTGAGAAGCTATGGAGCGCATTTCTTCAATTGCTTCTAGGGCCGAGGGTAGAGATGATTCGTGAACTAGTCGAAACGGCTCTGAGAGAATCGTGTAGCGATTGTAGATCATCTTCTGACGCGCCTGGAGTTTGTTAGCGGCATCCAATATTCGCTGGCTGAAAATAGCGGCATACCCACCGCTGGCTGAATCCTCTAGCAATCGGAGCACACTATCCCGAATCCCCAGATGGGAACCATCCAACTTCAATCTTTGCACCCCAACCTTTACAGTCAGTTTAAGCAGGTAAATCGGTTCAGTAGCCAGTTTTGCCCAGGGGGTTTGCTTTTGGCTCAGCGCAACAGAACTGCGTTGGTTCTGTCCCAACGTTGGTGCGACAGAACGCTCACGCACCAGTTGGGCAATCAATGAGTTGATATCGGCAGCATTTGTTGCATCCATTGGGGGAGTTGTTCAACTACACTTTCATATTCTACTTAGAATACGAAAGCTCATCGTTTGTTTCTAGCTGCCTCTTTGTCTGAAGAATGCAACTGCTCACGCACTTGGATTTCTGTTTCAAGCACCTCTAAATGAGCTTCGGCCTCCTGGGCTCTCAAAGCCCATTGTTCGGCTCTTAACGCCAAATCATCCAGCTGGTGACGCCGGCTAGAATTCTCTTCAGCCAGCTTCGCCATTGCCAACTCTTGCTTTTTCTGAATCTGCTCTGATCTGATGGCCATATCGAGCAATCGGCGGCCAATCAACTGTTCGGCGGCTTCTAGGTGCAATCGCATTTTGGTATTTTCCTGCTGGAGGGCCACTATCAGTTGGAGAGCTGGCTGTAACTTGTTTACAGTATCTGTGGCTAAATTCAACTTATCAACAGGTATATTCTCTGAGTCAGCGGTGGCGATCGCTCTCTCCACTTGGCTTACAAGCGATTCTCCCTTGGGGTCTATGCTGCCGCCTAAGAATTGTGACTTAAATAAAATCCAGACCGTGTATTGAAAATACTAGTGGGTGTCGAGAGATCCTGGTTGACGGTCTGGATTTTATTTCTGTCGTCGTCCTAAGCGATTGGGCGCTTGTGTATATTAATGATGCTACCAACGCCTGGAGTGGTGCTTAACGGCAGTGGTTTGATAACGTAGTGCCAGTCCTTCCAGTCTTCAGTCGGTGGCACTGGAAGCATATCCAGTCTTAGTTAAGGATGTGAGCCTTTTTTGAGCTCAAGCCACTAACGCAAGCCGAAAACATCTGGACAGATGCCCCACCTTGGTCCCCCACTGAAAATCCCTTTCGCCCAATGCCGCTCACGCGAATTCCTAAATCTTTCTGAAGTTGATGCGGTGATTGCCCAGATGTCCCTCACACGCTCGCCTGTCCGTAATCAGGCGCTAGCAATCCTCCTATTCTGCCAAGCCCTGCAACCAATCGAGTTGTGCTGGCTCCGTTGGTGTGACCTAAACTTTGCCGAAAAGATTTTGCTAGTGACACGCAACCGAACCAAGACTACTCGTTGCCAATCCCAACAAATCGTCATTAACCTCCAACCGTTGTGTCCCACTGAAATCGAAGTGTTGCAGCAGCTTTATGAACAACGCACCACTGACTGGATATTTGCCAGTGAGCGAAAACAACGACTGAGTGAGCGATCGCTGCACCACATCATTCGACAGGCTGGAGAACTTGCCTCACTGGCTTTGAGCGTACATCCCTACATGTTACGGCGCTCCGGCTTGTATTACCGAGCAGCCCTGCTACTGAAACCCCTGGGGCTGTCGTTGCGGGAATGTTGTTTGCTGTGGAATTGGCATCAGACAAACATTCCCTTCTCTGCCGAAGCGGAACAAGAGTATCGCGCCATGAAGCCACAACAAAAAACCGCTTTTTTGGCAGCGCTAGAACGGATGAGAGGATTTAGCGGGATTACAACCAAAGAGAACACAATTGATTACCTCTTGGGTGCTTTCTTGCTCTTCCCCCATCTCCAGGGCATTCCCAATGATTTTTGGCTCACTCCTCCTGGCTGGGAAAGCGGCAACTTTGCCGAAAAGATTTAAGTTAAAAAACCTGACCGCATCCAACCGACTTACTTGAGGACCGCGATCGCAGCCACTACCTGTTCGGGTTCAACCTCAAGGTAGTGCTGGAGAGCGGAGAGCGACTTATGCCCACTCACTTCCTGAATGACCCGCAGGGGAACGCCACTGTTACTCATCGTCGTGAGCGCTGTCCGCCTGAATGAATGGGTGCTCGCCCCCCGTATCCGTACCCGCTTTAAAGCTTGCTTCAGGATTAAATCTGCCATCGCCCTAGTCAGGGGTTTGTCTTGATTTCGCCCTGGGAACAGCAATCCTGGTTGGGGATTATAAGCCAGAAGATATTCGGTGATCTTGGGGTGAATTGGCACAGTGCGAGTGGCGGATTGGCCTTTGGTGGTTGCCTTGCGCAGCGTTACCACCCCACCCATTAAATCATCGTTTTTGAGCGCCAGGGCTTCGGAAATCCGACAGGCGCAGTAGTAAGCTAGAGCGAACAGAAATTTGTCTCTGGTACTGGTAAATCCGCGCTCAAACAGACGGTTTAGTTCAGAGGGGGACAGAATTTTGGCGCGACCATTACCAGAGTTCTTCACACATTTTGCTCCCGAATGCCTGATTAGAGTATTATTTGACGAAACATGGATTTTGTCAAGTCGGTTTCAGTCGGCTGAAATATCTGACCCATCAAGGGCGAGGCCCTGTTCGAATGGGCAAGTTCCGTCAACGACATTGGGATTATTGAGAATTTGTCGCATTTGAGTGATAACGTCCTTGGGGCAAGGATTACAGCCATCGTCAATTACGTGCAGCTTAGAGATGGCATCAATCAACTCCCAGCGGGAAACGGGTTGTTTTAAGTCAAATTTCATAGTTTTATCGTGTTAGGAAGGTTAGAATTATCGATAGAATGAGTATAAGAATAATTTACTTGCTTGTTATTTACATACCCCAGTAGTTTTATGTTGGTAATTGCTATTAGTATAGCTTTTAAATTGCTTAGATAAAAGGGCTTTTTGTGACTTACAAAAAAGTATTTTAGGGCAGAATGAAGGAATTGAATAATTATTTCACTTTGATCACGATTAGCTGCTTACGAGTTACGACAAAATCTCCGGGGGTGTGTCATACAATTAAACATCTGTTTGACCCCGTTCAGCCGCAACACAAAGCTCGAGCGTAGAAATGAGCGCATTGTTAAGAATGTTCCACCTTGTAGCGTACTACTCTGCATCTAGTAGCTTAGTACTAGGTGCCAAAAAGGAAATTACAGCACAACACCTCCAGAATTTTCACTCGGACAGTGGTAAAAGTCTGGAATCAGGTTGGAACAAGTAAGATTTGGTAGTAAAACTGTTAAGCGGTTAAAAATTCGCCGGGAGCATGAATTACTGTTGCAGTTCTTAGAGCACCCACTACAAGCAGGATTTGTTTTTTACAGTCCTGGGTATCATGTGTGTTATCGGGTGATTGGGCCTTGCTGCCGATTATTCGACCGTGAACAGCTTCCCTGGCCTTGCTGTCGGCTGTCATGGCGTGGCAAGGAGCCGAGTTGGAGACGAGTTGGGAGGCGATTTGTCCTCGACATTGGCACCAAGAATTTTCCCTCCTACTGTGTCGAAATCTTGGAGTTGTCAGCCGCAGCATCACCGTTGGTAAAAACCCTTTATTGGGTTACATTGCCCCAGCACGTAAGAGACTGGTGGTATACTGGGCACCTCCAAGCCACCTCGGAGCAGGTGGGAAGAGCACCTGGAAGTTCATACTCACATGTGGAATGAATGCTAGCTTTTGCTCGCTCATATTGTGGTCAACATTAGAGACAAGGCTTCCCACTACTTCATCCATAACGTGAGGAGGGGCGGATGATACGAGCGTGGAAGGATAAACAGATGTGCCCCAAATCGGATGCACAACCATTGAGCAGGGACCAGTATCGTTAATACAGTAACCCAAGGTGGAATGAACCACTTTCACGTCACTAAGCCGAAGTTGACCCGGTGGTGAAGTCAATGGCTGACCAGTGCGCGGGTCAAACATATCTGCCAGATGTCCCATTGCTCTTAGCTTCAGGACAATATTCTCCCCAAATTCAATAAATTGTTCGCGCAATTGTTTTTTTGAAATTTCAAGCTCAATGGTCTGGTTGAATAAAGCAAATTGGCACACTTGCACAACCACAAGTACCGACAAAACTGGTATTGACCAGCTCGGCAGGAGCTGGCCTAAATTAGTGCGAATGAATTCAGGGGGGGCGTGGACTGAATACTGCATTGATTTTTTTGAATAGGCAATTCCTCTGATAACTCACTTTAATTCCATTGTCAACTAATTGAATCATGGATGCACTCTGAGCCGCAGAGTGCCTGTAGAGCGTTATACCAGCGCCAGAATCTGAGCTTGAAATCACATGAAGAGAGCCGTAGCAACCAGCAGCCTGACTCATGACAGCGCGGAATCCCAACCCTGCCGCTCAATACTTTGGATTGAGGCGATAGCCCAGGCCATAAACTGTCTCAATCAAATCAGCGGGCGCCCCGACTAATTTCAATTTATGCCGCACCCCTTTGATATGGGCTTTGACAGTATCCTGTTCGGGCGGCTCTTCAGAATTCCACAACTGATCTAGAATCACACTTCGATTGAACAGACGATCTCGATTACGTAGGAACAGCTCTATCAGACCATATTCTTTTGGGGTCGGATACAAGGGTTGCCCTGCATAGGTGACCTCACATAGAGCCGGATTAAGGCTCAATTTCTCAAACTTAAGAATCGGGGATTTTATCGGACTCACCCGGCGAAGTAAAGCGCGAATTCGGGCGGCTAACTCTTGTAGGTCAAAGGGTTTGGCTAGATAATCGTCTGCTCCTGCATCTAGCCCCATTACCTTGTTCTCAACGCTGTCCTGGGCATTCATCAACATAATCGGCATCTGGTAACCGCAACTACGCAATCGCTGGCAAAGCTTGATTCCATTAAGTTTGGGGAGCGTCACGTCTAGAACGAGTAAGTCATAAGTAAATGCCTCTACTAGCTCCCAACCCGCTTGACCATCACTGGCAACCTCTACTAAATAATTTTGCTCGGTTAGATCTGATGCCAGATCTTCAGCGATCGCGTAGTCGGACTCCACTAACAAGAGTTTCATCAAGCTTTTCCTTTCTTAGTAAATTATCCAAGTTAAACAATCTTTTCGACCCCGGGGCCTAAAGTTTAGTAGAGGTTATTTTTGTTATTTTTATTGAGAAACTTATTCTATAAGTGGATTTTTTAGAGCTGACAAGTTTGCCAACTTCCAGTGCTTATTTATTCGATTGGATAACAGAGGTGGATTGCTCTGCAACATCTCCCAAAAATAGACTCGACGTAAAATTGAAAGTCATCCAAATCAGAGTGGCAGCCAATGCCATGTTTAGACCTGGGCTCATATCGCTTCCCTCCCGGCGTGCTTTGATTGCTTGAGAACAACCTACAATTGTTGTAAACAAGCTACAGACTAAAATAATTGACTTGGCAATACCCAAAAATGAGGGCAATAGCTTATCTAGCTTATCTGACTCAGATTGTTCAGTTGAGTAAGGTTTGTGGGGGCTGGGGGGTATTCGCTTGGGTACTGGAGCTTGATGCGGCTGGATCTTAGGCAGTGGAGATTGAAATATTGGCGGTTGGTTGATTGAAGGGAAAACCTGAACTGTGGCAAATCCAATCCCCAAAGCAAGAGCCGAAACCCCGACTGTTGCCACTATTATCTTCGAGCGTAGCCCGGAGCGAATAGTCGCGGCTTCAATAATGTCACCAGGCAACGTACCTGCTGACATTATTGTTAAATCCTGCAATATAGCAGTGGCAGACTGATAGCGGTTTCTCGTTCCCCTTGACAATAACTTGTCCAGAATATGCGCCATCTGGTCACTGACTGGGCTACTCAAATAGTCTCGCCACACCCATGTGTCTTCGCTAAAAGAATACAGCTCGAATGGTTCAACCTGGGTCAGCAGGTGAATACAGGTCACGCCAAGACTGTAGAGATCGCTTGGCGTAATAGCTTTGCCCATAGCCTGCTCTGGAGCCGTATAGCCAGCAGAGCCAATTGTCGTTCCCGTCTGGGCCAGAGCCGTACCTGTGGCGTGCTTAGCCGCACCAAAATCGACCAAAACTAGCTTGCCGTCATCATCCCGGCGGATTATATTTTCTGGCTTAATATCACGATGAATTACTCGGTTTTCATGAACAAATCCCAGTACAGGCAAAATATCGAGGAGCAATTGGCAGATTTGGGTTTCATTGAATGGCCCCTCGTCAAGGAGCTGCTGCTCTAGGTTGCTCCCATCAATCAACTCCTGGACGATGTAGTATTGACCATCTTGCTCGATGTAGTCGATAAAAGTCGGGATCTGAGGATGAGAACCAAGTATCTTCAACCGTTCTGCTTCTGCTTGAAACAGGTCAATTGCAGTTTTCGAGTTAAATCTTGGGGGAGAAAACTGCTTGATCACGCAACGGTTTTTATCTGGCAGCTTGTCGTCTACTGCTAGGAAAGTTCTGCCGAATCCACCCTGTCCAATTGGCTTGATTGAGCAGTAGCTCAAGCCTAGCAGTAGACGAGTACCACAACTGGCGCAATGGAGTTGCAACTTGGAATTTTGGGGATGCTGGCAGTTGGGGTTAAGGCAGTAAGTCATTTTACCCAAGGTATATTACTCAAATTCTGAGCTAGTTTTGTTCTAAAATAGGTCAACACCCTTCAAAATTGGTCAGGTATTATTGGAGCTGGGCAACGTCACTTGCTGTTAGTAATTGTATCATTCTCTTCTATTTTAGTCGGAGCATTCGTATGAACCGCAAGGTTACAAAGACTCTTGACATTATTGGACAACCCTTAACAACATGCTTTTCTCTATTGTGCCGACAGATATCCTAGACGAGGGTTGTCCAATAATGTCCAGGTTGATCTCGGGGGCAACGCGCTCATCTCACCCAATTATTAACGGGCATCGAGTTTTATGATATATCATAAAACTCGATGCCCATTACTCATGTATTGCCTTTCTTGCTCAACTGGATTTGATATGACTCTGAAACACAGCGATTCTTCAAGGGTAGACGTAAAATTCTCGAATTGACCACCAATACTTAGGATCGCTGCCAGTTTGGGCAACTTTGATATATTGGCTTGATTGAGGAGAGAAAGGAATATTCGTGATGCCACTCCCGGAACCGCTAGCAATCGGATTACCCCAATTTGAGCCATCCTTGGAAACATAAACTTGGTACGTCCTGGGATAATCGTTTTCATCCCCAGTATCATCAAGGACAATTTTGGTGAAAGTCTTGGTGCTTTTCATGTCCACTTGAAAATACTGGCCAGGCGCTTGAGCGATTCCCGTTGACCAGCGAGTGCTATAGTCTACATCTAGAGCCTTGAACGGTTGATCAGCATTGCCGTTAGATGAAGCTGTTGCCGTCCAACCCGACCGATCTATGGCGGATTGAGTATTAGAAGCGCCTGAGCGATCGCTTGGCCAGTCGTAACCAGCGGAATGCATAGCCGACAAAATGTTGTTTTGGAGAGTGCTAAAATCGCCATTTTTTCCTTCTAGGCTAATCCAGCTAACACCTAGCTTTTCTAGGGTCTCCAAGTGGGTTGGTACGTCAACAGCAACTGGTCCCCCGCCATTCCCATCCGTCGTGGTCACTTCAGTCATAAATAAGGGATAGGTTTGCTTGACGGTGGCGATTTCATCGGGAGTCCCATCGTAATAGTGAAAAGCCACACTCTCGTTGGAGTAGCTTATGCCGCTCATACTCTTGATCGTGTTAATCGTTGTCTGAGCATCTTGAAAATTGGGAAAATCCCAAAGTTCGATATGAGTTTGAGGGGCCGATGCTCTCATAATGTCATAGACGGATTTTAAGTCAGCAATATTTTGCGTTGAATAATTACTGGGATACCAACCAACTGGCTCATTAGTCATTTCATAGAAAACATGTGTCCTGTCTTTATAAC
>JAABUQ010010455.1_pt1 | contig 12147 bp, 8 predicted proteins | sample 5560001 | NCBI WGS metagenome assembly JAABUQ01 (sample SAMN10711888, study PRJNA513371) | rock metagenome | isolation source: Antarctica rocks | place: Antarctica: Victoria Land, Finger Mt nord | collected 2015-12-18
TTGAGCCAGGGAAATCGGCAGTGCTCCTGGCTCTACCCAACAACCGCAACATAAATTTGGCCGCAACATATCGGCTGATATGTTGGCCCTAACATATCAGCCGGTTCTGCGACCTGTATTGCGAGTGGGCGGGCCGGCTGAAGCCGACGCTGCGCCAGGTGCATCCGGCCGGCGAGCGGCTGTTCGTCGACTATGCCGGCAGCACGATGGCGGTAGCAGAGGGGGCAAGCGGGGAGGAGCGCCAGGCAGCGGTCTTCGTCGTCGTGCTGGGGGGCGTCGAGCTTCACCTTTGCCTGCGCGACCTGGAGCCAGGCACTGCCGGACTGGATCGGGGCGCACGTGCGTGCGTTCGGCTACTTCGGCGGCGTCGCGCGCCAGCTGGTCAGCGACAACCTCAAGGCCGGCGTCACACGTGCCTGTTTCCATGAGCTGGGGGTGAACCGGACCTGCACGGAGATGGCGGCGCACTACGGCACGGCGGTGCTGCCGGCGCGGCCCTACAAGCCGCGCGACAAGGTCAAGGTCGAAGTGGGCGTCCAAGTGGTGCAGCGCTGGATCCTGGCGCGGCTGCGCCACCAGCGGTTCTTCTCACTGGCCGAGCTGAACGCTGAGATCGCCGGGCTGGTCGAGCAGCTGAACGACCGCACCATGCGCGGCCTCGGCACGACGCGGCGGGCGCTGTTCGAGCAGTTCGACCAGCTGGCGCTGCTGCCACTGCCGTCGGTCGCCTACGAGTATGCGGAATGGCGGCGCTGCCGGGTCGGCCTCGACTACCACGTCGCGATCGACAAGCACTTCTACTCCGTGCCGCACGACCTGCTGCGCCAGGAGGTCGAGGCGCGGATCACCGCCGGCACGGTCGAGCTGTTCCACCGCGGCAAGCGGGTGGCGAGCCACGTCCGCAGCGCCGACCGGCAGCGTCCGAGCACGGTGGCCGAGCACATGCCGAGCGCGCACCGGCGCTATCGGGAGTGGACGCACGAGCGCATCCGGCGCGAGGCGGCGGCGGTCGGCGACGACACGGCGACGCTGGCGGACCTGATCCTGCGCTCACGCCCGCATCCCGAGCAGGGGTTCCGCTCCTGCATCGGCATCCTCGGCCTGGTGCAGCACCACGGCGCCGAACGGGTCGACGTGGCTTGTGCCCGAGCCCTGGCGCTCGGCACGCGCTCGTACACCTCAGTCGCCGCCATCCTGAAGAACCGCCGGGACCAGCCGGATGACACGGCCGAGGCACCCAGCCTGCTGCACGAGAACATCCGCGGTCCCGGCTACTATCATTGAAAGGTCACCCCATGCTGATCCACCCCACCGCCGAGCGCCTGCGCGGCCTTGGCCTGTCCGCCATGGCGGACGCGTTTGTCGAGCTGCAAGGCATGGCCGATGCCGCCGAGCTGTCGCGGGAGGACTGGCTTGGCTTGCTGGTCGACCGCGAAGCCACCAGCCGCGACAACAAGCGCCTGGCGCGCCGGCTGCGCGAGGCCAAGCTGCGTCAGGCGGCCGTGGTCGAGGACACGGATTTCCGCACGCCGCGCGGCCTGGACCGCGCGCTGTTCCTGAAGCTCGCCGGCTGCGGCTGGATCCGCGAGCACGCCCACGTGGTGATCGGCGGGCCGACCGGGGTCGGCAAGTCCTGGCTCGCCTGCGCGCTCGGCCACAAGGCGTGCCGGGACGGCTACTCCGTGCTCTACAAACGGGCGTCACGGCTGTTCGCTGACCTCGCGACCGCCCGGGGCGAGGGGCGGCTACCGAAACTGCTGGCCGCGCTGGAACGCACACGGCTGCTGATCATCGACGACTGGGGGCCCGAGCCGCTGACCGCCGAACAGCGGCGCGACCTGCTGGAGATCGTCGACGACCGTTACGACAAAGGCTCGCTGCTAATCACCAGCCAGGTTCCTGTCGGTCGCTGGCACGAAGTCACTGGCGAGCCGAAGATGTCATAATGCCTCCTATTTCGACCGGCTGGTACGTCGTACTTTCGCCCGCAAGGCGCTGATCTGATCGGCGGACAAGGAGATCTGCCAGGGCTGGCCTTTGGCCAGCTGCCGCCCGGTCAGGCGCCCGTTCCGCAGCCAGTCGAACACGGTCTGCGCCGTGATGCCGAGTGCCGCGGCGGTACCCTGGATCGAGTGGCTGCCGTCCGGCCAGCGTGGCGGGTTGGTTGCGTCGCCGTTGATCTTGACGGTCCGGATGCCCCATCGCTTGCGCAGCAGGTGCACGGTCCCGTGCAGGAACGGCGTGCCGCGCGCCGACATGATCCCCTCGGCATTGAGGGTGGCGGCGATCTCGCCGTCCATCATACCGGCCGCGTTCAGCTCCCGCACGCGGCATTCCAGCAGGTCCTTGCTGGAACACTCCTCATAGCAGCGCACGTGCCGCTGCAGCCGGTGCTCGCTGGTTGCCCCGGTCTGCCAGGAGATCCGCAGCCAGACCACGCCCTGCTCGCGCTTCTGGTCGAGGGCGACCTCGCGCACCACCAGGCGCAGAATGCGCTTGCGCTCCTCTGCCGTCGCGGTTTGCCACACGCGCGGCAGATCCTGCGCGAGGGCGAGAACATCGGCCCGGCTGGCCTCGTCCAAGGGGGCGCCCTGTTCGCGGCGCCAGGCCTCGCAGGCCTGCTCGACCGCCTCGACCCCGCGCAGCTTCTCCTCCCAGACCCGCTCAAGCGAACGCGCCACGAGGCGGTTCTCCGGCTCAACCGCATCGTATTGCCGCCGTGCCCGTTCAGCCTCGTAGCGGGCGCGCTCGCGCTTGAGCGCCCACTGCCGCTCCAGCACCCGGGCCTGCTCCTCAAGCTGCCCGACAGCGGCGACGGCCAGTGCGATCTGGTCGGGGGCGAGGGCGCCCAGCAGCACGTCCTCGACCGTGGCGTCCACCCTGAACGCCCGCACCTCTTGGCAACGCGGGCTTCCGTCGTGGTCTTGGTCTGCGGTGCATTGGTAGACCGGATAGTCGCCGCGCGGCCCCGAGTAGCGCAGCGCCATGCGTCGGCCGCACCGGCCGCACACCGCGATGCCCTGCAGCAAGGCCCAACCTCGGCGCGGGGCGCCCGGTCGCGCCGAGGCTAGTCGGGCGACGTTGCCGGCCAGGCGTGTTTGGTTGGCCATGAACTCCTCCCAGCCAATGTAGCTCGGGTGGGCGTCGCGCAGGCAGACCGGCCACTGCTCGACCGGCACCCTGACTGTAGCACTGCGGGCCCCGCCGGTGCGGCGCCGCAGAGGGTCCTGGCGGTGGCGCCCGTAGACGTAGGCGCCGGCATAGGCCGGGTTCTGCAGCACTTGCAGCACCCGGGCGCTGTCGGCCGGCACCCAAACCACCGCGTGCGGTGCCGGCCCCCGCAGCGGGCGCACCGGCAGCAGCAGGCCGTGCCACCGCAGCTCGCGCATCACCGCCTTGGCGCTCTGCAGCGCCTGGAACAGGCCGAACACCAGCCGCAGCCGCGCCTGCACCTCCTCGTCGGGGTTGAGGACGATCGCACCGCCGGCCCCATGGGCGAGCCCCGCCGGCAATGGCAGGCGCAGCTCGCCGCGCGCGGCCTTCTGCCGCTCGCCCTGGTGCAGGCGCACCCTGATCTGGTGCAGCTCCGCCTCGCTCATAATGCCCGACAAGCCCAGGAGCAGCCGGTCGTGGTAAACGCCGGGATCGTACAGGCGCTCGCCATCGCCGATGACCACGCCGAAGATCGAGCACAGCTCCAGCAGTTGGTGCCAATCGCGGTTGTTGCGGGCCAGGCGCGAGGCGTCCAGGCTGAGCACCAGCCCGGCCTTGCCCAGGCCGATCTCGGCGATCAGGCGCTGGAAGCCGTGGCGCTCGGTGCCGGATGCGCCCGATTTGCCGAGATCATCGTCGATCACCGCGATCCGCTCGCGTGGCCAACCGAGCCCGGCGGCGCGATCGGTCAGGCGATATTGCAGCTCCGTGCTCTCCGCGTGCTGGCGGACCTGGCCTGCCGAGGACTGGCGCACGTAGATGTAAGCGAGCTTGGCGCGATGGGCCGTGGTGACCCGCTCGACCGGCTCATTCAGTGCGGTCAGCATGGCCTGCCTCCCCGTCCCGGACGCGTTGCAGCAAGCGGGCGAGCTGCTGCGCCAGTTGCGTCCGCACCAAGGGAGGCAGCACGGCGCGTGGCGGTGGGCGCGGCCGGCGTGATGTCGCCGGCTGCCGGCAAGGTGGACGGGTCGAATGGGAACAGGTCGGCATGGAAAGCCTCCTCGCTGGGGGCTGTCAGCATGCTCCGGATGTACCGTGCCAGTGGCAGCAGCGCGCGGGCCGAGATGCGCGGCAGCGCCGTCTGCGGCGCCAGCGCCTGTTCCAGGTCGGTCGCCGCGCGCCGCAGTAGCCGCCGACGCCCGTCCGGCAAGGCAACCGCGATGAAAGCAGGCCCTCGGCTGCAGGTGAGCGACAGCAGCTCCAGCTCTCGACCAAACAAAGGATGATGTGGGTCCGTTACGGTAACGCTTGAGACGATCCGCTCGAAGTCAGAGGCAGATCGAAGTGTTCGGCGACATGACCCTGGGAGACGCCATTCTGGATCGCGTCGTTCACCGTGCCCACCGCATCGAGCTGAAAGGCGCCAGCCTGCGCAAGCGACAGGCGGCCAGCACCGCGAGCTTGACGGAGGCTGCAGTCGAGTGAGACATCCATTTCGTCAGTGACACCGCCTCGACGTCCAGCACCACGGCCGGCACCGCCCTGCTCAGGCAAGGTCCGGCGCGTGTTCAGGATCACCGGATTGAGTGTTCACGATGGACCGGATTGGCCGTTCAAGATCACCGGAATACGCATTCAACCGCCCGATCTGCGGAGAATGCAGGCAGCACTGACAGGCCGCATGAGATGGCCGGCGGACGTCGGCTCAGCGCCTGAAATACGGAAAGTCGAGCTGAACCTACCCCTAATTGTATGCCGAAGCAGCCATGGTCCTTGGCGGTGCAGTCAATGGCCCTGAGTCTTTTCCAGCGTCGGCCTTATGGCCGTGGGTAACCCGCCAGCAATGGGTGACGACAGGCTCGCCTGGTCGATGGCACCAAGCGCCGCGAGTAGGTTGACCTCGGATTGGTTGTAGCGGACCATTGCTGTCGCGTAATTCAGTCGGGCCTGGTCGGCGGCGGCATCTGCCTGTAGAACATCGATCGTCAACCCAGTGCCGGCTTTAAGGTTTTCCTGGGTCAAGCGGAGCGCCTCCTCAGCTGCGGCGACCTCTTGTGTAGCGATCGGAATCAGCTTTCCGGCGATAATACAAGCCTGATTGGCCGAGACGACGGCGGCTCGCACCTTGTCCAGCTGAGTGTCGGCATCCAGCCCTGACAGCTTCGCGTTGGCGATTGCGCTTTTGATGCGGCCAAAGATTTGGGCGCCGATATTGAAGCTTCCCGTCGCGATATAACGTTGCTGGCGGTATTCAGTATCCGCAAGTCGTCCAGCGGGTGGTGCCGGCTGGAACGTCCGCGTGGCCTGGACCTGTGGTCCCAGCCCGCCCCAAAAGGTTGCACCGGTGTCGGCTTGGGCGGCCGAGAGCAGGCTGCGGACCGACTGCAGATCGGGCCGGTAATGCACGGCTGTGACCAGCATGTCGTCGATCGGCATATCCTCGCGGACGAGGGTCGTTTGCGTCATCTCTCCCTTGTACGGCGCCAACATCACGGTCGCATCAAGGTGCAGGGTGACCGTCAATGTGATCGACGCGTTGTAGAACGCGTTCAACGCCGTCAGCTGGGTCTGTTGCGCGGAGGCGAAGGCGGCTTTCGCACGAAGTTGGTCCGCCGGCAATCCGGTGCCCACCTTCAATTTCAGACTCTCGATGCGAAGCAACTCCAGCGCCTCGTCCATTGCTTGCTGTGCCACTGCTACCTGCGCCTGCGCCAGAATGAGATCGTAGTACTGGGTCGAGGCGAGGCGCATCGTCTCCTGTTCGACCGCCTGTTCCTGCTGCGCCGCAGCTTCGAGCCGCCGCTTCGATGCGACAAGCGCGTAAGCGACTTGGCCTGGATTGATAATCCACTGTATGGCGGCAGCTGGAAGAACGTTTTGGAACGTCGCCAGTCCCAGAGCTCCGCCGCTCGAAACAGCTCCCTGTAAACCCTCGGCCGTGAGGCTCGGGGTCAAGGAGGGAAAGATGGCGCCGATACTGGCTTCATAGACGCCGCGCGACGCTTCGACCTGCTGCAAAGCCTGCTGGATGTCCAGATTGCGTGCGGTCGCAACCCGAACGACCGCAGGCAAGTCTACCGCCAGCATGCGCCGGTACATGGTCGGAATGTTCGACGGGTCGACCTTGAGCGTGGCAGCAGGCTGACCGGCAGGTGCAACGGACGGATGGGAAAGCCGCAGGCTCGGCAGGTCGACGCAGCCACTCACCGTCAGGCATGCAAATGCCGCCGGCGCTAGATTCCAACCCAAGCGTCGTGTCATGTCTCAATCCTTTGAACGTCAGCGCGACGTTGCGGCTTTGGCGGTTCCATCTGCCGTCTGCTGCGGCTCAAGCCTCAACGTCACTTGCGCGAACATCCCCGGCAGGAGCACCCCGTCGCGGTTGGGTAGGTCGATTTCCGTGCGCATCGTCCGCGTGGTTTGATCGAGTGATGACGCGGTGCGGGTGACGCTGCCGTGAACGGTCACTCCGGCGGCGCCGAAAAGCGTCACCTCGGCCGGCACACCGGGACGAATGCCGGCGACGCTTGCCTCCGGCACGTCGGCAAAGACTCGCACCTGGTCGATCTTCTGGATAGTGAAGAGCGGGGTCGTTCGAGTGGAGGTGGCCGCTTGCACCAAGTCGCCCGGGTTGACCAGGCGCCGGCTTACCACGCCATCGAATGGCGCGACGATGCGGTCGTATTGCAGCAACGCTTGAAGCCGGTCCGCCTCGGCTTTGGTCGCCAGCAGGTCAGCTTCCGCCGCAGCAATCTTCGCAGCGCCGGTGTCGGCGTTCGCCACCGACACGCCCTCTTTGGCCTGCGCGTCGTCCAGGGCCTGGGCGGTGGCGGCTTTGCCGGCAAAAAGCTCCTTTTGTCGCTTGACGGTCAACTGCTGCAGCTTGCGATCGGCTTGCATTCCGACGAGCTGCCGCTTGGCCACCTCCAGCGCGGCCACGGCCTGCTGGACGGCAGCCGCCGCCTTTGCGGACTGCGCCTGCAGCTCTGGATCCGCGATCACGGCCAGTTCCTGTCCTTTCTCGACGTGATCGCCGATGTCGTTGTTGAGCTTTGAGATGTAGCCGGAGTCCTTGGCATATAGATCAGTGACGAAGAACGCCTCGATGGTGGCCGGCACACGCACGCTTGTGGCTTGTCCCATATTGCCCTCGACCGCGGGCTTCGGCGGCGCGGCAGCCGGGGCTTGTGCGAATGCGGCAGGGACCGCCAACAGGTAGGCCAGGTAGCTCACCGCTATCGCGTCAGTCACCTTGCGACGGCACTCGCGCGGCCCCGCAAGGTTCGGCGGCCAAGGACATCGACTCATATGGCGACCCGTTCTCTCTGGCGCTGGTGGCGAAGCACCGCCGGGCCCTCGCGATCATCGGGCAGCAGCGAGGCGCTCTTGCGCATCCGCTCGCCCAGGAGCATGGCGAAAATGGCTGGCAGGACGATCAAGGTCGAAACCGTTCCTCCTACGAGGCCGCCGATCACGGCACGCCCGAGCGGAGCGGTTTGCGAGCCGCCTTCGCCAATACCGAGCGCCATCGGCAACATGCCGGCAATCATCGCGCAACTTGTCATCAGGATGGGACGCAGACGGCTTGCGGCGCCCGTAACCGCTGCATCCGGCACTCGGGCGCCGTCGATCCTGTCGCGCTCAGCAAAGGTGACGAGGAGGATCGCGTTGGCGACCGCCACCCCGATCGCCATGATCGAGCCGATCAGGGATTCGATGTTGAGCGTCGTTCCGGTCATCCACAGTGCCATTGCAACCCCTGCAGCGACTGCGGGAATGGTGAGCACCACCGCGAGCGCTAGCCGGAACGACTGGAAGTTGGCGGCCAGAAGCAGGAATATGACGGCAACAGCCACGCCGAAACCAAGCTCCAGGCCACTGAACATCTCCTGCATCGGCGTAACCTGCCCACGCACCGCGATCTTGACTCCTGGCGGCGGGGTGCCGGCCCGCGTCAGCGCCTGCGTGACTTGGTCGTTGATGCCGCCCAGGTCTTCACCGATCGTGTTGGCCTGCAACGTCAGCATGCGCTGCATGTTGTAGCGGTCGTACTCGCCAAGAACGGTGCCCTGCGTGACCTGCGCCACGCTGCGCAGCTGGATTTGACCGTTTTGGCTTCTGCCAATGGGGATGTTCCTGACGTCTTCCAGCGAGTTCATGAGCACAGGCGGAACTTCCACCTGCACCTGATAGCCAACGCCGGTTTTTGCATCCGCCCAGAAGTTTGGCACCGTGAAGCGGCTGGATGAGGTGGCTTCGGTGAGCGACCTGCCCACCTGATCCGCGGTGACGCCGAGCATGCCGGCAACCTGGCGGTCAATCTCCACTTTCACCGCCGGAAAATCGAGCTCCTGCGCAAAATCGATGTCTCGCAGCGAGGAAACATTGTCGAGCGCCTTCTTCACGTCCTGCGCGTAGGCGCGGGTCTGAGCCAGAATGGGGCCGCTCAGGGCGACTTCGATCGGCGTCGACGCCCCGAAACTCATCACCTGGCTGACGATGTCGCTCGGCTGGAAGCTGAACCGAGTATCCGGCATCTGCTGGGCCAAAGTTTGCCGAAGCCGCTCCTCGAGGCTCCTGATGCTGATGCCAGCACTTCGCTTGAGCTGCACCTGCAGCACGGCCTCTTCCGGCCCGCTGGTCCAGAGATAGATCGTGTTGATCGGGTAAGCGGCGTTTTGCACGCCGACGAACCCCAAGGTTATGGCAAGGTTCTCCGGTCCGACCTCGTGGCCGATGATGTCCAGCGCTTTGTCGGCGAGCTTCTTGGTGGCCTCGATGCGCGTGCCGGCTGGCGCGCGCATACGCAGCGTGAATTGCCCGGCATCGACGATGGGAAAGATCGCGCGTCCGAGATTGCCGCCGACGAAGACGATGATCAGCGCGGCAAGCGCGAGATAGGCGGGCACCACGAGGCGGCGCCACAATACGATCCGCGCTGAAAAATCGTGGTAACGATCCCGGAAGCGGTCAAAACGCGACGGCATGGACGCGGGGCGATCGTGCCGGACCCGCAGCATCCAGATCAGCAGCACCGGGACAAGGGTGGTGGAGAGCAAGTAAGAGGCGATCATCGCGAAACCGACAGCCAACGCCAACGGCAGGAACATATTGTGCGCTGCGCCCTTCATGAAAAAGGCCGAAACGAAGACGGCCAGGATGCAGAGCATGGCGAGAAAACGGGGAAGGATCGTCTCGGCAGTCGCGTCATAGGCGGCATGGGCCAGCGATGCGCCGCGCGCGAGATGCGCATGCGCGTTCTCGATGACAACCGTCGCCTCGTCGACCAGGATGCCAACCGCCAACGCCAAGCCGCCAAGGGTCATCAGGTTGACCGTCTGGCCGGAGATCCACAGTGCGATCAGCGCGGCCAGCACCGATAGCGGGATGTTCACCACGACGACGACCGCACTGCGCCAGTCGCGCAGGAAAAGCAGGACCATGAGGCCGGTCAGCACCGTGCCGATCACCCCCTCCTCGGTCAGGCCCAGAATGGCACCCACGACGACGGGCGACTGGTCGAAGGCATAGCTGACCTTGACGCCGGGCGGCAGGACCGCCTGGAACTTCGGCAGGTTCTGCTTCACGAGATCGACTACGCTGAGCGTGGATGCGTCGGCGCGCTTCGTCACCGGGATGTAAACGGTCTTCTTGCCATTGACGAGTGCGTAGCCGAATTCGACGTCGGAGGCGTCCGCGACCGTGCCGATGTCGCGCACGAAAATGGTGCGGCTGCCGTCCGAACGGATCGGGATGTCGCCCAGGTGCTGCACGTCCGCCACCACGGAGTTCACCGGCACCATGGGCATTTTGTCGCCCAAGCGTATGTTGCCCGAAGGGCTGATCGTGTTGCCCTTGGTGACCGCCTGCACGATCTCGTCCGGACTCATGTTGTAGGCCCGCAGCCGATCAGGATCGGCGCTGATGACAATGGCGCGGGGGCTACCGCCAAACGGCGGCGGAGCGGAAACGCCTGGCAGGGTTGCGAATAGCGGCCTTACGCGGAACAAGGCGGCATCCTGCAGCTCCTTTATCTCGAGCTTCCCGCTGTCGTCGGAGAGGACGAGGTCACCGACCGGCACGCTGCCGGCGTCGAACCGCATCACGAAGGGCGGCACCGTGCCGGCCGGCATGAAGGCGCGGGCGCGGTTCACGTAGGACACGGTTTCCGCCATCGCGCCGGCCATGTCAGTGCCCGGCTGGAACTGCAGCTTGATCAGCGCCGCACCCTGGATCGATTTCGATTCGACGTGTTCGATGCCCGTGATGTAGAGGAAATGGTATTCGTAGTAATTGACCAGGAAGCCTTCCATCTGAGCCGGGTCCATGCCGCCAAAAGGCTGCGCGACATAAAGAACCGGCACACCGAGATTGGGAAACACATCGCGTGCCATTCGTTGGGCCGCCATCAGTCCGCCAAGAACGATGGCGATAACCAGCACCACAACCGTGATGGGCCGCCGCAAGGCGAAGGATACCAAGTTCATGCTGTCGCCTGCCTTTTGTTTCGAGCCCAACACTGCATCAGAAAGTTTGGTCGCAAGTAGATCGACAGGCGCCAAGTCGAGGGGCCGCTTGGTCCGGACAAGCTAGCGGTCTGGGTCACGGTCGAGGCCGAAACACCAGGATCGCGGCCTCCGAACCGAGCCCGAGGACTCCGGCTCGGACAGCGACGAACAGCCGGTCCCATTCAGGGACGAACAGGGAAGTACGCGCGCCAAGCATCGTCGTGATCCGGGCCAGCCGACGATAACCAGCTGTGTCTTGCTGCATGACGTCGATGGCCCCTTGGCCGCAGCTAATGTAGATGCGGTGGCGCACGGCATCGAAGAACACGTCGTCGGCGTCGCCGCACGTCTCAAGGGTCTGCTTCGCAGTGCCGCTTCGAACATCAAACAAGACCAAACGCGCGGGATTGCGGAAGACCGTGGCGAGGACGGTGTGGCTCTCGTCGAGCGCCATCGGGAAGTTCGCCCGTACATCCGGCACGCTCCAACTCGCGGTTTGCCTGCCGTGTTCCAGGTCCAGGACGGCTATCTGGCGGGTGTCCGGCACATTCACGAAAGCGCGGTGTCCCTCCGCGTCGAACTGGAAGCCTTCTGGATGGCCGGATAGTTTGATTTTGCTCACAACGGACGCCGTTGCTGGGTCTATGACGGCAATCCCCCCACTGCCATACCCGACAAGAAGCTGGCCGGATCGTGCATCGGACCGGACATTGTCGGCGTCCTCGCCAAGTTCGACGGTGCCTGCGGGAGCGAAATCCTCGCCGCGATAAAGGCGAACCGATCCATCACCGGCGCTGGCGACTGCGATCCTGTCCGACATCGGTGCGTAACCCACACCCTGGGGATCACGAAGCCTGTCGATCCGGTGCACAGCCTTGCCAGCCGCGATGTCGATGGCGTCGACCGTCCCATTGCCGAGTTCGGCCACGAACAGGCGTCGGCGCGAGAGATCGACCGCCATGTGGTCGATGCGTCCTGAAACGCCTGTGAGCGGGATCGTCCGTTCCAGCACCAGGGCCAGGTCTGGTTCTGCTGCCTGAAGTCTTCCAGGCAGCAGGGAGAGAATCGTGAGGAGGCAGCAGAGAGCTGCCCCCTGACTTGCGACGGGCATTGCCGTTTCGTCTTTCAGCTTCTCGCCACGTTGACCTGGTCCAGGGCGGCGCGCAGTCCCTTGGCCAGCTTGGCCGCGTCGTCGTTGGCCCAAAAGTGCATGAAGAACAGCCGAGGCTCGTCGTCCAGCATGTGATTGTGCACCGCCGAGACCTCGATGCCGTTCTCGCGCAGAGCGTGCAGCACGGGGTTCACCTCCTTGGCCGTGAGCACGAAGTCGCCGGTGATCGCCGCCTTGCCGCCGCCGGTGGGCTGGAAGTTGATCGCCTCGGCAGACCCCATGGCGACCGGCACCTCCATGCCGCCGTCCTTGATCGTCTCGGCCCGGGGTATGCCGACTTGGTAGACGCCTCCGGCGGCCTTGCCCTTGGCGCCC
>JAABUQ010010456.1_pt1 | contig 12145 bp, 12 predicted proteins | sample 5560001 | NCBI WGS metagenome assembly JAABUQ01 (sample SAMN10711888, study PRJNA513371) | rock metagenome | isolation source: Antarctica rocks | place: Antarctica: Victoria Land, Finger Mt nord | collected 2015-12-18
AAACCGCCTTGGAATCTTTTTTTCCTCAAATAGTCCTGTCTCTTCTTTTACTTGATATTGAGCGACTGATTCCCCTCGCACGTAGTCGTGGTTTTGACATCTATTTTTCCAGGTGCAAGATCTGAGAATACGCTGGATGTTGACCCCAGTCGCGGGTTAGTGGCTTTGCCAGTGATTTTAGCTGATGCTTCTAAGCGGATCGCCCAAGGCTGTGCGGCGGGCAATGGGACAACAGGTAGTCGGTTTGTCGTCACCGGACGTGGTGGGTTGCCCTCGAATCCGAGCGAGCCACTCAGCAGTGAAGCGGTGTGGTCAGACACTCGTTTTGTAGCGGCAACGGGGAAGCCGCAGCACTCACAGACTGTCTCTGCCCCGCAGCCATCTGCCTCGGCTGCCGTTGCCATCGTGCCAGCTACGGGATGGGTGTTTGATGGCAAAGGTGATGTGACTCTCACAGCCGCTGTGCCGAGCGAGAGGATACAAGTTCCTTGGTTGACCCCTGCCTCCTGTCAGGCTCGATAAGTCTTGGGACTCAAACTATTACATCTAGTTCTTACAGCTGTGGCGCTGTAGCTGTTTAAGTCTGAAGATTTGTAACTAAAAACCCAACTAGGCTCAATGGGTTAAGTCTGGTGCAAGAAGTGAGTTTAACTTATTATTTATTCCCTCGACAATACCATTTGTAGTTCTGTTATCAAAGTAAGCGATAATTTCGTCCAGCCACCGCCGAATGGTTTGACAACTTTCCGGGAAATACTCGGTTGCACTCGCGAGCCAACTTCCCAAATTAAGTAATCCTGATAACCAATCATTACTGATTTCAAAAACTTTTCGTAATTCTTCTCTTAGCTCATGCATTTTTCCGAGCACAGGAAAGACGAGTTTAACTTGCTCCAATTTAGCTTTTTGTTGTTCATTCAAATTAAGTTCATTCTTAAGTAGTGCATGCTTGCTCTTTGTTAAACAATCTAATATTTTTGCAAATTTTGGTTGTGATTTCTGCTCTTCTGCTGACCGATTTTGTTGTTTACGTTGAGTATCTAACTCGTTGTTAACTTGTTTCATTACATGAAATCTGTCTGCAACAACTTGAGCCGAAGGCATTAGTTCTTCTACCAAGCTTTTATAGGGTTTCCACAAATCAATGCTCACTTCTTTAATTTGCTCTAAAACTTCTGTTCCCCAGGCAGTAAAGGTTTCTTTAATTTTTTCTTGTGTCCGTGCCTCTAGAATTGCCACTAACTTTGATTGATCTAAATCAATTAATACTGCACAGTAATTACCTTGACCTTTGACGAGCGCAATTTCATCAAGTCCCAATCGTTTTAATTGCGCTGGCTTAGGCTGTAATAATTCTTGAGCCATGTCTTTTAACATTGTTTCTATTTCTTCAGTTGTTACATGACTTTTTTTAGCTACAGTATGAATATCGGAGTCTAGAACTTCTTGGACAATTGAATGAGCCAGCCGTTTGGTGTAAGTTCTTCTGGTCCTGACAAAATTTAAGTCTTCACTAAATGGTTTTCGGCATGAATCACATTTAAATTGTCTTCGATTCACTTCTAGATACACCGCTTGACCACTCAATGGTAAATCCTTGACTAGATGTCGGTGATTTTGGTGCAATCGATGACTTGTTTTACCACAACGAGGGCAAGTACTTTCTTTTTTTAATGACTCCACCTGTAAAATTATTCCAATCCCTTCATGCTGGCGATATGAGTTGACTTTTAGATCAAGATTTAAAAGTTCTGTCAGAACTTTAGTTCCAGATTTCGATGTCATAGCTTTAATTGCATCAGAAATAGCTAATTTCCTAACTAAAATTTAACTACAAATGTGTCTAAAATGTCAATTACGTTAAGGGTTTTACTCATTATATGAAAATTTTACTTGTTTTTATTTTCCTGCTTAAGTAAATTTTTGGCATACTAAGTACTGAAGAGCCGCTTTGTCAAAGACGACAAAGTGTTGAATTATTTTTCGATGGTCACAACCGTTGGAACTCCACAAACGATCGCTGCACAAGAACTGCGTATTGAGTGCATGTTTCCGGCAGATGAAGCAACAGAGATTCATCATCCCATATTGATTGGCAACGCTCTGGTATTGGAGCAAACGGGAGATCGTTTGCCCGGTGACTAATTACAAGATTGTTACTTACTTGTATTAACTATAGCTAGATGCCTGCACATTCTCGCCTGTTTTGTTACCCAACATTGTCGATTTTTAAACCATGCCACCAATTGCATTTAAGAACAGAAGCTTAACTCACACCCAATTGCAACAAGTGTTCGACTATATCAACACTCACCTTGACCGAGATTTATCACTCGTTCAAATCGCCGGAGTCATTAATATCAGCCCTACTTACTTTGCCAGTTTGTTCAAACATGCTACAGGTATTTCTCCTCATCAGTGTGTGATTCGACAGCGTGTAGAGCGGGCAAAACTGCTGCTATTGAAAACGGATTTAATGATTGTGACCATTGCATTACAAGTGGGGTTTTCCAGTCAAAGCCATCTAACTCAACAGTTTAAACGCCTCACCAGTATGACACCGAAACGGTCTCGCTAAAACCATAAGAATCTGATAAATCGTCGTAAGAATCTGAAAGCAGTCAAGCATTGGAACTCAATACACTTTAGATAGAACGGTGGGGTTCCAGATTTGTTGCTCTTTGCCTGAAGGGTTTACATATCGAACGTTCCAGGAGTCTTAACCACTAATCTAGAACACTACCCATAAATCGAAACCAAGGAACTCTCTCATGTCTATAGAGCAGACACTTGAACAGAATAAGACATTCATCCGCAATCACCTTGAGGAGTGGGTGAACCGCAAGAATTCTGCCATTGCTTACCAAAAGCTAACAGTCAAAAGTCGAAACAAATGGATTTTCAAACTTTAAAACCGAGCGTCCGTACCCCAAAAAATTCTACCTGTCGCCCCCTGGGAGCAGCCGAAAAAATCTTTTGGTTGTGGGACCAAGTTCAACCAGGGCATTTTGCGCTGACAGCACAGATTCAAGGAGAATTTAGTACCGAGCAACTCAAGCGTGCCCTCATGCAAGTGCAACAGCGCCATCCATTGCTAAGAGTACGCATCGCCTTGGATGAAACCGAACAACCCTGGTTTGCCGAAGAGGTAGCTAACATCCCACTGCGAATTTTACGGCGACAGTCCGAGCAACACTGGCAACGAGAAGTTGAGACAGAACTTTCTACACCTTTTAACTGGAGCCAGGCACCCCTGATACGTGCAGTCTTGCTACACTCTCTGGAGATTTCAGAATTAATCATCGTTTACCACCACCCGATCGCTAATGGAACTTCTGGTGCATATCTAATCGGAGATATTTTGCAAGCGATCGCCGTCCCTAGCGCTATCCTCCAGCCTCTATCAATGCCTCTTTCCTCTGAGGAATTGATGCTGGGTAAAGCCGATGCCGCTCTTTCACTCCGCCCGGTTGCGCTTCAAACTTCAGCCTTCAAGCCTCAAGAAACTTCTCCCCGTTCTCGCTTGCTAGCTGGTTCGCTTACCCCAGAGACAACAGCTCGGTTAATTTTCCGTTGTCGGCAAGAACAAACTAGCGTCCATGCTGCTATTTGTGCTGCATTTCTCTTAGCCATCGTCCGTCAATCTGGTTCAAAACAACAGCAGACTCTCAGATGCGCAACACCGATTAATCTCCAACGGCATTTCATGTCTTTAACTGATGCACAGCTTAGCTTTTGCGTTACCTCAGCAAGGACTTGGCACGATTTAACTCCTAATACAAGTGTGTGGGCAGTTGCTCAGTCAGTCAAACAACAATTAAACCAAGCAATGGAGCCCGAGCAGGTCATGACAGGAATCCAGCAAGCTCAAGTGTGGATGTCTGCGAATCCCAGTTCACTTCAGGTTTGGCAAGGATTTGTCGAACAATTCGGTTGCGACCTTGTAGTTACCAATCTCGGACGCTTAGCGCTGCCCCAACAGTTTGGGCAACTTCAGCTGCGGGGGATCTACGGACCCTCTACAATGATGGGCAGAGATTTCAGTCCCGTGTTAGGAGTTATAACGGTAGGCGAGCAACTCTGTTTTACGCTCGTTTACCCGGAGTCAGTCCTATCCCCAGTCGCAGTCACTCAACTGCAACAGGAAGCAATGCAGTTGCTTCATACCGCGATCGCGTCAACTTCTGCAGATCAATCTGAGGCTAGGGTAGAGTCACTTGAATCAACAAAAAGCAGGTTCTTAGGAAGAATAAAGTGGCAGTAATTACCGGATCGAGTCGTGGCCAATGTTGCTGCATTCTTAGCTTCAGATGAAGAAAACTGGCTTACAGGGCAATACATTGAAGCCATTGGTGGTCTTCGCCTGTAGGCATTTTTAGGCTTCCCAACGGGTTGAAGCGGAGACAATCATTCAAGTAAAAAGGTTCATGTTGAGATGGAAAAATTAGAAGTTGCTCCCCAAGAAACGATGCTGAATCTGATCGGTGGATTTTGGATTGCTCGATCGATCTATTTGGCTGCGAAGTTAGGGGTTGCCGATGTGTTTGACGATCAGCCGAAAACGATCGCTCAACTTGCAGCCGCAACAAATACGGAACCGCGATCGCTCTACCGATTGATGCGTGCCCTTGCCAGTGTGGGCATCTTTACTGAAGCTTCAGATCGGTGCTTTGCGCTAACTTCTCTAGGTGCAACGCTCAAGAGTGATACTCCTGGTTCAATGCGGTATGTTGCGATGGCACAGATGGGAGATGACCATTCTTTAGGCTGGAGCAATGGATTACATAGCTTAAGAACAGGTGAAACTGCGTTTAATGCCGCAGCCGGGATGCCGATTTGGGATTATTATGCTCAACATCCTGAAGCGGGTCAGGTCTTCTCTCAGTCAATGACTAATATAGGAACTCCGGTTGCACAAGCCGTTGCAGCGTCCTATAACTTTTCTGAATTTAATATAATCGTCGATATCGGTGGAGCGCAGGGCAGCTTAATTTCTACAATCATGCGATCGCACCCCCATCTCAAAGGGATTCTGTTCGATCTGCCTGAAATCATTGCGACTGTCAGTGTAGACGAAAATATTCAGCCCATTGCTGGTAACTTCTTTGAGTTTGTGCCACCGGAGGGCGATGCCTACCTACTGCGGATGATCATTCATGATTGGGATGATGAAAAGTCCTCGATCATTCTGAAAAATTGTCATCAAGCTATGCCGGATCATGCCAAGCTACTACTCGTTGAAAGCATTATTCCAACGGGTGACGAACCTTCTCTAGCAAAGTTTGTTGATATGCTCATGCTGATGATGACTGGTGGACGGGAACGCACTGAGGAAGAATACCGATCGTTGTTGCGATCAAGTGGATTTGAACTGACGCAGGTGATTCCTCTACCAGCGATGCTAAATTTAAGCATCATTGAAGCAGTGAAACTCTGAAGCATCCAGATTAACTCCCTACTGAGTTAGAAGTAATGAGTAGTTATTTACACTTCTGTTGGCAGGGTATGAACAGAATTAGATATACATCCGCGATCACTGCATATAACGCGCTCAGAAATCCTTTGACGTAAGGAGAAGAACTCATGGAAACAATCACCTATACCAATGCTCAACTGCGTAGCATCTGAGCTACGGGTACATGGGGTTAAGGGGTTGCGTGTTGTCGATGCCTCGATCATGCCAACTCTGATCACGGGACATACGAACGCAGCCGCCATGATGATTGGTGAGAAGGCAGCGGATTTAATGACTGCGGCTTCGGTAAGAGTGTGAGCGCGATCGGTCAATATCGCAAGCTTCAAACGATCTACAGGACACAATTCTAAGTGGGTCGCGATACTGTGCTGGTGTGAGTTAACAAAGCGTAGGAGAGAGTCATGCGAATCGAGACAGAACTGACAGATTTGCTCAAGATCACATATCCGATCGTTCAGGCTCCGATGGCTGGTGCTTCCACACCGGAGTTGGTCGCAGCCGTTTCTAATGCTGGTGGTCTTGGTTCCTTTGGCGGCGCAGCTACTTCACCCGATCGACTTCGCCAGATTATCAGACAAATTCGGGATCTAACCGACCGACCCTTTGCCGTTAATTTGTTTGCCCCAGCCGTTGAAGCGTATGAACTTGTTCCTGAGCAGCAAGCCGCAATGTCTAAACTGCTAGATCGATGGCACAACAAACTAAGTGCAGGACCCGTTCCCGAACCAATTCCGATCTTGGGACTCTTCGCTGAACAATTAGCTGTTCTAATTGAGGAGAAAATCCCTGTTTTTAGTTTTCACTTTGGACCCGCGCCAATTGAAGCGATTCGTCAGATGCACTTGATCGGTTCAACGGTGATGGCGACTGCAACAAACGTTCGTGAAGCAAAAATTCTCGTCGAAGCAGGAGTCGATGCGATCATTGCCCAAGGCTTTGAAGCGGGTGGTCATCGCGGCACTTTTGCAACCCCTTATGAACAGGGATTGATCGGAACTGCAACGTTGGTGCCGCAAGTCGCTGATGCCGTCTCAGTTCCAGTGATTGCGGCAGGCGGCATCATGGATGCTCGTGGCATTGTGGCAGCATTAGCACTGGGAGCGAGCGGGGTGCAGATGGGAACTGCCTTTCTTGCCTGTCCTGAGAATAATATCCCAGAGGTTTATCGGCAGACAGTACTCAATGCTCAGGGCAAAGACACTGTGATCACTGAAGTTTTTTCTGGCAGACCTGCTAGAGCCATTCACAACCGATTTATTCGCGAGATGGAGCCTCACAGGGACAAAGTGCTGCCCTTTCCAGCGCAGATGTCGATCGGGCGAGTTTTGCGTCAGGCTTCTGCCGAACAATCAAATCCAGATTTCGTCAGTATGTGGGCAGGTCAGGGAGTCACATTAGCTGAAGCTCTTCCAGCAAGGGAACTGATTGAAAAACTCGTTAAAGAATGTCAGGCTGTAACCACTTCCCTACCCTCTTATCCTTGCAGCAAGACAGTCGGAGCGGTTGGAGCAGGTGGCACAAGCAGTGAGAGCTAACGATACCTTTGTCAGTGCTTTCCTAGTAGGTGCTTCTCCGGATTGTACACATTAAGAAAAACAAGTACGCCCACGTACTGATCCTTCGCCGCTCCAGTTTTCGTAACACATCCTGTACGTAATGAATGCGAATAGCAAAGGTATCCAATTAAGATAATCAATAGGAGAATTATGGCAAGTACACCGAAGACAGCAATCATAACGGGCGCATCGCGGGGCATCGGTGCGGGACTAGTAGAATCTTTCCTTGAGCGCGGCTATAATGTCGTCGCGAACTCGCGCAACATCACTAAAGTAAACAGACTGACGGATTCTTCAGCGATCGCACTTGTCGAGGGAGATATCGGTAGCCGGGAAATAGCCGCGAAGGTGACAGACATAGCAATTACGCAATTTGGAAGCATTGATGTACTCGTTAATAACGCTGGTATTTTTGATGCCAAACCATTTACTGAATACACAACCGATGACTTCAACGCCTTTATATCGACAGCCCTTGCAGGATTCTTTTACGTTTCGCAACTTGCTGTAAAACAAATGCTCTTGCAGCAATCCGGTAGCATTGTAAACATCTCGACCTCGCTCGTCGATCAGCCGATCGCTGGAGTACCCGCCGCTCTCCCGATCATGACTAAAGCTGGACTAAATGCGGTAACTCGTGGACTCGCGATTGAGTATGCTAAACAGGGAATCCGTATCAATACGGTCTCCGCAGGTATCATTGACACGACGATGCACCAACCCGAATCACATGAGTTTCTAAAAAGTCTACACCCTGTCGATCGTATTGGCAAAGTCAAAGAGGTTGTAGACGCAGTTCTCTTTCTAACAGATGCCACGTTCACGACAGGAGGGGTACTACACGTTGATGGAGGGGCACATGCAGGTAGATGGTGAACTGCTGTCGAAGATCTTTGCGTGTCGAACTGAAGCACGAGGGTTTACCAATCAGCGTCACAAATATCATGCCTTCAGCAATCAACACCCCCATCTACAACAAGCTCAAAACCAAGCTGGGTGTCAAGCCAACGGCACCACCACCGTACTACAAACCTGGCATCGTTGCTGCTGCCATCCTCTATGTTGCCGAACATCCAACCCGTGACCTCATCGTTGGTGATGCCGGTAAAGTATTAGACATACTTCAACGGCTCTCACCTGCACTGGTGGATAACTTTTTACTACTGATCGGTTTTGCGGGGCAGCGCACTGATGAATCAAAGTCGGAGGATGCAACAAACAACGTTTTTGAGCCAATTCAAGGATACGACCGAGTTGAGGGAGACTTTAGAAACTCAACAATTCCAACTTTTACTGACTGGCTGGATATGAATCCACCGCTCAAATGGGGTGCTTTAGCGGTTGCAGCATTGGGAGCGGCAGCAGTCTTGGGAGGGTGGTTTCCAGGCAACGGTGTTTAGTCGTGCGTCAAGCAAGTGGGTTGTGTTGCAAAAATTGGTGAAGGTCTGATTGAATAGCATTTATACTTACTGAGTTCAGACACCGCCACCCCCTCCATGAACTCTAAGTCTCCATTCAAATGGCGTCATTTCCCACCAGGTTAGAATTTTTCGCCTATTTGCTCGCAGTCTATCACGGACATTCAAGCGGCGGATTAGGTCTTCTGTATTTAGTGGTTGGAATGGTCACGATTCACTATCTCAGCAAACCGAATGTTAAGCGAGCATTCCATCGAACATCGCAGGGCACGATTTAAGCCCTTGAAAACCGCGATCGCCGCTTCACAAAGGTCAGTTCATTGAACGAGTGAAATTTCAAATGAATGCGTTGCTTTTGGTTAGACGAAGCCACCGCATAACACACTGTCGGCTTAGGAGTGATTAGCATCCGTCCACATACGATCGCTTTTGCGAATACTCTCCGGATCAAAGAAACAAGTTCGCTAACTGCATAAGAATCTGACAAATTATTGTAAGAATCTAAAAACAGTTAAGCATTGGAACTTACTACACTTTAGATAGATAGAACTAAGATTCCATCCAGACAGCGCCGCATATAGAGCAATATACAATTGCAAAAGACTTGTACCACTCATCTGAACAGATTGGAAAGGGTATCAAAACTTAGGTAGACCGATTTGCTGAAAATGCAGTCGTTGAATTTTCAAGCAGTTTTACTCGCTGCCCATTCCCAAAAGTTACCTCTACTGTACAGAAGACACCTCGCTCCCTCAAGGTGAGTGGAGCTATCATCCCAGATTATCTAACCGCTTGGGGCTGTTTCGGCTCGTGCAAATACCGGGTGGTCATGAGGTAATGTTTTCTAACCCGATCGGTTTAGCAGAAAAGATTATTGTGGCGGGGCGCAACTAGCCGCGAAAGTTCAACTGAATGCGTTGCCTCTGGTTAGGCGAAGCCACCGCGAAACACAATGTGGGCTTAAGACTGACGTGACTGGCATCAATCTGCATACGATCGACGATGCATTTGCTCATTCACGCAGTCCATGATTTTTAGCATTTCAAGGAGCTGTGAGACATGATAACACTGGAGACTTTTGGATCAAATCAACAATTTATTCATGCCTGGAGTTACTTCGCCAGTGCGTGTCCCAAGGGAGAAATTTTAGAAGCCGATGGATTAACCATCATATGGAGCGGGACAGACAGTGTTTCGCGGAATGCTGTCTTTCTGACTCAACCCGTTCACAACGAGGCTGAGCTAGAAGCCAAAATAAAAATGGCTTTTGATTATGCTAACCAGCGCAATCAACCCTGGTGGATGATCATTGCTGAAGATTGGATACCAGAGTTGCTTCGTCCTCAGATGGATGAGGTCTTTGCTCGACAGGAGCTTGTTCCTTCAGTCAGGCTGACGGGTATGGCGACTGAGCAACTGCTGCCTTCGACAACACACCACTCAAAATTAGACTGTGTGAGGGTGAGTAACATGGAAACGAGACAAGCCGTCGCTGACATTAATGCGATTAGTAATCATCTTTCGCTTGGATTGTATCGCGAAGCTCTTGAACTCGATCGATTTTGGCAAAAGACGGTATTCGGTACAGTCGGCTATGTGGAGAATCAACCTGTCTCAACAGCAATCACGTTTCTGATTAATGATGACTTATTTCATCTAGGCTGGGTTGCGACGTTACCGGATTACAGAAATCAGGGTTATGCAGAAGCTGTGAGTCGGCACTCTCTAGAACAAGCAGGGCAGCACTATGGCAAAAAACGGACTGCTTTACATGCAACTCCTACTGGTATTCCGGTGTTTCAACGAATGGGCTATCAACCAACTGCTGATTTTAGAACTTATACCTGTTGAATTAAAAGGTTGGCACTGACTCTGATTTCCAAAAGTGGAAACGACGTTTCCTACGAGGACGTTGCCTTCTTCACTGACTTGAAATTATCTTAATGAGGTAGACCCAACAGCGTGTCGTTAGAGTTTGTTCACAATGTCAGCAAGAGAGGCAAGGCTTTGCTCAGTACTCTGCTGGAGACGCTTCTCCCCTAACTCCCCGAAGCAGCTGTTGAGCCTTCTGCCACACAACCACACCCTCCAGAAGCTTAAAAGTGTTCATTCTCCAAACTGAGCTGGGGGATATAGGTGAAACCAAAATCTGTGACCTGCTAAAGGAGCAGTCCATTCACTCACGCTCAACCTTGCGATCGAATTTGCACCCGAAAATATCCGTGTCAATGCGATCGCACCTGCTGTCGTCGAAACTCCGCTATTCGATTCGTTACTGACAGCCGAACAACTCGCCTCTTTTAGTTCCTTTCATCCACTCGGTCGAAATGGACAAGTGAGAGACATTACCGAGGTTGTTTCATTTCTAGCTGATGATTCGCGTTCGGGTTGGATTACTGGAGTCGTACTACCTGTGGACGGCGGCGTGAGTGTTGGACGGAGCTGATCGAATTCCGTAACGCGACAACTCTAAGAAACTGACAAATCGTTGTAAGAATCTGAAAGCAGTCAAGCATTGGAACTCAATCCACTTGGGATAGATAGAACCAGGAGAATCTATGCGTGATGCCAGAAGTGGGAGTTTTTTTATCGCAACGAGCACAGGCACAACAGCAGGGCACCAGCGACAGCTCAAGAGCATCCCAGGAGGGTTGCCGATCACCAGTCAACAAGCCCAGAAGTTAGGAGTGCGAGCGCACAGTCAATTGAGTCCTTATCTGGAGAGTTGCTGCTTGCGGATGAGCGCCAATGTCTCTTACGAACATGCATCTAAGGATGTGGCTTACCTAACCGGAGTCCAAGTGTCGAGCAGCGTTCAACAGCGACTGGTGCACCGTCAAAGCTTCGAATTGCCAGAACTAGAGCCAACTGTAGCGGAATTAAGCGTCGATGGTGGCAACATTCGAGTGCGGACGCCAGTGGGAGAACCGAGTGCGTGTTTGCTCCATTGGTTCTGGAGCTGTAGAATCCACCATCAAGCAAATTGACCGTCGCACCAAAATCTCAGGCGCTCAGTGGAAGCCGGAAAATGTCCCTCAAGTCCTTGCTCATCGTTGTGCTTACCTGAATCGACGACTTGCCGTTGCTTGAATAAAAACTGGGATGCTCCCTAGGTGGGATCTCACTCGAATGACATTGAAACAAGTCCGCTAACACTATAAGAATCTGACAAATCGTTGTAAGAATCTGAAAGAAGTGGAGCGTTGGACTTCATTACACTTTAGAAAAGGAGCAGATGGGGAGCATCTCAATTATGCCTACCTACTGCTTTCTCCAGCTTTGTCTAAGTAGGTAGGTGAGGAAAAAACAAGTATATTACAAAATGTAAAGTACTCGTTTTCTGCCTATGCCCCATGCCCCATGTCCAACCTTAACAAATCACGGTTCGTTTTCACCAGTCTACCTATTTGAAGTAAAACACGGATGACTACTCAAACACAGACCACCACCTTATTTAGCCCTTTCAATTTAGGAGGATTGACCCTCAAAAACAGAGTGGTCATGCCTCCCTTAACCCGAGCGCGAGCAGGCGAAGAACGTATGCCCAACTCACTCATGGCAGAGTATTACGCTCAACGAGCCTCAGTCGGGTTGGTCGTGCGTCAGGCAAGTGTGGGATTGAGTATCATACGAGAGAAGAAAATTAGCTTTGTTCCCGAAAGTTATGCCCTGCCTACTCTGCGGTCATGATCAAA
>JAABUQ010010457.1_pt1 | contig 12144 bp, 13 predicted proteins | sample 5560001 | NCBI WGS metagenome assembly JAABUQ01 (sample SAMN10711888, study PRJNA513371) | rock metagenome | isolation source: Antarctica rocks | place: Antarctica: Victoria Land, Finger Mt nord | collected 2015-12-18
GATGTCGTGGGATATGCAAGCGGATGCGCCATCTCCTCACTTAGGATTGATTCTACGTGCCAGGTAGTGATGGATATTCACGAGGCTGTGTGATTCCCCGGCTTGCGGGTCGATAAGGGGGCGGTTCAAACATCGGATATTTCAGATAGTGGGGATTTGAGGTAGACTGGATATCATGAACTTTACACTTCCTCCATGCAGTCTAATGGTGCACTAGATGGGGGGTACGCAGGTGGGTAGATGCAGGATAGTTGGTTACGTACGGAGCTCTACTAGACTAAATAGACGACGGAACTAGACTAGTCTCTTGCCACCCCCAAGGGTGCTCCTTCTCCCACTCCCATAGACTCATGCAGCAACCGCCCCGCCCCCGCTTCGGCCGTGGGAGTGGACCTCGAAGGGGGCTTCCCCTCTGTCCACCTTCTCCTTTATCCATCATCGCTGCGCCCACTACGACGGAGATGATACCGGGTGGTATTTCACCATTTCCATGAGCGGGCCAGATGCACGAGGTCATGCGTGCGGAGTTTGCGCGCTGCTGTTCCCATGGAGAGAAGAGAACAGAAGAGGAGAGAAGGCGTTTTTGCTGTTCGACTTGGTGGGAGGTCTGGCTTTTTGTGTCGTCTTCGTCTTTGTCGTCGTCGTCGTTGGCTTGGGAATGGCGTTGAAGATCAGGGCGAGGACGAGGACGAGGATGAGTTCCGGCGCGGGCAGCACGCATGAGACCATGCTTGAGAGTCCGCGCGTTGTTGTTCCTAATGAGTCCAGGGAACGAACGTGTTTTCGCTGTCCTCGGGGCTATACGGCCATTCGTGTCCTCGTCATCGATATCACTAGCGTAAGGATGAGCTCCAGCGAGGGGGGGTTCCTCTGTTCGAGCCTGGTGGTCGGTTGGTGGATATTGAAGGGGGGGGTGATGATGTGTTTTGAGTCGCCCACAGATGTCTCCGGTGCTGGATCGTGTCCCTCGCATGCCTTTCACCCCGTCGTAGTCCGTCTGGATGCCCCAACCCTCTTCGATCTTGGTGCAGGACTCGCTCTGCACGCTCGTCCCACCTCTTCCGGTACCGTTGCAACTTTCCACTCTCAACTCCAGCGGCTTGAATAAGGCTAATCATCGCACCACACCATCATCCTGGGCCCCCGGGGGGACACCAGCACTCTTCCCCTTCCGCCGAAACAGTTTCTGAAACCCACCTTGCTTCCTCTCCTTTCCCCCAGTCTCCAGCGGCGTCCCACTCCGCCTCGAATCATCCATCTCACCCTCACCCCTCGACTGCTCCGACACTTCGGTAGCAGGCGCTTGTTCGGCAGACGAGTCGGAGCTGCGGGTCGGCCTCCCGGCGGCTTCGGCGTAGGGGGGTGGGGTGTCGGGGAAGTGGGTGTCCTGCTCGAGGGCTGCGAAGCGGGTTTCGTTGTAGGCGCGACGGTCGGCTTTCTTTTGGCGGGAGGATTGGATTCTAGGGCAGGCGCGGTTAGTGGGGGGTGGGGGTGGAGGGTGAGGGGAGAGGGTTGGGAGTGGGGAGGAGGGAGACGGACTGGCCGTAGATTAGAGCGCCGGTGCCGATGATTAGGGATGCCATTTTCGTGGGTTAAGGGTTTGGGGGTGTGGGGTGTGGGATAGGGTGGAGGAGGTGAGTGAGGGGATGTCTGCAATTGATCTTTTGGTGCGGATAGGTGGGGATATATGGCTGCTTCAGAGGTTGTTGAGCTGAAAGGTCATGAGGGGTATAAATGTAAGTTTGACCGCCATTGCTGAGAGGAATAGACTAACGTGGTTTTGCCTCCGCAATATTATGTCAGCAATGTTTCTCACTCATCTATGACGCCCCAAGTGTAGAATTGAAGGTCGGAAATGCCGACCCCGATCCGAGGCGGCGTATTCGTATGCAAGGGGGCGAGGTCCCAGACCAAGGTATCCTGCTTGGCCCGCTTCTTCGATGTTGACGCTCCAATATCCCCGTCAGCTGACTCATAATCCCAGCCAAAGTTTTGTCGTCTGTATCAGACTTGTGGTAGAGCTGAAGTAAGGGAGAGAGATACCGCGGCTGCTAGTCACTCAGAGTGATGGTATTCTCAAGTTCTAGCTCGATTGACTTGGACAACACGCCATCAGAAGCATAGGAATTGCACGGCATTACATTACGAAAAAAATAACGATACAAGAACATTCCCCCCTCCCTGCAGGCAATTCAAAATCATCCTCCATCTAACCCAGAGACACATCACCCCCCCAAGCTCAGAAATCATGTGGGAACGGCAGGCGGCGCAGCCGCGCATTCGTTAGCGGGGATCAGGTCGAAGGTGCTGGGGGTCAGGGTGCGGGCTTCGACGTCGATGATGAGGTGGAGGCCGGGGTAGATGATGGGGTCGTTGTAGGAGTATTGAAGGGGGGGTTTTGTATCGGCTACGTGTGGGGGATGGGCTGTTAGTAGGTAACTTCACCCAAGAAGAAAAGAAAGTGTAGTATAGCAAGGAGGTAGGCGAGGGGAATAGAAATGTACATCCAGCAGCATCCGGCTCGACCGCCGTAGTAGTAGCGCTGACAGTGCAACCAGCACCGCCATTCCGATCGCACAGATCACCTCCCGTGTAATTCGCTCCTCGATATTTCTGTGCGCCGACTGTGGCTGGGTTACCGTTGCTCGTGATCTGGTAGTACCGGACTGTGAAGATCCCAGGGGCTAGAGAGTTGTAGTAGACGGTGAAATGGTACGTTTGCGTCTGTGCCGGAACTTCCTATTTGGTATAAGATGTCTTGCTGGGCACCCATGCTGAAGCTGATGTTGAACCAGTACGGGAGAAGGGTGTAAGGGGGGAGCCATTGATAGGAGAGTTTGGTGTTGCCGTAGTAGTAGGTTCCGTAGTCGAGGGAAATGATCTAGGGAGCTGTTAGGGTATCCTCTACTGTGGGGCTGAGAATGATTTACCCCGCTAGTTGTGACGAACACTGTGTTTGAGGGCTAACCAAACATTTGGATGTCGAATGGGGAAGAGATGTCGTCGTAAGTCATCCTCGTTGAGGCGACTACTGTTCGAGATGGTAGGAGCGTAGCCTGTATACTATTACAGGTGCCCACTGTAGCCGTGGCCGTGTCTAGGATTGTGGTGGTATTAGTTTGGGTGCTATTGAAATTAAGCGGTGGCACGGATGTGGTCGTAGAAACATTTGTGTTGCTGATGGTCGTTTGCTGGGAGATTGTAAAAGTAGAATTGAATGTTGTATATAGAGCTGTGACGAAAGATATTTGCACAATTGCCGTATTGACCGTCACGGTCACATTTTGTAGCGTCGTTGGCTGGACGTTCTTGGAGCATGCTGAGCTCAATATATTAGGCGCGAAAGTTTGCAATGGTCCGGGCGCCGGTATGGTCCGCGTTTCCTTAGGTTGCCACCGCTAACCCTAGTTCCAAAAAGGATATACTGGTCAGTTTCCGTGGTGGTGCTTGGGATAGTACGTGTGGCGTTGAGATTAGCTGTAGAGGTGGGTGTCACAAAGATAGTGACATTGAAAGGTGGCACTGTACTTGTGACCACGGTTGTTGTGTTGGTATATTGCGAGACAGTGTTTTTGATCGGTGTTGTGGTAGCTACAAAGGTTGACGTGGCTACTATATCGAGAGTGACTGTGCCTTGAGTAGTAGCGTAGCTCAAGCCTGTCGAGCAGAAGGGGAAGTCTCCGTCTCTTGAGATGATGGAGCTCGCCAAAGCCACCAAGTCTATAGAGCTTGAGGTACTGCTGACAGAAGTACTGGTAGAGTCGCTTGTAGAGCTGGTGGTGGATTGGAGGGCTGTGAGAGTAGTAAAGAGAGGAGACGAGGTGCTGGAAGACTAAGTTATGGAAGATGTTGATGTAGAGGCGAAGAGCGTGGTGTTATCTATGGAGCTCAAAGTAATATGTGACGGTAAAATGATTGTCGAGGTGAGATTCGCAGCCTTCGAGGTACTCGATAGGGAAGCGAGCACGGATGAGTTCGAGGGCTTGGTTGGAGATTTGATCGAGGCTGTAGACGTTGAATTTCCACATGAATTTGCTGGGCTCGCTCGTTTAGTGATAAGCTGGTAAGGCATTGTAGAAGATCAAGTTCACTTACGTAGTATCGCTCGCATTGACACGGTACGCAACTTAGCGGTAAGGTTCCCAAGAGAACTGCATGCAAGACCGCATCGCCCGTGCTACAAAACTTTGCCGCTTGACCAGAGAAGGCTTGGTTGTCCCAGTAGACTCGGTCATCTGTCACTCCGAAGGTCGTGTCTAGAGCATTAAGAGAGGGTGAGGTACCCAGTTTGATCGATGAAAAGTTTCAGGAGACAGAGACCTCTTCAGACCCAGAAGATAAACGACCACCTCGAATATTCCACGTCGAGGCTTTTCGACAATCAATCTGTATCCGGCCAGTGTTGTCAAGGTATCCTGACGAGGGATTCTGGCGCGGTAGAAGACCACCTGCAGACGGGATGAACTGTAGCAAGACATCCCGGCCAAGATCAACTATTCTCTGAAATAGAAGTTAGCACCGAAAGAGAAGTCGGATCCTCGCACATTGAAGTTACAGCTGGAGGAGACTGCTGATGTAGTGATGGAATGGCTCTTGTGCACGGGAGAACGTACCCTGTACTAAGACTGCTATATGTGACTCGACACACGGTCACAGTTACATTTACCTGTGCGTGTGTTAAACGGAGCAATAAAAAAAACGGGCCGTAAAATACCGTCCCATGGTTGCTGCTGCTACTCCAACAATCCATTGGGTGGCCTGGGCGATCACGTTTTATGGTGCCCAGCATTCTTCGAAAAAATTTAGCATCAACAACTGGATTGTGATTATACAGATTGGCGAGGAATGACGCATGTAAATAGCACGTGTGGAATTGAGGAATTTTCTACCGAGCAAACATATATCCATTCTCACACCCCATCACATCCGATACACTTGTTCTTGGGGTTTGGATACGTTCGAACAAGCTCAAACAAACGGATAGCAATAGCATCCGCCATCATCTTGTATCCAGCCTGGGTAAGATGCAATCCGTCATCCCATATTCGCTCTTGCTCATCTTCATCTATTGTGGTGTATCGTATTGCGCTCCAGAGGTCAAGAGTATAGCTGATATAGGTTGTCAGTATCTCGATAATTGGGAGATATTTAGCATTGTAAGGAAGAATAGGAGAAATACAATCGGTCGTCTACATGATTTGCAATCATGGTGTTGAGGACATTCCTCCTTTCCACCAGTCCTGAACTTGAACCGGCTGCTTCAATGACGTTGAGTGCTAGGACATTTGCACCTGTATCCAAGGCTATTCGCCAGACCTTCTCTATTAAACGACAGTCAGTGGCTGGACAAGTCGAGGGTCAAATAAGCACGGTATACTAAAAAGACCAGGCATAGCGCTGTCATCACGAGGGAGCAGATTCAATAAGAATCGAAAAGGAGACGACATACGTAGACCTTCATAAACTTGGTCCGGCTTCTCGCCCCACCCCTGTTGATGCCAACGTAAGCACTTCCCAGTCGAGGTCGGTGTAGCAATGGCGAATATCTCCTTCTGGAAATTTTGGCAAATTCAAAGCAGGCTGCACGTACCAGATCATTAGTCCCACCCATTATCACAATCCAATCGTAAGGATCATTTGTAGCACTCGCACACTTTCTTTGCATACGCGTCTGATATTGTGCCCGAACCTGATCCCCTGAGCGTCCTTCAACCTCGATAGTGATCATAGATTCGGGCAAGGAAAGCAGACGCATCAAATGAACACGCAATTCGGTGGCGTAAGGAAAGAAAGACCAGCCAGACATGGTATAACCAGCCGTGAGCGAGTCGCCGAAGCAGAGAATGCGAAGGCTCGTTGGCAAGGCATTCGTGGAGTTGCTCTGGTCCATGTTGAGATTTTGCCTCCTAACGTCCATCAGGTTATGCGCAGGTGCTTGAGAGTCCGAGTCGATGGCCCTGGATGCTTCGAGAGAAAACACGTGTAAAGAGCAACAGATATGATTAGGGAAGATGGAGCAGGCCTGCACTACGTACGTAATAGTCGCGGCCAGGCAGTAAAGCGAGAGAAAAGCACACGTCAGATTCATGCAGTGTAAAGCCCGTGAGCCAACGATGGTTAAGGCAGAAGGTACCTTTCATGCCTCATTCATAAAACAATGCTCCCAATCAATGAAGAAAGTCAGCGTAGCACATGCACAAAAGAAGCGGCCCTATCAAACAATGAGGCTTATGACGAGGGCTCGGAAATTATCCTCCAAATCCGAGTTCTTCCCCGCATAAAGAGTCTCAACTCCGCACATATTTGCAGCTTCCCGACTCATGTCTAGGTTTCAATGTACAAAGGAGATCAAATATAACCTGCAAATGCACTGACATTTCGCCGTTGAGCGTTCAAGTCATCTGTCCTTCCCAGCGAAGGTCTAGGACGAGCCTGACAGCCAATGTCTCCTGGAGAACAGTGAAAATGCCTATGTGCGAACTTATCCTCGCAAATTAACGACCACGCTGACGAGTTGATGTCCTGTTAGGCTCACTGATCCCTCCGAGAAATATCGCCGCTTCAAACCGCTTGATCTTCCCAACCGCCAATGGCCCTCCAAGACCCTGGACAAAGTACCTCGATGGTTGGCTACAGATCTTCGAGATGGGAACCAGTCCTTGGTGGACCCAATGGTGCGTACATCGGCTCAGTGGGGATCCAGCATGAGGTACCATGGGAGGCAATGCTGAGTGGAAGTATATAGAACTCCGAACAAAAATCCCGCTATTTCAAGATGTTGGTTGAACTTGGCTATAAAGAGATCGAGGTCTCCTTTCCTTCTGCATCAGACACAGACTTCGACTTCACGCGAAGCCTCATTGAGACGCCCGGCGCTACTCCAGACGACGTTTGGCTACAGGTGCTTTCACCGTGCAGGGAAGATCTCATACAACGAACAGTGGACTCTCTCAAAGGCGCCAAAAAAGCCCTTCTACACCTCTACCTAGCCACAAGCGAATGCTTCCAGAAGATAGTCTTTGGTTTCAATCAACAGCAAGGGCTTGAACTCGCCGTCAAGTGCGCTAAATTCGCTCGTTCTATAACAAAAGACGATCCTTCGCAGCGCGGCACCGAATGGGCCTTTGAATTTTCCCCAGAGACATTCTCAGACACGTCCCCAGAATATGCCATACGAATATGCGAGGCTGTGAAAGCGGCATGGGGACCATCCTCCTCGAACCCTATTATCTTCAACCTTCCTGCTACGGTGGAGATGTCTACGCCCAATGTCTACGCAGATCAAATCGAATACTTCTGCCGAAACATAACGGAGCGTGAAAAAATATGCGTATCTCTTCATCCCCACAATGATCGCGGATGTGCTGTGGCTGCTGCTGAGCTCGCTCAAATGGCCGGTGCAGACCGTGTGGAAGGGACACTGTTTGGCAACGGGGAGAGGACTGGGAACGTCGATCTGGTTACGCTCGCGCTGAATCTCTACACTCAGGGCATACACCCAAAGATCGATTTCTCGGACATCAACCCCGTCATCGACTTGGTCGAGAGAAGCAACAAAATACCTGTGCACCCTCGCGCTCCTTACGGTGGTCAATTGGTCGTCTGCGCGTTCAGCGGCTCCCATCAAGACGCTATCAAGAAAGGTTTCAATGAGCGCACCAATTCTGATGCCACCAACTCAAGCCCTTGGCAAATGCCCTACCTCCCCCTTGATCCAAAGGATATTGGCAGAACATACGAAGCTATCATCAGAGTCAATAGTCAGAGCGGTAAAGGTGGAGTGGCATGGATCATCCAACAAACGCTTGAACTTGATCTGCCGAGGGGTCTCCAGATTGCTTTCTCGAAGATTGTACAAAAACAGACCGACAAGCTTGGCAGAGAATTACTTTCCAGCGAAATCCAGAAACTGTTCGAGATTGCCTACCACCTCAACACCAGCCCCCGCTTTACCTTGGTCGACTATAATATCACAGCCGATCGCGCTTCAAGCCCAGCTCCACCTGAGAAGGGTAGGAGCCAGAACACTCAAAACCTCAAGCGTCGCTTTGATGGCGTTGTGGCAATTGACGGTGAAGAGCATCATATCAAGGGCAGTGGGAATGGTCCTATTTCCTCACTTGCAAACGCGCTTCACGCCCTGGGGATCGACCTCGACGTGGGCGACTACAAAGAGCATGCTATCGGGAAGGGAAGAGACGTCAAGGCGGCTACATACATCGAGTGTATCGCAGCGAACGAAGAGAAGATTTGGGGCGTTGGTATCAACTCCGATACCGTACAAGCTAGTTTGATCGCCTTCCTGTCGGCTGCATCGTCTTACGTTACGAGTCGGCCGAATACACCTTACTCCTCTCCGTCGAAGCTAGTTGGTAAAGAGAATACAGCCCTTCTTCCTGGATCCGTGAACGGTGGGCAGATAAATGGCAGCGATGAAGAGCGTGGGCGTAGTACTCTTGGAGTTCTTGGGGTTAGGGTGAATGGTAATTAAAAAGGGGAATTCAGGTACATGGTGATACTAGTCTGGGATCGATGGGTCTACATTGGAGTATAACAAAAGTAATGTCTCAATTAGGGGAATTTAAAATAGGCATTTTCGCAAGCGGGGGCATACTCGCCAATTGAAAACTGTATACATATCCATGTCAATAGAGCATGGACAACATGAACATTCTACGACGCTAGGTCACAGGGAGGATCTCTACCAAGTGGACTTTTTGCGACTTCCCAAACACCAATAGCGTGAATTGTCTCTGTATTTCGCGAGTGTTACCGGTAACGAAGTCGACGTCAGGCCTCCAGTCTGCAGATCAGGCTTACAACGTTCTGCGGGATGTATCAGGGACTCTGCCAGATATCTAGTTCCGATTCCATCCACTCTTGTGAATCCCCGTTCCCCAATGATTGACGTCTCCGTCTCCTTTAGTTCTGTCAATCCCCTCGGTCTCTCCGTCTCAAGTTGAGCCCATCTATTCAATCTACCTATGTCGTTGAAATAGATTTCTGACCAGCTTCACGGCCGGACTTTCGCTCTCATATCCATCATGGCTTTACCTCAGCTCCGCTTCGCTCTACCTTTCGTAGGCGCCTTGCTTCAGAAGAATCTGATTGCTGTCCTTGTCGGCTTCACGCCTGCCGGTTCCGCTCTTCGCATTGGGCTCTTTCCCATCACCATATATTGCAACTATTATCTCCTCCCATTCTACGCGGCGTATATCACTCCCGCTGTGGGCCGAGCTTTTGCGGCCGGCTACTCGCTATGTGCGCTACTGGAATACTTAGAGAAGGTCCTGTTGAGTCAATGGAGCTATGATGACTACGGTCCTCGAGCGGAATTGGAGACAAGAAGACAGTTCAAAGATGAGGAAGGCAACAAGTGGATCACAGAAAAGTCCCCAGAGCAGGGGAAAGAAGGTTGGGGGAACGGACTTGCATGGGATCGTCTGAAATTCGGCACCTGGGTCGCCTTTTCGTTTCGATATATCGCCTCCCCGTATCAAGGCCGCAAAGTCCCGCCCTACGATGCCAGCAAACCCTCCTACATCCCGACTCGCGCTGCCTTCCTGCGGAACAACGCGATAACTTTCGGGTATTGCTATCTCATAATGGATTTACTCTCTCAAGGCAATCAGCCCGATATGAACCAGATCAACTTTTCCGAGAAGAAGATTCCGTTCTTCTCAAGGTTAAACGAAGTGACTGCTGAGGAATTCGTCACCAGGATCATGACCATCATGTTTTACTGGGGCGCTGGATACTTCTTTGTCAAAGGCCTCTACGCCGGGCTGAATTTTCTCAGTGTAGCCACCGGATGCGACAATCCCGAGCTCAGCAGACCCTTCAATGGACCGCTTAGCGAAACGTACACTCTGCGAGGATTTTGGGGGTAAGTCAAGCTCTCGCCTTCCCTAAGGGTGTGTCTCTCATTCCACTATTGAAGCAGCTCTAACGCGAGATGTTCTCTCACGCAGAACCTTCTGGCACCAGAACATCCGCAAAATGTGCACCAAACCCGCCCGCTACATCACCTTCAACGTCCTCCAATTACCACGCACCAAATCCGCCCCGAACCTCCCCGTCCGCCTCCTCTCACGTTATACCGAACTCACGTTAGTTTTCCTCGTCTCTGGTCTCCTGCACTTATACGTCGACATGGCGCAAGGGATCCCATGGCGCGACAGTGGGGCCATTAGAGGATTCCTCATGATGGCTTTGGGAATCATGATTGAAGATAGTGTACAATCGGCTTTCCGCCCGTTGACCGGTCAAAAGGAGAAAGGGGGGGTATGGGCGCGGGCAGTAGGATATTGTTGGGTGATATTATGGCTGAGCTGGGCTACGCCTGTGTGGGCATATCCCACGTTGAGAGGCAACGGAGGCGCTGCGAGTGAATCGCTGCCCCTTAGCGTATTTGGCTTGGTGAGAGAGATGCGGGCGGGTGACATGCAGTCATATGGGCTTGCCAGCTGGGTACATTGATGTCGAAAGGTGCCATAGCTGCTAGATTGGGGCTTCACTTTGGATCATGCTCGGTAGAAGTGGCAATATACGGTGAAGCGCGGAGACATTGGGATTGCTGCAGCATCGCTTTCTAATCGTTTATGATAGAGGGGAGGTAATTTGAAGATCTCGCTTTCCCCCCCCCTTTGATAGAGCACGGTAGAGTCACGTTGATGCATGTATCATGTACTTCACATTGGACCAAGACTAGTTTAGGCTCACGGATGTTGGACCTCACTGGACCCTCACGGCCCGACCTACCCAAATTGGATTTCATATAAATCCAGCGTCATTCTATATCAGGCTTTTTGGATATAGAGCGAAAGCATACTGTCGTCGTTTCATTGTTTCAACAACTTCACACCAAAGTTCGGGCTACTCGCTAATCACCTTTCCCTATTTGTGAATGATCATCTCTCTTCGTATTTCACATTGTAAGGCCATTTTTTCTACCAATTTCGTGGGCAGTATACACTATCGAAGAGAAACATCAATGATACCTCTTAGCTGCAATTGGATTTAGAGCTAAAAAGTGCGTATAGCATTTGGGCTGTCCCCTCAAAAACTCAGGTATCAAGAATATCGGGTTGTCAGCGTTTCCTTCAAGAAAAGAAACAAACCTAGCAACACTCAAACATCATCAGCTCTACTCCGGACATAGGCATCATGGCCCCTCATGCTCTCGTAGCACAAGAAACCACAAATTCTACTCCCAAACCCACAGAGAAAACCCTTCCAACCTCCACACCAAAACACGACACCTTACCACACATCGGGCCCCCTCCCACCACCTCGGCACTCCTCCACCGCTCCCCCACTCACCCCCCCTCAACCGTCATCTCCGCCCATCAATCCACCCTCACACTCTCCACCGGCCGTACAATCCTCGACGCCTGCGGCGGCGCCGCCGTAACTTGTCTCGGGTACTCGCATCCCACCATCCTGCACGCAGCCACCTCGCAACTCACCAGCGTCCCCTACATCCACACGGGCGCGTACACGACCCCCTCCGCCGAAACCCTCGCCACCTCTCTCCTCTCCCTCCCCAACCACCCCTTCACATCCGCCTTCTTCGTCTCCAGCGGCAGCGAGGCCATGGACTCTGCCCTCAAACTCTCCCGCCAGTACTTCTTCTCCACGGGCCAGGCGCAGCGCGTAAACTACGTTTCCCGTCGGCAGTCCTACCATGGCAACACCCTCGGCGCTATGAGCGTCTCCTCGAACCTGCCCCGCAAGATCCCCTACGCCCCGCTGCAACTCCCCAACGTCTCCTTCGTCAGCCCCGCGTATTATTACCAACACTCCCTGCCTCATGAGACCGAAGCAGACTACGCCACCCGCCTAGCCCACGAGCTCGAGACCGAGTTCCTACGCCTAGGCCCCGAGACCGTAGTCGCCTTCATCGCCGAAACAGTCGTGGGCGCGACAACCGGCTGCGTTCCGCCGCCCAAAGGCTACTTCGAGCAAGTCCGTCGTCTTTGCGATAGATACAGCATCCTCTTGATACTGGACGAGATCATGTGCGGCGCCGGGCGCACGGGCACGTATTTCGCCTTTGAGCAGGAGGGTATCGTGCCGGATATTTGTACTGTTGGAAAAGGGCTCGGGGGGGGTTATGCGGCTATTGCGGGGGTGATGGCGAAC
>JAABUQ010010458.1_pt1 | contig 12144 bp, 5 predicted proteins | sample 5560001 | NCBI WGS metagenome assembly JAABUQ01 (sample SAMN10711888, study PRJNA513371) | rock metagenome | isolation source: Antarctica rocks | place: Antarctica: Victoria Land, Finger Mt nord | collected 2015-12-18
TCTTGGCAAGGGGAGGCGGAGCCGGGTGCTGATCTAACGAACAGTCTCACCGCGAAGCAGTCGCTAGGCGGTGGACTTAGGCCGCTCAGAGCATCACCGGCTCACTTCGTCATTATACAAGGCCGCTGGGCATCATGCTTTGCTGAAAACTCTGGCAGTAGAAAGGTCAGAGGCAACCCACATGATTACCGCAGGAGAACCGCGCAGGAAAATCGCGCTCACAATCGTTGCCGCTATTTTGACGCTCAGTGCTTGTTGGCATACCTTTGAGAGTGTTTCCGCACTCATCGCAAATGGGCTGTTTGCTGCTAATCCTGGGCCAGCCGCGATGTCTTCCAACGCGCACAACTTGGTCTCGGTTCTGCTTTACATTCCGGGTATGTGGGCAGTGGCGGCTCTTGCTTGGCTCGTGCGCGGAGAAACAGTTGGGTGGCTCTCAGGACAAGCGATCTTCCAACAGCCTGTAAACCAACCTCCAAATGCCTGGCCCCCACCACCTTCACCACCAGCGGTCTAACAATGCGCTGCACCGGACGCCACATGGCTGTGCTGGGCACGATCTAGGCTGCCCCCTCTTGTGAGGCTTTCTGCTCCTTTGCCAGCGCACCCAAAGCGACCTCCATGTGAGGGCGGAGGTGCCAGAAGTCGCGGAAGGCGGCGTATTCGGCGGAGGGCGGCTTGGGCGTCGCCGGACCGCCCCGGCGGACGGCGCGGAGGAGCAGGTTCTTGGCGGTGTGCTCCAGGGCGATGAACTCCAAAATCTGGACGGAGTAGCCGGCGCTTTCCAGCAGGCTCGCGCGGATGCTGTCGGTGACGAGGGCCGTCAGGCGCTCTTTGAGAATGCCGTGCTTCAGCAGCGGGCGCATGACGTCTCCCGCGAGCTGGCTGAACAGCTCGTGCTGGCAGCAGGGGACGGACAGGATGACGCGCGCGTTCCAGCCGATGGCTTTCACCAGAGCGTCGTCGGTGGCCGTGTCGCAGGCGTGGAGTGTCACCACCATGTCCACCGCTTCGGCCCCGTCCTCGGCGTGGTAGCCCTGGATGTCGCCCAGGGCGAAGGTCAAGCCTGTGTAATCTAAATCTTGGGCGACCTGGGCGCAGAAGGCGACCACGTCGGGTTTGAGGTCCAGGCCGACCAAGCGCACCTGCCGCTGCTTCAGGGCCGTGAAGTAGTAGTACAGGGCGAACGTCAGATAGGCCTTGCCGCAGCCGAAGTCGATGACGTGCAGAGGCCCGTCTTTGGGCAGGCCGCCGGCCACGTCGTCCACCATCTCCAGGAACCGATTGATTTGCTTGAACTTGTCGCGCCGAGCGGCGACGACTCTGCCCTCTCCCGTCATCACCCCCAGCCGGACCAAAAAGTCTATCGGCGCACCCTCGGCCAGCAGATAATTCTTCTGCCGGTCGTGCGCCTCCGTTGCGGCGGCTTTTCCCCCCGCCGGCGCGGACGGGTTGGGCGAGTGAACCGCCGCCTTGGCCTTCCCCGCCCGGCCCACGGACACGTGGAAGTCACCCGTGGTTGCCTGGAAGTGGCCCTGGCGGAACGTCTCGGCCAGCAGCGTTCGGATCAGCGCCCCGGCTTCGGACGGGTTTAAGTTCTTGTGCTGCACCTTCTGCGCGTACTGGTACTCGAACTGGTACACGCGCCTCTTGCGGAGCGTGACGGGCCGGACCGTCACCCGGCGCAGCCCGTCCTCCTGCCGCGCGCGCGCCTCGCTCAGTGTCGCCCCCGTCAGGCTCCCCTTGCCCAGCGCTTGGTCTAAAAGCGGTTCGATTTCTGACATAATTGACATAATGACTAGTATGACACCAGGCACGGTTTATCTGATCGGCGCGGGGCCGGGCGACCCGAAACTCATCACGGTCGGCGGGGCGGACGCCCTGCGCGGGGCGGACGTGGTCGTGTACGACCGGCTGGCCCACCCCTCGCTGCTGGACTATTCGCGGGCCGGGGCGGAGCGAGTCTATGTCGGCAAGCAGGCGGACAAGCACGCCATGAAGCAGGACGACATCAACGCCCTGCTTGCCGAGCGGGCGGCGGCGGGGCAGACCGTCGCGCGGCTCAAGGGCGGCGACCCGTTCGTGTTCGGGCGCGGCGGCGAGGAGGCAGAGTTCTTGCGCGAGCGGGACATCCCGTTCGTGGTCATCCCCGGTGTGACCTCGGCCATCGCCGCGCCGGCCTACGCGGGCATCCCCGTCACGCACCGAGACGCCGCCTCGTCGTTTGCGGTCATCACGGGGCACGAGCGCGACGACGCGCGCGAGTCGGGGACGCGCGCGCCGGGCGAGGCGGAGGGGCGGCGTCGGTGGAATCAAATTGCCTACGCGGGGGACACGCTGCTGTTTTTGATGGGGGTCGAGAACCTGGAGGAGATCACAACGCAGCTTCTGGCACATGGCCGCGCGCCCGACACGCCCGTGGCCCTGGTGCGCTGGGGGACGTGGGCGGGCCAGCAGGAGACATTGGTCGGGACATTGGGCGATGTCGTCGAGAAAGTGCGGGTGGCGGGCTTCAAGGCCCCCGCCGTGACCATTGTCGGCGAGGTGGTCCGGCTGCGCGAGAAGCTGCGCTGGTTCGACCGAGGGCCGCTGGCCGGCAAGCGGGTCGTCGTGACGCGGGCGCGCGAGCAGGCGTCGGGCCTGTCCGAGAGGCTCAGGGCGCGCGGGGCGGAAGCTATCGAATTTCCCCTCATCCGAATAGTGCCGCCCTCGGACGGCTACGCGGCCCTGGACGACGCGGTCGTGCGGGCGGGGACATACGACTGGATATGCTTCGCCAGCGCACCCGCCGTCTCCGCCTTCTGCGACCGGCTGGCAGCGGGGGGCAAGGATGCCCGCGCCCTGGCGTCGGCCCGACTGGCCGCCGTCGGGCCGGCGACGGGAGACGCCCTACGGGCGCGCGGGCTAGTCGTGGATTTCCAGCCCGAGGCGGCGACCGGGGCCGGCCTGGGGGCCGAGCTGCCGGGGGAAGTTTTCGGCAAGAACATCCTCATCCCACGGGCAGAAGACGGTGACGGCGGGCTGATTGCGGCTTTGGAGGCGCAGGACGCAACGCTGGACGTCGTGACCGCCTACCGGAACGTGCCGGACGGCTTGGGCGCGGAGGATATAAGGGCGCGGCTGGCGGCGGGGACGATTGACGCCGTGACGTTCACATCGTCCTCTACCGTGAAGAACTTCGTGACGGCATTGGGTGGGGCGGCCCTGCCGCCGGGTGTCGTCGTCGCCTGCATCGGGCCGAGCGCAGCCCAAACCGCGCGGGACCTATTGGGCCGGGAGCCGGACGTGGTCTCGGGAGAGCCGACGGTGGACGGGTTGGTGGCGGCGCTTTCGGGGCTGTACGGGGATGTGAGTTTCCCTGCCGCTGAAGCGACAGGCTAGGCAGACAGAACCCCCTTCGGGGCTATAGCCTTCGAGACACGGGCCTCGCTTGCTATCCAGCCCCGAAGGGGTTCTGGTCGTGTAGCCTTGCCCTTGAGGGCATGGCCTTCAGGCCCTACTCCGCCTGTCCCGTCGCTCCCTCCGCCGTCGCCTGCACCGTCTGGTTGCGCCCGCCGTGCTTGGCGCGGTACAGGGCGGCGTCGGCGATCTGAACCAGGGACTGGGTATCGTCGGGGACGTCGGGGTATGTGGCGACGCCCAGGCTGATGGTCTTGAAGACGGCCAGATCGGGGTCGCCGTCGAACCCGGGGAAGACCGTCCGGGCGACGGCCAGCCGCAGGCGCTCCGCAGCCTGGAAGGCCTCGGACGCGGGCGTCTCGGGCAGGACGATGATGAACTCCTCGCCCCCGAAGCGGCCCACGACGTCCACGGCCCGCACCGTCGAGCGCAGGATGGCGGAGAGCATACGGAGCAGCACGTCGCCCTGAACGTGGCCGTAGGTGTCGTTGTAGGTCTTAAAGCCGTCCACGTCGAGCATGATCAGCGACAGCGGGTGCCCGTAGCGCTGGGCGCGGCGGCGCTCGTCCAGCAAGACGGCCTGGATGTGGCGACGGTTGAACAGGCCGGTCAGCCCGTCGGTGACGGCCTGGTTGTAGACGTCCCGGTGCGAGCGGACGTTGGCGAGCGTGGCGGCGGCCTGAGAAGCCAGGGCGCGGACGCGGGCTAAGTCCCGGCGGGTGAAGGTGCCGGGGGCGTCGCGCTCAAATTGGGCAACGCCGATGGTTTCGTCGCCCGCCACCAGGGGCAGCAGCAGCATCGCGAACGAGGCGGGAGCTTGGTGCTGCTCTTCGGGCGTCAGGCGCGGGTCGCGCGCGCCGTCGCGGACGATCCGGTCGGCCTTGCTTTCGGCGACTCGGCCCACCAATCCCTCGCCGAAGCGGACGACGGCGGCAGCCCCGGCGGGTGCCTGGACGCGCGCCGAGGCCGGCGTCAGGCGCTCCAGGCGGGTGCGCGAATCGTCGGTCAGCCACAGGGCGGCGCGGTCACAGGACACCAGGCCCGAACTCAGGGACAGGAACCGCTCGACGACCTTGGGGGTGCTGGACTGCGAGACAGTCACGGCGCTGAGTTTTTCCATCGCCCGCACCTGCTCGTGCAGCAGCACGACCTCGAAGCCGAAGTGGGCGACCAGCAGCAGCAGCCCCAGCAGGACCGTCGCCCCCCCCACGCCCGCGATGCCCAGCGTCGGAAAGACCACGGCCATCAAGACGGAGACCGGGGCGGTCACAGCCAAGGTGACTACTTCCAGCCGCCAGTGGATCCAGGCGTGGCGGCGTACCGTGCGCTCGGCGCGGAAGTGCCGCCCCAGGCTGAACAAGCGTCCCCCCCCATAGACCGCCCCATAGGCCAGCGGCACCAGCATCAGCTCCAGAACCGTGTGCGGGGAGTCCCAAAAGCGCGCGCCGTGCAGTGTAGAGTGCAGCACTCCCCCCACCAGCGTCGCCAGCACCAGCCAAAGCCCACGCTCGTAGACGCCACGCCGGGCGAGCGGCATTTCGAGCGTGAAGGCGTAAGCGGTGTTCGCCAGCAGCAGGGGCAGAACGGCGACCAGAGGGGGCAGCAGCAAGAGGGCAGCCAGGCCGACGGTGGGGATCAGGCCAACGCGCTGGCCCCGCGGGCCGGAGGCAGGCAGCAGGATGGACAGCAGGGACAGGCCGACAAAGAACAGGAACCGGGGCAGCAAGTCCGGGGCGGTGATCTGCTCGAAGCCGATGGCCCAGGCGGTGAGCGCGGCGCAGGCCGCGACGCCCAGGGCACGCCCCGTGCTGCGGCGCAGCGAGGTGACCCAGCCGCGGCGGGTGCCCACGGCAGGGATATCCTCGGCCAAGGGAACGTCGCCCGACCCATCAAGGGGAGGCGCGGCGGCAGCAAGTTGTGGGGAAGCGGTTAGCATCGAGTCGGTATTACCTTGGGCCAGCGGCCTCCCCCACCGGCGAAGACCACCGGCTGGGGCCGTTTCGTGATTATTCCACGGCGACGCGCATATTCACCATAATTTTTTGCCGCGCTATTCCAACTGGCGGGGTGCCCCGTGGTGGGCGAGGAACCAGTGCTGGACGCTGAAAGCGGCCTCGCCCCCTGGGGGACGGAGGCGGACATAGCTCCCGTCGGGCTGTAGCTCGTGGGCCTGGACATTGTCCCGGAGGTAGCTCTCCAGCATATCGTCACGGATCTGCCGTTTGAGGGCGGGGTCCTCGACCGGAAACAGCACCTCGATGCGGCGGTCCAGGTTCCGGCGCATCAGGTCAGCGCTGCCCAAAAACATTTGGGAGCGGCCCGCGTTGTGGAAGTAGTAGACGCGCGAGTGTTCCAAGAACCGCCCGATGACCGAAACCACGCGGATGTTCTCGGAGACGCCGGTGACGCCGGGGCGCAGGCAGCATGCCCCGCGCACGATGAGGTCGATCCTGACCCCGGCCTGGGCGGCGGCGTAGAGGGCGCGGATGATCGGCGTGTCGCTGAGCGTGTTGGTCTTCAGGATCAGGCGGGCGGGCTTCCCGCGCCGCGCCCACTCGGCCTCGCGGGCGATCATCTGCAACAGGCGCTCGCGCATGTTGACCGGGGCGACCAGCAGCTTGCGGTAGCGGCGCTGGCGCGAGAAGCCGGTCAGGTGGTTGAACAGCTCGGACAGGTCGGCGGCGATGTCGGGCCGGGCGGTGAACAGCGACAGGTCGGTGTAGACGCGGGCCGTGGTCGGGTTGTAGTTGCCCGTGCCCAGGTGCGCGTAGCGGCGCAGGACGCCGTCGCGCTCGCGGCGGACAACGAGGGCGATCTTGCAGTGCGTCTTCAGGCCGACGAGGCCGTAGACGACGTGGACACCGGACTCCTCCAAAGCCCGCGCCCACTCGATGTTGTTCTCCTCGTCGAAGCGCGCCTTCAGCTCGACCAGCACGGCGACCTGGGTATCGTCGTCGCGGGCCGCGGCCAGAGACTTGACGATGGGCGAATTGCTCCCCACCCGGTAGAGGGTCTGCTTGACGGCCAAAACATTGGGGTCCGTCGAGCCGGTCTTGATGAAATCTAAAATCGGCACGAACGAGTCGAAGGGGTGGTGCAGCAGCACGTCCTGCGCGCCGATGACGTCCAGAATGCCGTCGTCCGGGGCAGCCAGGGGTGCGGGTGTGGCGGGCACGAACGGCGAGTCCTTGAGGTCGGGCCGGTCCAGCTTCCAGACGTCCATCAGGTCAGACAGGCCCAGCGGTCCGGGGAGCGCGTAGACGTCGGCGGGGTCCACCAGCAGGTTGTCCACCAGAAGTGTACGAACGCGCGCGGGCATGGACGCCGTCACCTCCAGCCGGGCGACATCGCCGAACTGCCGCCGCCGCAGGCCCTGCTCGACGGTCTGGAGCAGATCCGCGGCCTCGTCCTCTTGAATCTCCAGGTCCGCGTCGCGCGTCACCCGGAAGGGGTAGCTCTCGGTGACTTGCAGGCCGGGGAAAAGCGACTCCAGATTGGCGGCGATGACCTGTTCCAGCCAGACGAAGCACCCCCCGCCGCCCGGCCCGTCTGAGGGGCACGCGACCAGCCGGGGTAGGACACCGGGGACCTTCATGCGGGCGAACCGCTCGCCCAGGTCCGGGTCGCGGACGGCGACGGCGAGGTTCAGGCTGAGGTTGGAAATGTGCGGGAACGGGTGCCCCGGCCCCAAGGCGAGCGGGGTCAGGACGGGGAAGACGTCGCGCTCGAACAGCGCGCGCAGGGTACGCTGCTGTGTCCGGGACAGATCGGCGTAGTCCGCGATCTCGATGCCCGCCCGGCCGAGTTCGGCCTTCAGGTCGCCGCCCCAGAGCGCGGCGGCGTCGGCCAGCATGGGGCCGACGCGGGCGCGGATCTGCGTGAGCTGTTCCCCTGAGTTCGCCCCGTCGGGGGAGACATCGGTCATACCCGCCGCGACCTGCTGCTGCAAGCCCGAGACGCGGACCATGTAATACTCGTCGAGGTTGGCGTGGGCGATGGCGACGAACTTGACGCGCTCCAAGAGCGGCTGGGCCGGGTCGCGCGCCTCGCCCAGGACGCGCTCGTTGAAGGCCAGCCAGGATAGCTCGCGGTTGAGGTACAGGGACGGGTCGCCCAGCGCGGGCGCGGCGGCGGCCGCTTCCGCCTCGGCGGTGTCGGGTTCGGGGTCGCCGTCCGCCGCCTCATCGGCGGTCAAGGCGGGCGCGGCGGGGAGGCGGAATGAAGCCAGGTCGGGCATGTTGCGTTTCCTCCCTGCTCTTTTCGCGCGCGAGGCGTCTTTATCCTGCCGGAGCAGCAATGCGACCGGAGCCACGTCGGGGAAAATCACCCCGTCGCTTGACAGCGGGCGCGGCGGGCGAGTATAATGCGATGAGTTGGACGGTTGGCGCAGTGGTAGCGCACTTCGTTGACATCGAAGGGGTCACAAGTTCGAATCTTGTACCGTCCATCTTTAAACTCAACATCTGCCGAACAGCTTCAGGTGCGCATCCGCTTTTCGCTCCGGCCTGACCGTCCTCCTTTCTACTTAGATCGGAGGATTTTTCTTTGGGGGACTTGCCCGGCCGCGGGGGTCGGTCTTCTTGGAAAGCGCTATGACTCCAGTACACCGCATCAACTTCGCCTCCTCTGTTTCCCTTTGTGCGTTCAGCCTCCTGCCGGCAGCGCCCGCCGCCCAGGGAGCGGCCGGACCAGGCATGGCGGGCAGGGCGGCGACCGTCGGGGACCCCCACAGCCCCGGTGCGCTGGCGCAGGCCGTCCAGGACGCCTACGCGGGCGGCGCGCGCCGCATCGTCATCAGGCCGGGCACCTACTTCCTGCCCAGGGTCGGCCATGCCGCGCTGACCCTGGACGGCTGGAAGGACGCCACCCTGAGCGCCTACGGCGTCACGCTGATCCTGACGGACCTGGCCCGGACCCACGACTGCTTCGACCTCAACAAATGCACCGATGTCACGCTGCAAGGCCCTACGCTCTCCCAGAACCAGGTCACCGCCTACCAGGGGCGCGTGGTCGCCGTCGGCACAACCCCGGAGGGAAAGGCGACCTGTGACTGGCGGCCCGACAAAGGCTACCCCGTCCCGCCCGACAAGGAACCCAAGGGGTTTTTGGGGGGCGACGTCAACATCGTGGACGGGCAGACGCGCCTGCTGAAGACGGGCAACGGTGATTTCTACGGCGCGCAGGCGGAGGCGCAGGGCGACGGCACGTTCCGGGTCCACTTCAACCAGCCGAAGCTGGCATTCGGCGTCGGCGACTGGCTCGTCGGGCGCTACGGCGACGCCCCGTTCAAGGTGTATCTGGGCGGCAGCCGGGGCTGCACGATCAAAGACGTGACGCTGATGCGGAACGGCTTCGCCCCGATCCGCGAGGACGGCGGCGGCGGCAACCATTACCTGCACTGCGTCTGGGCGCTCGGCCCGCGGCCCACGGGGGCAACCGAAGCCCCACTGGTGGCGAACGCCGCCGACGGCATGCACATGATCGGGTCATACCCCGGCCCAGACATCGAGGGCTGCATATTCCAGGGCGTCTTCCTGGACGACTGCATCGCCATCCACGGCGGCTTCAAGACGGTCAAGAGCGGGACGGGCGACGCGCTGATCTGTGACAAAGACGCCGGGCCGGCGGTCGTCGGCCAGCCGGTGCGGATCTCGGACAACAAGGCGTTCTTCCAGCAGGCGACCGTGACCGCCATCAAAGACAACGGCGACGGGACGACGACGGTGACGCTGGACCGGGCGGTGGACGCGCCGGCGGGGTCCAAGTTCAGCAACCCCCGGCAGGACGGCGCGGGCTACAAGATCATCGGCTGCCGCCTGGGGGGTACGCGCTCGCGCGGCATCCTGGTCAAGGCCGACGGCGGCCTGCCCGCAGCCGGCGATGACGTTGCCCCGGATCAGGCCGCCATCTCCATCGGCCCCGAGTATTACTGGGGCGAGGCGGACTACGCACAGGACGTCGTCATCGAGGGGAACACCCTCCGGGGGAACGGCATCGCGACCTACGGCGGCGGGGCCATCCTTGTCCACGGCGACGGCGCGATCGGCAACAAGAACATCGTCATCAAGGGCAACACGTTCTCCTCCAACTACGGCGGCGACCTCGACTTCGCCTGGGCGGACGGCGTGAGCATCACGGACAACGTGATTACCGGCGCACCCGTTTAGCCGGCGATGATGGGGACACAGTCACCGGTCACGCTGACGCACTGCCGCGCGGTCACGCTCCGAGGTAACACAGTCCGCAACGCCTCCGTCTATAAGCCTGCTTTGGTCGCAGTGGGGGCCGACGTGGAAGGCGTGAGCAACAACGACTCAAGGGGAATCCGGGCGGCTTCTGCGAAGACAGCCGGTACGCCCTGATCCACGGCATTCCCTGGCCCCGTTCAGCCGGTCCGGGCCACAGGAGCTTGATCGGGCGGTTTGTTAAAGAGCGTTTCACTACACAGTCTTTGTGGTATAATTGGCCGGCCCGTGGGCAGATGCGCCCGCGATCCGGTGCCGCACCCATGTGGCCTGCCCCCTTTTACCCCTCGGCGAAATGGAGAACATTGTCATGCTGTCTTGTTCCCGCACCCGCATCCAGCCTCGAACCAAGCCCCGGCAGCCGCTGCTGGCGGCGTTGGGCCTGACCGCCCTCGGCCTGGCCTCCTGCCATCCTGCTTCAGCTCAGACGTCCGTTTTGACGCAGAACAACGACAACGCCCGCACTGGCGCGAACACCCAAGAGACAGCGCTGACCCCGAAGAACGTCAACGCCACCGGCTTCGGCAAGCTGTTCACCATCACCGGGCTGAACGCCAATGTCAACGGCCAGGTGCTGTACGTGCCCGGCGTCTCCATCGGCGGGGCCGCGCACAACGTCGTGTACGCCTACACCTCGAACAACAGCGACCACTCCCCCTGCGGCCTGTACGCCTACGACGCCGACAGCGGCCAGCCGCTCTGGAAGACGATACTCCCGAACTCGGCGACTTACACCACGGCGACGCCCGTGATCGACCCGACCACGAACACGATCTACGTGCTGACCAAGACCGATAACGACGACACGGGCAGCACCTACCTCCACGCCTTCGACATCACCACGGGTTCGGACAAGCCGGGCAGCCCCGTCCAGGTCCAGGCCAGCGCGCCGGGGGCGGGCGACGGCAGCGTCAACGGGGTCGTCGCTTTCGACGGGCCGGCGAGCAGCGGCCGTTTCCACGCGAACGACCGGGCCGGCCTGCTCCTGGTAAACGGCGTCGTCTACACCGCCTTCGCGCACAACTCGGACAGCTTCCCCTACCACGGCTGGGTGCTCGGCTACGGGTACGACGGCACCAAATTCACGCAGCGCTATGTGTTCTGCACCACGCCCAACGGCGGCGACGGCGGCGTCTGGCAGGCCGGCAAGGGCCTGACGGCGGACGCCCAGGGCAACCTCTATTTCTCGGTCGGCAACGGGACGTTCGACGCGAACGCGGGCGGCCAAGACTACGGCATGTGCTACCTGAAGCTCAGCCCCGCGCTGAAGGTGCTGGGCTGGTTCGCGCCTTTCGACGAGCAGAGCCTGAGCAACGCGGACCTGGACCTGGGGAACGCCGGGCTGACCGGCATTCCGGGGACGACCGCCCTGTTCGGCGGGGCGACCAAGTTCGGCAGCGCCTTCCTGCTGGACTCGGCGAATCTGGGCGGCTTCACGCCGAACGGGCCGGACCGAGTGCTGGACCGGATCGACGGCGTCAGCGGCAACGACAACGTCGGACAGAACCCGATCTCCTGGGACAGCGGCGGCTACAAGTACGTCTACCTCTGGCCCAGCGGCGTGTCCCTCCGGCAGTTCCGGTACGACCCCACAGCCGGCAACCTTAGCCCCAAGGGAATCTTCGCCACGGGGGGCGCGGCCACCGCAGGCGGGTCACTCGCGGTCTCCTCCAGCGGCACGTCGAACGCGATCCTGTGGGCGGTCAGCTACGACCGGGTCGTGCGCGCGTTCGACGCCACCAACGTGGCCGGCCCTGAGCTTTGGGACAGCGGCCAGAACGCGGGCCGCGACTCGCTCGGCTCGGTCGGCCACTTCCAGTTCCCGACGGTCGTAAACGGCAAAGTCTACGTGCCGACCAACGCATCCACCATCGCCGTCTACGGCCTGTTGCCCACCACCCCGCCGCCTCCCGCCGGGGCCGTCACACAGGCCCGCTTCTTCCCCCGCCCCGGCTTCGAGAGCCGCATGGTCGGCGGCAAGTTCCAGGGCAGCAAAGACGGGACCTCTTACGCTGACCTCGCTGCCATCGCGCAGACCCCGGCGGCGAACCAGTACACGACGCTGGCGTTCGCCCAGCCCGCCGCCTACCCCTATCTGCGCTACCTTTCCCCCAACGGCGGCTACGGCAACATCTCCGAGCTGGAGTTCGACAGCGGCACGGGGACGGGCGTCGCCAAGATCACCGGCACACCGTTCGGGACGCCCGGCTCCTGGCAGAACCAGGGCAACGGGTTCGCCAACGCCGTGGACGGCAACACGGCCACGTTCTTCGACGCGCCCGGCCCCGACGGCGACTTCGTGGGCATCAGTCAGGGAACGACCCAGCCGCCCCTTCAGTCGCTCATTCGGGTCGCCGCCGGGGGGCCAGGTGCGGGCGGATTCTCCTCGGACACCGGCTTCAGCGGCGGCAACACGTACACGACCCCGGCGTCCATCGACACCAGCGCCGTCGCCTCCCCCGCCCCCCAGGCGGTCTACCAGGGCGAGCGCTGGGGCGTC
>JAABUQ010010459.1_pt1 | contig 12143 bp, 16 predicted proteins | sample 5560001 | NCBI WGS metagenome assembly JAABUQ01 (sample SAMN10711888, study PRJNA513371) | rock metagenome | isolation source: Antarctica rocks | place: Antarctica: Victoria Land, Finger Mt nord | collected 2015-12-18
GTGGTGGATACATGATGACTGTAGGGAAGGGAACGGGCATTGTGGAAATGGGGGTATTGTAAAGTCAAGGGATCTCCAGAGAGGGAGGGGGTTGTCCTGGCTGCCCACTTCTGCGCCCTCAGTACCATTCTCAATCATCACTCCAGTTCCTTAAAGGTGGGAGTGAGTGACCGCACCAACTGATGAAGTTTCCGACGTTCAGGCGTGTATTCATGAGATATCATGTTATCTGGCATAGCATAGCATAGCGCAATTCGGGAACCCAGGATCTATCAATCGCTTCCATGTCTTCTGTCTGAATCTCATTCCCAGGCGCCAAGCTCCAATGCTTCATGCATGAACCCACTCCGATACCACAGCCTATCCCATGCAAATCATGCATCTTCTCCTCATTCCCCCCTCCCAAAGTCTCAACCCCCTCCCCTGACCTCTCCCCCCCCATCCCCCCTCTCTCCAAACCCTACAGCCACTTCTGCACCACAACCCCCCCCCTCCCAAACCCCCCAATATCCCCCAACCTTACCCCCTTCTCCCCGAGCTCCTTACTCGGAAACGTCGTCATCAGCGCCCAGCGCCTGCTCCTGCTCGCCGCGCTCGACGCGTTCACAAACGCGTAAACGTCTCCCACCGTGTGCGTCGTGTTGAAGCGGGATACTAGCCGCGTGCCATCGCCTAAGCGGATCTGAAGAGATAGCGTTGGCGCGGTTTCGTCGACGTCGACGGCCGCGGCTGCTGGTTGTGTGGTTGCCGAAGATGATGCTGAGGGAGCAGTTGGTACTGCTGCAGGAGCTGCAGGCGCGCTTGGCCCGGGCGTGGGGCTGCCCAGCCTCTGCCCGCCTCCCCCGAAGGAAGTATACTTCTTCTTCGGCTGCACGTAGTTCCCCTCGTGCTGCTCCAGTTTCACATCGACCTCCTGATCGGGGGTCACGTTTAGAATCTGCACCGGGGCTCTTCCCGTCTTGATTTGCGCCAGGATGGCAGCGTTGGCGGGGTCGTCGAGACGGTATAGAGGGCCGTCGTCGACGCTGAACCCGTCGGCCCAGAAGTGGAGTCGGCGTTCGACTGGTGCTGAAGCTTGGGGTGAGGGGGCGGAGGGATCTTCGATGACTTGGCTGGGCGTGTCGTCGCCGCCTAGGGTGTGGGCTGTGCCGGTGAAGCGGGAGGTGGGGGGGCGGGGGTCGTCGCCGCCGGGGCGAGTTGCGTTTCTAGGTCATGTTAGTAAGGAGTGTCGGGGGCTTTTGGACGTGGAGTGGGTAATGTCGGACCTCTTTGCACGCTCAATGATCTTCTTCTTCAGATCATCGGGATTCTCGACTGCTAACCCTGATTTCTCTCCTCCTGCGTAGAGGTCTGGTGGGCTGTCGTCGTCGTCTGAATCATCGTCGTCGTGGCCATGGCCTTCGTGTCCTGGTGGACCGGCACGCAGATCGCCTAGAGTAGCAAACTTTTTCTTTGGTGGAGCTGAGGGGACGGGAGGCATGTTTGAGGCTGTGGGTATAGGTTGAGGTGTTGATGAGCTTGCTTGCGTTTCTTGAGGCTGGTCTACATCTTCGGCAGGGTTGTAGTATTCAGTGACGGCGGACTCGTAGTCCCAGGAGCTATTGGCAAGATACTCTTCTGCCTGCACGTAGACGTATTAGAAAGACCGTCTTAGGGTGACATAGAGCGAACTTACGACTTGAGGCGAGACAGCTGTTAGGCCTACGAAATTCGCAATGAGTTCTTGGGCGTTGGGCGGTGCTTCCGCCATGGTGGAAAGAAGTCGATAGAAGGAGCAGGTGCGAGGTGAGAGAATGTGTGTCGAGAATAAAAGGGAATCTGTACCTTTGGAATTCCACTTTGGTGTGAAGTGAAAGAAGGCAGAAAGTTGAGGGCAGTTTCGTTCGTCACACCTCCCTCACCCGAAATTTACCCAGAACATACTACAACCCTTCAGCTCCACCACTCAATGACCACTCAATGTCCGTCCACGATATCCTTGAGCCTCTTAAAATGCAGCAATAACCCTTCTCCCCTAACCCCACGTCTTATACAACCCATCCTATCCCAATAATGGCCACCACCCCACCCTCCAATCCAAAAGCCGACCTGACCCAATCCGAGCAAACCATCCCCTCAGACAGCGAAAATTACTCTTCATCCCAACACCCCGACCTGTCTCCGTCGCCGGAGCCCCAAGAAAAGGATCAGAATCAAAGACGGAGAGAAAAAGGCAGGGATCATGAGCCGATGATTCTGTATACGCCGCCTACGATATGGGGATTATTACGTGGAGCGGCGATAAATTTACTGTTGCCGTTTGTGAACGGGTTGATGCTGGGGTTTGGGGAGTTGTTTGCGCATGAGGCGGCGTTTAGATTGGGGTGGGGTGGGACCAAGGTGAGGAAGTTTGGGCTTGCTTTGCTTGCTGCGAGTGGGTTGGTTGATTTGATCAAAGGCGAGGAAAGGGGCGTGCGTGGGTGGCTTTGAGAAATCGGATTCGCAAGCTCGCATATTTGTTTTGTTCAGCTTGCCAGTATTTCCGGCGCTTTGCTGACTCGGAGAAAAATGCAGGTCTTCCCCGAAGGACGTTCATCGAGGCCGATGGGACCGGGCATTGAGATACAAGATGATCCGGTGGAAAGAAGGCGGAGGGAGGGCAATGATCGGGATTTGGACGATATGATGGCTTTGGAGTGAAAACGCCAGACATGCGGAAAGTGAGGCTGATACACAAATATAGTGTGGATGGTTTACAAAAGGGTGTTATCATACTGAGCATTCATAGAGGATGCAGCGGAGTTGAGGTGAAAAAGGGTTGCCCCTGCGAATCGCCACCATGTATAAAAGAGCTAGCAAGCGGCATTTGGCGTCATGCGAGGCAATACTTATCGCCCACATCGTAAGAGCAGGTGTGAAGTGTACATAGCCACTTAAGCACGCCAATCTCCCTCCAAGCAAGCAGAGAGTCAACCCTGAAGATAGCTCCTCTCCTGCATTAGCTTATGATCGCTCCATCTTGCAATGCCTCCCTCCCTATCTGCCAAGATTTCCATCTCCGCCTTGATGTTAAGCATGAGCATCACCTGCATCTCCCTCCTCCAACTCGCATCTCCCCCTTCCTCAACCAGCCCAGGGCTATTCTCCAGCATCTTGGTCGCTTTCTTCCGGTCCCTGCCACTCATCCTCAACAAACCCTTGCCGTCATTGCCAGCATTGTCGTGAGCATCATCATTGGTATTCTCGACGACGTCGAAGGATTTGAGACCAAGCCACTGGATAGAAGGGACATTGAGCGCGTTCTCATGCGCCAGTGTCACAGAGCCGCGTGCGTAAGTTGACATGATGGCAATGCCATCGGGGTCGAAGTCTGTGAGGGCGTAGATTGGGGGGGCAAGCGTGCTAGTGGAAAGAAGGTGCAGGAAGGTGCGAGTAGAGATATCGGGGTAGCCTTTTGCCTGTATTTTTTCGGCTGAGATTAGCTGATGGTTTGTATCAAAGGAGGTGAAGGAGGGGAGGAGAATGTGGGATACAGTGAGGATGATGCCTTCGCCGGCGCGGGAATTGAGGTGGACTTTGCTGGCGGCGAGGGTGCGGAAGGTCGACTGCTCTTTGTTAATTTTTAAGGGAGAGGGCTGGGAGGACTGACTTCTTTTTCAACGACTAAAATCCAGGATATGCCTATCATGTCCACCGCGCGAAACAAGCTGGACTCGTCTAGTAGATGAGGCTACCTCAATTAGCTCCCCTCCATAGCACAAGTCGATAGGCAAACAAGATCATCAAACCCCTTCGTAACCCTCCCTCCATCCTTGGATACCAAAGTGAATACCCCAACCACGAGACCCTTAGCAGCAGCTGTCTAAAGAGAATAAGACTGTCAGTTACTCTTCTCGGAAAGAAAGACTAACGACGTTGAGAGCGGACCTCTGTACACCAAAGGTGTATGCCAAAATATCGATGTAGCGGTCAACCACGGCTTGTGACTTGAAAAGAGAAGGGGATTTGTAGTAGATATTTCTGAGAAAGTAGTGGATTCAGTGATACTGCCTATGAAGAAGATCACGCCGGAAGAGACCTTTTGGAGATGATGGTGTTGCTTGTTAGAGCTTCATGTACGAGTTCTAAAATACGCAGGAGAATAGCTGGCCATGCTATTAGCCACTGAGAATGGTTTGTGAGTGTGTTGCTTCCAAAGGAAGCTTACTAAACCGACGGGCTGCTTCCCCATTACGACCCGGAAAGGAAAGGTCTGTGAGATTGAAAGAAGTCTCGGGGATATACGGAGAGTGTGAAGCAGGAGTTCTCTTTTTTTGCTTGAGAGAAATCGAAAGTGTTTCTTCACGAAGGAGATTATCCACAATTGTTTCGATTACGCTTTCGATTTTGGTTATTACGTCTGCGTTGGTTGGGCGCGGGGATGGTGCCATGGCTGTAGACTCTCTTGGTCTCAAGCACGAGCCTTTCAATTTGCTCCACGGCCACCAGGCGGCATTTTCTCATTGCGATACAGAAGATAAGAAGGGAGGTTGAAGCTTCAGGAAACTCGTCGCAAGAGATCTAAGCGCTAGATCAAATAAATACTAGCGTCAAAATCCACTGGAGTCCTCCTTGTCTTCAAAGCTCGAAGCTCGAAGCTCAAAGCTCGAGCAGCGACATTGTTGAATGACATGCGGCAGAGAGTCATTCGAACTATCTTATACCTCCATCATTCAATACAATCTACAGTGACTGTCCAGCTCACTGCATGTCAAACCCCGCACGGACACCCTCATTCTTGTTTCAACCCCTCGATCCATCCTTTTCCCGCTCCATATATTCGCGTCTCCTTTACGACCACCCATTTATGAAATGTCAGACAGCGCGCTCTTGAAATTTGTATCATTGACTTCGATGCTCATCTCGCGTCCTTTGATTTCGTGCAAGGATGTTCGAGGAATCGGAGGTCTAGATGTGGGCCGCGGATGTGCCATTGGTTGTGACCTGATTTCTCCTGAATGGAAATTGACTTGGGATGCCGTGAAACAGACTGATCTTACTATCTGTTAAGTACTAACCTTCTTCCCCCTCCGTTTATAATTTGAAAAACTATTCTTCTCTCTTTTCAAGTCTTGCATTCTTTCGTTGCGGTACAGGATACCTCCCTTGGGGCAAGCACCCATACCACTTTCATTCAACTTCCAATCCTTTCTCTTACTACTTCCCTAAATACTATCAGTCCAGCACTCCATCTAGCCAAGATGCATATCCCAGCTGTCCTCCTGCCCCCCATTCTCTGCGCCACCGCTGTCATTGGCAGCCCCGTGAGCAATGAGCCCCTGAGCAAAGAAGTTCAAGACCACGTCCATTCCTCCCGCAATGGTGCTTTAATGAAGCGCTTTTTTCTGGTGTAACGGCAGTACGGTCTCCCCTCCCTTCGTCCCAATGCAAAAACCCCCACCCTCTCAATAAGCACTCCATACCAAACACCCACCAGCCGACTCGGACACCATCTGCCCAGAAGGTGACACTTTGGTCCCCATAAGCGCCTGCTCCTGCTGGATGCTCTCCGAGTTCGGCTGTCTCAACCAGGTCACCCCTCCCGTAGGAGACGAAACCCACGTTACCTGCCCACCCGACCCCCCGAACCCTGGTGGCTGCCCTGCCATCACGGATGCCGGAAGAGCTGAAGCCGCCAAAAGCCTGCCCCCGCAGTCCGAAAGCAAGAGCGTGGGAATTGAGCAGAAGGTAGCTAAGCAGCAGTCGATGCAATTGAGCTGTGGGGTATTGTCTGGGAGTGAGGCTAGCGGGAGTCTTATGCTGAATTGCACTACGGGTAGTAACTGAGTAACTGCCTTGATGGCTTGAAACTTGCGGGGGTGCATATCCATGAGGTCAATTGGTCCGATGCTAGCTGCTGGCTGTATATTAGTAGCAGGCTTTCTCCGCTGTGAATGGGTATCCACGTGACTGTAGGAGGACCGGAAGATGGTTTTTTGGATCCAGTCATCCGTTTGATATTGTATAACATTCACTTCAGAGCCAAACAGGTTTTACTTTAATATAGCCAATGGATTGCGTACAAGCACGCATCCGAACGCTCGTACTTTGTGAATTAGACGCGACCTTAGTGTCAGCTTTCCATTCGGGGCATCTAGTTGAGCAGACACCTAGACCCTGAGCGCAGTGTCTTGTCAGGTTTGCAGGAGTGAACAAACCACCGCAGATCCTCAAAATCCCAGAGTCTCATACAATTGGCTTTTTTTTCGCCGCAATTCCAACAGTCGGAAGTATTGGCGGCTTAGGAAACTTAAACGCTACGAAATTTGATTGAAAGAACGGCGCTCCGAAACTCCGGTCGCCAGCGGCTGTAAAGGCCATTGTGCAGTCTAGACAAAGCCACCGTCAGGGATTATATTCCAAAAAGCGTGAGGAAAAAGGGTAAATGGGCTTACTCTTTGGCCTTGTGTCAAATGGAGTAGTGGGAAGGTGGGGAAGATTGGGTAATTTAGAGAACGATGGCAATGGAGGCATCGAACGGATTGAGAACGCGGTAGGGAAGGGGTTCCTTGAGGTAGAAGTTGTCCTGTTGGCGTAAGATCCGGATATATAACTGGACATAGAGTTTGGTAGGTAATGTGCCGTCGGGTAAAGCCCGCCCGTCCCAGTGGCCGAGCCCATCCATGTGCTAGTCGAGCTATTGGTCAATTCCCATTTGTTCACAAGCGAGGGGATGATCGATCCAACTGGGCGTCTCGACGGCGGCACACCCACCATGGGAATTACACCACCACCACCCAGGGGCCCGTATGGGATCTCATTTGCCCTCGGCGGATTCATGAGGAAGGGGCCGTGGATGATGGCGATATATTTGTCTTCGTCAACGCCATCAAAGGCCATACTTAGGTCTGGGAGCTTGGTATCGCAGGGGACTGTCCATGCGGAGGCATCTTTCCCGGATGAGGTGTCAAGGGCACCGGGAACGGCGGCGTAGTATGCACGGACTATATCGGCGTCAAGGGATACACCGTTTCCGTCTGTGTCTGTAGCAGGCGTGATAATTAGCTTCTCGGTGTTTTGAGACCGAAGGCTATCTTTTATGAGAAGAGCTTTTACGCAATAAGACACTTGTTCCACGGCTTGCATCCGTTGGCTTGCCGGCGATGGAGTAGTGAACTTTGTCTATGGTCCAGTTTGAGTATTGATTGTCGATGGGGACCCAGATTAGCGAGCCGCTATAAGCAGACTTGTCGATTGTCCCAAACTCATAAGTACTGGCAGAGCCGTTGTATAAATCGGCAGTCATTACGGGCTCGTCAAGGAAATCGACCAATCTCGCTGTCCATGGGGATGTCTCTCCTTCGGGAGCTGGAACCATATCAGCGACTTTTCAGACAGTAAAACAATGATCGAGGAGGCATACTGCCATTCGTATGCGAGGGCGACATTCCCATTATACCAGGTGCGTCTGTGTAATCATCGTTTGGTGGTAGTACACCAATAGTCACGTCAGGCATTGTCATGCCTGCAAAGGAGACCGTCTCGTGGCAGTAGTAGCCAGTCGGGACGCCTGTAATGTCCGGGTCGCAAATTTTAGTGTCGTTGTGAAAAGTCGTGCTTTTCGTAGGATCGTACAGAGCATGATACTCCAAGTCTGCTACTGGGAAATTGTGACCTCCAAACACCCAACTACAAGATAGAATTACACATTTTTGCCCTTTTATATTGAGACGCGGGGCTTACAAAGTTCCAGACCCAGTGTCCACGGTTACATTCATGGGCTGGGGAGGCGTGCCAATAGTGACAGTTGTTATCCAGAAATGATTGTTCTGGGGTAACGGTTGTGGGGTAGCGGCCAATTTCCCGGTCTTTGGCTCTCCCTTTCTTTTGTCGATTGTTTTCGTCCCTTCTGAGCGAACTACATCCAGCTTGAATGATCCCTGACTAAGCGCTTCAGGTAAAGATGGTTGCGAGACCACAATGCTCTGCAAGACACTAAACGATATGATGAGGTGTTGGAGGCTATACATGACGGTACGATATCGACAGTACGCAGTAAATTATGTGGAGAAAGTGTTGTCATGATCCACAGGATCTTAGAAGAAACAAAAATCTTAGGAGTGCAGCTCCGCTGGTAGTGGACATGGAGATGATCTCGAAGAGGAGAGGATGAGGATCAAGGAGATGTCTCTATTGCGGGAATGGAAATTGCTTGAAGTCCTTTGCGCTAGGATTACTCCTTGTAAAGCCAACATTGAAAGCCAGCATTGGAAATCCATCGCAATATGATACGTGTAGATTGACATATTGGGGGCTTGACTCTGTTGTTATGCGGTCACGAACAATATGAGGCCAACAATGTAGTATAGACCAACAGATGTTGAAACTGGTATACTAGCACGTCAAAAGTCTATGCCCAAACCCAAAAAACGCAAACAACGCGTTTGTACTTTACTAACTCTATTACCCCCTATTACCTCTAGTACTATAATATATACCCCGTTAAATCTAATTTCTGCTAACAAGACTCCTAAAAAAGAGCCTATTCTATTCAATAAAATAATTATTTATAAAATATTTTGTTTAAGAGAAAAAACCGCTTCGATAGCTTTTTACGAAAATTTCAAAAAATTTATTATTTAAAATATTATTAAATATTATTTTATTTAACCTTAAGGTATTTCAAAATTATATTCGAGATATCCTTTTAAGTTATTAGAATAAAATAAAAGATTTATTGTATATATTATTAAAAGGGAACTTATTATCAAATATAAGGAGTTAATATTATAATATATAATAAAAGATTCGAAATTTATTATATATTATTATTTTAAGAAATATAGCTTTATTAATTAGTTTATTTAAAAAAAATTATTATTTTTAAAAACTATAATATATAAATAATTAATTTAATATAAAATACGAAAATATTAAACCTTTAAAAAATAATAAAAAATAATTTAATTTAATAAATATTCTATAAAATAAGAGAAAAGTAAAAAATATAAATAAATATTTTAAAAAAAATATTATATATTTTTAAGAGTAAAAGTATATTAATAATAATTTAAAAAAGCTTTTATAATTCGAAATAATATAATTTTATTATTATAAATAAAAATTAAATTATAAAATAAAAAATATATTTAACTAATAATTATTTTAAAATTTTAGAAGAAATAATTATTATAATTTATAAATTAAACCTTCTTTTTATATAAAATAACGTCTTTATATATATAATATATAAAATATAAATATAACTCCGAAAATATAATATTAAAATATTAAAATAACTCTTTTTTTCCCTTAATTTTAATTTAATCGAATACCTTTAAAAAAAGTTTAAGAAACTTATTTATAAAATATAGTTACATATTGAAGAAATATATAAGAATAATAAGAAAATATAGGAAATTATAAGAGAAGTTTTAAAATAAATTTAATAATAAATTTATAAAAAATTATTAATATTATTAATTAAAAATATAAAAAAGAAGGTAAATATAATAATAAAAATTAAAAAATAATATATAAAATATTAAATAAAAAATATTTTTAAGGAATTAATATAAAACTTTCTTATAAATAATTGGCAAATTGGATATAATAGGGGAAATAGTAATACAGGGTTATTTTTAGCTTGGCCCAGACTTTTGACACAATACTATAATAGATGAGTGTTTGGACTGCTGAGCCCCATAGCGTATTACAGTTGGGCCGGGATCGAAAAAAGTTGAATTAGGTTCTGTTGGCTTAGGAGATCTCAATTGCTCTATTTACCTAGGAATACAGGTTCATCTACATACACGGAAGATCAATCTAGGCCCTATAGATAATGAAACATTTAGTAGAGCTGGTCTGCCCTGAGCATAGCTCTTGTTGTTCGGCATGCAGTGATCCAGGATTGCGATACGCTAGGCCTAATTTGGCTTAGTACTGCTGGAGAGACTGCCCCAGCCATTCTCCTACACCTACTACCAATTCCATATTAAAATCTAAAGTCGGCTTAGTAGTTAACGTACTAATATATATAAATCGATATTTCATATATCGGACCTCCCCAGCCCTATATATATATAAATTTCGTATATAAATTTATAATAATTAATTCAATATATTTATTAATTCTTTTTGTTATTATTAATATTAAATTATATTTTTTAAATAATTTTTTTAGTAATTTTTTAAATAATTTTTTAAATAATTTTTTAAATAATTTTTTAAATAATTTTTTATATAATTTTTTATATAATTTTTTATACAATTTTTAAAATATCCTTTAAAATAAGCGTTTTAAAGAAATAATTAATAAGCTTTTTATTAGAAAATTTTAATATTATAAAAAGGCTATTAAGTCTTTAAAACGAAACGATTTAATATAAAAGAATATATAAAAAGAAAAATATATATTATTTTTAACATAATAATTTAATAAATAGTTCTATTTTTTTTAAATTCTAAACTTTTTAAATATTAAGAAATAGTTTATTAATTATTATATAATTAAAGTAAAATATATATTTTTTTTATAACCTTTTATTTTATTATTTGATATTTTAAATACATTTTTTAAAATTAATTTTTTAAATAAAACTTTAAATCGAATATATTTATATTTTATTATTTTTAAAAAGAATTTTAATTTTATTATTAAAAATAATATAAATAATGTAAATTATATAAATAGAAATATATTCTTTATATTCTTTATATTCTTTTTTAATAATATAATTAAATATATAAATATATTATTAAAAATTTTATTTAAAATTTTAACAAATAAAAAATATTCTTTAAACTTTTATATTAAAATATTTCGTTAAAGGAGTTTAAATATATATAAAAGAAATAAATAATAATAATTATGTAAATAGAATATTATATAAAAACTAAATAACCTTTTTAGAAATTTAAGTTTTTAATTTATAACGATTAAATTATATAACTTTTTTTAAAAAAATATTTTTATTATTTTTTAAAATATTATTAACTTTTTAATTAGTTTTTCAATTAAATTTTTAATTTATATTAACTTTTTAGTTTTTATTTTAATAAATTAATTTTTAATTTTTAATTTTTAATAATAATAATAATAATAATAAAATAAATAGAAAGAAGTCGGAGTTGATATTATATAAGATTTATATTTAAATTATTAAAAAAAAAATATATTATTTATGAAAATAAAGAACTGAAATCTTTTTATCAAAAGTTATAATTTTAATTATCTTTTATAATATATATAAATATAAAATTATATAATAAACTTAAAAATATTTTCAAATAAAAATTAATAGTATTTCATTTTATTTTATAATAAATGTTTTATTATTAATTATATATAATATTTTTATATAAATAAATTAATAAATTATTGAAAACAAGTTCAAATTATAAAAGGAAATTAAAAAGAAAGATTTAAAATAAAATTAAATAATTAAAAGGAATAAATTTTTTATATTAAATTATATTAAATTATATAAAACGACTTTCAAATATAATATATAAAAAATTTAATTATTTTAATATTTAAAGTTATTTTTATATAATATAAAATATATATTTAAATAATTTAAATATATAAAAGAAATAAACTTAATTAAATTAAAATATTAAAATATTCGTTTTTTTTATAATAAAATTTTATAAATATATTTAATAATTATATATTTTAATATTTAATATAAATATTTCGGAATAAAGTTTTAAATTTAATCTTTTATTATAAACTTTAAAAAGCTTTTAAACCTTTTTTAAAAATTATTTTTAATATATTTTAAAAAAAATATAATACTATTTAATATATATTTTTAATAACAAAATTAATACTAAAATTAAAATTAAAAAAATATAATAATAAATACTTTAAATATATTTTTTTATTATTAAATATATTTTTTAATTAACATTTAAGTTTATTTCTTATTAATTAATATTAACAAAGTTAAATATTAATTCCTTTTCAAATAAATCGTATATTAAATAATATATTAATATATTTATAATTTATATTCTTATTAAAAAATATTATTTATTTAATATTTATTTAACAAAGTTTATATATTATTTAATAATTTTTTAATTTTTTAATTTTTTAAAAGTTTGAATTATATAATATTTAAATTTTTTCTTAAATTAACTTATTTTTTATAAAACTTTTTATATAATATTTTTATTAA
>JAABUQ010010460.1_pt1 | contig 12143 bp, 10 predicted proteins | sample 5560001 | NCBI WGS metagenome assembly JAABUQ01 (sample SAMN10711888, study PRJNA513371) | rock metagenome | isolation source: Antarctica rocks | place: Antarctica: Victoria Land, Finger Mt nord | collected 2015-12-18
CTGCTCGTGCTGTTCAGGCTGGGCGCCCCCACATGGGGCCTGCAGGACAGCCGCTCAAGTGAGCTTGTCACTTCAGGACACTGAGCGCTAGCAAGCATGCGCCGAGAGGAACGACAGCAGCGCTGTGCAGCGACAAGACCTCAAGCAAACAGCAGCCTGGTGGAAGCGTGTGAGCTGCACACAGTCCAAACACATACGCAGCGTGACACTGGTGCAGTACTTGCATCACTTGCTGGTCAAGCCAGCCTTCTGCACAACGTACGTGTCCCCGCGTTCAGTATGGTAGGATAGTCATGCGCAGCAGCTGAACCCACCTGTAGGATCAGCTGGTGCAGAAAGAGATGTGTGTGCTACCACCCAGGCTGAGGCGGTCCGTGCCTGGGATAGAAGGCGTGGCAGCCTGCGGAGCACAGCACTGAGTGTCGCATGCCACGTGACAGTGGCGCATTGTGGTGCAGCGGACGGCTCTCTCTGCGTAATAACGGATGCAGGCCTTGGCTTGGTTCCTGCACCCAACTGCAGACGCAGTACGTTGCGTGGTCATGGACAGCGCACCTGCTCTGTGCGGAACATTGAGATGACGTCTCCGCCAAACAGCGCCGCAACAACACACAGCACGGCTGCCCCCTGCGCGACGTTCATGCTGGATGCCGACCTGCCCCGTGTTTCACACTCTGGCCCGCATGCGAGGACTCGACTTGGTCATCACGGATACATTTGTTGTTTGCCCTAGCCTAGTAGGGTCGCCGGCGTTAATCTGCACTCCTACTCCGCAACGCCGCCGAATAGGACGTCCGCCCAAGCAGATCCCCGCGCACTAGCAGCGCGCAGCCGCAGTCCCACACGTCGCCGAGGACCGGCAGCAGGCTGTTGGCAAAGAAGGCGCGCCGGCCGACGGGACACGGACGCCACTGCGTGCAGGGCGCGCTTATACTTGAAGTGCACCACGAGCGCCCTGCCCGCGACCTCGCCGTGGCGTGTCCGACCTTGAGACAGTCTGCGAGGTCGCGGGCAGGACGCTTGTGGTGCGCTTCACACTTGAGCGCGCGCTGCACGCTGTGGCGTCCGTGTGCGTCCCCGTCGGAGGGTAGGCGTTCGGGGCAGGCTATTGCATAGGCTTCAGCATGTGATCATTTATCGAGGCGGAACGCTTGGCCACAGACCTGGCAGTAACTGAGCAACAAGTCAGTCTGGTTCTGCCCCGCCATTGCAGCTGATGACACTCCTGACTCTGAACAGGCCCAATGTTTGACGCACTTTGGTCAAGCAGCATAAGCGCATGCAGGGCTTCTGTCATGACTTCACCGCCGCATGCTTACACAGAGAGCGCCAAAACCGTGTGGGAGTGCACGCCATGACGCGTTCGCAGTACAGAGTAAGAGCAAACACGGAACCTACAAAAAATCCAACACCCATGCGCTTCTGCAGAACCCAACTCTCGCTGGGCAGTCGCACCAGGAATGAAAGCTCTGCGCCGGTTTTCCCTGACCAATCACATGCCAGCCGCCCACACTGAACGCTTCACCGACGGTCGCATCACACGGCATGCCTGCCGCCAGGAACTAGCATAAAACGATGAGTACGGACTTGGCAGCCCTACAGGGCTGGCACCGGCCCGGCCCAGATTAAGTCCCTATCCCAGGCGCCCCCTCGCAGCGAGGGGGGTGGGGCCAGCTGGCTGCCACGGCCGGCAAAACCAAATGTGGGGCAAGCACTCAGTGTAATGCCAACACACAAACGGGCTATGAGTAACCGAGCGAGCGGGCTGCAGAGGATGCAGGGGCTCTGAGCAAGCCCACCGCGACAGCCCGTCCCCGTCCCTGAGCCCAAAAATAGTTGTGCGGCGCATGCGCACGGTGCTGCAGCACGCGGCAGCTCAGGCCTGGGGACAGCGCTGCACAGCGCCCTGGCGCAAGGCCTGACAGCGCGGCGGCGCATTAACGGCGCACCCCCAGGCCCTGCTTGCATAGGCTGCCGACACCCAAGCGCTCACCCTGGCCGGCTGCTCATGCTGAGCGGGTGCCGACCCCGCCGCATGCGCTCGCGCGCCATGCGGGCGGAGGGGCCGCGCAGCATGCTGGCACCGCTAGTGCTGCCAGGCCGCCAGGAAAGCGCGTGTCATGCGCCCGCGCAGAGCCCCGCGGGCGACGGCTGCTAGGTTGATGCCGGGCGGACGCCCATACCCATGTGCCCCACGCCCGGGCCCGCCAAAAAATTCGCGCTGCGCTTTGCTTGTTCGAGCAGTGAGCATGCGGCAGGCGCATGACGCCAGCCTGGGCCACATGCATCTACAAGCGCTGTGCGCAGGTGGCACTGCCCGCACGACGACAAGGTCGCCTGGTGGGCAGCGCCCGCCTGGAATTCGCCTGGCCTAGACCCGCCTGAGCATGTACGGCGGGCTGCGCGCTGCGCCGAACCGGGCGACCCCTATATGATTCTCTGCCTCGCCCAGGCTCGCCCACACGCGGCGCGCCGCCCACGCGACCTCGCTCCTCAAACACAGCCCCCATGCCTGTATGGCCAGGCCGGCTGCCTCAATGCTGTCAACCTTTGCGCTTCAGGTCTGGGAGCACTACAGTAAGTACCAGCCCCGACGGCGCGGCTGCGAAGTTGACAGTCTTGTTTGCACACTTATGCCAACTGCACCCAACCAGCCCATGTGAGCAAGAAAGATATATGGTAGGCAGCAGTGCGCTTTTCCAGAGCGGAAGATTCAAAGCGGAGGACAAACCATTGACAGGCAAATGGCGCCTCGAGGCAACTTGGACAAGCAAGCAACAACGAGACTACATACAGGAAAGAAAAGGATCAGTACACATGGTGTGGGGCACGCCAGCAGCTCCCGGTGCCGCATGACGTATGTCGGCGAGTGCTGGACAGGCACAGGCTCGGGCGGTGGGGCTGCCGGCCGCGGCGGGCGCAGCGACTTCACCACGGGTGCCTGGTGCGCGCCTGACAGAACACAACGCGCCTCAGTTGCCCAGTAAAGCACGCACACGCACGAGCCTACCTACGGCAGGACGCAGCAGTGGCACCACTGCGCCCTGTAGCGTAGCTGTTGCAACAGCTACGCTACACAAACATCCTGCGTCTGCTGCAAGCACGCCAACAGCGCGAACAAGGTGTGCTAGGTCTGGCAGGCAGGAGCGTGCCCTGCGCGCATGCCCGAGCACTCCTCCTTAGTGCACTGCCGCCGGCCCGTCGCCCAGACCGCCTGTTATGCGGCGCTGAGCAGTGCCTGCCCGCAACTGGCTCGCTGCATGCTACTTGGGCAAAACACGCCGCCATTCTGGCAGGGCAGGCAGGGAGTGGTGTCGGCTTTATTGCCCAGCAGGCAGTACGTACTGGCTTTCCTATAGGTAGTCCCGATGAGCTAGCTAGCTCATCGGGACCATCCCACCCTAGGCCTACCCTTCAGCAGGAGCTGATGTTCCAACAGAGGTGGGGGGAGAGTAGGTGGCGTGCTTGTGCAAAGGCTGCCACGGATGGCGGGCTTTGGTACTGGCTTTAGCTTTGGCGGCGGTGCGCGGCTTTTGTTCTCAAATCAAAGAAGCTGATGTCCGTTGCATGTATTGGTTGTGATAGCATTGATGCAAGCGTAGTGTGTGACGAGGTATGAAACAGTCCGAAGAGGAGGCTGACGCATGCTGTTCGCACAGCGGCGTCATCCGCGGCTGCCTTCGGTGCAGCAACAACACCTGCCTTTGGGGCAGCAGCCTCAGCACCCGCGTTTGGCGCAGCCAGCACCCCTGCCTTTGGCGGCGGCGGCGGCTTTGGTGAGTTGATCCCCCATGCCATGGCTTACCTGATTGCGCCCGTTTGGCTGTCACGGCTGCCCTTCCTTGTAATTGAAGCGTTTTACAGCGCCCTTGGACAAGCGCTGCGTGAGCGGCAGCTTCTGCGCCGCAGGCGCATTCGGCGGCGGGGCCTCTGCGCTGGCGTTTGGCCAGAGTCAGCCGGCGGCGTCAGGCGCATTCAGCTTTGGGAGCACGCCCGCGTTCGGCCAGGTGCAGGTGCCCGAGCCGCTCCAAGCTGCCTGCTCTGCACGCTGCATCCCTGGCGTCGCCCTGCAGCTGGCTGGCGGTTGTGTTGAGGCTCGTGCTGTGCAGTGCGTGCTTGCTAGTCAGGTGCTCACGGGCCTGGAGGCGTGACCATGACCGGGCACTGTCACCCACGGCTCACTGCAGCCTTGCAATGCAGGCCTCTGCGCCCTTTGCGGCGGCATCCACACCGGCGCTTGGCCAGCCGGCGGCCGCCCCGGGCGGCTTTGGCGGCTTTGGCAGCGGCGCGCCCGCGTTCGGCGCGCCTGCGAGCACGCCCGCCCTCGGCGTGGCCACCAGCGCCGCCTTTGGCGCGCCTTCCGCGCCAGCCTTCGGCGCCGCGCCCACCACAGGCTTTGGCGTCACGTCCACGCCCGCGTTTGGCGCTGCATCCGCGCCCGCGTTCGGCGCCGCGTCCGCGCCCGCGTTCGGCGCCGCGTCAGCGCCCGCGTTCGGCACCGCCTCCGCGCCCGCGTTTGGCGCTGCATCAGCGCCCGCGTTCGGCGCCGCGTCTGCGCCAGCCTTTGGCGCTGCATCAGCGCCCGCGTTCGGCGCCGCGTCGGCGCCAGCCTTTGGCGCCGCGCCCGCCTTTGGCGCCGCGCCTGCCTTTGGCGCCACGCCCGCGCCGGCATTCGGAGCTGCACCCAGTCCTGCATTTGGCGCGGCGGCCACGCCCGCCTTCGGCGCAGCGAGCTCGCCCGCCTTTGGCGCGGCGTCCACCCCGGCCTTTGGCGCGGCGTCCGCACCCGCCTTTGGCGCGCCCGCGGCGTCCGCGCCCGCATTTGGCGCCGTCGGCGGCTTTGGCGCTGGCTCGGCGCCGGCATTCGGCGCGTCGGCCGCGCCCGCATTCGGCGCCGCCGCGCCAGCTGCGTCAGCCGCGCCCGCGTTTGGCGCGCCGCAACAGGCCGCGTCCTCGTCCGGCAGCCTGTTTGGCGCGTCCACGCCTTCGCTGTTTGGCGCGTCGGCGTCGGGTGCGCATGCCCACGCTTGCATAGCCCAGACGATTGACTGCAGCCTGTCATCAACGCCTACATTCCTCCGCACCTGTCGCCACGTCATTACTTTGCGCATTGCCTGGGGCGCTTGGGCCGGCACGTTGCGCCGCGGACCCACGCTGCGGTGCAGCGTGCTGTTCTGACACACCCATGTGCCGGCTTGAAGAAGCTTGGGCAGACAGCTCCAACTTGTGCAGGCGGCAACCTTTTCACTGACAGCGTGCTTGCCGGTCGTGCACATGATAGCCATGGCGAGCCCACGATGTACACAAGCCGGATCGGACCGCTCGCAGGCGCATCGACGCCCGCGCCAGCGTTTGGCGCCGCGTCGCCGGCGGCGAGCGGCGCGTTCGGCGCGCCCGCGCCCGCCGCCGCGCCGGCCTTCGGGTTTGCGTCCGCCGCGGCGCCCACCGCCTCGAGTGCGCCCGCGCGCCCGACCGCCCGCCCTGCTGCCAGCCTGACCGCGCATGTGGCCCGGCATTTGGTCCAACCTGGCAGTGCCGCGATATTTCTGAGAGAATAGTGATGTTGAGAGCAGTACCCCCGGCGCTGTGGGGCGCCTGCGTTGCACTGGCGGGCAGAGGCGCCCGCTGCTTCTTTGCTGCTGCGGTGACGCCCGGTTGCGCCGAGGCGAGCGCCTGAGCCGCAGCATGCGTCTCGAGCGCAGGCGCCCCCGCATTTGGCCTGTCGGCCGCGCCGTCCGCGCCCGCCGCCAGCGGCACCGGCGGCTTCGGCTTCCCGGCCGCGTCGGCGCCGGCCGCAGCGCCGGCGGGCGCCGCGCCAGCGGCGCCCGCGTTCGGCTTTGGCGCGGCCGGCGCCGCCGCTGCGTCCGCGCCCGCGGCTGCGTCCGCGCCTGGCTTTGGTGCGCGCCGCGGCGTGCGAGCGGCGGCCGCTGACCGGCGCCGCCAATCACAGAGGGAGCTGTTGCGGAGGCCGCCTGTGGTGTTGGATTATTGCAGACTGCCTTGAAGCAGCCTGTCTTGCTGGGGGAGTGCACGTCCCCAGATGGCCATACGTGCAGGGCCGGGGCGGGTTTGCTTTGCGTTGGGTGCTCGCGCCGAAGGTGCCCCCGCCGGAAGGTCTAGCGACTCGTGTCTCAGCACGCGACGCAGGGGTCAGCCACGGGCATGATGCACACGAGTTCGCGTGCAGCCACTGAGCCCGCGTGTCACCCGCACAGGCCTGGCCGCAAGCAGCGCGCCGGCGTTCGGCGCGCCGGCGCCCGGCTTCGGCGCCGCGGCGCCGGCAGCCAGCGGCCCGGCGACGTCGCTGCCGGCGAGCTTCAGCTTCGCCAGCGCGCCCGCCGCCGGCGCGGCGGCCGCCCCGGCCTCCGCGCCGGCGTTCAACTTCGCCCCGGCGCCCGCCGCGAGCGCGGCGCCCGCCGCGTCGGCCGCGGTGGCGCAGACCTCGGGCGATGGGGCCGCGGGCGCGCCCGCCGCCTCCGCCCCGGCAGCCGCGCCCCTCTTCGGCTTTGGCGCGGCTCCGGCCGCCACGTCCGCGCCCGCATCAGCAACCGGGCCGGCCGCCGCCGGCGCCACCGCGCCAGCGTTTGGCTCCGCCGCTCCGCCCGCAGCGTCCGCGCCGGCGCCCGCGTTCGGCTTCGGCGCGCCGCCGGCGCCCGGCGCGCCCGGCCTGGCGCTGACGGTCGCGACGGCGGCCGCGGCGGCCAGCTCGCCGGCGCCGCCCGCGCCCGCGCCGGCCGCGCCCGCGCCGCCGTCCGAGATCCGCGGCAAGTCGGTGGAGGACATCGTCAACGAGTGGGACCGCGAGTTGGACCTGCGTGCGCAGGCGTTCGTGCGGCACGCGCAGGCGCTGGCCGACTGGGACCGCCGCATCCTCACCAACCGCCACAGCCTGCTCGCGCTGGAGGAGCAGCTGGCCAAGGCGCGGCGCGGCGCGGCGTCCCCATTAGGGTCAGGTCGTACATGTTAGGGTAAGGTCGTGCACATGACACTTCATTACATGCCGGACTAGGCGCTGGTCAGGCGCTCCGGCCGGCGGGAGCGCATGCTGGGAGGGGCAGCTGCAGGCTGTGCGCGCCCGGGGAGCGGCCTGTTGGGGCGGGGATGCCGACGGGGGGCGCGGCTCCCCCCGCAGACGCCGGCGGCTGCAGCACCCTCGCCGGCGCGGGGGAAGTACACAGGTCTCCTGGTCGCATGCGCTAAACCATGGCCAGGCGCACAGCGCCGCGTCGCCGCCTCGTCCCGCCCTGTCCGGCCTTGCCTCATCGGGTGTGCGCGGACAGGCGCCCCTGTGGCGGGCGCGCCGGGCTGCATTATGGTGCCCCGGTGGCCTTTGCGATTGGATAAGGGTTAGGGTTCCGATGCCGCGGCCGCGCGCGCAGGCGGCCGCGGGCCAGGACGCGCTGGAGACAAAGGTGCGCATGCTGGAGGCGCACCAGGCGGAGATCCATGCATCGCTGGCGTCCATGGAGGGCGAGGCCGCGCGGCTCTACCAGGTGCGCGCCTGCGTAGGCCCTAAACCTAACCTTGACCCCGTCGTTGCTGCGCACGCTGCGCAGCCTTGAGGTTTCGGGTGTGCTAAGGACTCACACCAGTGCCGGTGTCAGCGTCGCCTCACTGGCGCTCATGCTTGGGCAGCGCTCGGCTCGTATGCCCGGATGGTGACAAATGGCAAGGTCGGTGCCTCCCACAAGGCCCGCGCGCGCGGCGGCCTGCACGAGCCCACCCGGCCTGTCTTGCTCACCGTTCTGCTGCTGGATTTCTTGTAGTATATATAATATGCACGCGGGAGCGCGCGCGCGGCAGGAGGAGCGCGGGCTGGCGGACGAGGAGGCGCGCGAGCGCGACCGCCTGTATGAGCGCGCCGACGCGCTCGCGGCCGCGCTGTCCGCGCTCGGCGACGACCTGCGCGCCGCGGTCGCCGACGTCAACGCGGCTGCCGCCGGCGCGCCCGGCGCCGGCGCCGGCGCCGCCGGCGCCGCCACGCCGCTCGCCAAGGCGACGCGCATCCTGAACAACCAGCTGCAGGCGCTGACCGTGGTGGACGAGCGCACCGATGCGCTCGCGGCCAAGCTGGACGCGCTGGCGGCGGCCGACGGCGCGTGAGGGGCACCGGGCTCTGGCCCGGGCGCCTGAGCTCAAGAGCGGCTCGCTGCGGCGCGCATGCTGCCGGTTGAGGCCGCCGGCGCTCTGGAGGGCCCGCCTGCGGGCGCCCGTGGCGGTGGGACGCGCACGGCGGCGCACCTGCGGCACGGCGGGGCGCCTGGCGGCGGCTGGCGGCGCATGGGGTTGCAGCAGGGCTTTGGCTATGTTGCTGGCCAGCCCTGGCTGGTGGCAGAGGGGCAGGGATTGGTGCAGGGGGCGGCTGGTGGCCCTGAGCGCTGAGGGGCTGCCGTGCGGGCGTGTGCTGCCCAAGCACGTTGTCCCTAGGTGCAGCACACACTGGCGCGTGCGGCATCGCTGGCTGCCGCCGTCCTGAAGTCAGCACGCTGCGCCTCAGGGGCCAGGCAGCCTGCTCGCATTAAGTTGCTGCTTTGGTCCCGGGGAGGAGCTTACGGGTGATAGCTAGCGGCGGCCATGCCCATGCCTGAGTGCGTGGCAAGCCATGGCATGGCCCATGTCAGCTGCCCGGCGCTCTGTACAGCTGGAAAACTGCAGGTAATCGGTCTTGCGCAGCATTGAGCATTGAGATGAGCAGCAGAATAGTCTTGCAAAGCTTGCCCATTTACGCCCAACATAAGAACCCATCAATAGAGCCGAGTGCAGGCGATGGGCATTTACGTTGAGTAAAGGAACACAAGAACCCATCGATAGAGCTAACTGCATTGAAGAGAAAGGTCGACAGGACGCCATACACAAGCCAGTCAACCTCAGTCTGCTTGCTGGCGACCAGAAGTCTTGAAGCTGCTCCAGAGAAAGCACGTGCAGTCTAGGTGCCAGGCAGTGGCCAAGCCCCATCCGCGCCTGCCGCGGGAGCCATGAGGCCCCGCGGCGCGCCTGCCTGGGCGCTGCCGACGTCGCCTTGCCCAGCAAGCGCTCCGCGCGCGCCGACGCGCGCGCCACGCGCGTGCTGCGCGGCAGCCTGCGCCGAGCGCCCGCGCGCAGCAGGCACTCTTCCCGGCGTGCGGCTCTGCCGCGCGCCCGCCTGGGCCCCGCTGCCAGCGCAGGCGTGCCTGCTGCGCCGCCGCGGCGCCGCGCAGCCGCGCGAGCGCTGCCCGGCCATCTGCGCCGAGTTTCGGCGCCAGCCGGGCGCGTCGCCCAGCGGCCGCGGCGGCCCCGGCACAGACTATGCAGACGGCGTGCACCGGCGGCGCGGCCAGTACGACTACGCGCCGCCGCCGGGCGGGCAGCGCGGGGCCGGCGACGGTTTCCGGGACGCGCCGCCGCGCGGCCCGCCGCCGGGCGGCGGCGACGGCGGCGGCAGTGGCGGCGGCATGAGCAACTTCACCAAGGCGGTCATCGCTGGCGCGTTCATCATGGGCATGGGCACGGGCGTGTGGTTCACCTCGGAGGCCAGCTTCCACCCGAGCAACGTGGCGAGCACGGAGATCATCGACCGCCAGACGCCCAACTCGGAGGTCTGCATGGCCAACGGCTACAGCTCCATGGTGTTTGACCAGCGCATCTTCGTCTCATTCAACCCGTGCGCGCCCTGGCCTCCCTGCGCTTGCCTCCTCGCGCCCACGCCGCCCCGGCGCCGCGCCCGCTGTCGGCCCAGTGAGGTGCAGCACGCCCCGCGCCGCGAGCAGTGCAAGCCGGGGGCCTGCGCGGTGTGCGCCTGCTGGGAGCCGCGCCTCGTTCAGGCCGAGCGCTTTGCGCATGCTGCGGCTGCGCGCGCTGCGGCCGCGGCGCCCAGCGCAGGCGCGCCTTGGCGCTGACCCGGACGCCTCCTGGCGCGCGCAGGTTCAACGTGTACGTGGCGCAGCCGGAGGTGAAGCCCGGGTGCGTGTTCCGGCGCTCCAACATCAGCCTGCTGGAGAAGAAGCGGCTGGTTACCGACAAGGAGGCGCGCGCCCGCCGCCCCGCGCGCTGGGCGGTCGCTGCCGGCTGCGGTTGGAGGGGCTGCCGGCCGTGCTGGGTTTCCGGTGGTTTGGCGTGCAGGGCGCCCGCCGAGCGCGCCGGCGGCGGCGGAGGGCGCGCCCCGCGGCGCCGGCGCGCTCGCGGCGCCGCAACGCACCCTGCCGCGCCGCGGGCGCCGCGGCCGGGCCTCAGGGCGTGCGTGCGTGCAGCTTGTCTGTTTTGCTGGTTCCGCCGCGCGCGCACGTGAGCGGCAAACACAAGTCCTTGCTTTGGTTTGGTCGACCTGGCACGCTCGCCGGGTAACCCATGCGCGGACCCAAGCGCAGCGCTCACAGGAGCTGGCGAATGTGTAGGTCACATGCAGTGCAGCTTGTACTGCTGCGCGCGCCGGGCGGCGCGCATCGCACGGGCGCGCCAGAGCCGCGGCCCGCGCAGACCCTGTCGGGCGAGCGGCGCGCGCGGCGCCGCGCGCAGGTCGGCGCGGGCACGCGCAACATGAACACGTTTGCATTCGTGGGCGACCTGGAGCGCTCGCCGGAGGTGTCGTGCGTGTACCACAGCGAGGACGCGGAGAACCAGTTCCTCCAAAACCCCAAGCGCGCCGCCATGGGCGACGGCTTCCAGCCGCGCGAGGACGCGGCTGGCGACGCGGCGCGCGCCGCCGGCGACGCGCGGTAGCGCCGCGCTGCCGCCGCTGGCGCTGCGCCCGCCGTAGTCTCTTGACCCGGCCGTCGGGGGCCGCGGGACGGCGAGGGGTGCCAGAGTGTTGCGTGTGGTGTGAGGCTGGGCGCGCCGGCTGGTACTTGATTCGCCTTTGTCTGCAGTGGACGCGCGCGCGTTGGACGCGGCGGCGTACCGCGCGCACACGGCGACGCCGGGGCTGTGCTGATAGCGAGGCTGTAGCCACGCTTGTGTGCCGCTGCAGTATCGCATGTGCCAGCTGCCTCTGCTGTGCGTCCCTGCCATGCGCAGTGCTTCCAGAGCTCGTTGCTTGTACAGTGCCCTATGCTGGCATGCGCAGCCTGAGGCAGTGGGGAGGACACAAGTGGAATTATGCACGTTGCAGGCTCATGGCATGGCACTGGATGCAGCATTGAAGAGGAGAATGGTTTGGACGGCGGGCACCTCTACATGTCATCCTTACACTCAGGGATCCTACGCTCTCCTCACTGGGACACAGCTCCACACACTCCCAGAGCTGGCTGCGCACGGCGCGACGCACAGGGGCACGCACGGGTGCACGCTGAAAGCACACGGGGTAAAGGTACAGCACGGGAAATTAAATGGTCTGCATCACTTCTCTTGAGGGCCCCGCGATCGTTTGTTCGGCCGCCGCCGGGCGCGCTGTCAGTCAAAATCCTGGGCTTCTGAAACCAGGCGGGGAACAGTCCTGGCGCCGCAGCAGCGCGCTGGACAGCTGGGCGTCTGCCCCGCAGGAGACCCGGCGGGAGGGGCCTGCCCGCACCCACTCCCCTCCCGACCCCCGGTCTCCTGCGCGCCAGACGCCTGGAACCCATGTGCCCGGCATGCCGCCAGCACATCTGGTTGAATAGACTCGCGCCCACCAAATGCTACCGCCGGGTAGGCCCGTCTGCAAAACAAGAAGACGCGGCCCCAGCAGCGGGGCAGGGCGTACTCCCACAGCAGAGGGGCGCCCACAACCGCGCACGCGCGCACTCCTTGGGTCCAGCGCGTTGCGGGCCACGCCCCAAAATGCACCCGCCAAAACCAGACGCGAGCTACCGACCTGCCGCCCCAGCGCACAGGCCCGCCTAGCGAGCGCTCGCCGGCGACGGCCACACTACCCGGGCGGCCCCTTGCGGGCGCCCAACCCTCCCACATGCACCTAGCGCTAGCCTCGACCCTCAGAGCACCGGGACGGACCATACTACTCGGGCTCTCGCTGCGGCCACAGGGGCGCGCGGGGCCCGCGCCGCCTGAATGAGGCACTCTTCCACGTGTTATTTCATCTTCCACAACCCTGGCGAGGGCGCAGCGGGGCTGGCGCAATGGGCGCCGCGGCGAGTCGGGGGCAGGCGATATACCAGCTCGAGCGTGGTAACATAAGCAGCAGCCCCTCCCGCCCTCCCCTCGCACCCCCCGCAGACTCGGCACGCCACGCGACG
>JAABUQ010010461.1_pt1 | contig 12142 bp, 14 predicted proteins | sample 5560001 | NCBI WGS metagenome assembly JAABUQ01 (sample SAMN10711888, study PRJNA513371) | rock metagenome | isolation source: Antarctica rocks | place: Antarctica: Victoria Land, Finger Mt nord | collected 2015-12-18
GTAGAAGGGGCACGGACGGGCGAGGAAGACCGCGAAGAGGAAGGCCAGCGCGGTGAGCGACTTCTCGCCACCGGAGAGGAGAGAGAGGCGCTTGGTCGCCTTGCCCGCCGGGGCGATCTCGATCTCGACGCCGAGGTCCTCCTCCCCCCCGCTTCCCTCCTCCTCGGGCTCGGCGGCGCCGCCGTCCCCGGCCGGCGCCTCGCGCTCCGCCGGCGCCTCGCCTCCGCCGAGCACGGGGCGCAGCTCCGCATCCTCGCGCACCAGGCGAAGGCGCCCGCGACCCCCGGGAAAGAGCTGGGCGGCGACGTCCTCGAAGTTGGCGGCCGCGGCCGCGAAGGTCTGCTCGAAGGTGCGCCGGATCTGGCGGTCGGTGTCGCGGACCAGCTCCGCCAGCTCGCGCAGCGCGGTCTCGAGGTCGGCCCGCTGGCGCTCGAGGTCCTCCACGTGCGCGAGCGCCTCCGCGTACTCCTCCCCGGCGAGCGGGTTCACGGCTCCGAGCTGCTCGCGCCGGCGGGCGAGCCGCTCCACTCGTTGCTCGAGCGCCGCGCGCTCCTCGGCCGGCAGCGGGTCGGCGCCCGACTCGGCGGCGAGCTCGAGGCGGGTCGCGAGCGCGAGGAGATCACGCTCGGCCTCGGCCGCTCGATCGCGGCCCTGCTGGGCGCGGACCTCGACGGCGGTCACCGCCTCGCCCGCCTGGCGCAGCCGGCCCTGGACCTCGGCCTCCTGCCGCGCGCACGCACGCAGCTCACCGGCCAGGCGCTCCCCGGCGGAGCGGTCGGCGGCGAGCTCGGCCTCGAAGCGCTCGAGCCGCGCGCCGACGGCTTCGGCGGCGGCGTCCAGCGCGGACTCCAGGCGCTCGGCGAGGGGAGCCAGGGCGCCGTCGTGCTCGAGCCGCATGGCGAGCCGCTCGACCCGCAGCTCCCGCTCGCGCGCCTCCCGCTCGGTGCGCTCGGCGTCACGGGCCGCGGCGGCGATCTCGGCCCGAAGCTGCGCGCGACGGACGGCGCCGGCGCCCTCGTCCGGAGCCTCGCGCCGGCGCTCGACCAGACGGGCGATGCTGCGCGCGTCCTCGCGAGCCGCCTCGGCGGCGTGACGGGCGTCGCGCAGCGCGCGATCGGCCGCGTGGCGCACGCCCTCGGCGCGCAGCGCGGCCTCCGCCGCAGTGTCGGCGCTCGCGCGAGCCGCCCGCTCGGCTCGCGTGGCGCCCTCGGTGGCGTGGATGAGCTTCTCCCGGCGGGCGCGCTCGGCGAGCGCGCGCTCGACTCCCCCCGCGGGCACCTGGCGCAGCTCGCCCCAGGCGCCGAGCCACGCGCGTCCGGCCGGCGTGACCGCCGTGCCCGCGAAGTCCTCGGGCACCGCGACCAGGTCGTCGAGGACCCACGCGTCGGCCAGAAGCGCAGCGGCGAGGGAAAGCGCCTCGGGCGGCCCGGACACCAGGTCGAGCAAGCGGCGGGCGCCGGGCGGTGGCGGCACGGAGGACCTCGCCGGAGACGCCGAAGGGCGGCTCGCGACCAGCGCGCTGGCCCCGTCGCGGCCCGCCCGAGCGAGGAGCGCCTCCGCGGCGGGCCGGTCGGGGACCACCGCCGCGCCGAGCCGCCCCTCCAGCGCGGCGGCGAGCGCAAGCTCGAGACCCTCCTCGATCTTCAACTCGTCCGCCAGGGTCGGGGCGCCGCCGGGCGCGGTCGCGTGGGAGCGCAGGAACTGGTTGATCGCGGCCAGCTCGGCGCCGATCGCCGCCGCCTCCCGGCGCGCGCTCTCCACCGTGCGCTCGGCCTCGCGCCTCCTCGCCCGCGCGTCCTCGACCTCCTCGCCCGCGGTTCGCAGCGCGGCGGTGAGCGCCTCGAGCCCCTCTTCGAGCTTCGCCGCCTCGGCCAGCGCGGCGCCGTGACGGGAGTCGAGCTCGGCCAGGTCGCGGTCCAGCTCCACCGCGCGGTCGCGCTCGAGCCCGGCGAGCTCGTCCTCGAGCGCGGCGCGGAGCGCCGTGGCCCGCTCGTCGGGCGCCCGACCCGCGGCGCCGGCGGCGCGCAGGGCCTCGAGCTCGGACCGTCCGCTCGCGACCTGCGCGGCCAGCCGCCGACGGGTGGCGTGCACCGCCTCGCGCCGGTAGCCGAGGCGCTCGCTCGCGCGCCGGGCGGCGTGGGCGCGGGTCGAGAGCAGCTCGCGTCGCTCCGAGCGCCGGGCCAGCGCCTCCTCGGCCTCCTCTCGCCGCCGGGCGACGGCCGCCAGCTCCCTCTCCTCCTCCGCGCGCGCGGCGCGCGTCGCGGCAACCTGCGCCTCGGAGTCCTCGAGGGCGGCGCTGAGCTCACGGACGCGGTCGCGCGCCAGCGCCCAGCGCGCCTCGAGGCTCTGGCGCTCGAGCCGGGCGTGGAGCTCGGCCGCCTCGGCCTGGCGCTTGAGCGGCCGCAGCCGAGCGCGCGCCTCGCGCTCGACGTCGAGCGCCCGGTCGAGGTTGTCCTGGGTGCGGGCGAGCTTGAGCTGCGCGCGGCGCCGGCGCTTGCGGTACTTGCCGAGACCGGCGGCCTCCTCGATCAGCAGCCGGCGCTCTCGCGGGCGGGAGGTGACCATCGCCTCCACCCGCCCCTGGGAGACCACGGAGTGAGACTCCTTGCCCAGGCCCGTGTCCGAGAGCACCTCGAGCACGTCGACGAGCCGGCAGCGCGCGCCGTTCAGCCGGTACTCGCCCTCGCCCGAGCGGTCCAGGCGCCGGACGATCGAGACCTCGGACGCGCCCAGTCCGAGCGTCCCCTCGGCGTCGTCGAGCACGAGCTCGACCTCGGCGCTCTGACCCGACGGGCGACCGCGCCCTCCGCCGAAGATGACGTCCTGCATCGAGGCGCCGCGGACCGCGAGCGGCGACTGCTCGCCCATCGCCCACAGGACGGCGTCGGTGACGTTGGACTTGCCCGAGCCGTTCGGGCCCACGACGACGCTGACTCCGGGCGCGAAGGCGAGCCGGGTGCGATCGGGGAAGGACTTGAAGCCCCTCAGGCTGAGCGACGTCAGGTGCACGGTCGCCTCACGCTCGCTCCCCTTCGAGCCGCGCGAGCGCCGCCCGGGCGGCCTCCTGCTCGGCGTCCTTCTTCGAGCGCCCGGAGCCGCGTCCGAGCTCCTCCTCGTCCACCCGCGCGCTGACCGCGAAGGTGCGGTCGTGCGGCGGGCCGGCCTCCTCCTCCACCCGGTAGTCGACCACCGCCCCCCGGCGCGCCAGGCGCTCCTGGAGGGACGACTTGAAGTCGAGCGAGCCGTGGAGCGCCGCGTCGATCTCCGGTGCGAACGCCTCGACGATGGCCTCGGCGCTCGGCGCGTATCCGGCGTGGAGGTAGCACGCGCCGATGATGGCCTCCATGACGGACGCCAGCACCCGCTCGGTGCCCACGAGCGCCTCCACGCCGCGCCCGAAGGCGCTGGGGGCGACTCTGCGCATGCGCTCGGGTACCCCGAGGCGCTCGGCTACGCCGCGGCACGCCCTCCCCGAGACGATCTGCGCCCGGATCTGGGTCAGGCGCCCCGCGCCGAAGGAGTCGGCCTCGAGGCGGGGGTAGAGGTGGGTGGTGACCGCGAGGCCGAGCACGGAGTCGCCCAGGAACGCGAGCCGCTCGTAGGAGTCGGCGCGGCGCGCGGTCCACGAGGCGTGGGTGAGCGACTGCCGGGCCAGCTCGCCGGGCAGCGCATCGAGGAGCGCGATGAGATTCTCCAGCGCTCAGGGCTCCCGCGCGCGCCCGGCTCCGGTGTGGGCGAGCACGAAGTCGACGGCCTGCCCCACGGTGAGGATCCTCGCCGCCTGCTCGTCGGATATGCGCACGCCGTAGGCGTCCTCGAGCTCCTGCACGAGCGTGTAGAGGTCGAGCGAGTCGGCGTCGAGGTCCTCGCGGAAGCGGGTTGAGTCCTCGATGCGCTCCGGTTCTAGCTCGAGCTCGTCGGCCAGGTGCGAGCGGATGAGCTCGAGGACTTCTGCGCGCATCATGGCTCCGGGACGGTAGAGGCCGGGGCGGATGGCCGGCGCAGAGCCCCGGCGGCCTCGAGCGCGGCGTGGGTACGCTCCACCGCGTGCTCGCGCACCGCGGTGGCGGCGAGCTCCACCGCCCGCGCGTAGCCGCGCCGGGTGAACCGGCCGTGGGCGACGATGCCCATCCGCCGCAGCCCGAGCATGTAGGCGCCCCCGTGCTCCTCGGGATCGATCTCGTCGCGCAGCCCGCGCAGCGCCGGACGCAGGAGCAGTCCGCCGATCCTCGCGCGCGGCGAGGAGCCGGCGCGCTGGCGGATCGCCTCGATCAGCGTGCCCGAGACGCCTTCCATGAGCTTGAGCGCGACGTTGCCGGTGAAGCCGTCGGTGACGACCACGTCGGCCCCACCGGCGGTCAGGCCGGTGCCCTCGACGTTGCCGACGAAGTTGAGGTCGGAGTCGGCCGCCGCGGCGGCGAGCTGCTCGTGCACGGCGACGAGGTCGGGAGTTCCCTTGGTCGACTCCTCCCCGTTGGAGAGCAGCGCCACGCGCGGGCGCGCGACGCCGATGACCGCTTCGGCAAACGCCGCTCCCATGAAGGCGAACTGGACGAGGTGCTCGGGGCGCACCTCGACGTTGGCGCCCACGTCGAGGAGGAGCACGGGCGCGCCGGGGACGGGCAGGGGCACGGCGAGCGCCGGCCGGTGGATGCCCGCGGCGCGCTTGACCCGGAAGAGCCCCGCGGCGAGCGCGGCGCCCGTGGATCCGCCGGAGACGAGCGCCTGCGCCCTCCCCTCTCCCACCGCCCGCGCGGCCTGGACGATCGAGGACTCCGGGGTGCGCCGCGCGGCGCGAGCGGGATCGGGGGCCTTGGCGATGGAGACGGGCGCATCGACGATCTCCACGCCGGGCGCCGGGGAGCCGAGCTCCCCGGCGGGACCGAAGAGCAGCACGCGTACCTCGCCGGTGGCCGCGGCCCGGGCGGCGCCCGCCGCGACCTCCGCTGCTCCCAGGTCGGCGCCGTTCGCGTCGAGGGCGACGGTGACTACTCGCCCGGCGGCCATCGCTCCCCTTCGCTCGCCGGCGCGGGGGACTCCTCGCCGATCAGGCCGCGGACGGCCTCCACCCCCTCTCCGAACCGGGCGAGGAACGCCTCGATGTCGATCTCGGGGCCGAGGACCCGCTCGAGCTGCGGGTCGTAGGCGCTCCAGCCGGCCTCGCGCGCGAAGATCCCGAGCACGCGCTGCAGCGTCTCGACCATGCCGGCGTCGTGCAGCGAGGAGCGGAAGGGGATCGCGATCCAGGCGTGGTCGTCCTCGAGCCCGATCTCCATCTCCGGGCCCGCGAGCGCGACCGTGCGGTCGCGGGCGCGCGCCTCCTCCTCCGAGACGTCGGTGAGCTCCGCCACGGCCGCGTGGTTGCGCTCCATCGGCTCGAGCCGCGGGTCGGCCGCGGTGAGCGCGAGGAGCAGTCGCGCCTTGCGGCGCTCCTTCTCGGGGTCGAGCGGAGCCTCGATCGAGGACTCGTCGAGGAGGGCGAGCTTCTGCATCGGGTCCTCGCCCGCGGCGAGGGACAGTGAGTAGACCTCGTAGCTCACCGGGCCGCCGACCGGGCGGCTAGGTCGCGTCCGTGGCCGGCTCGGGCGAGAGGATCTCGCGGCCGGCGTAGCTGCCGCACGTCGGGCAGACCCGGTGAGGACGGCGCGGGGAGTGGCACTGCGGGCACGCGTTGTAGGTCGGCGCGGTCAGCTTGTGCTGCGAGCGGCGCTTGGTCGTGCGCGAGTGCGACTGCTTCTGCTTGGGGACGGCCATGGCGGCGAGGAGGCTAGCAGCGCGCCTCCGCCGGCTCGCAGTCGGGCCCCGCGCGCTGCCTGCCCTACTCGAGCTTCAGCTCCCGCAGCGCCGCCCACCGCGGGTCGGGCTCGGGCTCGTGCGTGTGCTCGGGCCCGGCGGCGTTCAGGTCCGCCCCGCACACCGGGCAGAGCCCCGCGCAGTCCGGGCGGCAGAGCACCTGGGCGGGGAGCGCGAGCACGAGCGCGTCGCGCGTCCAGGCGGCGAGGTCGAGCTCCTCTCCCGCGACGTAGGGGCTCGAGAGCTCCTCCACCTCGCCGGGCTGGAAGACCTCCCGCGCGTCGACGGCGACCTCGGGCGCCGCGGCCTCCAGGCAGCGCATGCACGGCCCCGTGAGCCGGGCGGTGAAGCGCAGCCGGAGCGCGTAGCCGTGGCCGGTCATGCGCGCGACCTCGAGGCGCGCGGGCACGAGCGCGGGCTCGGCGACGTAGCGCTGGCCGCCGAAGGAGAGGGGCGCGAGCGGCACGTCGAGCTCGAAGCGGCGCCCCTCCCCCGAGGTGAGCCGCAGGGCCGCCAGATCGAAGAGGTCGGTGCGCTGGGCCATCCCCTTTTCGAGGGTAGCTCGCGATCAGGGATCGCGCTCGGCGACGTAGTGGCGCGAGGCGTCGACCGGATCGACCCACACCCGCATGACCCGTCGCGTCGTGGGGTCGCGGAAGCGCTCGGTGGTGGGCCGCCATGCCGCTTCCGGGCTCGCCGCCTCGCCGTGCCGGCGACGGCGGCGGCGTGGCGAAGCGGGGGCCGCGAGCGGCGGGAGGTCGACCATCGCTCCGGCCGCCTGCTCGGCCGAGTACGCTCGGTAGACCACGTCCAGGCGCTCGCTGAGCGCGTCGGAGTCCAGTCGTCCCTCGACGTAGTGGCGTCCCAGCGCCTCGACGAGACGATCGCGATCGGCATCACCGAGTCGCATCTCCGCTACGGCCTGCGGTCCGTGAGCAGCGCTGCGGCGCTCAACCGGCGCGCTCGACCACGACCGCGGACCCGTAGGCCACGATCTCGGTGAGCTGCTGGCCCATCTCGGAGGAGTCGAACCGCATGGCCACGATCGCGTTGGCGCCAAGGAGCTGGGCGTTGTCGACCATGCGGTCGATCGCATGGCGACGGGAGTCCTCGAGCAGCTCGGTGTACTGGGAGACCTCGCCCTGGCGCAGCGCCGAGAATCCCGCGGTGAAGCTCTTCGTGAACCCCATGCTGCGGACCACCAGCCCGAAGCAGATCCCCAGGTTCTCGCGGATCACCGCGCCGGGCAGCTCGAAGGCGGTGGTGATCGGAAGGTCCGGCCGCTGGTGGGGCGCGTCGGCCATGAGGGGAGCCAGCCTACTCGCCGCCGCCGTCGTGGGGCTCGGTGAGCTCGCGCTTGAGCACCTTGCCCGTGGAGTTGCGCGGCAGCTCCCCGATGAACTCGACCTCCCGCGGCACCTTGTAGCGGGCGAGGTTCTGCTTGACGTAGCCCTGCACGTCGGACTCGCTCAGCTTGGCGCTCCCCTGCGTGACCACGAAGGCCTTCAGGCGCTGCCCGAACTGCTCGTCGTCGACACCGACGACCGCCGCCTCGTTGATGTCGCCGTGGCGTGCGAGGAGGTCCTCGACCTCGGCGGGAAAGACGTTCTCCCCGCCCGAGACGATCATCTCGTCGTCGCGCCCGTCGACGAAGAGCCGGCCGTCCTCGTCGAAGTGCCCGACATCGCCCGTGGCCATGAGCCCGTCGATCTCGTCCTTGCCGCCGCCGCCGGTATAGCCCTCGAAGAGCATCTCGTTGGCGACGAAGATGCGGCCGCTGTCCCCCTGCCTCTCGACCTCGCGGCCTTCGTCGTCGTAGAGCTTGACGACCGTGCCGCGAGGGGGGCGCCCGGCGGTGCCCGGGGCGGCGCGCAGGTCCTCGGGCGTGGCGATCGTCGCCCAGGCGACCTCCGTCGAGCCGTAGAGGTTGTAGAGCTTGTCGCCGAAGGCGTCCATGACCCGCTCGGCGAGCGCTCCGGGCAGGGCCGAGCCGCTCGCCGGGATGGTGCGCAGGGCGGAGAGGTCGTAGCGCTTGATCGTCTCCACCGGCACCTCGAGGATGCGCTGGAGCATCACGGGCACGACGACGAGCGCGGTGGCCTCGTGCTGGGCCGTGTCGCTCAGGATCGCCTCGGGCTCGAACTTGCGCCGCAGGACGACGGTGGAGGCGAGGGCGAGCCCGATCGTCCAGTGCGCGAAGCCCCACGAGTGGAAGAGGGGCGCGGCGATCATCGTCGTCTCGCGCGTGCGCAGGGGGATCTTCGAGAGCAGCGAGGCGGCGGGGTCGAGCGAGCCGGGACTCTGGCGACTCGCGCCCTTCGGCGTGCCCGTCGTGCCGGAGGTGAGGATGACGGTGCGCCCCGTTCCCGCGGGCGGGACCGGATCGGCGGGGTCACCGCTCTCCATGAGCTCCTCGAGCGTCGGGTCGGAGATCTTCGCGTCGCCCTCGTGCCAGGCGATGAAGCGCTTGCGGCGCCTGGCCGCCTCCTCGACGAGCTCGCCGAACTCCTCGTCGTAGACGAGGGCGACCGGCTTCTCGCGCTTGACCACGTCGGTGATCTGCGGTCCGGCGAACGCCGTGTTCAGCAGGAGGGCGTCGGCGCCGAGCTTCGAGCACGCGACGGTGGCGTCGATGAAGCCGCGGTGGTTGCGACACATGATCGCCACGGCGTCGCCCTCCCCCACGCCGCGATCCGACAGCGCGTGGGCGAGCGCGTTGGTGCGCGCGTGCACCTCGGCGAAGGTGAGCGTCCCGAGCTCGTCGATCACCGCCGGCTCGTCGGGGTAGCGCGCGGCGGCCGAGGCGTAGCCCGCCGCCGGCGTGGCGCCCCAGCGGACGAACGCGAGGCCGGTGCGGATGAGCTTGTCGGGACGGGTCGGGGTGATGACCCCGGCTTCCCAGAGGGCCCGGCCGACCCAGAGCTTGTTCGTGACGCGATCGATCGGCGAGGGCATCGCGGCCGGTATCCAAGCAGGAACGGACGCCTCAGGGCAGTCGGAGCCCCGCGCTACCCGGATCCGTGAGGATGTCGGCCAGGCGGGTCATGAGTCCGGGCGTAGAGGCGCGCGGTTCCGTCCGGGCCCACGCCTACCGTTCTGAAGCTGTCATGGAAGCCGCCACTCCTCTACATCGCGCTCAGGTCCGCACCCAGGGCGACCGCCTCGTCATCGACGCGCTGGTGATCGTCGACGAGTGTGCGGTGCGCCTCGCCGCCGAGCGCGAGGCCGCGGGCGACGATCCCGCGAAGCTGATCCAGGACGCGGTGTCGATCGGCGCGCGCGTGCTCGACCGTGAGCAGGCGGGCGCCCAGGCCGACTTCGTGCGCGCGGAGTTCGAGAAGCAGGCCCGCGAGGTCGAGAGCGCCTTCGCCGAACGTGCGGCCAAGGTGGCGGATACGCTCGGTACCCAGCTCGACGCCGTCTTCGGGCCCGACACCGGGCACCTGAGCAAGGCGCTCGAGCGCCACTTCTCCGACGACAGCGCAGGCGCGGTGCAGCACCGGGTCAAGGCGGTCGTCGATGAGGTCACCCGAAAGATGCGCGAGGAGCTCCTGCAGCAGTTCTCCGCGGCCGACGGCCGTAACCCGCTCGCCGACTTCAAGGCCGCCTCGATCGGCGCGATCCGGCAGATGGGAGACCGCCAGGATCAGCGCCTGCACGGCTTGCTGGAGAAGCTCGCCGCGCTCGAAGTGCAGCTCGAGCGCCTTCAGGGCGACAAGCAGAAGCAGCTCGAGCTCGCCGCCGAACAGGAGCGCGGCACCGGCAAGGGCAGGACCTACGAGGATGCCGTCTTCGCGGCCGTCGACGAGATCGCCGTCGCCCAGGGCGACGACGCCGACGCGGTCGGTGACCTCAAGGGTGCGACCCGCAAGACCGGCGACATCGTCGTGGCCATCGACGGCTGTCGCGGCGCGGCGCGTGGCACGATCGTCTTCGAGGCGAAGGACCGGCGGCTGTCAAAGCCCGCGGCGCTCCGCGAGCTCGAGCGCGCGAAGGCCGAGCGCGGCGCCGACTACGCGGTGCTGGTCGTCCCCTGCGACGAGGAGCTGCCGGCGAAGCTGCAGCCGCTGCGCGAGATCCAGGGCGACAAGCTCTTCGTCTCCTACGACCCCAAGGAGGGCTCGCGGGTCGCCCTCGAGGTCGCCTACGCGCTGGCGCGCGCCCGCGTGCTCATGACCCGGGCAGACGGCGAAGGCCTCGACGCGGCTACGATCGGCGAGACGGTCGAGCGCGCGCTGGGCGCCCTGCGCGACACCCAGAGGATCAAGCTGCAGCTGTCGGGGGCCTCTTCGAGCATCGACACCGCGCGCAAGGTGCTGGGCACCATGGAGGACCAGGTGAAGGGGCACCTGGCCGAGATTCAGTCGCTGCTGACGGCGGCGGCCGTAGCGGGGGATTAGCGGAGTGGGATCACGGGCAGGTGTGTGCCCGTGATCCGCCGCCGCGTCACCGTCCACGGCCGTGTGCAGGGCGTCTTCTTCCGCGACTCCACCCAGGAGGAGGCGCAGTCGGCCGGCGTGGCGGGATGGGTGCGCAACCGCGACGACGACACCGTGGAGGCGGTCTTCGAGGGTGAGGAGGCCGCGGTCGAGCGGATGGTCGAGTTCTGCCGCTCAGGCCCGGGGCGCGCCGACGTGCGCGACGTCGAGGTCTGCGAGGACGGGGAGCCCGAGGGGCTCAGCGGCTTCGAGGTGCGCTGAGCGCTCAGCCCGAGTCGAGGGCGGCCTGGAACGCCGCCCGCGCCCTCTGGCCGTGAACGGCGAAGATCATCCGCTCGAGCCCGCTTCCCTGCTCGAGGTGCCTGCGCACCTCCTCCACCTCGATGCGTGCGCTTCGACGAGCGAGAACCCGCCCACTCCGGTGCCGAACGCGACGAGCGCGAGCGACCGGGCGCCGAGCTCGTCCGCGCGACGGAGGGTGCTCGCGGTCGCCTGCCGGATGATCTCGGCCGACGTGGGGCCGCCGAGCTTCATCGTCGCCGCGTGGATCACCCATCGCGCCGGCATGTCGCCGGCTCCGGTGTCCACCGCCGCGCCGAGGGCGATCGGCGCCTTGCGGGCGCTCTCGGACTGCACGCTCGGACCGCCCGCGCGGGAGATCGCGCCGGCCACCCCTCCGCCGTGGGCCAGATCGGTGTTGGCCGCGTTGGCGATGGCGTCGACCTCGAGCCGCGTGATGTCGGCGTCCAGCACCTCGATTGCCGTCATGGGAACAGGATCGCGATCTCCGCCGCGGATGGGAGGCGCGACGGCCGTGGACGAGCGCCGGCTCACGTCCCGAAGCCCCGTGTCTCCCCAGGGATGCAGGGCTTCGGCCAACCGCCGCTAGCCGACTTCCGCGGGCTCGTCCTTGCCCTGCAGGCGCTCGCGCCCGCGCTGCACGGCGGCGGTGAACTTCGAGAGGTTGACCTCGAGGGTGTTGAGGATCTCGTCGGCGTAGTCCTCGGCGCCGAGGCGGATCTCGCGCTCGCGGGCCCGGGCGTCCTCGATGATGTCCTCCGCGCCCCGCTCGGCCTGCTTGGTGACCTCCTCCTGGGCGATGAGCTGCTGCTGGCGCTCACGCGCCTCCTTGAGGATGCGCTCGGACTCGCGCTTGGCCTCGGCGAGCATCTCCTGGCGCTCCTTGACGATCCAGCGCGCCTGCTTGATCTCCTCGGGGATCGTCGCGCGCATCTGGTCGAGGATGTCGTAGATCTCCTCCTTGTCGACCCGGACCTGATCGGTCAGGGGCACCTGCTTGGCGTTGTGGACCAGGTCGTCAAGCTTGTCGATGAGAACGAGGACATCCACGGCGAACCTCCTTTCGTCAGCGCGAGAGCTCTTCCTTCAGCCGGCGGGCGACGCCCTCGGGCACCATGTCGTCGATGCTGCCGCCGAACGTGGCGAGCTCCTTGACCCCGCTGGAGGAGAGAAAAGAGTACTGCGGGGAGGACATCAGGTAGACCGATTCGACGTCGGGCGCCTGCCGGTGGTTGAGCGAGTTCATCTCGAACTCATAGCCGAAGTCGGTGATCGTGCGCAGTCCCTTGACGATCGCGCGGGCGTCGCAGCGGTGCGCGAAGTCGACGATGAGCGTGTCGAAGCTCTCCACCTCCACGTTGCCGTGGTGACGCGTGGCCTCCGCGATGAACCCCATGCGCTCCTCGGTGGAGAAGAGCGTCTTGTTCTTGCGTATCGGGACGTCGACCACCGCGACGACCACCCGGTCGAACATCGCCGATGTACGCCGGATGACGTCCAGGTGACCGTTCGTGACCGGGTCGTAGGTGCCCGGGCAGATGGCGGTGCGGGGGTCGGGAGTCATGGGGAGCGGTGGATGCGGATCAGGGTGTCGCCGTAGCGGCGCTCGT
>JAABUQ010010462.1_pt1 | contig 12141 bp, 9 predicted proteins | sample 5560001 | NCBI WGS metagenome assembly JAABUQ01 (sample SAMN10711888, study PRJNA513371) | rock metagenome | isolation source: Antarctica rocks | place: Antarctica: Victoria Land, Finger Mt nord | collected 2015-12-18
GCCTTCGAGGACGCCCGCGCCGTGATCGAGGACGGCAAGACGCCAACCACGCGCGACGTCTATTTCGCCATCTACCAATCGCTCTATAGCGAGGCCGAGGGCGGCGACGGCGCCAGGCTCTCGCGCCTGTTCGAGCGCTACCCGCCCGATTTCTTCGATCTGGTCATCGTCGACGAGGCCCACCGCTCCGGCTTCGGGACCTGGCGGGCCATCCTCGACCGCTTCGGGACGGCCGTGCACCTGGGCATGACCGCGACTCCGCGGCGCGACGACAACGTGGATACCTACGCCTACTTCGGAGAGCCCATCTACTCCTACTCCCTGGCCCAGGGCATCCGCGACGGCTTCCTCGCCACCTACAAGGTGCATCGCGTGCAGACCAACGCCGACAAGAGAGGCGTGACCCTGGCCGACGCCAGGGAGCAGGGCGCCGAGGTCTTCGTCCCGCCCGATGCCGAGCCCCGCGACCGCTACGACCAGGGGCAGTTCGAGCGCGAGATCACGCTGCCGGACCGCACGCGCGTCATCTGTGAGCACCTTGCCAACCTGCTCGACGCCGACGACCCCACGCGGAAGACGATCGTGTTCTGCGTCAGCCAGGAGCACGCGCTGGCCGTGTCCGCGCAGCTGCAGAACCGCTTTGGGCCGCAGCTGGGCCTGTCCGACTACGCAGTGCGCATCGTGGCCGAGGAGCATGACGCGGCGGAGCTGATCGAGCGGTTCCAGGACTCTGCCCGACGCTCCCCCGTCGTGGCTACCACCGTCGACCTGCTCTCTACCGGCGTGGACATCCCCAGCCTGCGCAACGTCGTCTTCCTGCGTCCCATCGCCTCGCCCGTCGTCTTCAAGCAGATCATCGGGCGCGGCAGCCGCGTGGACGAGGCCGCGGACAAGCTATGGTTCCGCATCGTGGACTATACCAACGCCACGCGCCTGTTCGACGCCTGGGAGGAGGTGCTCGACGCGCCCCCGTCCGAGCAGGACGGGCCGGACGACTACTACCTCACCCTCCAGGTGCTGGATCAGGACACCGAGCGGCCCATCACCGGGGCGGCCGTGCTGGTGGAGAGCGGGCCGAACACCACGGAGCAGCGCCGGACAAACCGTAGCGGCAGCGCCGGCTACAGCGCGTTGCCCCGCGCTGGCGTCACGGTCATCGTGACCGCGCCGGGTTACCGCCGCCGGCAGCTCCACTGCCCTACCAGTCCGGGACCCGAGCGGGTCATCCCCATCACGCTGGCGCCCGTCGCTGAGACCGGCAGCCGGGTCATCACCATCAAGGGCCTGACCATTTCGGTCGAGGACGAGACCTACGTGGAGCTCGACGCCAGCGGCCAGCGGCTGACCCTGCAGCAGTACATCAACCACGTCAGGGCCGAGGTGACGCAGTTGGCGCCGGACGAGGGGGCGCTGCGCCGGCTGTGGCTCGACCCCGCCAGGCGCAAGGAGCTGCTTGCCGCCCTGCTGGGCAGCGGCGTCTCGCCCGAGGCCATCGCCGTGCTGCTGCACCACCCCGACGCCGACGCCTTCGACGTGCTGGCCTCGGTCGCCTTCGGGCGCGAGGTGCATAGCCGCGACCAGCGCGCCGCGGCCTTTGCCACGCGCAACGCCGACTTCATCAACAGCTTCCCAGGCGGCGCGCGCGAGGTGCTGCTGGCCCTGCTCGATAAATACCGGCTGGGCGGAGTGGACGAGCTGGAGCAGCCGGAAATCTTCCGCACGGCGCCCTTCGACGCCATGGGCTTCGCCCCCGGCGTGATGCGGCGCTTCGGCGACGCCCAGCGTTTCCGCTCGGCGGTGCAGACCCTCACTCGGCGGCTCTACGAGGCATAGGGGCCGTTCATCGGCGCCAGGGGCGCGCCGCGACGTGATTACGCGATTAGAGGAGAGATGGGACGCCGGTGAATAGATCGAGTCTGGCCAGCGATATCTGGCGCGCCTGCGACATTATGCGCCGCGACGACGGCACCACCGGCAGCCTGGAGTATATGGAGCAGCTCTCCTGGCTGCTCTTCCTCAAGGTCTTCGAGGCCATCGAGGACCGGCTGGAGACCGAGGCTGAGTTGGACACGCCGCCGCGCGCCTACCGCCGCATCGTCGACGGCGCCTACCGCTGGAGCGCTTGGGCGCACCGCGACTTCCCGGCCAACCGCCTGGTAGCCTTTATCGACGACGAGCTGTTCCCCTACCTGCGCGGCCTCTCCGGCGACCCCGAGCGGCAGACCATCGCCAGCATCTTCGGCGATATCCCCGGCAACCGCATGAAGAGCGCCTATAACCTGCGCGACGTGATGGCCATCGTCGACGAGGTCGACTTCCAGAACCAGGACGACATCTACACCGTTTCGCACATCTACGAGGACCTGCTGCGGCGCATGGGCAGTGAGAGCGGACTGGCCGGCGAGTTCTACACGCCGCGCCCCATCGTGCGCTTCATGGTCGAGCGCGTCGATCCCAGGATAGGCGAGACGGTGTACGACCCCGCCTGCGGCTCGGCCGGCTTCCTGGTCGACGCCTACCTGCACCTGCGCGACGCGGCCGGGGCGCGCGGCCTCACCGCGCAGGACGCGGAGACCTTGCAGCGGCGCACCCTCTACGGCCGCGAGAAGAAGCCGCTGCCGTGCCTGCTGGGCCGCATGAACCTGATCCTGCACGGCGTCAGCACGCCCAACGTCTTGCGCGCCAACACGCTGGACGAGGACGTGCGGCGCATCGCGGCCGGCGAGCAGCGCGACGTGATTCTGACCAATCCGCCCTTCGGCGGCAAGGAGAACCGGCAGGTGCAGCGCAACTTCCCCGTGCAGGGGCAGGCCACGGAGTTGCTGTTCCTGCAGCACATCATGCGCTCGCTACGGCCCCGCGGGCGCTGCGCCGTGGTGGCGCCCGAGGGTGTCTTGTTCCGCGGCGATGCCTTTGCCGAGGTCAAGCGCGACCTGCTGGAGGGCTACGACCTGCACACCGTGGTCAGCCTACCGGACGGCGTCTTCCAGCCCTACTCGGGCGTCAAGACAAACCTGCTGTTCTTCGAGCGCGGCCGGCCCACGCGTGAGGTGTGGTACTACGACCTGCAACCGCCGCCGGGCCGGCGCTTCACCAAGGGCAACCCCATCGCCGACGCGGACTTCGACGAGGTACGGCAACTGTGGGCGCAACGCCCGGCCACGGATCGCTCGTGGACCGTGCCGGCCGCTGACATCGCCGCGCGCGGCTACGACCTGAGCGCCCGCAACCCCAACCGCCCCGCCGACGCGACCCAACTCCCGCCCGAAGAACTGATCGCCTCCGCTTTGGACAAAGAGCGGCAAATCACCGTCCTGATGGAGGATCTGCAGGGCCTATTGGCAAGGGGCAGAGGTGGCGATGAGTGAGCAGTTGTCACTAAACATGCCGGTCGATGGAGTCGGGGCAGGAATCATCCCGGACGGGCTGCCGGACGGGTGGCGAATCGTTCGCCTCGATGCCGTTTGTGACGTCAACCCGTCGCGCAAAGGGCACACGAACTACGCCGATGAGCTGCCCGTGACCTTCGTGCCCATGGCAGCCGTGAACGAGACGAGCGGCACGATTGTCGCGCCAGAGATCAAGCCTTTCAGCGCCGTGAAGAAGGGTTACACCTGGTTTATCGAGAACGACGTGCTGTTTGCCAAGATTACGCCATGCATGCAGAACGGCAAGGCGGCGATCGCGCGCAACCTGAGTAATGGCGTTGGCTTTGGCTCGACCGAGTTCCACGTGCTGCGGCCGGGGCCGGACGTATTGCCGGCGTGGGTCCACCTGTTCATCCGGCAACCGTCTTTTCGTCACGCGGCGGCGCGGCACTTCACTGGTACCGTCGGACAGCAACGTGTCCCTGAATCGTTCCTGGCAACACATATACTGCCTCTCCCACCCCTTGCCGAGCAACACCGCATTGTCGCGCGCGTCGAGGAACTGGCCGCGCGGATCGAGCAGGCGCGCGGGCTGCGGCGGCAGGCAACGGAGGAAGTCTCAGTAGCGGTGGAGCGGGCTAAAGCTCTTATGTTAGATCAACTTGAATACCCAGAACTCCCGCTAGGCTCACTCTTGCGGGGTAACTCGCAGAACGGTCTATCCGCCCGCCCCTCCGACCTACCACCAGGCGTACAAATCTTACGTATCAGTGCCGGAACCGCGCGACGTGATGCAATAGTCGACGAATCGGAGTACAAATATCTCCAAGTAGGAGAGGGCGACACGGCAAAGTATACGGTCCAGCCTGGCGACCTGTTGGCTTGTCGCTTCAATGGCAACCTGCACTTCGTCGGCCGATTCTCACTCTACCAAGGCTACTCGGGCGAGTCTCAAATCTACCCGGATAAGCTCATTCGCTTTCGTATCGATGAAAGTAAAGCGCAACCGAAGTTTGTCAACTACATCATGAATAGCCCGAGACGGCGAACAATTGTCGAGTCATTTTGTGCAACGACAGCCGGTAATATTGGGATAAGCGCCGGAAACCTAAAGACAATACGAATACCTGTCCCACCCGTCGCGGAGCAAAAGCGTATCGTCTCCTTTTGGGATGCCGTTCAAGAGAGAGCAGAGATGCTGAGACAACGACAGGTCAGCCTTGCCGCTGAGCTAGGTATCCTGCTCCCTGCCATATTGGAACGGGCGTTTCGAGGTGAGTTGTAGACAAACGCTTTGCAAACCTATGCCTGATAGAGCTTAATATAGTCATGACCTCGTAGCCTAGCAATTAAGCATATGTCGCGTCAGATATATAGATACAAGGGAAGCACGGGCACTAGCGACGCCGGTAGAGCGATGAGAAAGTAGATGTACCTTGTCGATTCCTTCGCGTGAGCAGCGTATCCTACAGCAGAAGTCCGGCAACGTCTGCGCCTTCGAGGACTGCCGCCGCGTGCTCACGATCCAGATGGAGCCGGAGGGACCCGACGTGCTGCTAGGCGAGATGGCGCACATCGTCGCGGAGAAGCCGGACGGCGAGCGAGGCGACGATCCGCTGCCGCTTGATCAGCGGAACCTCCACTCGAACCTCATCCTGCTCTGCAACAACCACCACCAGATTATCGATGATTCTGGCAATGCCGCATACTACACGGTTGAGCGACTACATGCCATTAAAGAGAAGCACGAGCGGTGGGTCGAGCAGACGCTCAGCCGCGCGCAGGGCATCTCGCCCGTTCTCCCTCAAGCGAAACAAGTCACCGAAACGCTCTTCAGTAACCTCCTGCCGGTCGAGCAGATGCCGCTCTACATTTACGGTATCCCCTGCACGACGACTGATGAGCGAACAGTCTCAGCCAGTCTGCAGCCATTGCGTGACGTTACGACATCGCTGGGCGGCGAGAAGGAGATGGCCCCGTTCATTATTCGAGGCGGAATGCTCTACGCTTTCCAGGACCTGAACGACGGCGCCAACCCTTTCCGCGATTGGGTCGAGGGGCAATCGGCGGAACGCGTCTCCGCCAAGGAGTGGTGGGACGACCCGGACAAGACGCGTTGGTACGCGGATCTGCTGAATCGAGCATTGAACAAGCTCACCGGTCGCCGGGACCTACAATTCGACAAGGACCATCGACGCTACTATTTCCAACCCAATGAACCGGGCCAAGAGGTCGTCAGACGCTACCGTTCCGTCAATGGAAAGTGGTCTAGGCGCAAGGTCGTATGGGAGCCTCAGAAGCGAAGCACGGGCGAGGGACGTGGCTACTGGCTCCATCGTGCTGTATCGCTGCGATTCACTCGCTTCGATAGCGCACACTGGTTCGTCAGCGTGCGCCCTGAATTGAGAGCGACGGTCGATGGCCATAAGGTGCTTCCGTCTGAGAAGATCAGCAGCAAGGTAAATCGCAAGATGACGCGGCGCTTCAACCACGATCTGATGGCCGAGGTGCATTTCTGGCGCGACTATCTGGGCGACAGCAAGCCACGCATTATCATGCCCTTCGGCCCGAAGCAGCGTGTCATCATCTCGACGACACCCATGCATGGTGATGTCGTGTGGACAGGCATCCCCGAGGAGCACGTCAAACCGTTCACCAACGCTGAATTCCTGGACGACCTGTTCACCTGGGCGGAGATCAACGCACTCCAGGATGAGGATGAGTCGGACTGGGACAACGACGAGGAGTTCGAGTATGAGGACGATGAGGAAGAGACCGACGACGAGGAGTAGCGGGCTCCACTCCCCCAGCGCGATCTCCTGCCACTACATGCCCGAACCGCTCCTCCTGTTCAGTGAGAACGGTCTGCACATCGATCCGAAGAGTGGCATTGCACGCTTCGGCCCCCGCTCCTACGGGATGACACGACGCCACCCCAGGACAGTTAGGGTCGGCATGATCGGCACCGCCGACACAGCGGACAAAGCTCAGGCGTGGCTTATGGACAGTGCCAATGGGGTACACGGCAACACCAAGCACCCTGAGTTTCCCGGATACAAGCGCGACCGTGGCTATTTCTCAGAGCTGGAGTTCGAGGAAGCATGGGTTGAACAGCTTACGCAGACCGAGGTGCGCAATCTGACAGGGATACGGTATTCACGGGATCGCTTCGAGGAGACCGTGAAGTTGCTCGACTATAAGCTGCGCCTGCTGTCGGAGAAAGACTATCCGCCTAACTACATCGTGTTGGCGCTACCGGACGAACTGATTAAGCGCAGCCGCGCTACCGACTATAAGGACAAGGACCTGGGGGATGTACACCGCGATCTGCGGCGAGCGATTAAGGCCGTCGCCATGCGCTATCGGCTCCCCACGCAACTACTCAGACAGGACGTGACGGAAGGACGGGAAGATGATAACCCAGCCAAGATCGCCTGGAACTACTTTACGGGCCTATACACCAAAGCCGGTGGCATCCCCTGGAGTCCCCATGGCCTCACACCGGCGACCTGCTACGTTGGCATCTCCTTCTTTCGCCCACTCGGCTCAAAGCTGCCCACCATGCGCACGAGTCTTGTGCAGGCGTTTGATGAGTACGGTGAGGGCCTGGTGCTGCGCGGGCATGATTTCGAGTGGGACATGCACAAGGAAGGCAGCCCAGCGCCGCACTTGGACGAACAACACGCGCACGAGTTGATCGACAAGGTACTGGCCCGCTACCAGGATGAGATGAAGCAGATGCCGCAGCGTGTCGTCGTACACAAGACATCCCGCTATTGGCCGGCGGAGCGCGAAGGTTTCATGGCTGCGCTTCAGGGACGAGTGGCGCGCTATGACCTGGTGGCGCTCGAGCAGCAACGTGATGTCCGATTGATTCCCGAGAGCAAGTATCCGCCATTACGCGGCACATCATTCCGCATCGGGGACCTCGACTTCCTCTACACGACGGGCTACATCGCCGCACTAGAGGAGTACCACGGTATGGGCGTCCCGTCACCCTTGCGCATTGCCGACCACATAGGGCAGGACACGCCGCGCGACACTCTGCTCCGCGAAATCCTGACCTTGACAAAGTTGAACTGGAACTCGGCACACTTTGCCGGCTCCCTGCCTATCACGCTCAAGTTCTCCCAACTAGTGGGCGACATCATGCGTGAGATACCGCCAGATCATGAGCCACTGCCGCAGTATAAATTTTATATGTGACCCACAGTTCAACCAATCTTTTGATCAAGGAATGACAACTGCCGCATCTCTATGAGGGCATGTCGGTTGACCGAGGGAGGGGTGCTTGCGGCGCCAGGAGACGCGCTAAATCGTTCAGGTCGTTGCGCGCCTGCGCCTCGTCATAGTTCCATGGGGACATGCGATTCATAGGCAACGGTCTAGCCGTCATGGGCGAGTTGTTCCCACAGTGCGCGCGTCACTAGATCTTCAACGATCACGGGGGCGTCCGGCTCGCGGCCGTGCCGTACCAGGATGAACAACTGCGGCGTGGCGGCGACCGCGTAAAGAGAGCGCTCCAGCGCCTCCTTGTCCGGTTCGACAGATAGAGAAGCATCAGTCGCGGTGACAAACGCCTGCTCGGCGCCAGGAAGGCGTGTGCCCTCGATCTCACCGCACGCGAACGCCAACGCGGCCCTCTTGGCGGCGCGACGGCTGTTGCGGGGTACCTGACTCAGAGCGAAGAGGACACGACTCGACATAGGATTATCTACATTGTATGGAATCGGCCCCCATCGGAAGGGATGGCGTGGTACACTCTAGCACAAAAGCTGTCGCGTGATGGTAGAAGGGCAAGATGATGCGATGAGCCGGACGCTCACTATCTCAGACGAATTGTATGCCCGCCTCGACGCACAAGCCCGACAACAAAGGGTGAGCATCGAGGATCTGCTCTTGTCGTGGCAAGGTCAAGGAGAGGACGAGGCGGCCGTGGAGTTGCGCTGGCGTCGCTCCGCCGTTGCACGCATCGAGGCGACACGTGCGGAACTCGCTGCCCATTACGGTGGGATGCCCGACAGCGTCGAGCTTGTCCGCGAGGACCGGGCGCGCTAGCGATGGCTAGCCTCGTCGTTGATTGTTCGATAGCGATACAGAGTGATCGATGAGTCCATTCGAGTTCATCGTGGACGGCCCGCCGCTCTCACATCAGACACGTAGCCGCGTACAGCTACAAAGTTGGATTGCGACCGTCCGACATGAGGCTGTCGCGCGTTGGCTGGTGGGGGAGTTGCCGGTCACGTCCCAGCTCAAGATCACGCTGGTGTACTATCATGACGAAGCTGTTGTACACTTAGACAACGACAATATGCTCAAGCCCATCCAGGATGCCCTTCAGGGCGTGGTCTACGTCAACGACGATCAAGTCACGGACACGGTCATCAGGAAAACGTATCTGGATGGGCGCTTCAGAGTGCGGGGCATGTCCCTGGTCCTCGCGCAAGGCTTTGCACGAGGGGTCGCGTTTCTGTATATTCGAGTCGAAGACGCGCCAGATCACGCGGAGCTATTATGACGACTCTCGTAGGTACGACCAGCATGCTTGACAATACGTTGCGCGAGGTAGAGCACGACTACCGCCGCGAAGGGTATGAGGTCGTGGTCAAGCCGCGCGGCGGCCAACTGCCGCCCTTCCTGGCGCGCTTCGAGCCCGACTTTATCGCGACGAAGGGCCACGAATCCGTCGTCGTCGCGGTCAAAACGCGCGCCGACCTCCGCTCGTCCGCGGACCTCATCGCTCTCGCCAGCGCGGTCGAGGCGCAGCCGGGATGGCGGCTCGATCTCTCGGTGACGCCCCCGGAGCACGTCTCGGTGGTCGACGAGGACGCGGAGAGCCTCGACCAGGACGAGATCCTGGCCCGCGCGACAGCGGCCCTTACACTATCTCAGGACCAGCAGGACGAGCCGGCGCTGCTATTGGCCTGGTCGGCCGCCGAGGCGGCGTTGCGCGTCTACGCGGCGCGCGAACAGGTCCCTCTACAGAGCGACCAGGCCGTTGACGTCGTGGCAGCCTTGTACTCGCTGGGCCTCCTCAACCGGGACGACTACGACGTGTTGCGGCGAGGCTTGCGCGCCTCCACGATCGTCGTGCACGGCTTTCGCTTACCCCAGCCGGAGCGCCGCCTTGCCGCCGATCTGGTGCGCAAGGTGAGAGAGTTGCTTCACGTCGGCACGCGCGGCAGGGCCAGCGTGTAGGCCAGCAAACGTTTAATCTCCGACCAACAGCGCGATGAACGCTGCGCCTGTCACGTACTCAATCCCCTGATACATATGTCCTGGACCAGCGTCTCGTGCGTGGTGTGGGTGGAGACCGAGAGGAGGTGGGGAGTGGCCTGCCCGCCCGTGCGCGCGCCGCGCATCGTCTTGCCATCGAAGGCGAGGGGTTCGCGATCGCGCAGCGGGCGCGTCTGCTGGACCCAACTCGCCAGCGCCCGCTCCACATGAGCCACCGACAGCCGCGGCAACAGGCGCCGATAGAGCGACCCCGTCGGCGTCAGATGGCGGCGGGGTCCGCACACCCGCGCCAGCACCGTCCGCTGATCCCGCGTCCAGCGTCCGACGGCCTCCAGCGAGCTGCAATCGCACAGGAGCGCCGCCGCCAGGCAGGTCAGCAAGAAGGGCAGATCATAGCGTTGCCCGCGTCGTTTGCGCGGGTCGGGGATCGACGCGAAGGCCGCGGGCAAGGTGCGCGGATGCGCGTCCGTGAACAACTGGTCGCTCCCGTGCGCTGAGGTCAGCGACAAAGGACGGCGCCGGCGTATCCGGCATGAGGGATGGTCTCCTTCTGATGGTATGGGTGGTTCGACACCCTTACCGTACCATCAGGCGACCATCCCCTTCCAGCCCGACTTTTCACAGACCCTGCCTCTTGGCCGCCTTGGATGGCAAAAATCCGGATCCTTGACATTTGAATCGAATCCTTAACTTGTAGGCAATGACCTGAGACCAAAGTGTGCTGCTATACTGCTGGCTAAAGGCTAAAGGCTAAAGGCTAAAGGCTAAAGGCTAAAGAGGCGTCACGTCTCCTAATCGGACAGCGTGAGGACACCCGAACCCATGGCACAGCAACTCTACCGCATGCCCGCTCTGTCCCCCGAGGACGAGCTGTTCCTGCAAACCGTCGAGGACGACACCGACGATTATGAGGAGTCCCCCTGGATGAGCATGGGCGACGCGCAGTTCCGCTCGGCCAGCGCTCTGTACTGGAGCCTGCGCACCTATACCCGGCGCGCGGGCCTGCCCTGGTACGTCGGCGCCATGCTGCCCATCTTCTACCCGCGTCCCCGCCTGAAGCGCAAGGGGCAGGTCGCGCCGGACGTGCTGGTCTCGTTCGTGGAGGACCGCTACCGCGACTCCTACGATCTCGAAGAGGAGGGGGTGTGCCCGGCCTTCGTGCTGGAGGTGATCTCGTCGTCGAGCGTGTTGCAGGACACGGTCAAGAAGCGCCGCACCTACCGCCTGCTGGGCATGCAGGAGTACGCGCTGTTCGCGCCGGACCCCGACGCGTTGCGCCAACCCGCGCTGACGGGCTATCGGCGCACGGCAAACGACCGCTTCGTGGCCTGGAAGCCGGACGCGCAGGGCCGGCTGTGGAGTCGAGTGCTGGAGCTCTATCTGGTCGCGGAGGGCCGGGAGGTCCACGCGCGGAGGCCCGACGGCAGCCCGCTGCTCACCCCGGAGCAAGAAGCGATAGAGCGCGAGCGCGAGACCCTGGAGCGTGAGCAGGAAGCCCTGGAGCGGCAGCGCCTGCTGCGCCAGGTCGAGCAGGAAGCCCTGGAGCGGCAGCGCCTGGAAGACGAAGTGGCGCGACTGCGCGCCGAGATCGAGCGCGGCCGACAGAAGTCATAATTCGGCGTCGTGTTACGTTAATGAGGACCCGCGACCGCGACGGACCAGCTATCAACCTCTACCTCTGTAGACCAGGGCTGTAGCGACCAGAACCAGCGCGACGGCTGTCGCGACGGGCGGCGGGCCAACGGTCACGAGTAGCGCCGTCACGGATGTGGGTCGACCTGGAGCACGCCCCAGAGTCTGTGCATTGTCCACTGCCCAGTGGAAACGCCGGCCGCCGACTTTTCACGAGCCCTGTCTTGGAACCCTGACCTATTACAATGGGGCGAACGTTTGCGCTTGAAGGCTTGGTTCCTGGTGGGCAAGTATCGCTCACGCCAACGGCGCCTGGACCGCGCCGCATCAGAGCGGAGGTCCTGTCGCCACGGCGGTCTGCCTGCAATTGGCGGCGTGCGTGCCGAATTTCCTGATTCAGGAACACTTCGATCCTTCTCACGAAAGATAGAGATAGGGCGGTCAGCGCACGGTCACGCTCTTGGCGAGGTTGCGGGGCCGGTCGGGGTCCGTGCCGCGCAGCAGGGCCAGCTCGTAGGCCAGGAGCTGCAGCGGCGGCAGCGCGGCCAGCAGGTAGGCCAAACCCTCGGCATGCACGGGGATGTGCGCGTCGTAGACGGCGTGGTGATGCGGGCCGATCCCGACTACGTAGGCGCCGCGCGCCTTGACCTCGCCCGCCGTGGTCAGCATGTAGGCCTCGTCGGGACCCGCGGGCGTCAGCACGAAGACCGGCGTGCCTGGCTCGACCAGCGCGATGACACCGTGCTTGAGCTCGCCCGCGGCAAAGCCCTCGGCGTGCATGTAGGTGACCTCTTTGATCTTGAGCGCCGCCTCCAGGGCCAGCGGATAGCCCACGTTGCGGCCCAGCACGAACAGGTGCTCGCGGTCCGCGATGTGATGCGCCACGTCGCGCACGATGTCCAGC
>JAABUQ010010463.1_pt1 | contig 12141 bp, 7 predicted proteins | sample 5560001 | NCBI WGS metagenome assembly JAABUQ01 (sample SAMN10711888, study PRJNA513371) | rock metagenome | isolation source: Antarctica rocks | place: Antarctica: Victoria Land, Finger Mt nord | collected 2015-12-18
TGTATTTCAGTGTACCCGCACGCAGGCGGGGAACGAACCCCCGCGCGCAGGGGTTACAACAACAGCAACCGTTCGGAGAACATCATGACCGCCAAAAAGATTGCCTTTTACTTAACACCTCTTTTGCTGCTTTCGCTCCCCACATTCCGCGCCCAGGCCGCGCCCGGCCCCGACATTCGCCGGTACACTTCCAACGACGTTAAAACATTGCAGCTCGGCAGCGAAATCGTGACCGAGAACCAGGGCGAGCTGAAGAAAATCAGCGGCGACATCGCTTTGGCGTATCGCCTGCATCGCGGCTCCATGCAGTACGAGCAGCCCGGCAAACTGCGTATCAACGCCAGCGTTCCCATCTTCGGCTCGGGCCACTACACGATCAACGGCAACCAAAAAGCGACTGTCGCGCCGTTCTACCACCGCGTCCAGGACGTGACCGGAGCGCCCGGCAAGAAGCAAACCCTGCTGGACTTCGGCTTGGTGCCGCCCGAACTGCTGGACGAATACGATGCCACTTATCTAGGCACGCAAAGTGGTTTGGTGGAATATCAGCTTCTGCCCAAGATTAAAACCGAGCCGCTCAAGAACATCGTCTGGATCGACCCCAAGACAAAAATTACTGTTCAGCGGTACAATTACGACCGGCAGGGCAACCTGTCCAAATGGTTTCTTTACAAGAACCCGGTCAGAGTCGCGCCCGGCGTTTATGTCCCCACGCGCGTTGAGCTGTATAACCCGCAGAACAAGCTGGCCGGTGCGACTGTTTACCAGAACATCAAAGTTAATCAACCCCTCAGCGAAAACCTGTTTAAGATTTAGGGCTTTGCCGCAGGCCGGGAATTGACCGGGAACGACGCCGCTTTTGACAACTCCTATTCCTTCCTTTCCGACCCTTCAAACCCGCCGCTGCGACCAGGCGGCGGGTTTGTTTTTGCTTGTCCTCGCCCTTTTTCACGCCTGGTATGCCGGGCGGCATGAGCTTTTGCAGGACGAGGCGTACTACTGGCAATGGGCGCGTCACCCGGACTGGGGCTTTTACGACAATACCCCACTGGCCGCTCTGGTCATCCGGGGCTTTGTCGCGCTGCTCGGCCCGACAGAGCTTGGCGTGCGCATGGGCGCGATTGTGTCCGCCCTGGTCGCGTCCATTTTCATCTATCTGCTCGCCAAACGCCTGCTCGGCCCGCCCGTCGCCCTTTTGGCCGTTGTCGTCGCCAACATCATGCCGCTGTTTGCCGCCGGGGCGGTGATTATGACGCACGACCCCGTGCAGCTTGCCCTGTGGGCGGCGGCGCTGTATGTGGTTCAGCGCGCCCTCACCGACCGGCCTTCGTGGTGGATTGGGGCGGGCATCCTGGCGGGCCTGGCCGCCCAGGCCAAGCTGAATGCCCTGCTGCTGCTGCCCGGCGTGTTTTTGTACATTCTGCTGTCGCCCACGGCCCGCGAACGCTGGCTGCGACGCCCTCAGCCGTACCTCGCGGGGCTGGCTGCGCTCGCGATCTTCGCCCCCTTCCTTTGGTGGAATCACACCCACGTCAACGCCTTTTGGACGCATATCCACGCGATGGGTTCTCGGGCGGGGATGCACGACCCGCCGCTCAAATGGACACTGCGCTTTTTGGGCGACCAGGCTTTGGTGCTTTCGCCGCTCTTGTTTTTGACCTATCTGTACGCGCTGTGGGACGCGGGCCGTCGCGGCATCAAGGGCGGGGACGATGCCCTGCTGTTTTTGTGGTGCCCTTCGGTTGTCGTGTTCGCCGCCGTCGTTGTGGTCACTCTGCGCTCCAAAGTGGAGGCGAACTGGGCCGTCGCCGCCTATGTGTCCGGCAGCATTCTCTTGGCCGCCGTGCTGGCCCGCGCCTGGCAGTCGCGCCGCGCCGCCCCGCGCGCGTGGGCGGGCCTGAGCGTCGGCCTGTCCGCCCTGCTGGCTGTCGGCACCCTTTTCCCCTCTTTGATTTACGGCCTCGGCCTGAAGTTTCACGACCCGCAAAAAGACCGCACCAACGAACTGTACGGCTGGCGCACGCTGGCCCGGCGCGTCGATCAGGAGCAGGCCGCCATGCGTTTGACCGACGGCAAATCCCCGTTCGTGTTCGGCATCAATTATCGCATGCCCTCGGAAGCGGCGTTCTACCTGCCTGGTCAGCCGCAGACCTATTCGCTCTTTCTCCATGACCGTGCCAACGAGTACATGTTCTGGGAAGACCCGCGCCTTTTGGCGGGCCGCGATGCCGTGTTTGTCAACGACACGGATACGCAGGATCACTTTGACGACCTGCGCGCGGTCTTTCAGCGTGTCGAGCCGCAGCCGCCTTTGCGTGTGTATCGCCGCCCGCCGTATGGGAGCGTGCCCGTGCGGACGGTGCAGATCGTGCGCTGCTACGGCTTTAGGGGCTACGCTGTCAAGCAGTGGCAGCAGGGCTGGTAGCGGGGTGCCGCGTTTTCGTTTTCCCGGCGTTTTCCCGGCATTGCCTGGGCGTTTCTTCTGTGTTTGGGAGGCGTACCGACGACGGACGGATTTCTTCCGTCGTTGATACGCGCTGGAAAAGCGTGTGCCGGCCCCAAGCAAAGCCGCTGCCGGGGGCGCGTGCCCGCCGCCATGATTTCCATGTGATGCCTGGCGCGTTCCCTGGTACAATAAGCAGGCGACTTCGTTTCCTTATCGGCAGGGGCTGCGCTCCGCAGAAGCAGGCTGTTATGACACATCAACCTCCGCAAGAACCTTTCTTTGCTCCCCGCACTCCCGGCGGCCTGGCCTTGCCGGACACAAGGGCGCTTGAGGCGCTGGCATTGGAAGCGCTGGAAAATGTCTCCGATGCCTTTGTCGCCCTGGATGCCGAGTGGCGCATTGTGTATGTCAATCGCGAGGCGTGCCGCATCAACCAAAAGCCGCGCGCGGCGTTTATTGGGCGCATGCACTGGGACGAATGGCCCGGCGCGGTGGGAACGGAGATTGAGCATCAGCTCCGCAGGGCGCACGACGAGCAAACGCCGGTTCATTTTGAGCATCGGTATGTGTCCGACCCGTATGATGTCTGGCTGGACATCAACGCGTACCCCACGGCAGGCGGGGGCCTCAATTTGTTTTACCGCGACATCAGCGCGCGCAAAGCCGGGGAAGAAACTTTGCGCCAGTTTCAGTTTTTGAGCGACAACGCCAACGATGCGTTTTTGGTGCTGGACGAAGCCGCGCGCTTTGTGTATGTCAACCAGGCCGCCTGCCGCTCGCTGGGCTACACGCCCGAACAATTCGCCGCCTTGTGCGCCGTAGACATCAATCCCGCTTATGATGAAGCGCAGTATCGGGCGCTGTTTTTGCGGATTGAAGGGGAGCCGCTGCCGCCGTTTGAAACGCGGCATCGCCGGGCGGACGGCGTGATGATTCCCATCGAAGCCAGTGTCAGCCGCGTGGACATCGGCGGGCGGGCACTGCTGTTTTCCTCGTGCCGCGACATCAGCGAGCGCAAGCGGGCCGAAGCCGAATTGCGCAGGGCGGCGGCGCGTCAGCGGGCGTTCCTGCGGGACGTGCTGGCGAGCGTCAGTGAAGGGCACCTTTTGCTGTGCCAGACGCCCCAAGATCTGCCCCCGGCGCTGCCGCCGTTTGGGGAGCCGATTGCGATCTCCATGCAGGGCGGCCTGGTGGACCTGCGTGCCCGGTCGCTGGCCGCCTGCCGGTCGGTCGGGATCAGCGAGGAGCGAGGCTACGACCTCCTGACGGCGGCAAGCGAGGCGGGCATGAACGCCGCTGTCCATGTCGGGCAGGGCACGGCCCAGGTGTTCGCGGACACGGAGCGAGGCACGGTGCAGGTGTGGGTTCGGGATCAGGGCGCGGGCATTTCTGTGGAAAATCTTCCCCACGCGACGCTCAAAAAGGGCTACACGACGGCGGGCACATTGGGACACGGCATGAAAATGATGCTGCAAACCGCCGACCGCCTGTTCCTGCTGACCGGCGGCACGGGCACAACCGTGGTGCTGGAAATGGACCGCGTCGTCGCCCCGGCTGGCTTTTAGCCTGAGCCTGGCGGGAGCCGCGCCCGCGCGCCGCGAACGCCGGTTTGCGTTTAGGGTAAAAGTATCGTACAATAGCAAAACGCAAGAGAGAAACGGACGGCGCAGACTTGGACAGCACTTTCGACAACAGCAATGCCGCAGGCGATCAGTCATCGCCGCCTGCGGCTTTGGTCGATGCGGGCGGCGTGGCCGCACGCATCCTAGAAAGCATCAGCGATGCGTTCTTTGCGCTTGACCGCGAGTGGCGCTTCACCCATGTCAACGACCAGATGGAGCGTGACTCACAGCGCACGCGGGAAGACCTGCTGGGCCGCCTCTTTTGGGACGAGTTTCCCGACGCCGTCGGCTCGCTGTTCGAGCGCGAATACCGCCGTGCCGTAGACGGGCAGGTTGCCGTCACCTTTGAGGAATTTTACCCGTCGCTCAGCCTTTGGGTGGAAGTGCGGGCGTTCCCGTTCCCCGACGGCCTGGCCGTCTTTTTCCAAAACGTCAACGCGCGCCGGCAGTCGGAAGCGGCCCTGCGCGAAAGCGAAGAGCGCTACCGTTTGCTGGTGGAAGGCGCAAAAGACTACGCCATGATCCTGCTGGACGCCCAGGGGCGCATCACCAGCTGGAACACGGGAGCCGAGCGCATCATCGGCTGGGCGGAAACGGAAGTGCTGGGCCAGCCCGCCGACCTGATCTTTACGCCCGAAGACCAGGTTGCGGGCGTGCCGGCGCAGGAAATGGCAAACGCGGCGACGCAGGGCAAGGCCGCGGATGTGCGCTGGCACGTCAAGAAAGACGGTGCGCGCTTCTTTGCTGACGGCACGATGAAAAGCCTGCGCGACGATGCGGGCGGCCTGCGGGGGTTCAGCAAAATCCTGTGCGACGCCACGGAGCGCAAGCTTTTAGAAGAAGAGCAGGCGCGTTTGTCGCAGGCCAACCGTTTGCTGCTCGACTCGACCGGGGACGGCATTTACGGCATCGACACGCAGGGGCGGTTCACGTTTGTCAACCAGGCGGCGGCGCGCATGCTGGGCTATACGCAGGAACAAATACTTGGGCGCAACGGTCACAAGCTCATTCACCATTCGCGGACGGATGGGCAGCCCTACCCGCAGGCCGAGTGCCCGATCTATCAGGCCATGCGCGCCGGAAGCCCGGTGCGCGTGGAAGATGATGTGTTTTGGCGGCGGGACGGCATGGCTTTCCCGGTGACTTACAGTGCCGCGCCCCTTCTGGAACAAGGCATCGTGCGCGGGGCAGTCGTGACGTTTTCCGACATCAGCGAGCGCAAAGCGCTGGAAGAAGAGCGGAAACGTCTGGCGGAGCGTGAGCGCAACATCGCCACCCAATTGCAGGCCGCCCTCACGCCCATCATTCCCGAACGCGTTTCCGGCATGGCGCTGACCAAATACTATGAGGCGGCCCTTACCGAAGCCGCCGTCGGCGGCGACTTTTACGATGTGTTTCCCATAGAGAAAGGCTGCACGGTTCTGGTGGTCGGCGACCTCGCCGGCAAAGGACTGGCCGCCGCCGCGCAGGTCGCTACTGTCCGCAACATGCTGCGCTACGCCCTGCACCGCGCGCGCACGTTGGTGGGGGCATTGGAAGGCTTGAATGCGCTGCTGGTCGAGCAAAGCCTGCTGTCCGGCTTCGCAACCCTGTTTATCTGCGCCTACGAAAGCGCGGCGGGCACACTGACCTATGTCAACGCCGGGCAGGAGCCTGCCCTCGTGCGGCGGGCGGCGACGGGAAAGATTGAAAGCCTGACGCCGACCGGGCCGGTGCTGGGAATGGATGAAAACGCGGCCTTTACCGAAAAAACCATACGCCTCGCGCCGGGCGATGTGCTGGCGATCTTCACGGACGGCCTGACGGAAGTCGGCCCTTCCCGCCGCGAAATGCTGGGGGTTGAAGGCATCATCACATTGCTGGCCCAGGCTCCCATGGAAGCCAAAGATGCTGCGCAGCAGGCTGATACGATTGTTCGGCAGTTGGTCGCCGGAGTGGAAACGGCCTCGCACGGGGGTGTCCCTCGTGATGACATGTGCGTACTCGTGGGCGTTGTCGGCGGCAAAGGCGGATGACAAACAGGCAAAACGGGCATGTCCCTTTGTTTCTACTCCTGGTGCCAGCAGTCCGGCGAAAGCAGCAAGTCCATTGTCGCCGATTGCACGTCCCGTGTTTGCGCGGTGGTCGTGTAGAAGATGGCCTCTCTGAGCAGCCTTTGCGGCGGCTGCGACAGCAGGTGCGCGGCCCCGCCCGTTGCCGTCACGGCGGCATGGGCGGTGCGGGTCGCCAGCACGATTGCCGAAGCGCGTGCCCCGAGAGCGTGCTCTTTGTAGTCCGGCAAATCGGCGCACGCTCCGCTCCACCTCAGCGCGTCCGCCCGGCACTCGTCCACTTCGCGTGCCAGGGCATCGGCGGCCTCGGCAAACACGCCGCTGCCGCGCTTCTCCGCCAGGCCGCGCAAATAGATTATGCTGCCGCGCGCGCACCCCAGCGGCAGGAACACATGCCCGGAAATGCCGCAATAGTCCCCGCGCGCAAGCGCCTCTGCCCCGCGCACCGACAGCGCCAAATCTTCGGGGATCACCACATCCGCAAACGTCACTTCCACGGTGTCCGAGGCGTTCATTACCGCCAGGGGAATGCGCGGCCCCGCCGTCATTGTCCCCGCCAAACCCTCCTTCGGCACATACGCAAACAGATGGTCGCCGTTGGGCAGGCTCGCCCCCAATATCAAACTATCCAGCAATGCCCAGCCCGTCACCCAGGGCGCGATGCCACTGAGCCGGTACCCGCCCGCCACAGGCTCGGCGCGCAGCATCGGCGGGCCGGAGCGGCGCAGGTGCGAAAAGGCGACCCCGCACAGCGTCTGCCCGGACGCAAACTGCGGCAGCATCTGCGCTTTCAGCGTTTCACTGCGTCCCCCGCCTACAAAGCCCCCTCCGGCATGCATCTGCTGCTGCACAAAGGCCGTGACCCCGCATGCCGACGCCATCAGCTCGGTGAACTCGCGCCGCGTGGGTTCGTCCGCGCCCATGCCGCCGTGCTGCGTCCCAATCCCCAGCCCGAAGTAGCCTGCCCGCGCCAATGCCCGCACATTGTCGCCCACCTGCCCACGGATGTCGCCCTGGTCGGCCCGCTCGGCATTGGGGCGGAACTGCTCGTCGGCCAGCCGCCGTGCCTGTGCTAAAAGTGCCTCGTTCATGGCGCTATTATACCCAAGTTGCGCAGGGGCGGCCTTGCTCAGGGGCGCGAAACGCCTCCCGGTCGTGCGCGGCCTTATACCCGGCGCTGAACCGCCGGGCTAAGCGGGCCAAATTTCCTGCGGGGCTGAAGATTAGCATCCGTCAGTTTGTTCTTAGCCCCGAAGGGGGTTCATTCCGCTTAGTCGTGCCCATGAGGGCATGGTTCCTCTCTCCTGACACTTGTCATTGTGGGTAAACTGTGCCCATTATGGCCCGTATTCTGCTGCACACGTTAGGCTCCTCGGGGGATTTCAACCCTGCCGCCGCGCTGGCTTTGACCCTGCGTGAGCGCGGCCACGCCGTGACATTTGCCGTCAGCCCCGCATTCGCCCACGCGGCCCGCACATTAGGGTTCGAGGCCGCCGAAGTCGGCCCCGATCCCGACTACGACGGCGACCTGATGAAGCGCATGCTCGCGCCCTCGCGGCTCGGCACGTCGCTGGTCAGCATTCTGTTCCGCGAAGTGCTGATCCCCGCCATCCGGCCCGCCACCGATGCCCTTGTTCCGCTTGCCGCGCAGGCCGATCTGTTTTTGTCGCACACCATCCAACTGGCCGCCCCCATTGTCGCGCAGCGCACCGGGACGCCCTGGGTGAGCTTTTCGCCGTCTTCCCTGGTGTATCCGACCGGGCAATACCCGCCGCCCGGCGTCGCGTGGCGCGGCTGCCCCGCCTTTTTGGGGCGGCTGGGGTGGCGCATCGGCGAGCGGATCGTTCGGCCTTTGGAAGCACTGGCGAATACCGAATACGCCGCTTTGGGGCATCCGCCGCTGCGCCATGTAGTCAGCGGCGGCGCGTATTCCCGCCGCCTGACTTTGGGCTTGTGGTCGCCCGCCTACTTTCCCCGTCCTGGCGACTGGCCCGCCTGGCTGCAAGTCGGCGGCTATGCCCGCTGGGACATGCCCCGCGCCGACCCTGCGCCCGCCACCCTGCCGATGTTTTCCGATGCCGATGCCCCCTTGGTTGTATTCACGCTCGGCTCCGCCGTGGTCAGCGACCCGCGCGGTTTTTGGGACATTGCGCTGGCGGCTCTTGCCCGCACGCCGTGGCGCGCGATTTTGCTGGGTGCGCCCGACACGCTGTCCCTTCCGTCCGCGCTGCAAGGACGCGTTCAGCGCGTGCGCTATGCGCCCTATGCCGACCTGTTCCCGCGCGCCCAGGCGATTGTGCATGCGGGCGGGGCGGGCACGACGCAGGCGGCCTGTTTTTACGGCCTGCCGTCAGTGGTTGTGCCGCGCGCCGCCGACCAATTTGAGAACGCGGCGCATGTTCAGCGCGAGGGCCTGGGGCTGCGTTTGCAGGGGCATTCGCTGTCCGCCAGCGTCCTGCGCCTGCGTCTGGATCGCCTGCTGTCTTCCCCGGACATCGCCGCCCGCGTCGCCGTTCTGGGGCGGCAAATGCGGGCCGAATCCGGCGCGTCCCGAAGCGCCGACCTGCTGGAGCGTGTGCTGCCTCGTCCGGTGCGCTGACACCGAGGGATTGTCCCGGCACGGCATCGGCGCGGCTTCCTCGTTTCCCCGGCTTTCCCAGCCTGTACCAACGACGGAAGAAATTGTTCCGTCGTTGGCACGCGGGGGAAACGCCCAGGCGACACGATAGAAAACCCGCAGGCACAACGCTGCCGCGCAGGACACAGGTTGACAGCCCGGCCCTCCGTCAGGGTATACTTTCCCGAACAATAGGGGGAGCGGATGCAGCAAACGATCACGTTGGGGGGAAAGAAACAGGCGCGGCGGGCGTATGGGTTTGATGAAGTCGCGCTGGTGCCGTCCGCTCTGGCCGTAGACCCGCGCGACGTGGACACCGGGTGGCAATTGGGCAAACACCGTTTTCGGATTCCGATCATCGCGGCGGCCCTGGATGCCGCCGTTCACCCATGCCTTGCCGCCGAGATGAGCCGTCTCGGCGGCTTCGCTGTCTTAAATGGGGATGGTTTGCAGTCGCGCTATGACGATGCCGACGCGGTTTTGCAGCAGATCGCCGATGCGCCTGCCGAAGGTATCATTCAGACCATTCAGCATTTGTACAGCGAGCCGATTAAAGACGACCTGGTGGCGAAAAGAGTGCGCGAAATCAAAGAGCGTGGCGGGTTTTGCGCGATTTCGGCCACGCCACCCACAGCCGAGCGTATCGCCCGAGCGGCGGTTGAGGCCGGGGCGGACGTGTTTGTGGTGGCAAGTCAGGTCGCCACGGCTCGCTATGATTCCACCCATCATGCCGGGCTGGACATGGCATCGTTCTGCGCGAATTCGCCGATCCCCGTTGTTGTGGGCAACTGCGTGACCACGCAGGGGGCGCTGGAGCTGATGGAGGCGGGCGCGTCCGCCGTCCTGGTGGGCGTGGGGCCGGGCGCGATTTGCACGACTCGGCGCGTGCTGGGTTTGGGCGTGCCGCAGGTGACGGCGATTGCGGACTGCGCGCTGGCCCGCGATATGTACCAGGATCGCACGGGCCGTTATGTGCCCGTCATCGCCGACGGCGGCATGCGGACGGGCGGCGACATCGCCAAAGCCATCGCCTGCGGCGCGGATGCTCTGATGCTCGGCTCTACGGTTGCCGCGTCAGCGGAAGCGCCCGCGCGGGGCTATTCGTGGGGCATGTCGTCGGGCAGCGCCGACCTGCCGCGCGGCACGCGCATTCAGACGCCCGTGATGGGCACATTGGAAGAAATCCTTCTCGGCCCGGCCCACAAGGACGATGGCACCATGAACCTGATCGGCGCGCTGCGCCTGGCGATGGCATCGTGCGGGGCGCACACCCTGCGGGAAATGCAGGACGCCGAGCTGATTGTCGCGCCGCAAATCGGCACGGAAGGCAAATCGCAGCAGCGGGCGCAGGGTGTCGGGCAGGGCCGCTAGGCACAAGCAGGCGCACGATTTTGGCGTAGAAAGAAAGACTATGCGAACGAACCCAATAGCGAAACAAACAAAAACAATGCGGGGCAGGGCGGGTGACTTATGTCGCTAACCCCGCAGCATCAAGACCAGCCGATACTGACAAACTACGGCCCGCGCGGGGCCGAGCTGGACGGACCCGGCACCCCCGACGAGCTGGTGCTGGTGCTGGACTTCGGCGCGCAGTACACGCAGCTGATCGCCCGGCGCGTGCGCGAGTGCCATGTGTATTGCGAAATCCTGCCGTATGATACGCCCCTAGAAACAATCAAGGCGCGCAATCCGCGCGGGTTGATCCTCAGCGGCGGGCCGTCGTCGGTGTACGAGCCGGGTGCGCCGCAGGTAGACAAAGGGGTGTATGCCCTGGGCCTGCCGATTTTAGGCATTTGCTACGGCATGCAGGCGATGGCCCGCGACTTGGGCGGCACGGTCAGCATGGCGACGCTCAAGGAGTTCGGCAAGACGCAACTCGACGTTTTAGACCCCGCCGTGCTGTTCGAGGGCCTGAACCCCACCCTGGTCTGCTGGATGTCGCACGGCGACACGGTCGAAGCGCCGCCGCCGGGCTTCACGGTTGCCGCGTCTACAGAAAGCTGCCCGGTCGCGGCGATGTACGATGCGGCGCGCCGGTTTTACGCCGTGCAGTTCCACCCCGAAGTCGTGCATACGCCGTGGGGCACGGAAGTGATCCGGGGGTTTCTGACGCAGGTCTGCGAAACCAAAGGCTTGTGGACGATGGAGTCGTTTGTTGCGCAGCAGGTGGACCTCATTCGGGCGCAGGTCGGCGATCAGCATGTCGTGTGCGGCCTGTCCGGGGGGATCGATTCGTGTACGGTCGCTGCCCTGGTACACAAGGCCATCGGCAGCCAATTGACCTGCATTTTTGTCAATCACGGCCTGCTGCGCAAAGGCGAGGCCGAGGATGTGCAGCGCCGGTTCGCCGCCGCTTTGGATATTCGCCTGATTACCATCAACGCTGAAGACCGCTTTTTGTCGCGCTTGGAAGGCGTGCTCGACCCGGAACAAAAGCGCAAGATCATCGGCGAAGAGTTTGTGCGGGTCTTCGAGGAAGAGTCGCGCAAGCTCCCCGACGCGACATTTCTCGCGCAGGGCACGCTGTACCCGGACGTCATCGAGTCCGGCACCAAAAGCGCGGCCAAGATCAAAACGCATCACAATGTCGGCGGCCTGCCGGAAGACATGAACCTCAAATTGGTGGAGCCGCTGCGCTTTTTGTTCAAGGACGAAGTGCGTGCGGTGGCCGAAGAACTCGGCCTGCCCAGCGATTTGGTATGGCGTCAGCCGTTCCCCGGCCCTGGTTTGGCGATCCGCATCACGGGCGAAGTGACCCGTGAGCGCCTGGAACTTCTGCGCTCATCGGACTGGATCATCATCGACGAAATCAAGCGGGCCGGTTTGTACCGCAAGGTGTGGCAATCGTTTGCCGTGTTGATACCGACCAAAAGCGTCGGCGTCATGGGCGACCAGCGCACCTATGCGTACCCGATTGTAATCCGGGCCGTGACCAGCGAGGATGCGATGACGGCGGAATGGGCCAGATTGCCGTACGAAGTCTTGGAACGAATATCGAGCCGCATCGTCAATGAAGTGCCCGGCATTAACCGAGTCGTCCTGGATGTGACTAGCAAGCCGCCCGCCACGATTGAGTGGGAATAGCTCCTGTTGCTGACGAGTGAGGATAACTAGGCGCAATGAAAGTCACAATCCACGCTAATTCACAAGCGCCTATTGGCATTTTGATAGAGCGGCTTCTGGTTCATGCGGATGATGTTTTTATTGCCTCCGCATATGTCAGCGCAAAGGCAATTAGCACGCTTTCAGCCAGGATGCAGCAGCGGGACGCGAGCAAATTCAGCGTTGACATACTGTTTGGGTTAGACGCCGAAACTGACTTGGACGCTGTGCAGCGAGTTTATGAAGCCGCGCGCGAGATGCCTGATTGCCTTCATGTGCGCTATACACCCCATCATGCGGGCC
>JAABUQ010010465.1_pt1 | contig 12138 bp, 11 predicted proteins | sample 5560001 | NCBI WGS metagenome assembly JAABUQ01 (sample SAMN10711888, study PRJNA513371) | rock metagenome | isolation source: Antarctica rocks | place: Antarctica: Victoria Land, Finger Mt nord | collected 2015-12-18
GAGGCGCTGCGCGCCAGCCATCACGCCGGTATGGACCCGGTCGGCGAGGATGTCGGCACACCGGTGATCCACGCGCCGGGCGCCGACGGGCAGCAGGTCGCCTTCTTTGGTCCCGTCGTCATCCCGGCCCCGAAGGGTGAGGCTGCTGGCCGACTCTGGGACGGGGTGCTGCTGGTCGCCGGCACCGACGGGTTCTACGAGCTCAAGCGCAGCCGCACCCGCACACCGGTCTTCGACTGATGATCGCGACCACCACGCCGACCGGCCCACGCCGCGGTCGCATCGTTCCTGGTCGTCCGCCCCTCCCCACCCAATAGGAGGCACACCATCATGACACCACCCGAGAAGGCCGCCGAACTGTTGCGGCTGCACGCCGCCCCCGAACTGCTGGTCCTGGTCAACGTCTGGGATGTCGCCAGCGCCAGGACCGTTGCCGCCCAACCTGGCTGCCAGGCGATCGCTACGGCCAGCCACTCCATCGCCGCGACGTTCGGTTACCCTGACGGCGAGCGCATTCCCGCCGACCTCATGCTCGATATGGTCGCACGGATCGCCGCCGCAGTGGACCTGCCGGTCACCGCCGACCTCGAAGCCGGGTACGGCGATGTCGCCACCACCATCCACCGGGCCATCGCCGTCGGCGTCGTCGGCGCCAACCTCGAAGATCAGATGTGTCCCCTGCCTGCGGCCGTCGCCGCAGTTCGGGCGGCAGTCAAGGCCGCAGAGCAGGAGGGCGTGTCGTTCGTGCTCAACGCACGCACCGACGCCTACCTGCTCGCCGGTGACCGCGACCGTGCCGAGATCCTCGCCGACGCGCTCGAGCGCGGCAAGGCGTTCCTCGACGCGGGGGCCAGCTGCGTGTTCGTCCCGGGTCGCCTCGACGCGGATACGATCGGCGCGCTGGTCGACGGGCTTGGCCAGCGCACGGTCAGCATTCTCGGCCTGCCCGGCACACCGCCACCCTCCGAACTCGCCGCGCTCGGGGTCGCCCGTGTCTCCTACGGCCCCATCCCGCAGCGCCTGGTCCTCGCCGAACTCGCGCGCACCGCCACGACGCTGCTCTCTGGCGGCGCCTTACCCCTCACGTGAGGCGACAGCAATAATCTCTCGTGGTGCGTCTGAGAGCCATATGTGATGGTCGGGGGGCGCCGGTCTCTACCAGGAGATCGTCCCCGAACCGGTCAGGTTCGTCGGACGCGTCCGCTGTCGCCTTGTCCCCGCTCTGGCCACCTGAGGGCGCACCCGGACTCCTCGCCCTCGTGGTCGACCGACTCCTAATCGTCGTCGAGCGCGTCGTCCTGCCCGAAGAGGACGGACGCGACTTTGTCCGCGACGTCCTGACGCTGGCCTGGAAGGACGTGCGTGTAGGTTGAGAGGGTTAGCCGTGTATCGGCATGTCCAATGGCTTCAGCGACCGCTTTGAGTGGTGCGCCAGAACTCAAGGCCAGCGTGGCGAAGGTATGGCGAATATCGTGAACGCGGATAACGGGTACGCCCGCTCGCTCGATCAAAGATAGGAAGTCACGACGCAGGTTGGACGGGTTTATCGGTTCACCGTTGGCTGCCGCGAAGACGAGGTCATGGTCCTGCCACACAGCTCCAAGGAGAAGCCGCTGTTGGTTCTGATGCACGCGATGGTCGCGTAGGAGCCTAACGATGAACGGTGGGATGTGCACTGTGCGGCGACCGGCCGCGCTCTTGGGCTGCGAAAAGATGAGGCCGGTGCCCACGCGCACCACGGTCTGGCGAACGTGGACGAGGCAGCGTTCTAGCTCCACATCGCCCCAACGTAGCCCCAATAGCTCACCGCGCCGCATTCCCCCCGCCGCAGCAAGGGGCCAAATCGGGCCGTAGCCACTCTCGTCGGTCACGGCGAGGAAACGGCGGGCCTGTTCGGCATCCCAGGTGTGCATCTCGCGCGTCTGGAGGCGCGGCGGGTCGACCATATCGCAGACGTTGCGCGTGATGATACCGAGTCGGACCGCTTGTTTGAGGGTTTGTGAGAGCCGCATGTGGCAATAGTGGACAGTCCACAGTCCGACGCCATCCGCGAGAAGCTTACTGTAGAACCCCTGGACCTGCGACGCCGTGAGGCTCTGCAGCCGAATGCCGCCAAGGCCAGGGATAAGGTGATGGTCGATGACCTCGGCATACGAGGCCACCGTCCGAGGACGCAGGTTGGGGCGAACATAGGTATCCAACCAGTAGCGTAGAGCGTCAGCCACGGTCTGGCGGGAACGATCGACGGCAACGCCACGCTCGATGTCGGCTAGCCATGCGGCGAGGGCAGCTTGCGCCTCGCGTTTGGCGGTGAACGTCTTCTTTCGTTGGCGCCGCTTGTTGGTTGCCGGGTCAATACCCAAGTCGATCACGACATCATACCGCGTGCTTCCGTCAGACAGCCGCCTTTTGTTGATGCTTCCCTGAGCCATGATGGTGGTCCTCCTCCATCCATTGATGCGAGTCTGCGCGCTCGCGCATCATCCGATGTGCCGTCCCTCGATCTCTGTTGGGTGCGGCCAGTTGGCGGACGCCGCTACCTGCTCTAGTGCCGCTCGTGGCACGAGCACGCGTCGCCCAAGCCGGACGCTCGGCAATTGACCGCTGTGGACCAACTCCCATGCGAAGGTCGCTCCAACCCCCAGGAGGCGTGCCGCTTCGGGGACCGGGAGCAAGAGGGGCGTTTCTCTATGAGCTGGGCGCTGGCGCGTTATTCCCCTGGGTGTCTTCGTCGTAATCATCTTTCCCCCTTCCACGGTGTCGATGCACAGTGGGCTCGTGCCGATAGCGGTTCGTGTCTACTCCATGCTTCTATCTTACATCATTTTGCATAAACGTGTAAAATGATGGAGTGGCGCCTGGCAGTCTACGGCGCCTACAGCATGCGTGAAGCCGGTCGGGTTGTCGCGCTGCTGGTTTACCAGCACCGGGCACAAGACGCGTGGTGCATTATCAACGTGGAGGTACGGCATGTCCCTCAAACGGCCCACGACGACCCCTCTGCCTGATGAGATTTACGACGAGTGGGCGCCGAAGCTGGGTGAGGCTGAGTTGAAGGTCCTGCTCTATATCGTGCGGCGTACGCTCGGATTTGGGAAGGGAGCAGATGCAATCAGTCTCACACAATTCCTCGCTGGCATCGTCACCCGCGACGGCCGCGTGCTCGATCACGGCTGCGGCGTTAAGAGCCGCCCCAATGTCGTTCGGGCCTTGAAGGGCCTGGAGAACAAAGGGCTTATCCGTGCAACCAGGGCGCGGACGGCAGCCGGCGACAAGGACGCAACCGTCTACGCATTGCTCTGGGATGCTGACGAGCAGCCAGGAACGATCGAGGGTAGTGTTGAAGGGACACTACCGTGGTGTCGCGCCGAACGCACGGTGGTGTTGGAACAGAACCACGGTAGTTCTGCAGCGACACCCACAACAAACAGTATCCCAACAAACAGACAACAAAACAGGATGCCAACACGCGCGGGCCCGCACGACACGCGTGCGTGTGAGGCGGGTGACCGGCTCCCGCCGATGCAGACGGAGACGGGACAGCTATCCGCGGCCGGCGACCCTCTCTGGCAGGCCGTTCTGACCGACGTACGGGAGACAATGACCGTCGCCAACTACACAGCGTGGTTCGCGGCAACAATGGCCGAGTCACGGACGGAGACCGTGCTGACGGTGCGCGTGCCGACGACGCACCATGAGCGGTGGCTCGACACAAAGCTCAGGCCGCGCATCGAACATGCACTGAGGCGTCTGGGGCATGCCGACATCCAGGTTGTCTTTCGGACGACGCCATGAGGCGCGAGGTACGAGCTTGTCGCGAAAGCAGTCCATCACGTACGCTGCAAGTCAGTGACATTGCCAGGGAGAAGGATACGATGACGGCAGGAGACATCATCAGCACGGGGCGCAAGCGAGCCGGCCTGACGCTGAAGGAGGTCGCGGCGCAGGTCATGAAGGACGACGGGACACCCATCTCCCTCTCCTACCTGAATGATGTCGAGCACAACCGTCGCCCCGCTCCGTCGCCTCACCTGCTCAAGCAACTGGCCCAGACACTCCACCTCTCGTACGAGTACCTGCTCTTCCTCGCGGGCGACTTGCCCGACGACCTGCAGGGCGAGACGTATACGCCGGAGACCGTCGAGGCCGCCTTCCAGGCGTTCCGGCGGACCCTCAAAGAACAATCGCCGTCGAACGGCGCGTAGGACAGGACTCCGAAGACAGGAGACCGCGCAGCCAGACCTTGACGTAACACGCCATAATAGAACATAATTTCTACTAGTACTGTGGTGATGTCCTCTGCGGTGGCATCGATGGGGCGAGAGGGGGCGCGATGCGTTGGGTGCGAGATGGCACGGGACGATTCAGATGGCGGCCGTTCCTCGAGGCCAGCGAGATCGACGCGCTCTGTGAACATCGCATCCAGCGATTCTTGCTTGATCACTATGGCCACGTGGCGTATCCTCTCGTCACCGACGATCTCACGCGCCTCATCGAACAGGATGCTGACGACCTCGATCTGTGTGCCGATCTCTCCGCGTTGTGCCATGACAACGCGGTCGTCGAAGGGGTGACGACGTTCGTCCCGGGGCGTCGGCCGCGCATCCAGATCGCGTGGCAGCTCGTGGACGACGCCCGGCAGGAGGCGCGCCTGCGCACGACACTGGCGCACGAACTCGGCCATGTTCTCCTGCACGACTTCACAGGGGAGCGCGAAGAGACACCGCGCCCACGAGACGCCGACGATCCCGATCCAGCGTCGTCGACGCAGTGTCTCCCCTGGGGGATCAGAACGGGATCAGGTGTGGATTGGATGGAGTGGCAGGCGAACTATGCCTGCGGCGCGCTGCTCATGCCGCGTACGGCTGTCCAGCAGGCGCTCGTCCCGATCACGGAGCGTCACGATGCGCCCAGTCCGATGGCGGGCGGTCTGGGCCGTGCGATCGACATCGTGCAGGGCCACTTCCTGGTGTCAGACGCGGCGGCGCTGGTGAGACTGCGTCAGCTTGGATACGCGCCAGCTCGTGGTCGCGACTGCAATGAGTAGCGACCTGTCTTCACAGTGCGGGTCGTGCGTGCTAGCGTACCGGTGCGGACATGCTGCGCGGACGAGTGCGCCGCTGTTTCGGTCAAGAGGACGGTCTATTCGTCTATCCACGAGCGCGTTTCGGGGTGCCACGTTGCCGTGCGATTGCCGGTTCCACGGAAGACTGGATCGAGGAGTGTGGCGGCGAGCATCTGCCCGGCCAGCATATCCGCGTCCAATCCGATCTCACCGGCGATCTTTGTGTAGGACGCGGCCCAGGTGGGTGGCGGGGCGGGCAACGACAGCGGTAGGGGATGCGTCGATCGCCGGGTGAATGTCCACTCCAGCGCGTCGCGCACAGCGCCATATTGGAGCACGCTCGTCGTGGCGATGAGGGCGAGATCGACAAGATCCTTCACGCGGGTGGATGGCCGGCCTCCAGGACCGTACTGCCGGTTATAGGCATGCACCTTCTCGGCGACGTGATAGGCAAGTGAGATCGTCGGTACTTCGATGGGGGTGAGCCCTGCAAAGGCCAAGAGCGATGTCCCGCGCACCCGCTCGACGACGGCAGGTGGCGCATCAAAGCCCACATCGACGACCACTTGCTCGAAGAGGCGGCCGGCGAGTTCAGCCCGGACACGATAGCGGACCGCCGCGCCGTCCTCCAGGTTGGCGAGGGCATCGGTGACGCTGACTGTGAAGAGGAGATAATCGCCAAGATCGAGCTGGGCGGCAGCCATTAGGTCCCTGGTCGATGCCTCGGCAGTATCCTGCCGCCCCACATCCATGTCCTTCGTGGTGCGTGCGCGCTCACCGAGGCGGTAGTCGAGCGCAAGGCCGCCCTTGAGAATCCAGCGATCTGGCGCCACGATGAGAAGGCGGGCGAGGAGCCGATCAAAGACAACCTCCTTGCGCAGCCGCGTGAGCGGGAGGCGACTGGTCTGTGCCTGGGTGCGTAGACGGTCTTCCAGGGCGAGACGGAAACGGTCCGGCGTCGGGTACTTCATGCCGACCGCGTCTCTGACCCAAGCGCGGTCGCAATCACGTGGCCGATGCGCAGCCCACGCGCCTCTGCGGCGCGTTGAAGACGGGGGATGTCGAGCCAGCCCCGTACGCGGGCAGTATGAAGCGCGTGCTCGACATGCTCCAGGGCTGTCCCCGCGTCGGCCATGTCTAGGAGCGTCCGCTCCGGTGTTGTGAGCGTCATGCCCTCACGGATCGTGACCTCGTCGGCACGCAGGGGGCGCGTTGTCGTGTGCAGCGTCACGCCGACCGGTGGGTGCAGTCCCCGCTGGGCGCGCGGCACAGTCAGGTGGACGGACGAGGGGATGATGTCGGTCAGGTCGTACAGGTCGAGCGCCGTGTCATGCGAGACGACGCTCCGCTCCGCTCCGACGGCCAGCCAAGCCGCGACCACCTCTTCGTAGAGCGAGGACGGATAATCGCGGAAGCGATAGAGGCCGCGTCGTACCCGCCGGAACCGTCCACGCGCGGTGTGATGGGTGAGTGCCCGCCAGCTGACACCCTGCTCTCTCGCTTGGCCCGTCGTAAAATAGCCCGCTTGGGCGGAGGCACGGGCATACAGCGCCGCGTAATCGGGACCAGTTACGTCATTCATTACTTACAATTATAGTATGTTTCTAAGGACACATCAAGCTGCATCAGGTCATGGTCTGACACACCTGATGTGGTGGCGACGCGCAGGCCCCTGTATCGTTCGCTCGCTGACGTGCCTGACCAGACCTGTCGCGCGCCGTGGGGTTTATGCTACAGGCGGGGGCCACATGTCTGTGAGAAACTGGGCGCCCCACGAACGAGGAGGGACGACCCATGCCGCAATCGACCGCCTTTGCCACCCGTGCCGCCCGCGCCGGGCGCGGCGCACCCCCGTCATCGGTGTCCCGGCCACTCGTGCCACCGATACACCAGAGCACCGTGTACGCCTTTGAGAGCCTGGCTGACGTGGACGCCTATTATGACGGCGCCGCCGCCGGAGCGGTCTACTACCGGTACGGGACGCCGACCCACTCTGCGTTCGAGACGGCGGTCGCCGCCCTGGAAGGGGGGGAGGCCGCAGTTGCGGCGGCCTCGGGGATGGCGGCGATCACGGCCGCCGTGCTCGCCCTGGCCGGAACGGGTGATCGTATCGTAGCCGATCGCTATGCCTACGGTGGCACGTACACGCTCCTCACGGTAGAACTGCCGCGCCTGGGCGTGGAGGTGACGCTGGTCGACGCGCAGGATCACCAGACGGTTGAGCGGGCGCTGGCGCCCAGCGCGGGGACGGCGCCCCCCAAGGCGCTTCTCATCGAGGCGCTCACCAATCCCACACTGCGGGTGATGGACGTGCCCGCCCTGTGCGCGCTGGGACACGCACACGAGGTCCCGGTGATCGTCGACGCGACCTTCGTCTCGCCGGCCCTCCTCCGCCCGCTCGAGCGCGGTGCAGCGCTCTCCTGGCACTCGGTCGCGAAATACCTTGGTGGCCACAGCGCGGCGACCGGCGGCGTGATCTCTGGCGGGAGGGAGATGATCGAGGCGATCCGCGACAAGATCGTCCACCTGGGCGGCTGCCAGGGCGTCCAGGACGCCTGGCTGGCCCTCCTCGGACTCCCGACCTTACCCTTACGCATGACGGCTCACTCGCGGACGGCCCGCGCCGTCGCCGAGTACCTAGCAGCGCACCCGGCGGTGGAGAGGGTGTATTACCCGGGCCTGCCCACGCATCCGGGGTACGATGTTGCCCAGCGGCTCTACCCGGACGGGTGCGGTGGCATGATGGCCTTCGATCTAACCGGAGGTAAGACGGCTGCGCGGACGGTCCTCGATAACCTGGGCGGGATCGCCTTCGCGCCTAGCCTGGCCGACGTGGCGACGACCGTCTCCTATCCCTACGCCACGAGCCATCGCGGGCTGCCCGACGACACGCTCCGCGCGATGGGTGTCGGGAGGGGGATGATCCGCTTGTCGGCCGGTATCGAGGAGCCGGACGACGTGATCGCGGACCTGGAGCGGGCGCTGGCCATGTGTGGAGCGGGTGCCCAGCGCCACACTGCAGCGCACGACGCGGTGGCCGGCGCGGTATGACTGCTGGAGGAGGCGGGGAGCGGCACGTCATCCGGGTGGGATGCGCAGGATGGTCGGTTCCAAGCGCGTACGCCGAGCGATTTGGTGAAGGAGAGAGCCATCTCGCGCGGTACGCGACGCGCTTCGACGCGGTTGAGATCGACTCGTCGTTCTACCGGCCACATCGGCCGGCGACCTACGCACGCTGGGCGGAGACGACGCCGGAGGGGTTCAGCTTTGCAATCAAAGTACCACGTGCTGTCACACACGAGCGTCGCCTGGTGGAGACGGCGGAGGCGCTGGACCGCTTTTTCGCCGAGACCGGTGCGCTCGGAGCGAAGCGCGGCCCCGTGCTGGTGCAGCTGCCACCGAGCCTCTCCTTCGATCCCCCTATCGCGGCGGCTTTCTGGCGGGAGCTGCGTGACCGCTTCGCGGGCGAGGTCGTCTGCGAGCCGCGCCACCCAAGCTGGTTCGGGCGCGATGCAGATCGGTTGCTCGGGGCGTGGAACGTGGCGCGCGTGGCCGCCGACCCACCGCCTGTCCCCGGCGCGGACGAGCCAGGCGGCTGGGCCGGCCTGCGATATCTGCGGCTGCATGGCTCCCCGCGCATGTACTATGACACGTACGACGAGGCCTACCTTGACCGACTGGCCGGGCGCCTGGTGGAGGTCGCGGAGCATGCGCCCGTCTGGTGCATCTTCGACAACACGGCGGCCGGCGCCGCGACGCTCAACGTCTTCAGTCTGCTCGATCACCTAAACGCACGGCACCGCGATGCCTGACACGTGCCGTGAGCCGGTCTGCCCGACGCACACGCCTGGTATTCTGAAAGACTGATGGTCGGCGTGGCGACGGCGGATCGACCTGGCTTCCCGTCTGGTCACGGTGAGTCGCCTGACCTGTATCTCGTCCACACCAACCCCTGACGCACTGAAGCGGGCCGTGATGCGGGATCGTAGAAAGTAGAGTGCATGAACGGGGCAACGCGTGCGACCAGGTGTCATGTGCGACTAGCATAGTGTAGATAGGCCTCTCCAAAGGTCTCGGCCAACGTCGCTTCTTCGGTCGGGATATGTACCCGGTAGGAGCGGCCCATAGCGCACATCCATGGCCTTCAATATGATAGCCAGTCGGCCGTACTTTCCTATGCCCCTGGGTGGAGGAGGGTCTTCGCCGTCTCTTGTTGGTACGTGACGCCAAAGGTCGTGTCTCCTAGCCACTTTTTGAACCCAGGATTATCGGAGAATTGCTTAAAAAGCTCCGTGTGGTCGGAGAGAAGTTCTAAGATCACGCGCTGTAGCGCCTTGTCGTGCTCGATGCGCGCGTTCTGCTTGTCAGAATTCTTCATTGCGTTCTGATACGCTACGTCAGCAGCAACCTTCGCTGGGATCTCCTCGGCGATGACCTGGCGAATCTTATCGCCATCCTTCCAGTCAATGTTGCCGAACTGCTCATTGAATGTGCGCAGGATAGAACTCAGACGCTCAAGCTCCGATTGCAGCGCCATTCCGCCCGCAGCCGTTGGGACCGGCGAGATCTCCCCATCCTCGTCTGCCAGCGCGATCGCCATCGTTGCGCGCGCCTCGACCCGATAGCTGTCCATGTCGATGGATTCAAGGACCCCCGTCGAGAGATCAGTCTCGACCGGAGCCGGTAGCTTTGGAACAAGAAAGGTGAGAAAGATACTTAGCGCCTCCCACGCGGCGTTCGTGAAGGGAAGAACCGCCGCGAGGAAGCCGTAGGTTCGGGTGAACGCCATTGCTTTGCCCTTGAAATCGACCTGCTGATCCTCATCTAGGCTAGTGGTATAGATTGCAACGCAGGCGTCGAGGATGGGGTCGAGCATATCGCGGGCGGCGCCATCGAGATAGAGCGCCACGAGGCGGCCCACGGCGTCATTATCATACACTTGGTACGCGTCGAGATCAGCTTTGAGGTCGTGGAGCTTATTCGGATCCGTCTCCCGGCTGAGGATGGTCGTCCGGTAGAAGGGCGCGAATGAGTGCTGGATACCGTCGGCGTCGTTGACGAAGTCAAGAACAAAGGTGTCGTGCTTCTTCGGGTGCGCACGGTTGAGGCGCGAGAGGGTCTGCACGGCTTTGATACCGGAGAGGGGCTTGTCCACGTACATCGTGTGCAGCAGGGGCTCGTCGTACCCTGTTTGAAACTTATCGGCGCAGATAAGAAAGCGGTAGGGATCGTCCTGGATCGTGTCGGCGATTTTTGAACTTGGGAACTCGTTCAACAGTGCCTCGGTTACTTTCCTGCCCGCGACCTCGTGCTCACCGGAGAACGCAACAATGGCACGGTACGGACTCTTCCGCTCCCGGAGATACGCCTGGAAGGCATAGAAGTAGTCGATCGCGCGCATGATGCTTCCGGTCACGACCATCGCCCGCGCCTGTCCCCCGATCTTCTGCTTAGCGATCACCTGCTCATGGAAGTGATCAACCATTATTTCCGCCTTCTCGCGGATCGCGTGCGTATGCCCTTCGACGTACAGCTTGAGCTTGCGGTGGACGCGATGTACATCGAATTCAGGGTCGTCCTCGGTCGTCTTGACGAGGTTGTAGTAGCTCTTGTACGGCGTGTAGTGCGCGAGCACGTCCAGGATGAACCGCTCTTGGATCGCCTGCTTCATGGTGTAGCTGTGGAAAGGCCGGTGCTTCACCTGACCGCCATCGGGAACGGGATCCCCAAAGACTTCGAGGGTCTTGTTCTTCGGCGTCGCCGTGAAGGCAAAATAGCTCGCGTTCGCGAGCATCTTGCGCGCCTCCATAATGCGGTTAATGTGGTCTTCCGTGTCGTCGTCCTCGTCGGTCCTCACCTGCGAGAGCGCCATATTCATTGTTGCGGCTGTGCGGCCACCCTGACTTGAGTGCGCCTCATCGATAAGGATGGCGAACCTGCGCTCGCGGTGCTCGTTGCCGATGTCGTCGAGCACAAACGGGAATTTCTGGACGGTGGTGACGACGATCTTCTTGCCGCCCGTGAGAAACTCTTTGAGCTGTCCCGAGCGTTCGGCATGCCCGACGATGCTCCCTACTTGGGCGAACTGCTTGATCGTGTCGCGGATTTGTTTATCGAGCAGGACACGATCGGTCACAACGATGACGGAATCGAAGACCGGCGTCCCCGCGTGCTCCAAGCCAACGAGCTGGTGCGCGAGCCAGGCGATCGAGTTCGACTTGCCGCTGCCGGCCGAGTGCTGAATGAGGTAGCGCTTGCCAGCGCCGTTTGCATGTGCATCGGCGATAAGCGTGCGCACGACATCGAGCTGATGGAAGCGGGGGAAGATGAGCGACTCTTGCTTGCGCCCCGTCTTCTCGTCTTTGGTGTCCACCCGCTGCGCGTAGTTCTCCAGGATATCGGTCAGGCCCTCGCGCGTCAGGATGGTTTTCCAGAGGTAGTCCGTCTTTATGCCGTCCGGGTTAGGGGGGTTGCCCGCTCCATCATTCCACCCTTTGTTGAAGGGAAGGAACCAGGAGTCTTTGCCGGCGAGCTTCGTACAGAACATGACCTGCTGATCGTCGGCGGCAAAATGAACGAGGCAGCGGGCGAAGTGGAAGAGGAGTTCGCGTGGGTCGCGGTCACGCTTGTATTGCTGGACAGCATCCTCGACCGTTTGTTTCGTGAGCCGGTTTTTCAACTCGAAGGTGGCAACAGGAAGCCCATTGATGAAGAGCGCAAGGTCGAGCGCGAGTTTCGTCTCATCTTTGCTGTACCGCAGCTGGCGCGTGACGCTGAAGATATAGTGGACCCTTTTGTCAAGACACGAAAGAGGGGCTAAAAAAGGTGGACTCGTCTCCTTTCTGAGATGCGAGGGAGAGGGGCGTCGGCCCATCACCCTCGGCGGGGTTCGAGATCGTGTGATAGACCTCGGCAGGCGTCTTGTAGCCGAGGGACTGGTGTGGACGCTCGTCATTATAGAAGGAGAGGTAGCGGGTCACGCCTTGCCGCACCTCCTTGGGGTTGGCGTAGTCCTGGATATAGATGTCCTCGTACTTGACGGTGCGCCAGAGCCGCTCGGTGAAGATGTTGTC
>JAABUQ010010466.1_pt1 | contig 12138 bp, 14 predicted proteins | sample 5560001 | NCBI WGS metagenome assembly JAABUQ01 (sample SAMN10711888, study PRJNA513371) | rock metagenome | isolation source: Antarctica rocks | place: Antarctica: Victoria Land, Finger Mt nord | collected 2015-12-18
GTCGCCGTTTGCCATCGATCGATAAGACGATCCACCAGCTGTGGATCGAAGGCCTTGCGCATCGCGATTTCGAGCCGACGTTGCGCGGGTTACTCGGCGCACAAGCTCCGCTGTCGGCCTCGACGATTCGTTATGGGCGACTCTTCACCAACTTCAGCCCTGCAATAGCACGCAATGCGGTAAAGGCATTGCGTCAAGAGGTCCGCAGCTGGCGTTTGCAACTGAAGAGTGACAAATCGCTCGAAGATATCGCGCGAATGTTTAACGCGGTAATCTCTGGATGGTTCAACTACTACGGTCGATTCTACCCGTCGGCATTTGATGCTGTCGGCAATCACATCAACCGGGCACTCGTCCGATGGGCGATGCGGAAATTCAAAAGCCTACGAGGTCACAAGAGCCGAGCGATGCGATGGGTGAAAGACTGTGCGAAAGCACGTCCGCAACTCTTCGTGCATTGGCGCTCGGGCTTCACGTCGGTGGCTCGGTGATGGGAGCCGGATGAGCAGAGAGGTTCACGTCCGGTTCTGCGAGAGACCGAGGGTGAGATTCCCTCGGGCTACTTACCCCAAGCTGCTTGGTCCGCAGAAGTGGACATATTATCATCTCTACGTCGTGCTCGACGTGTTTAGCCGGTACGTCGTCGCGTGGCGCTTGGAAACACGCGAAAGCGCCGCGTTGGCCGAGGATCTCTTCTCCGGCGCGATCGTGCGAGAAGGCGTCGATCCAACACAGCTCACGGTGCACGCCGACGGCGGCAGCGCCATGACGTCGAAGAATCTTACCTACCTCTTCGCCGATCTCGGCGTAACGAAGAGCCGCTCGCGGCCGCATGTCTCCAACGATAACCCGTACAGTGAATCGCATTTCAAGACGCTCAAGTATGGGTCGTCCTACCCCGGGCGTTTCGCGAACATCGAACAAGCCCAGCGATTACTGCCGTCGATTCATCGCTTGGTACAACACCGAGCATCGGCACGTTGGGATCGCCCTGCTAACGCCCGAAGACGTGCATCTCGGCCGCGCCGACGACCGGCGCAACGCTCGCCGCGATGTTCTTCACTCGGCCTACGCTGAGCACCCCGAACGCTTTGTGCGCGGGCGGCCAGAACCGCCCACTCTAGCAAATGTCGCCTACATCAACCAACCGGAAGCCACTCAGGCCGCATAAGCGCCGGTGGCCTCAAACCGATTGACACATTCCGCGTCCCGAGTTTGCCAAAGCGCTTTTTCCAGACGTAAAACGTGGCCTCGGAGATACCGAGTTTGCGGGTCATCTCGACGATCGGTGTGCCGAGTTCGGCTTGCCGCAGTGCCGCGGCGATCTGTTCATCGGAGTAGCGGGATTTGCGCACCGGACGAACCTCCTAACAGTGTAAAGTTCGCCGTTATTTTCTCGTAATCCGCGGTGTAAGATCGTGGGGGACGACCCGCAGCGAACGGTGCCGCGGCTTTGAAAGGATCTCTCGCTCGATACGCAGCTGCTTATTCTTACGACGCAGCTTGGCAAGTTCGTCGCGGCTCGACGCTCGTTAAGCCGTGGATGCGCCCGAAATTCGGAATCGGCCTGCGCGACCGAATTGCCGATCGTTTGCGACGACGGTTCGAAACGGAACCGGGGCAACTTCAGTTCGAGATTAACGAGCTGTAAATACCTCCGCGCCGCATGAGCGCTGCCGTTCGGGCGACGACTGCGCTCCCTCATACGCGGCGGGGACGCGCGCTTTCTCCCGTGCGGTAAACGTCCGTTGCCGCTTCCGCGAGCGGACTTTGGTGATCCCTTAATGAACGAAATCTTTCGCCATCGCCCCTATAAGTTTGCCCGCGGTAACCGGTCTCGCTTGGTATTGACAAGGCGGGGCGCACGACGTACTATAAAATCACCTTTAAATCGAGGTTATAAAATGATCAAGTTTTTCCTCGACTTACGGTCGTATCTGCATCAGCGCTTCTGCTATTGATTGCCGCGTCTCCTGGTGGCGCCTCCGATCATCCAGTGGCAAACAAGCTGAACTCGGCTCGAGTGTGGGAGTTACAGCCGGGTCAACAGGTACCGAACAGATTTGCAGCGGCACGTTCACATCTGCTGAGTGCTGCTGGTATTGAACGTTATATAGACCCATCGGTAACTGGGCAGGACCGGTCGCTTGCGCGATATTTTCTTAGCATGATGCCGCCAAATCTGAGGGGCGATTTCATATACGTAGGGCCACCTGGGTACCATGTGATGAGTAATAATCCGACGCTATTGAAATATGTCTCGTTCGGTGCGGCTGTGCAACGTAATGCGCCTCAAGGTCAGGTGCCAGCGAAGACAACAGCACCGCTGAAAAAGAAGTGGAGCTATTCATCTTCGTGTTCCCCTCCTGATCCGCCGCGTGATGGAAATGGAAATCCCAACCCGAGGGGTGCCTACGTTCGGCAAGTATCACAGTGCGGTTTCACAGCTGCATGGGCTTTCGTTAATGTGCCCTGCGGAAACACGATGTTCGCTGCACAGAATGGTCAACAAGTTGACGCTGGCTTTCTGTACTTCGAAATACGTGGCTCGCAGGGTAGTCTTACTGAAGGAGGGCTGCAATATAATCGAGATAATGACCCGTTGGGCATCCAGCCGTACGTAGCAGCTCCGACTGGCAGGCCGACTTTGAATAATGGAACCGCTAAATACGGCTGCGGGCAAGATTTGGGCATATTGCACGGCATTACTGCAGATGCTAAATACACATATACAGCGATCGGACAAGTACCAGCTGGTGTTTGTTCTCCGGAGACCAATTTTTGTAATGGGAACACATTTCAGTTCAACAATCAAGCGTGGATATTTCAACCGGCTTACGGGGATATCTTGTATTCCGCTAACGCTCGGGACCGCGCGGGAAATGTTTCACCATGCATCCAGTGTTCTATCACTAAGGTGACGTCGATCGCGCAAACTCAAACGCAGGACTATCAGATTGATGGTTCATACTTCGGACTTAATTTTGGCGCCTCGCAACCAATGATCCACTGGATGCAAGTCGCCTTCGGCGAGTGGGAAAGCGACTGCACGCCGGGTACTTCGCTTTGCACATTCGACTACTCGGCTGATCCGACGATTTATTATGGCGGTACACAAAATTACCCCAATGATCTCGTTGCGCAAGACATACTAAGCCCATTTGGTTTCGGACCGTACGAGTCATTTGCTAGTATTGACCTTTCATGCGGAGGCTGCCAGAGAAGTAAGCCGGCTGCGGCGTTTCGGGAGCCGCCCCCACCGCTACCCTGTACGGCCGATTCGCAAGGTAACTGTACGCTATTACAGGCGCGCACTGTAACGTCGTCGTGCAATACAGGTTGGACCGGCATTCACGGGCAACCGGTTTTCGAACACGGGTATACCGTGGTTTACTCCGTCTACCGAAAAGGTTATCCAGCGCACTATCTGGAGACATCAAGCGATACTGAGCGCTTGACCGCCCCCCAAAACCCACCCGGTCACTGCACGAAGCAGAGCTTTTGGTCCCCTGGTGAACCACGGGTGCAGTACGGTGATCCGAACCTGCCGTGAGAACAATCTCTTTGAGGAGGAAAACCCTTTCGAGCATGCAGTCGCGGTGTTAGCTGCAGCCTCGCTCACGTCTACTGTTACTTCAGCCTTGCATGGGGTAACTCATGAGGCAAATCGGCTTCCGTTGGTCTAAAATGTGTTTCGATCAACTAATCTGCGACTGCGGAAATTCAAGGCGACTCGGCGAACTGAAGAAACCATGTGCAAGGCTTTAGAAGGACTTTTGCGTCAGCGATGAATTGCAAGCTCCTGACCAACGTGGGAGGTAGGTCAGGTGCTCAGATTTGGCGATCATCCGCCTGCTGTATTGCAATAATCTATTGCGACGTCTCTTGCTCGCGCCCGTCGATTGCGCTTCAACACGAAGCACGAAATGTTGTTTCTATGGCGCCCAGCGTAAATTGTGCCGACGCCAATTGCGAAGTTAATGCAGCAAAACGGTTCGCGCACCATAGCTCTCAATATGGAATTCGCTGCGTAGGGGACGTAATGCCGGGTCAGGCTCCAAATGTGAAAGAGCTCCCACAGAGCTACAGCGTCCGAGATATTGCACGACCAGGGTTTCCGCACCTGACGCGAGTCGAAGCGACGCTCGTCGAGCGCGTTGCCTATTATGTCAAGTCGAAAACCCTTCGTATTTCTTGGATTCGTTCTGCGACGACGAACAAGAGATTCATCATTTTCGACGCAATTTATGGTCCTTGCGGCGGTAACGGCTACGTCGTTCTCAACGGAGAATGTAATGAAATCTACGAACCGACGGACATCCCGTTTCACACCGTTCCTGTCCCAAATTGCTTTGCGATAAAGCGACCGTGGCTTAGTAAGGCTACGCGTTACCGTCGGTAGACAATTTGGTCGTGACGCGCGATTGAGTGGAATCTTTCCGCGAAATAAACTGGACCCGCTTTGGTGGACACGACCTTAACCCTGGCGAAGGGCCGGGCCCGGGAGTGTTACATGGCATCAAGCGTCAACGACATAGCCGAGGATACAAGATGGAAGCCGTCCGACTCGTGATGAGCAGCGGCAAGCCCGTAACGACGATCGCAGAAGACCTCGGAATCCGGGCGGACCAATTGTACCGCTGGAAGCGCGAGTTCTCGCAGAACGCCGACGAAGCGTTCCGTGGTAACGGCGTGATGCGATCTGAAGATGATGAGATCGCGCGTCTGCGTCGTGAGCTCAAGCGCGTGATCGACGAGCGTGACTTTCTAAAAAAAACGGCGGCGTACTTTGCCAAGGAAAGCCGATGAAGTTTCGGGCCATACGCAAGCACGAGTCCGAGTTCGACATTCGCATGATGTGTCGCGCTCTGGCCGTCTCGCGAGCAGGCTACTATGCTTGGCGCGATCGTGAGCCATCCAACCGCGCGAACAACGACGCCGAAATCGTGGCTTGCATGACCGAGCACCACGTGCAGAGCCGCATGACGTATGGCCGGCGACGTCTTCGTGCTGCGCTCCGCAACGACGGCGTGAGAGTCAGCGGAAAACGGGTGCGGCGCTTGATGCGCGGCGCCGGGCTCGTCGTGCAGACGCGCCGTCGGTATCGGGCGACCACGAACTCGCGCCATCGACGGCCGGTCGCGGACAACGGGCTCAATCGACGTTTCGCCGTCAGCGACATCGGAGAGCGCGATCGGTACTGGTCCTGGGACATCAGTGTGCTACAGCTGACGTTGCCCCACGCGGTACCCCGTTCATACGTGGAGAGCAGGTAAACATACGGTGTTGGTCGGCAGCGAACTCCTTAGGAGTTTTCTGACCGAGGGAGCGGTGTGGCCGGTTCTCGTTATAATCGACTCGCCAGCTTTCGATGATCCGGCGTGCTTGAGCTAGCGTCGTAAACACGTTATCGTTGAGGCATTCGTCGCGGAACTTTCCGTTAAAGCTTTCGATGAACGCGTTCTGCGTTGGCTTTCCGGGCGCGATGTAGTGTAATTGTACGCGAGTCGTGGAACCCCACGCAAGCATCGCGAGACTCGTCAGCTCGGTGCCGTTATCCATCACGAGCGTTTGCGGATATGAGCCGCGTTCGGTTGCAATCCGATCGAGGATGCGAGCTACCCGGGATCCGCTGATCGACGTGTCGACCTCGATGGCGAGCGCCTCGCGTGTGAAGTCGTCGACGATGTTGAGCGACCGAATACGGCGCCCGGCATGTAGCGTATCATGCACAAAATCCAAAGACCACCGTTCGTTCGGACGCATCACAGGCGCGATCGCCTGGCCACGTCCCAACGCGACGCGGCGCTTGACCCGCTTGCGGACTTGCAGCTTCGCCGTCGCGTACACACGGTAAATGCGCTTGTGGTTCGCAACGATTCCCTCCCGGCGCAAGAGAACATTGAGCCGGCGATATCCGAAGCGCCGTCGTTCGGCCGCGAGTTCGCACAGGCGCTGCAGCAATGCCGCGTCGTTGGTAAGGCGCAGCACGCGGCGATAGGTCTTTCGATTGCAGGTCGCGACGGCACAGGCTTTGCGTTGGCTCAGCCCGATCTGTTCGATTACCGCCCGGGCAGCTCGTCGCCGCTGCTCGGGCGTTAAAAGTTTCCCGAGGCCACCAATTTGAGCGCGTCGATTTCAAGCGCCGAATCGGCCAGCAGTCGCTTCAGACGACGGTTCTCGTCTTCCAGGCCGCGCATCTTCGCGACGTCGCTAACCTCCATGCCGCCGAACTTCGACTTCCAGGCGTAGTAGGTCGCCGGACTAACGCCGTGTTTGCGGCACAAGTCGGCGGCTTTGACGCCGGCCTCGCCCTCTTTGAGGACGCCGACGATTTGCTGCTCGGTAAAGCGGGATTTCTTCAAGGTGAGACTCCTGATGAGCCGTTTTGGCTCCGAATTCTCCACCTATGATTGGGGTACTTTCACGGGGCAACGTCAAAATGGAAAGTGTCCACGGAACCGGGTCAAGATTAACTTTCCGCCGTTTCTGCGCTCCACTAGAATTGGAACACTGTTCGTGCGACGTCACCCGGAATGGAGGAGTCGAGTATTTAGTAGTACTAGCTAGGACACTACTACACCCGTCAGTGGGCGCAGCCGCGAGACAAGGGGGAATACATGATTCCAATTATTCGCATTCTTGGCTGCATTTTCGCACTTTTAGCGACTGCATCGGCAACGACCGTATGCCGTGCTGGCAGCCTTATCTTTTCACAAATGTCTCGTTCGCCAGATGGTCATTACGCTGTGCACCAGCCGCATATGACGGGCGTACGAAAGATCACCGCGTTCTTCTTTAAGACAACTTATGGGTACATCCGACAGAGCGAATATAGCACTGCTTACGGTCCTCTAACGGTTGTGCAAGCTCCTCTATCGAAAACATTGGACAGCACTCCAAGCAGATTCAGCTCTCACTTCAATCCTGGCGCTCGGGGCGTAGCGTCGCTAACGACAACCCCGGATGCAACTGGACATACGACGCACGGCGCAACCTGGACGCTAGGCGATGATGGGAGAAGGAAACGACTTGATCTGGCGTTTCCGGACAGTGTGGTCACTGTGACGGCGCCCGCAACCCGAATTAATCGCCTAGTCATCGCTGCATTCGTTGAGAGTATCTACTGATGCTTACAGTAAGATCCGGGCGACTTCTAGTGTTATTGGCGGGCGTATGTACTTTATGGGGCGGTTGCCTTAGTTTTAATCTGTTTGGACAGACGATTCCTCCGCCGCCGTCATTTTCATATTACTCAATGGTGAGCTTCGCACCTAACACGCAGGCGGCGTTTTGCAGCAATGAACCATACCCGTCGGCCGACTGTTTCTTCGAAGTGAACGCGGATCTTGGTCAGCCACTTGCTACCGCCGGGTGGAGAGAGAATGCAGGTATGACAGACGGGCAATTCGACGGAACGTGGACTACTGCAATTACTGCAGACCAAATCACTCATGAAACTGCGAACTTCATGTACTACGAAAGTCACGGATTGGTAGCCGGCAATCAAGCGCTTCTATGCCTGCGTAATTGTACTGGTAGAACCTCCGGCGGTACATCTGGAGTCGGCACTTCCGATATTCCAAATGCCTGGAAGGGACCTAACTGGTTGATGCTTGATGCATGCGACGTCGTTGTCCCCGGCGTCGGGTGGGAGAGCAAGTTTGGTGGAAACCTGCATGGCATCATGGGTTGGAACACGGATGTTCAAAGTTTTTACCCCTCAACGGGACCGGCGTTTCTTAAAGCATTCACTGACGCAGCGATCAAATCTAGTACCGCATATGATGCATGGCTAGCCGCCGTGTCCGCGTCGGGCCAGGCAAATTTGGCCACGATGCTCCTGCCGCAGGCAAACCGCTACGACGTTATTGAGGCCGCTGGCGGGGTAAACTTCGGCCCCAATGGCAGCATTAACCCCGTCTATTATTCGTGGAACGGTCAGGCCTTGCAGCCAAACGTGCAGCTATTATTCACACAGCCCTCCATGGGATATCAACTGATTGCCGAGCCGATGGACGAGAACGGTTGGATTAACCAGTATGGCGGCAACAATGTCCAGCACACCTACAACCAGACAAATCCCGTTCATACGTGGATAAGTCAGCAAGCTATTGTCTCGCATTATCCCCGTAGTGGCGGCCTACATGTAACCTTAGGAGCGACGGGCACGGCTCAAGGGTTCGATGTGAACACAGCTATGCAGTACGCACAGAACTGGATCGGAAACAACGGCGGTTTGCCGGCCGACGCCGTGCTGACTTACGCAGGGACCTTAAACGACACACCTTATCAATATAATGCCATTCAGGGAGCGCCGTACCCGAATAATCTCGAGTATATGTTTACTTGGCGCCATGGCTCAAACAGTTTATTGGGAGGTGATAAGATCACAGTGCTCGTGGATGATTCCGGCAGTCTGACTCGCTATACGAAACGCTATGAGTATTGGGACCCACATTGCCAATGCTACCACTACTCTTATCGCACGTATTACGCTCCCCCTTGGGTTCCGGCATTTAGCGTAGACAAATATGTGCGGGCTTGGCGAGCCTTAGGGCAGCATACCATACGATTGAAGCAAGACACGCAACACATCCGTCGACGAGCGCCAGCAACTATAGCAGGTTACGCGTATTGTTCGTCCGACATGGGCGCTCTGGCAACCGTTGCGATTCCATGTAGCGTATCGCGGGGCCCGGCATCTAATACATACACTGACACCGTGTTTCAGATGCCGATCAGTTCAAGCGAACACTTGTAAACCGTGATCCGAGCGCGGTACGCGGCCTTTCTCCTGCTATGCGGCGTTTGCCTTATCAAAGGCACTCATGCGGATGCGCTGCCGCGCGAGAAGAGAGTTGTGCGGCACCAGTTGACTGTAGCATCTGTATGGGCCGTACATCAAAGTCGATATTGCGGTAATGCGGTAGTAAGAAGCATAGAAGCGGCTCTGCGAGCATTTCAGAAGACGCGGATCACCAACACGACAAAGTGCCTACCGCTAGACAAAGCTACGTTCATTGCTAAACGGGGTTGCGGAAGCAACGTGAAAGCTGAAATTATTAAACTAAAAGGGCCAGTAGAGCTCAACGACCTCATGTGGTCAAGCGACCGGCCCCCGCCGAAAGTATACGAACTTATTGCTTACTCGATACCGTGGCATCCAGAACGATTATACTTTGGATTAGGCCATCGCTACGGTTCCAGCTATACCTTCGGCGCTGCGAAGATCATGTTTATGGGTGTAGAGTCACCCTATGACTTCCTCGGTTTAGGGTCTGGCGAGTGTAGCATGGCCGCGAGCCCCTCCCAGGTGCCCGCCACAATTTAGCGAGGTTGGCATCGCGGAGCGGGTCGAGATGTTGAGAGCGCAGCCGGAACTCGTGCTCGAGCGGCTTGCGGAGACGCGGTCGGTCTGGAGTGCGGCGGATGTCGAGCGCGAGGTGCGCTCGACGCTCGGGGTGCGGAGTGGACACGAGGCGCTCGTGCAGCGCGCGACGGAGGCCGCGGTCGGCGCGTCACTTTCGCTCGATCCCGATGCGTACACGCTCGAGCGAGTCGTCGTCGAGGAGCGGGCGGTCTTTGAAGCGGCTGCGACGCTCGCTGGGCGCCATCGGGAGGTGACGTTGCGGGCGCCCGATGCGGGGCTCGACGCGCAGCAGCAGGCCGCCTATGCGCATTTGGGCGACGAGCATGACTTGTCGATCGTGACGGGCATTTGCGGGCGCCGGAAAGTCGCGTTTGCAGCGCGACATCGCGGCGGCGTACGAGGAAGCCGGGTTTCGGATGATCGGTGCGGCGGTTGCCGGCGATGCAGCCCGCACGCTGGGAGAAGAAGCGGCCAGCGATGCACGCACCGTCGCGAAGCTTCTCGCGGACCCCGAGAATGGGCGCGATCGGCTCGACGCGCGTAGCGTGCTGATCATCGACGAAGCGGGGACGCTCGGGGCGTCACAGGCGAAGGCGCTCTACGAGCGAGCGCGGGATAGTGGCGCGCGAGTGCTGCTCTTGGGCGACGTCGCGCAGCATGAGAGCGTCGGCCGTGGTTCGGTTTTACGCGGACTCGCCGACGAGCATGAGGCGTTCGATATGCGCGACACGCGGCGAGCGCGCGAGGAATGGCTGCGCGACGTCGGCCGCGATCTGCGGGCGGGCGTCGTCTCGCGGGCGCTCGACGTGCTGCGCGAGAAAGGCGCCGTCCGCGAGCATGCAACGCACGACGAGGCGCGCGCGGCACTCGTGCGGTCGTGGGCAGAGGCGACGCACGCCGGCAAGAGCGCGCTGCTCGTCGCGACGCGCAACGATGACGTGCGCGCAATGAACGAACGGGCGCGCGAGGCGATCAAAGAACAGCTTGGCGAGGGGCGCGTCTATGCAACGGACTTCGGCGAGCGGGCTTTCGCGGTCGGAGAGGTACTCGTTGGCCGGGGAGCGCGCGCACGGCGGCGTCAACGGCGATCTATATACGCTTGCCGCTCACCGGGACGATGGGCGGCTCGAGCTCGTGCGCACCCGCGACGGCGCGCGCGTTGAGTGGAATTTGCATGAGCATCGAGCGATCGACCACGGTTACGCGACGACGTCGTATCGGTCGCAGGGGCGGACGGTCCACGCTGTCTTCGCCCTTGCGTCGTCAGCTGAGGCGCGTCGTGGGCTCTACGTCGACGTGACGCGGGCGCGTGAAGACGTGACGATTGCCTATGGTAAGGACGGCGTGCGCGACTTTGGCATGCTGCTTGTGGTAGCGCAGCGGAACAACCGTAAGGTGCTCGTACGCGAGGTGGCGCAGGACGTCAATGCTCGGCTTGAGCGCGAAAAGGAACAAGCGCGGCGACACGCCCTCGCGCAAGGGTGGAAGATCGGCGATGGCCTGGGAAGAGGCCAGAGGTGGCGCTGAATTTTCGGACAGCGGATAGCTCTTCGCTAAGTGGTGAAGCCGCAGGTCAGGCCGCCTCAGGGACGGCTTGTGAAGAAAAGTATACGGCATCCGGCGTTTGTCCGTCGAGAGCCGAATGCGGTCGCTCGCTGTTGTAGAAGTTGATGTACTTGCCGATTGCCGCGCGCGCCTCGGATGCGCTCATGTACGCATGAAGATAGACCTCTTCATACTTGATCGATCGCCAAAAGCGCTCGACGAAAACATTATCGCGCCAGCAGCCCTTGCCGTCCATGCTCAGCGCGATGCCATGCTTCTTGCGAATCAGGTCTACGAACTCGCGGTCGGTGAACTGCGAGCCCTGGTCGGTGTTAAAGATCTCCGGCACGCCGTAGTTCCCGACGGCCTCATCGACGGCTTCCATGCAGAAATCCGTCGTTAGCGTGTTTGAGAGTCGCCAAGCCAGAACGCGGCGCGTCGACCAATCAAGGACGGCGAAGAGATAAAGGAACCCGTGCCGCATCGGAATGTACGAGATATCCGCCGCCCACACGTGGTTCGGCCGTTCGACCTTCAGATCGCGCAGCAGGTACGGAAAGACGGCGTGCTCGGGATTCCGTTTCGTGGTGCGCTTCTTGCGATAGAGCGCTGACGTTGCCCCACGCGGTACCCCGTTCATACGTGGAGAGCAGGTAACATACGGTGTTGGTCGGCAGCGAACTCCTTAGGAGTTTTGACGTTGCCCCACGCGGTACCCCGTTCATACGTGGAGAGCAGGTAAACATACGGTGTTGGTCGGCAGCGAACTCCTTAGGAGTTTTCTGACCGAGGGAGCGGTGTGGCCGGTTCTCGTTATAATCGACTCGCCAGCTTTCGATGATCCGGCGTGCTTGAGCTAGCGTCGTAAACACGTTATCGTTGAGGCATTCGTCGCGGAACTTTCCGTTAAAGCTTTCGATGAACGCGTTCTGCGTTGGCTTTCCGGGCGCGATGTAGTGTAATTGTACGCGAGTCGTGGAACCCCACGCAAGCATCGCGAGACTCGTCAGCTCGGTGCCGTTATCCATCACGAGCGTTTGCGGATATGAGCCGCGTTCGGTTGCAATCCGATCGAGGATGCGAGCTACCCGGGACCGACATGACGCCACGTCGTAGGGTCAATTTGCATCTCGATGCAGCGAAGGTCTCGTCCTAAAAACGATAAGATCTACGCCATGTTGCTGGACGCTCTCGCTGCATGATCCGCTGGCGACGACGAT
>JAABUQ010010469.1_pt1 | contig 12135 bp, 8 predicted proteins | sample 5560001 | NCBI WGS metagenome assembly JAABUQ01 (sample SAMN10711888, study PRJNA513371) | rock metagenome | isolation source: Antarctica rocks | place: Antarctica: Victoria Land, Finger Mt nord | collected 2015-12-18
CGGCAACATTATGCATTTCCTCAACGGGGCACGCACTCGATTCACGTGCGTCCCCTTCGTGCATGAGGTGGCGGCTGGTATAGCGGCGGAGTATTTTAATGCGCTCGATGGAAACGGACGAGCGTTTGCGCTCGTGACGGCGGGTCCGGGACTGACAAATATCGTTACGGCGATCGGCGGCGCTTTTTTAGAAAGTCGCGAGCTGCTCGTCATCGGGGGTCAGGTCAAGAGCACGGACCTCGCTTCCCATGGCTTGCGTCAGCGCGGGATTCAGGAAATAGACGGCGAGGCAATCGTGCGACCGATCTGTGTCCATACGGAGCGCATCGAGAAGCCGATAGCGCGCGCCGCGTTCGTTGCTGCCGTGGAGCGCGGACGAACGGGGCGCAAGGGTCCGGTATTTCTCGAATTCTGCTTGGATGCGCAAGGCGCACCCGTTGTAACCGAAGCTGCCTCCGGCGGGATTGCCGACGCTGGAACCGCCTATGCAAACGGTTCGTCGAACGGCGCTGCTCATTCGATGGATGGGGTAGACGCTGTCGCAGCCCTGATGGCGTCGGCGAAACGACCGCTCTTCCTCCTAGGGGGTGGCGTCTCGAGGGCAACCGCAGACGCGGTAATTGCAGATTTGCGCCGCATCGGCGCGCCCGTGCAAACAACGTGGAATGGCATCGACCGGATCGGAGCTGACGAACCGATCTACGCCGGACGCCCCAATACGTGGGGCCAGCGGTTCGCAAACGTGCTCATACAGCAAGCGGACTTGGTCATTGCACTCGGCACGCGCCTCGGGTTGCAGCAAACCGGTTTTAATTGGCAGGGATTCGTGCCCGTCGGGCGAGTCGTGCAGGTCGACATCGACCCGGTCGAGTTACAAAAAGGGCACCCGCGCATCGACATTGCGATCGCGGAGGACGCGAACGCCTTTCTGCGCGAGATTACGCAGCGCTCGTATCCCGACTATTCGGAGTGGCGCACATTCTGCGCCCACGTGAAAGAGCGTTTGCCCCTTAATGATCCAGCCAACGTCGTGCGAGACGGATACTTTAATCCCTTCGAATTTTACACGAGCCTTTCTCGTTTCGCGACTGCGACCGACATCCTGATCCCATGCAGCAGCGGTGGCGCGAATTCGACTGCCCTGCAAACGATCGAACAGAAGCGCGGCCAGCTGATACTCACTGATAAAGGGCTGGCGTCGATGGGATACGGGCTCGCAGGCGCGATCGGTGCGTCGCTCGCATGGCCGCGGAAACGCACTATTCTTGTCGAAGGCGACGGTGGTTTCATCCAGAATGCGCAAGAACTGGGCACGGTTGCCGTCAATGCGCTCAATGTAAAGATCTTCATTTTTTCAAACGAAGGGTACGCTTCGATTCGAACGACGCAGAAGAACTACTTTGACGGCGCCTACGTGGGATGCGACACGAAAACCGGCCTGGGCTTTCCCGACTGGGGTAAGCTTTTCGACGCGTACTCGATTCCGGTCTGCGAAGCGCGTCCCGGAACGTTTGAGTCGTCCCAGTTCGCCGAGCGCATGAATTCTCGAGGACCGCAGGGCTTCATAGTTCCGATCGATCCGGAACAGATGTATTTTCCGAAGATTGCAAGCCGCGTGACAGAAAGTGGCAGTATGGAATCGAATCCACTACATCTGATGTCGCCGGAACTCGAACCGGCGCTGGCTCGCGACGTCTTTCGCTATCTGCATGAGTCGATAGTCCGAGCATGAAGAAAATCTCGGTCGTCGTTCCGCTGTACAATGAAAGCAAATGCGTCGGAGAACTCGCTCGACGCTTGTCGCTCGTGTTCGATTCATATCGCGGGCGCTACGATTTTGAAGCGATTCTTGTCGAAAACGGGTCGGCCGACAACACCTATGAGCTCTTACTTTCTATCCGCGCCGGCGACGCGCGCTTCAAGATTGTTCAGCTTCAGCGCAACTTTGACATGGAGGGAGGTATGTGTGCCGGCCTGGCGCAAGCGACGGGCGATGCTTGCGTGATCATGGCAGGCGACCTGCAGGATCCACCCGAGCTCATCCCGGCGTTTATCGTGAAATGGGAACAGGGCTACGACAACGTGTATCAAGTCGTGACGCGCCGCTCGGACAACAGCCTTTTCCGGAGGATCGCAGCACAGACGTTCTATTGGCTCATTCACAAAATCAGTGACCGGCCCGTGCCGCGCAACGCCAGTGACTTCCGTCTGGTGGATCGACGTCTCTACGAAGCGTTCAACGCGATGCCCGAACGTAACCGGATGGTGCGCGCGACGTGGACGTGGGTCGGGGGACGGTCTGTCGGCATCGAACACGAACGGCCGCCGCGCTTCGGCGGCGTCTCAACTTTTAACAGTTTTCGCACCGCCGGCTTTGCGATCCGTGGGATTCTTTCGAGTTCGTATATGCCGCTCAAGGTCATCCCATTTACCGGCCTCACAATTTCGGCGATTTCTTTCATCGCTTTTATCGTGTACGCGACAAGGGCAATTTTCTATGGGGTCCCGTTCGCAGGCTTCGGCACCTTGCTCTCGGCAAATTTATTGCTCTTTGGATTGCTCTTCTTGCTGCTGGGTTTGATGAGCGAATACGTCGGCATGATTTACGAAGAAGTGCGGGGGCGGCCGACGTTCATCATCCGCCAAGCCCACGGCCTCGATCCGGTCGTCGATCGCGAACAGATTGCGCTCGCACAGCATCTCACCGCTCGCCGAACCCCGCAGGCGCCATCGACCAACGGCAGCGGCTCTGTAAGCAAGACAACTCCGGCGCCACCGTCGCCCGAATTTTGGACCCCGACTTAGCGCACTCCGTCAGTGTGCCAAGCAATCGTGCGCCGGATCGCCTCCTCAAAAGGGGTCCACTGAGCCAGTGAGAGTTCCTGCCGGGCCCTGCTCGTCGACGGCGCATAGCGCTCGGGCAGGCCAAGTCGCTTCCGCGTCGCCGTTTTAATCGCATAGGTCGCTGGCGGGTCCACGCAGCGGGCGACCGTTTCGGCGGTTTCTCGAATGTCGATCACGTGCTCGGAGCCGACGTTGTACGCTCGTGCGGTTGCGCCGCGCATGAGGAGCCGCCATAGCCAGACGGTCATGTCGCCGGCGTAAAGGTACGTACGCACCGGCGTCCCATCTCCTTGAATCTCGATTTCGCGGGCCGACATAGCGTCACGGATGAAGTTACCAATCGCAAAATGCCGGTCTAGCGGCAGATACGGGCCGACGAATGCAAAGAGGCGAGCAATCTTCGCACGGGTACCGTGCGTCCGCGCCGATATGGCGAAGAGCATTTCGGCGAGACGCTTGGACTCGTGATAAGCGTTGCGCGGATCGAGCGTATCGGGACCACCCTGATACGTCTCTTCGACGAGTTCGAGCTCGGGTGGCTGACGTCCGTACACCGCACCCGAACTGGTTAACAAAATCGGTATCGCGCCGCTACGTTCTGCAACGTCCAGAACGCGGCGCGTCCCGTCCGCGACGGTTTGCACCATGAGTGCGGGCGTCTCATCGTTAACTTTAGCGCTAGCCGGGGTGGCGGCGTGGAGAATTGCATCGAACGCACCGACGTCGAGGATTGTAGAGCGCACGTCCCCCCGGACGAATTCCAGCGCGCCGTCGGCTGCAAGGCGAGGTGCTGCAGACGCAAAAACGGCTGGATTACGCGTGAGGACGACCGCCCGCGCTCTCAGCGATAAGCGAGCATTCGCGTGGACGAACGACTCTAAGAGCCACGAACCCACAAAACCAGTGCCGCCGGTTATGTAAAGGCGCGCGTTGCGCAACCCTTCGAAGTCGTCGCGTGAGCGTTCGAGAATATCTTCAAGATCTGCGGTCAGAACGTCAGTCATTCGCCATCGTAACAAGCGGTTTGAGTTCGCTCGGCAGACGTAATACCTGCGACGCACCGGCGTTGCGAAGTTCGGTCTCACTTCCAAAGCCCCAAGTTACGCCGACGGCCGTCATGCCACAGGCAAGTGCCGCAACGACATCGTGGCTCCGATCGCCGACCATCCAAGTACGATCGGCAGGATATTCGTAGACGCCGGCTCGCGCGACCGCACGCATCGCGCGGCGCAGCGTGTCGGTTTTCGACTCGCTCTCGAGAGGCGGCTCGGGTCCGGCGACGGCGGCGAAATAGGTGCGAACGTTCAGCGCCTCCAGGATCGCTTCGCTGAAGCGTAAAGGTTTTGACGTCGCCACCGCTAGCGTCGCGTGCGGCGAAAGGTCTTCGAGCATCGAGCGGATACCCGGCTGCAGCGCCGTTCCGCCGTTCGTGACGACTTCGGCGTACAGTTCCCGGTAGCGTCGTACGCACGCTTCGACATCGTCGACATTCCCGGATTGCTCCTCGATCAACTGCGCAAAGCCGCTGCGCAAAGGAGGCCCGATAATTCCCTCGACGCGCTCAACCGGTACTGTTGCGTAGGAGAATTCTTCGAGCGTCCGCAGGACGCAAGAAACGATGCCTGGTCGCGAATCGACCAAAACTCCGTCTAAGTCGAAGAATACGCAGAGCGACGTGCGGAACCTTACGCTTATGGTACTGCAACCGCCGAGCCTCGGCGCTCGCGTTCGCCAATTTCCTCGATCGATTTGGCGATAAAGGCGATCTGATCGTCGTCCAAGCCCGGGTATGCGCCGACCCAGAAGACGTCGTTCATGATAATGTCTGCATTCTCGAGATTACCGATGACACGGTGTTCGATGCGCCGGTACGCCGGCTGGCGAACGAGATTGCCCGCGAACACGAGCCTGGTTCCGATCTTACGCTCGTTGAGCGCTTGGGTGAGCGCGTTGCGTCCGATAGGAGCGCCCGCCCTCACGCGCATCGGATAGCCAAACCAAGAACATGAACCGCCCGGCAATTCTCGGGGCAGTTCGAGCCAGGGGATGTGCCCGAGAAGCGAGGTCAGCAGTTCGGCGTTGTGGCGGCGGCTTGCAATGAATCCGTCGAGTTTTCCTAGCTGCGCAACTCCGACTGCGGCCTGCATATCAGTCAACTTGAGATTATACCCGATGTGACTATACGTGTACTTATGATCGTAGCCATGCGGCAGGTCGCCCAGCTGCCAATCGAAGCGCTTTCCGCAAGTATTGTCTTTTCCGGGCTGGCACCAACAGTCGCGCCCCCAGTCGCGGAAGGACTCGGCAATCTTGCGCAGCTTAGGTGAACGCATCATGACGGCGCCACCTTCGCCCATCGTCATGTGATGCGCCGGGTAAAAGCTAACCGTCGAAACATCGCCGAACGTGCCGACCTGCACGCCGTTCCAAGTGGCACCGACCGCATCGCACGTATCTTCGATCATCCAAAGACCATGTTTGCGGCAGAATTGCCGTACCACTTCGGAATCGTACGGATTGCCTAGAGTATGCGCGAAGATCACCGCGCGCGTCTTGGAAGACAGCGCCGCGTCGAGTTGCGAAAAGTCGGCGTTGTACGTCGTAAGTTCGCTGTCGATGAAAACGGGGATGGCGCCGAGCTGCACGATCGGGCTGACCGTCGTCGGAAAACCGGCCGCGGCCGTAATCACTTCGTCACCGGGCTTTAGCCGGCGTTCCTCGAGTTCGTGCGAGGTCAACGTCGCCATTGCGACGAGGTTTGCGCTAGACCCGGAATTGACGAGTACGCATTCGCGAATGCCGTACCATTTTGCAAATTCGTGTTCGAAGCGTTCCGCGAACCTCCCGGTGGTCAGCCAAAAATCGAGCGCACTATCAACGAGCGAAAGCATCTCTCGGTCGTCGAAGACGCGGCCGGACACGGGTGTCGGGTCGACGTCGGGTCGAAAGGTCCCTGTGGCGTACGCCGCAGAGAAATACTCACGCGTCTTCTCGAGCACTTGAGCTCGCAGCGCCATTGCCTCCGGCGAGGAACTCTTGTCAACCAGCATTCGCTACGGCTACGCCGTTACCGGTAAGAATCTTGCGGTACCACGGAATCGTTTCGCGTAAACCGGCTTCGAGCGTCCAACGTGGGCGCCACTCGAGCAGTTCTCGGGCCTTGCCGGAATTGAGCGTCTGGTCAAGGATTTCGTGGGTCGCGGTTCCTAACACGACCGGCTCGAGCCGAGACTCCATGAGGTGTGAGATCGCGCGAGTAATCTCAAGAACGTTTATGCGCGTCCCCGGGCTGAAATTGAACGCTTGGCCGCGGACGTCCGGGCGGTCGATCGCCTCGGCCAGTACCAGATACGCGTCGACGACGTCAGCAACGTAGATGTAGTCGCGAATGTTGGCGCCGGTACTGCGCAGCACGGGTCGTTCGTTCCTAAGTAAGCTGCGGATGGTGCCGGGAACGATTCGGCTCCAATTGAGGTCTCCGGGTCCGAAGATGTTGCCGCATCGGGCGATCGTGGTGGGAAGCCCGTACGTCTCAGCATAAGCCGTCGCCAGCAGGTCGGTACAGCTCTTCGAAACGTCGTAAGGGTGCCGACCGGCGAGCGGCATGTCTTCCGTGTAAGGCAGTACGGCCGAGTCTCCATACGCTTTGTCACTGGACGCTACGACGAAGGCTCTGACCAAGTTCGGAAGCCGGCGAGCCGCCTCGAGCAGATTGTAAGACCCCCGCAGGTTGCTCTCGAACGTTTCCAGAGGGTCCCGCAAACCCGTGCCAACCAGCGTTTGAGCGCCTAGATGGAAAACGACTTCCGCGTCGTGCGAGTTGATGGCGCGCGTGCAGTCCTCGATACGTTGCAACTCTCCGCGTACGACCGAACAACGGCGAACGAGGCCGGCGCTATAGAGCAGCGACCGAGGATCGTCGTCGCGAACGAAGGCCACGACATAAGCCCCACGATCGAGCAACGCCTTACACAGGTGACTTCCGACGATTCCCGTCGCCCCGGTCACCAGAACGCGGCGTTCACTCCAATGTGCGCGGCTACTCAACGCAGCGTCGAAAGATTCCGACACGTAAGACGTTCCTCGTTCCCAGACGGTTCTAAGTTGAGATGGGACGACGTCATTCGGCAGTCGGCCCGTAACGCTTGCCTGATGCGGACCCGCGCAACGGCAGTAATGCGAAGGTCACAATAGAAGCGTACAGGCTCTAGATCCACGCTTGGAGTCGCCGACATCGCCACCAGACCTATCGACCGCGTAACCGCCGGCTTGAGCCGCCTTTCGCGCAGGCCGTTTACACTGCTTGCCGTTTCATTTTGCTTTGCGTTCGGTGTCGCGCTCCTCGCAATGGTGCAGGAGGCGGATGAAGGCAGCTGGTTTTGGTACGCAAAGTTGGTCCGCGGTGGCCAGCACCTTTATTCGAACTTAAACTTTCCCCTACAACCGCTGTTTCCGCTTCAAGCAGTTTGGTTTCAATCGGTCTTTGGTGAGTCGTGGCTTGCGACCAAACTGCCATCCCTGGTCGATTTGACGTTTTTTTGCGCTGTAATTTTACGGTTGGTATCTAAATCGAAGTGGACCGATTGGCAACAGGGCACCATTTTTTGCTGCGCCTTTTTCTTCGGAATACATTTTGAAGCCTACCGATTTGACGACTACCACGTGCTCGGTGACTCGTTGTTTCTTCTATGCGCAATAATTCTTCTCGATTTTTCCGCTACGAAAGCTCAAGCTCGGCAATACCTCCTCGCGGGGGCTCTGGGGCTCACCACTAGCCTAACTTTCTTGACACGCGCGAACGACGGGGCCCTCCTTTTTGGATTCGTAGCAATAACGATGATTATCATCTCGTTGAGATCTAGGTGGTACATAACGCTCGCCATCCTAAGCTGTGTGTTTGCGATCGTGGTTGCATTCGGCGTCAGTCTAACCGGAGATTCCCTCGTAACCTGGGCGACAAAATCGTTACTCCATGTTGGCGAGCTGAAAGGCGGGAACAGCGAATTTCTAACGGATCCAGCGCGTATTGTTATGACATCCTGGGCTCTACTGATGCCGAAAGGCTTGTATGTCATCGCAGAGGTGCTCGCAATCGCGGCGGCCTGTACGTTCCTGATCGGCTCCTTTCAGCGGCGTCAACTGAGCGTATCAATCGGGAAGTCGATCATCGGGTTGTGCATCATCGCCGTTGCGGCAATGTACCTTCAACCGCAGCTTGCAGATTACGAACCGGCACTTGCCTTTTTGGCGCTCGGCTCAATTACGGCTTATCTAATCGCGTTCGTCGTTGCCGCAAGGGCGTTCGTCCACCTCGTCGATCCTCTTCAGATACGGTGGCAAAGCGACGAGCTGGTGCTCCTATTACCTTTCGTAGTGAACGTCTCAGGCTCGCTGTCGTCTGCCGGATCATTCGCCGACCTGTATTTTTCGGTAGCATTCCTGATACTTGTGATACCAATCGTATCGCTTATCTCAATCTCAGGCCGCATCCGCTCTATGTACGTTCTTTGCGCCGCGGTGTTGGCGGGAACGAGCGCCTGGTACCGGTATGACGATCCGTCATCTTGGCTTAGCTACAGAACCTTTCCGTTATTTGTCCACAGACAGGTCGTTGATCATCCAGCTTACGGTAAGATGATCATTGATACGCGTCTCCATAGCTTTATCGCGCAGGTATGCGCGCTCGTAAACGATGGTGATCCGAAGCCGGAACTCCTTTCATCACCTTGGGACTACGCAAACTACTATTGTGCGATTGCGCCTTGGCACAACTTCGTTGCCAGTTGGTACGACACAACACCGCGCGCTGTCATGCACGACTTGATAAACCAGCTTAAAACAAATCCGCCGAAGTGGATCATCTATCAACGGCAGCTTAACGTGTTGGCGATCCATGAGCTGCTTTACAACAGCGGTGAAGCCTTACCGCAGCGCACTTTAGACAACCTCGTTTTGCAACGGATTCAAGAGGGACGATGGAAGGTCGTCTACCGCTACGCCGATCCTGACCCGGACAGTACCTGGATTCTCATGCGTACGAGAAACGTAGAATCCGCGGGCCCGAATTTATTGACAAACTCGACAGGCCGTAGGGCGTTAAAACATTGGACAGTTCTCGACGACATCCCGAAGTGGACTCGGGGCGTCCAGGATCCCGGACGCTTTACCGTAAGCAATACGGGCACGAATACCTTAGAGGCGATCATGTCCCACGATGTGTCGTTTCATCGAGACGGAACCGCGTCCGTCGGTGTATGGCTCGGTGCAAAGGGCATCGCACCTGAGGCAGGCTACGGGTATACGGTTGACCTTTACGACGCTTCGACCGACACGGTTGCCGGTTCGCTCGGCTATGACGCCACCGACGCACCGACCCGGGGGCGGGTTTTCTCCGCGAAGGTCGTTCAGTCCGACCGGTATCAGTTGCGGCTGCGCTATCAGGCAGCCTCGGGCACCGTCGCGTTCTCGCGAATTGTCATACTACAGGCGCGCGCGCCGGATCCATGGGCAAACGCACGACGAGAACTTGCCGTAGCGCTCGATGAAAACGGCTGGAGTGCTTCGCCGACGGCGCCGGTTTGGGCGACCGAGAGTAGCGGCGGCAGTAGTTTCGTCGTGACGCACGCCGGCGCACGAGCGCAATCCATGCTGTACCACCGTATCTCGTTCGCGGCGAGCGGCCCGGTAACAGTTCAAGTGCGAATCGGTGCGGACGCACTCGACGTACAGGGTGGTTTCGGCTACGTGGTCGATCTTTACGACGAAACCAGTAAAACGATCTCCGGTTCGCTTGGCGTTCCGGCGGTCGTTTCGAAGCCCCAACAGTATTCGTTCACGGCGCAGGTCGCGCGTTCTCACGCGTACCGCTTGCGCTTGCTTTTCGACGCAGGGGCGGCGCGTGTATCGTTTTCTCACCTGAAGGTCGAGCATGGCACGAGCGCTACGGCGTGGAGCGACGAGGCCCTGAACGCGCACCGCTCGTCTGCGGTTAAGACCGACGCGCATCCTGCCAGCCGGGCGCGAAATTAACGGCGGCGTACGACGCATTGCCCCGTGTTCAGCGTGAGCAGCGTCTCGGGCTTATCTTGAAAAAATTCATCGACCGCCGCCCGGGCGCCGGGGCACGACGGCCAGCCGTAATCGTCGAAGACGATAACACCGCCGGTTTCGAGCCGCGAGTAGAAGAACTCCGTCGCGGACTTAATTGCATCGTAAATGTCGAGATCGATATGGACGAAACAAAAGCGGTCGCCATCTACCGCGCGTAACGTTTGGGGCACGAGTCCGGCGTGAAAGGTGACGTTCCGGGAGTCGGCAAGGTACGTTTGAACGTCGCGTAAGGACGTGCCGGCGAAGTCACCCTCCTTGTGCAGATCGCGCTCCGGGTTCGTTTTCGGCATGCCGCCGAAGGTGTCGAATAGATGGACTTGGCGGCCGCTCTGCGCCGCTAATTCGGCAAGAATGATGGCGGTGCCGCCGCGATATACGCCGCACTCCGCGACTTCGCCCGTCGCTCGCGGTAACGTGTCGGCAAGAAAATTATAGAGGGTATATTTTCGGTCGAGCGACACTGCGGACTCCGCGTCCGCCTCGTGCAGAATCTTGCGCCATTGGGGCGATTTCCAAGGCTGGAACAACGGGCCGTACAGTTCGGCGTCTTTGATGCCGTTGACTCGCGCATATACCAGCTCGAAACCGAGCCGTCGGAGCAACTGTTGTGCTCCCGTAAGCGCCGGCCGGAGCACCGACATGCTGCGCAAATCAGGCATGATAGTCAATTTGGAACGATAGCTTCGAATTGCCGTACATCGCGTCGTCGCATCCCCTTTTGCATCGCTGCCCTGAACAATCGACTCAGGACCACCGCCCCGGCGATCTCGCTGGTTCGAACAAGACGTCGCTTTTTTCCTCGTTAGAGCCGGACGCAGCGCACCCTGGCTGCGTTGCCGATCCGCTCATCCACGGCGCAGAGCCTGAGGCCCACAGTTCTTCTAGTAGGCGCCGATCGCGCATCGTGTCCATCGGTTGCCAAAATCCCGCATGTTTATAACACGCGAGTTGGCCGTCGCGCGCGAGGTTGACCAGCGGCTCGTGCTCGAGCAGCGTGTCGTCGCCCGCTATACGGTCGAACACCGAAGGTTCGAAAACGAAAAATCCTCCGTTGATCCATCCTTCGCTTGCCTGTGGCTTTTCCAAAAACGTGGAAACGCGATTGTCGACGATGTCGAGCGCCCCGAAGCGCGCCGGAGGACGCACGGCAGTCAAAGTCGCCTCTCGTCCTTCAGCCTTGTGAAAGCGCAACAGATCGAGGATGTCGATTGAAGCCACCCCGTCGCCGTACGTACACATGAACGTTTCGTGTCCGACGTAGTCGCGCAGGCGCTTGATCCGACCGCCCGTTTGCGTCGACAGGCCCGTATCGACGAGGTGGACGACCCAGCGTTCCGGGGTCCTCTGCCGTATGGTCGTTTTGCCGGTTGCCAAATCGACCGAGAGGTCGTTATTGACCGAATAGAATGAGTGGAAGTATTCTTTGACGACCTCCTGTTTGTACCCGAGCGCAATTGCGAACTCGTTTAAACCCGCTCGCGAATAGATATGCATGAGATGCCATAGGATGGGCTTACCTCCGATTTCGACCATGGGCTTGGGACGAAGCGCCGTCTCCTCCGACAGTCTCGTGCCCAGGCCGCCGGCCAGTATGACAACTTTCATTTCGATCCATCCTCAACGGCAGCGCGCAATCTGAAAATTAACCGAACGATATACGTTCGTGGTGCGGAGACTCGGTATTAGCCGCCCGCAATCGACACGCCGATGATACGAAACCAGCCAGCCGGTGGCATGGACGTGTCGGTAATAGCGGTCGATATACAAGCGGGCCCGTTCGGGGCTAAGTGTATTTAGTTCGTTGTACGGCCCGATCGGACTCAGCGGCAGCCATGCATATTGCTGCGTTACGAAACCCGTCCCGGAGCGGACGAACGGGAATATGACTGCGGAGTCCGCCTTAGTATCCCAGATCGACACCGGATAGACGATAAGCTCCGAGTCGCGTACCTTCGCCGCATGCAATAGCGCAGCCAATTCGCCATGCACTACCGGCGCATGCGACAAACTATCGACCGGTCGATTCGAAAAGGACGGCGACCGCACCGAAGTCGGAAACGAAGGCCAGCTGAACCCCTGCGCGATAACCAGCACTAGCAGAGGAGCGATCAGCGCACGTACCGGGAGCGTAACCAATTCTCGTCCTCGCTGTCCGCGGTGAAGTGCTAATAAGATCGCGAA
>JAABUQ010010471.1_pt1 | contig 12134 bp, 17 predicted proteins | sample 5560001 | NCBI WGS metagenome assembly JAABUQ01 (sample SAMN10711888, study PRJNA513371) | rock metagenome | isolation source: Antarctica rocks | place: Antarctica: Victoria Land, Finger Mt nord | collected 2015-12-18
AGGAGAAATCCAGCAGTGCTTCACCCAATTCTTCTAGTTGTGCCACGGGAAGCTGTTGGATCTGCGCTCGCACCTCTGGAGCCACCTGACCCAGCCGACGCCCTAGCTGACGTAGGACTAGGGTTGCTTCTCCTTCCTGTCTGCCTTCCTGTCTGCCTTCCTGTCTGCCTTCCTGCCGACCTTCCTGCCGACCTTCCTGCTTGGCTTCTTGCTGGATTTCTCGATAAATGACTGACTCTCGCATGAGTTCCTCCCTTAGAAACCGCCGAATTAAGTCCTTGTCAAACTTTAACCCTGCCAATATCTCAGTATAGGCCGAGATCTCCCGCTGCTGCTGTGGTGCGTCAATTAGCTCCACTTGAGCAGCAACTTGCTGTAACAGAGATGTCGGTGCATCTGTCCTTGCCAAGACTGCTAATGGTAACAGAGCTGGATTAGCTAGCAGTGGCGTTGGGTCTTGCTCCCAGATCCGCACCACTCGGTATCGATGCACTGTGTTCCCTACAGCAAATTCCTCCGTGAAGACAACCTCAGAGTTCGTGGGTTTCAAGAAGATGACGACCTGCTCGATGGTACAACGGTGTTGTCGGTACAATCTCACCCAGTAATCCAGTAGCCGCAAAGGGAGAGGTGGGTTAGATTGAGGCTCGGTTTGGAATTCAATGTGCAGGATTTGACCGAGCTGGGGAAGGAAATAAACGGCGTCAGAGCGAACTGGCTCTAGACTCAGCTCTGTTGGTAGCTTTTGGATGTCCAGCTCATCCACAGTCAGCAGCCACTGGACAAAGGCAGAGGGGTGCTCCTCTGCCAGGCGCTTCAAAACATTATCGTATGCCAAAAGGGATTTAAACGTGATGAATCTCTGACAGTATTGTGACTGATCTGAACGCTGACGAGTAAGTAGACCTTCAGTCAGTGCGTCACGGTTCGCTGCGGTGTACAATACACCTGCTCCGTTGCGGCTAACACAGAGCAAGCCGCTTATTTATTTTTGAGAAGGTGCGGGGTCAGAGCTAATACCGTAATCACTTTCCATCCGCTCCAATAACATCATCTGCTTTGGTGTGAAAGAGGTCCGCCGACGCAACACTTCAAGTACAGCATCCTCTGCTGGGTCTAAGTTGCAGTCAAATTGTAACCGGGAAATCCGCTCATTCACGGCTTTAATCTCAGCCCAGTACTCAGGATCAACTGGTTCCAAAAATTGTGGTTTCAAGGTGATATCCTTACCATCTACGGAAACAGTGACAGTGTACTCGTTAATTGAGAGCGCGATCGCCCACTGTCCATCTTAGATGCGGTAGGGGTAAGAAATAGATTCCTACCCTTGTAAGTAAAACCCCATCAGAAGCGCTGAAAGCCTTTATCGGTAAACTTTTGACCCTTGTAATCAACGGACTGACTATCGAGGGTAAGGCAACTGTTGACAAGTGGTCGAGGTTGGGTAACAAATTCCTCCGCATCAGTCCCTCCGAGAAGCCAAATTCCGAAATCGGACATGAGGACTGTCGAACAGCAACTTAACCGTGCCCAACTCCCCATCGCGGTGTTTGAGCGCAATCACTTCCACTTCCCCCGTTGTTTGAGAGTCAGAGTGATGAATCTCACCCCGATACAACCCAATAACAACATCAGCATCTTGACCAAGAGCTGAGGTATCGCGCAAATCAGAAAGCGTTGGACGCTTGTTGCTCCTCTGTTCCAAGTTGCGGTTAAGTTGAGAGAGGACAATGACTGGAACGTCTAGTTCTGTTGTCATCAATTTGAACCGGCGCGATATTGCTGCCAACTCCAGGTTGCGCGTGGTTTCACCTCCCTCTCCGACCATCAGCTGCAAGTAGTCAATCACAATACACCCCAGTTGCCCATACTGGCTCTTAAGTCGGCGGCATCTGGCAACAATTTCTGTGGCGCTAATCCCTGGAGTATCATCGATGTGCAGATTGACTCCAGAGACAGTGGCGATCGCCTGCGCCAACTGAGGCCATTCATGGTTTTGTAGCTGCCGTGCCTTGAGTCGCTTGACCGGAATCTCAGATGTCTGCCGACAAAAAGCGGTTGAGTACCTGTTTACGGGGCATTCGTGACAAGTTAAGGTCGCATTTCATTTGTCCATAAGTAATTTTACTTAAAAACTCCTGGAATCCCGTGGTAGAGAACTCATAATTTGGAGCAATTTGGGGAGTACTGAGGGGAAATCTTATCCGAATCGCTTCTTCCTCCCGTAAAAAGCTAGCTCCTCAGTCAGTTTGAGCGCCGAACTCCCCTTCAAATTTAAGCATAATTGCTGGTTAACTTTCACCACAATCTTTTAGCTTGTCACGAATGACCGGAGCCAGGATCTAGAGCTAAGGGATTAATATCGTAACCATCTTACTACTAAAAAGTCGAGTATTTTGCAAGAAGTCTGTTATAATTGTTTACATGACAACCAACTTAGATCTCAATTTTTCGGAGCTGTTCGCCCCCGTTGTTTTTCGAGCTGACTTCAACAGCTTTGAGAACATCAATGCGACTCAAGCATGGTCACTGTTCTTTACAGGTGGCAAAGAAGATAAGACATTAGGCTTCAATCCTCAAGCTGGTCTGTTCTATACCATCATCTTGCTAGCAATTGTTGCCTCAGGGATTGCTGGAACGCTAGTTTTCCAGAATCTACTCGCTTAAGTGCGTCAGGCTAATCAATACTAAGCTTTCTCCCAATTCTCCAATTCCAGACTGGTTTTTCAGTCTGCCTTCAGTCCCCGGCCTGTCTGCAAACTAACTGAGTCAGCTTTGGGTGGTCCCTGCTTGACTTAAAATGGTAGCTCTTGATGAATTCCAGGGAGCTGGATAACAAATACGAGCTTCTAAGCCTTACCAGATATGAGTTTCAGCCCTATAGGTGACTACAGGACCCCTAATCCTTACTAATCAAGGATTCCAGCTCTCCTTGACAGATCCAGATCCCCGGAATCCATAAAGAGCCAGAGCTATATTCTGGCTTCTCACCCTCAAGGAGGGAAATCATGGAGAAAGTTAAGATTCAAGCTACCTTAGCCACAACAATTATATTATCTTTAGTATCCTTAGCATCTTTGGTAAGAGCTGAGAATTCTACTGAAGTCAAACATTTACTGTCAACTGATGAATGTCAGAAATGCGACTTGGTAGGAGCTAACTTGAAAGGCGCGCATTTAATTGGAGCTGATTTAAGGAATGCCAATTTACAAGGAGCCAACCTAACCAATGCTAATCTAGAAGGTGCTGATTTAACTCGTGCTAATCTAAAAGGAGCAAACTTTACTGGGGCTTTTGTTAATGGTACTAGCTTGAATAATGCTGACCTAACTAATGTTAATTTCAGTGGTGCTAAATTATACAGTGCTGATGTTACAGGTGCTGCTTTGACTGGGATTAATCTAACGGGAGCTCAAGTGTTTAATACTGGTATAAGTATTGGTGGAGACCAATAAGTAGCATCCGACCAAAAAAAACATGCGCTTGGTGTTCGGTTTTCTAAACGGTCTAGCTAGAAATGGCTTCAGATAAAGCTTTTGGGACGCTCCCCTACTAGTCTAACATCACTGGCTGGCTAAACTGGAACTGTGAGATTCATAGACATCATTTCAATGGTAAGGTTTTCTTAATCCTGAGAAAAAGTCCTCAAGATGGAACAGAAAATCAAGATGCGCCGGCATGGGTCGAGATGTATCAATACCCAAAACGCCGGGCTAGTTTGTTGTCGCTGTGGTATTTCTAGACCAACTCTTCGCAGATGGATACGTCGTTACGAGCAGTTAGGATTAGAGGGACTCAAAGACCAGAGCTGCTACCAGCATAAGGGGGGACAGTACATGCTGCAAGGATTTTAGCCTCCGGTTGATTTTGCTATACTTGGCTAGCATCTCAGCTCTTTTGCAGGATAATAGTCTGTCCCCTTGTATTTCGCTTGGCACTGGTACCGGTTCTGGCATGATTTCAGGCAGCAACGATGAAAGCAGCTTTAGGTATCCCCCATCCAGTGCCTGCTTTCTCTCCCCTTAATAATTTATTTACAAACCGTTTCTAAAAGGTGTGGCTGTTTAAAATATTATTTTGAGTCTCAGTTAAGTTTTGATTGACTTAACCAAACAAAATAGGAGAAGGTAATGAATTTTAAGACCCTTAGAATTGATCGAAGAAAAAATGTGGAAAACGGTGAGGCTAGAGAAGGACGAGTTACTATTACTTCCCAAGGAGACTACGAAGGTAGAGTAAAATTTCGATGTCATTGTTCTTCTTTTGGATGTAGTTGTAATTTTGATTCTGCAAGTATCGAACTATGCGATATTAATAATGTAATCGTTGTATCATTATCTCTTGATCCTAATAAATTTAATATTGGCAGGGCTAGAGATCGTGATATTTCATATGAAGGACATAACCAGAAAGTTGCTGATGCTTATGCTCAAATTATTCTGGCGGAGCTAATGTTTGCATGCACAACTATATAGTTGATACTAAATAATTAAGGTGTTGTCAACTTAATTCAGCTTTGACCAGGTGAAACACTCTAGCCCCTGAATGAAGACGATCCCCCTGATTATGGAGCTATTTTGATACCAGTCAACTCCCGCCAGGTGACAAATTTTTGGCACATTTCTTGTCGATATTTAGCTGCGGTGAGTTGATGTTGTTTAGGGTGGAAGTGTTATCGGATGAACTCGAAGGATGAGAGAAACCGTTGTGCTTGACCTGGTGACTTGAAAAAAGCAGGGGGATTTCGCTGTTCTCCACTCAAAAAGTTTTGGTGTTAGCTTTTGGTAGGGGCTTGTTCTCCATCGTTGTCAGGTGATGGCTCAACGAACTTCACTTCGACAATCTTCCCAATAACAATGCCATCAGACTTGGAGATGACATTACCCTGTTCATCCTGGAACACAAGTTTTTCAACCACAGGGGTGACAATCAGTTTGGCTCTTGGATTGTCCTCAATCAACGCTACGAGTTCTGGGCCTTACTCGTTGGTAAGCTCCTGGCGTTGGGCTGGCAAGCGTTGTTGGTGTTCTGCTAACCGTTGCTCTATCTCTACCAGTCGTTGCTGGTCCTCTGCTAGCCGTTGGTATGCTATCTGTAACTCGGCCTCTAACTGTTCAATGCGCTTCTGGATGTTTTGGTTGTGTTCCTCTACACTCATGGTTCTACTCCCTGGAGTTCTTGTGGCTGTTTCTGGAGGTTCAAAGCCGTCTGCTGTATGTGATGGACACAGAGATTCTGGTTTGACTCGCTAGCCATAATCTCTCCTAGTACAGCCTTCAAAGCCTGGTCGTAGACCTCATCTTCCAGGACTGGATATTTGCGGAGGTACGAAGCTTCAGACCAGCCTTGCATGCGGTCGTAGTCAAATCCCCAGCGTTTAAGGGCAAGCTTAACGCGGTCTTTGTCGCGCTTGGATTTAGGATTCAATCCGGCATCGCTAATCAGTAATCAGTTGAGTGAGCGATCGCCCTTCAGAACTGCCAACTTCTCTGCCAGCGGCATCAACAAATCGCTCTTTGTACACAACCTCTTTGGGTGGAGGCGCTCCCCCACGGAGCCATTCCAACATTGCCGGACTGGAGGAGAGTTGGATAGCGTAGCTTACGTCTAAGTAGCGCTGCTTGGCTCGAATTAGCTCTAGCTCTAGTTTCTTCAGTTCAAGTTCTTTGGCCTGTGCTGGTAGAATTATCTCTGCTTCACGAGTTTTTACAGCGAAATAGGTTTGGGCAGTGGCAATTTCGATTTTTCGCGGATCGCCGTTCATGGCGGTCAAATAACAGCCGTAGCGGGAAAGCTGGTAATCTTGAAGCTCGCGAGTCGCTCCCTTGCCAGCTTTGATCATTTTGCGAGCGTCCGCAAAGTGATCGTTGACTTGTGCGCCAGAATTGCGGCAAGCTAGTTTAGCTCTCTCCAAACAGTCTTCAAATTGTCGCCACTGCCTGTATCCCAGCAAGGGTTGCAGTTCTCTAGCTAGCCAATACTCCTTGCCAGAGCTGTCAAAATGCTTGATCTGCTCAAAAGGAGAAGAGTTTTGATTTGGTCTGATGATTGATAGACCGCTGTCAACAACGTGAGCATTGTTACCATCAAACTCGAATTCCGATAAGCTGGCCTGGTTCAATCACGGGTAACACTTTAGGTGCGATCGGGTTAGCCTGAATGCTTGTCCTCCTGATTTCCCATTGATTGCCCAGCATGAGTCCAAGCCTCTCAGTCGCAGCCAATTTACCCCCTGATATCCGCCAGAAACTAGCAATTGAGGTGCTGGCCAAGTCGAAGCCCATCAGTCACCTCGCAACGGAACATCGAGTCAGTCGTAAATTTCTTCATCAGCAGGGCAACAAAGCGAAAATGGTGTTGGCGGAATGCTTTGAATCAAGTACCTCAGATCATGAAGTTCTTTTCTATTTACCGATTACAAAAACTTGGCTGTTCCAGCTCATCCTCGCGTTGGTGTTGATCTGCCACAGTTCCTATCGAGGTGTCGTTGAACTGTTTCGCGATCTGTTTGATATTCCCATCAGCATCGGGACGATCCACAATCGCCTCCAATCTGCTGCTGAATCCGCAACCGTGGTCAATGAGGCCCAAGACCTGTCTAGGATTAAGGTGGGACTCCCTGACGAAATCTTTCAGGGGTCTCAACCCGTGTTGGCTGGGGTGGATGCGGCCTCAACCTACTGTTATCTGTTGCAGGGCGCAGAGCACCGAGATGAAGAGACTTGGGGTTGGCATCTGTTGGATGTGATGGAGCAAGGATTCAAACCGGACTACACCATCGCGGATGGGGGCACAGGATTGAGGGCAGGCCAGAAGGCCGTTATGCCTGAGACCCCCTGCCATGGAGATGTGTTCCATCTTCAGCATCAGGGTCAGAGCGTTGTCAACAGCCTTGTTCGTCAAGCGATGGGAGCCACCACCCGGCGCCAAGCCCTGGAGCAGGAGATGGCAGAGGCCAAACAGAAGGCTCAGGGCGAATGGCACTAAGTTAAGCCGAAACGACTGATTTCCAAAGGCTTCAAAGCTTTAAGGGAGTGGGAAGCTGAAAGGTGGGTATCGAGAGTTAGGGAGTTCCGATTTTTCAGTTTCCGTACCTCCCAAATACCTGTTCTCTCAAACCTATACAGCTTAAGGCTTTCACCTTAACTTAGTGCCATTCGGCTCAGGGCAACCGTGTCTCTAAAAAACTGACCCAAGCTCGTCAGGCTGAGTCAACCACCGTCGCTTTGTCTGGGGATGTCAAAACTCTCGTCCAGTAGGTTAAACCATGATGTCCTGGAACTGGCCGGTCCTGCTCTAGTAGAGCGGCAGGAACTGTATGACTTCGTAGTGGCAGAACTCCGGCTCAGAGAAGGGGTTGGAGGCAAGAAGGTTCGCACCCTGCGCAAGGCGTTACAGAATCAGCGCGACGATATCCTGGGGTTTGCCCAGGTGCTTGATGACAAACTCTCCAAGATCGCAAAGAGACTAGATACGCCACTATATTGGGTGCGGCAGATGTGTTTGTTTTTCCGCAAACAGCCGACCTCCCAGGCTTACTGGCAGGTTTGGGATTATCTCCACCAGAAGTTGTCGTGGCAGTTCCATCCACTCTATGAAGCAGTTCAGGAGGCAATAAAGCAGACACCCAGAGCGAGTTCGTTGGTGGAGAATCTGAACTCTCGACTGCGGAATTACTTCTTCTTGCGCAAGCAACTGGGTCCTTCGTACCTGAATCTGTTGCAGTTTTTCCTAAATCACAGGCAGTTTATGCGCAGCGAATGTGAAGAACGGGTGGGTAAGAGCCCGAAGGAACTGATCCTGGATTTCTCACCACACTTTCCTAAAATGGCTTGTAAAGTATGAGCAGCGATGCTTCTAGACAAATCTTCAAAAAAACAGTCTGTCATTTTGCTTAAGTGCCCAGAACGCTCTTCTGTTCAATGACTTTGGCTCATTTTGGCTCAGGCTCGTGAGAAATCCGGGTTAATGCCTTAGTTCACCTCGTTAACGCAATAACCTCTAACTTCTGAATCCACAAGTCTGAACCTTGAACTTCGCAGATTTAATTTGCCAAATCCAAGGGTTGCTTCATCGCTATTGAGTTATATAGTGCTTCGTATCGGCTTCAGGAGCTTGGTGGTTTTATAGAATGGTGCTGTGAGACGTTAATAGAGGGGTCCAGGAGGCACGAAGGTATGCAGTTACGAATTAGGGACGTGATGGGTTAAGGACGGCCTCACGAGGCTCCTACGCGCAGTAGTTCATGGGGAAGATGAGGATTGCTGCGAGCCGGTTCCAGCCGCCGGACAAAGGCCAGTTCTTCTGCAAAGTTCAGTGGCAATTGCATCTTCGCCAGAGCCTAAAAGGGAATGGATAACTAAACTAGCTATTTGGGTAGAAACATGTAAGAATCCTGCTACCAATCCAATCAAGGCAACGGGTATTGCTAAGTGTGAAGCGCCTGCCGCGACAATTCCAACAGCGATGGCCTTGCTTAGGCTTTTACATGCCAAACATTTAGGGAAGGTAAAAGCCATCCCCTGCTGAGTAGCTTGAAGTACGCTTTGAGTTATCCTCTGAAAAGTATCTTGAATTACGGTTTCTGACCGCAGCGCCAAAATATTTACAGCAAACGGAAGTTCACCACCGGATGAGATATTAAACTCCCATTCAACCCTCCCTATCAAGCCCCGCCCTGGGTCCATTTCAATAAACAGGAGGGTATCATCGGTTGTATCTTCGGCTTTAGGACGCAGGAATCCAAAGTATTCTGTATCGGTGTTAGTGGACAGAGACACACAACCTTGCGGGCCCTTGACTCTCATCGTCAAGTCTGTAGGATAGGCTGTTGCCATTCCACTCGGCACAGATACAACAGCGATGAGTGCAGAATAATACCCAGGTTCCACGTTGAAGGTTACTATGCCTTCGCCGCTTGTAGGTATCTCGGCAACAATTTCGAGATAATCTGCCCAGCCTTCTGCCTTTGCAGTGTAGGTATCGAAATGAGGCGCATAAACATCCATATAAACGCTCAACTTGTGTCTAACGGTTAGAAGATCCTAAAACTCTCGTACCACGGAAGCGGTACTATCACCCGCCCCTCGTATCCGAAATAAACGAAGACGTTACCGTGGTCGGGCTCTCAGTCAGTCTCTTCCCGTGCCTGGCAGGTATCATCAATGCACGCGGCTTCTAGGCTACGAAGCACTAGCTACTAGGTGCCCCACCAGCTTGAAGCGGGCCGCGAAGCCAACAGCTTAAATAGACTCTCTCGTCACTGTAAAGAATACTTAACAAGCCAAACGTCTCTCCGTCGCCGCATCCTAAGCTGTGAGCAATCACCACCAGGAGAAAATGCAGGATGACATCTTCTTTGCCGATATACGAGACCGAAGACTTCAAGGTCAAAGTTGAAAAGGAAGTTGAACAGTTAGTCAAAGAAGATAGCAAAGGAGAAACAACGGGGTTCTCTGGTCTATTTGGTTCCTTAGTTGGTACCTTGACGAGTTATGAGACTAGAGAGTCTATGGAAGATGCACAAAAGAGCCGAAAAACACGCGAAGACGTATTGTACTCTGGCAAGGAAGTAGCAGAGAGACCAGAAATCAAGAGAGCAATATGCAATGTACTAATTCCTATGGTGGAGGACATCAAGGACCTTGGGAAAGAAGCAGCCGCTATAGCCATTGCACATGCTATTACTCCAGCATTAGGGAAGGCTTTAGTTGCAGGACACCTTGCCGTCCTCATAACTACTCCTGTCTTTGCTGGAGTTGCAGTTTTCATTCTTTTACACGGTGGCATACATGGTTTCTGCGGTTCACATGAAGCAAAGACGAAGTGACTCCCCACCCCATAGGTCCCACGCTGTAACGTCTCCAGCTTGGTCGAGTTTGTCTCAAAGTTTGTCCCAATCTGAAAACCTATACACAGTAAGGCTTTGAGGCCAGTTTTACACGAGTTTGTCCCAGAAATCCCAGAAAATCCCAAGTTTGTCCCAAGCCGCAAAAGCATACGCAGCAAGGGTTGCAGCCGTTTATGGGGTAGTTTGTCCCAATTTCTGGGATGAGTGGGCGAAAGAAAAAAATTACACAAAAAAATCGGCTCGTAAAAATTTCACAATGTGACAGTTAGTGTGACAGTCCAAGGACGCCTAGCAACATTTATTTTTTTCCGCCACACTCTTTTTTCCTGGGACATTCGGTACAAACTATATATAAATATATGGCATGGATCAAAAGCAGGTAACAGTGGGAGAACAGTTGTTGGGAAAAAAACGACGCTCAGCCAATGAGATGTGAAGTGAGAGACAGGATGAGAGATACTCATGATTCGGTATCGTAATCTCCTGTGACTGAAGAATGAGTTATCCCATGTCGGTGGCTGCTAGCCTGCCTCCTGCTGCCCGCAAAACCTTAGCCATTGAAGTTCTCTCGAAAACGCAACCCATAAGCCATCTGGCAGCAGAACAGCAGGTGAGTCGGAAGTTTCTCTTGCCTTCAGGGGCAAAAAGCGAATGAGGCATTGGATGCTGCCTTCAGTACCACCACAAATGAGGGGGAAGTGCTGTTCTACCTGCCTATCACCAAGACTTGGCTCTGGCAGTTGATTCTGGCATTAATCCTGATCTGCCACTGTTCGTATCGAGGCGTCGTGGAACTGTTGCGGGATTTGTTCGACCTGCCAATGAGTGTGGGGACAGTTCAGAATCGGCTACAGTCAGCTGCAGAGAAAGCTTCTGCGATGAATCTGACCCAAGACCTGTCTGCCATCCAAGTGGGACTGCACGACGAAATTTTTCAGGGAAGTCAGCCTGTGTTAGTGGGCGTGGATGCCAGTTCAACTTACTGCTACTTGTTAGCGGCAGCAGAGCACAGGGATGAGGACACTTGGGGTGTGCATTTACTGGATGCCAGCAAGCAAGGCTTATCGCCTGACTACTCCATTGCCGATGCAGCGAAAGGACTCAGAGCTGGACAAGCAGCAGCTTGGCCGAAGACACCCTGTCATATCAAATCCGGTAGTATAGCCATAATATAGCCTGAGTCGCCACCTTGGTTGACTACATCCGTTCAAACTCCAACAGGAATGCCGAAACGTATCACCATAAAACCGCACTTACAGCGGTTCTTGATTGAGCAAGATACAGTTAAAGAGTAAACTTGAACCGAAACCAAATGAAAGCGTACTCTGTAGACCTGCGTCAGAAAATCATTGATGCGCATAACCAGCAAGAGGGGTCACAGCGACAATTAGCTAAACGGTTCCGAGTCAGCTTGACCTTTATCGAAAATTTGTTAAAGCGGTATCGTACAGATGGAACGGTTGAACCGAGAGGGCATGGGGGAGGTCGCTTGGCTAAACTTAGCCCGGAACAAGAATCTGTGCTTGCTACTTTGGTGGAGGAGGATAATGATGCGACTTTGGTAGAGTTGTGCGACCGACTGGAGCAACGGGTGAGCGTGGGCATTAGTCGAGCGACAATGGGACGCATCGTTCAAAAGCTCAAGCTCACCAGGAAAAAAAAACTCTGCACGCAACGGAGCGGGACAGCGAACGAGTACAGCAGTTGCGAGTGGAATATTGGCATGAAATTGGAAGCGTGAACTTAGCTGACTTGGTGTTTGTCGATGAAACGGGCTCCAACGTGTCTTTGACACGACGCTATGCCCGTTCGTTTAAAGGCAGCCGCGCCTATGGTGATGCTCCCTATCAGCGTGGCAACAATTTGACCCTGATTGGAGCGATGGCGCTTAAGGGACTGATTGGAGAAATGACCTTACCTGGAGCTACCGATGGACGCCTTTAAGACATATGTGACACAGGTATTGGTGCCGAATCTTTGGCCTGGGGCATGTGTAGTCATGGATAATCTCCCTGCCCACAAGGTTAGTGGTATCCGTGAAGCGATTGAAGCAGTGGGAGCAACAGTCGTCTACTTGTCCCCCTATTCACCAGATTTTTCCCCAATTGAGAACTGTTGGTCCAAGGTCAAAGAGTTTCTGCGTGCGCGAGCGGCACGAACCTACAGCGGTTCTTGATTGAGTAAAATACAGTCAAGGAGTAGACTGCACAGAATCCGGATGAAAGCATACTCTGTAGACCTGCGCCAGAAAATCATTGATGCGCATAACCAGCAAGAGGGGTCA
>JAABUQ010010472.1_pt1 | contig 12134 bp, 10 predicted proteins | sample 5560001 | NCBI WGS metagenome assembly JAABUQ01 (sample SAMN10711888, study PRJNA513371) | rock metagenome | isolation source: Antarctica rocks | place: Antarctica: Victoria Land, Finger Mt nord | collected 2015-12-18
GCCTTGACCGAAGGACGCCGGACCAGGCCTACTTCGACAGGCTGCCGCAGACCGCGGTGGCCTGAACTCGGCAAAGCTCCACTCACGAACGCGCGGGCCGCTGTTCAGACAACCAGAGCCACCTCATCCACGCTGGCGCAGGGCCGCGTCGTAGGCGGCCGGGTTGGTGACCCTGTGTTTCTGTCGCGGGATGTGGTGGCGGCGGTCCTGGTTCAGCTTGAAAGGCAATGGCGCATCCAGAGTTCAGCGGAAGAGCAAACGTCCTACGCCGACCCGCCCGCCAAGGCCACCTCCATGCAACACGCTCTCGACGGTCGGCTCACGCCCGAACGGGCGCTGTCAAAGGCAGCCTGACCAGCTCAGGTTTTTTCCAGTCCCGCGTGCGCATGGTGGGTCGCATGAATACGGGAAAGCGACATGTACTTTGCGGACGTGATCTGCGATCCTTGCTGCTGGTTGTATAGTTAGCTAATCTGGTGCCCGAAGGAGTGCCGCCATGCCCGTCGTCAACGTCCACGAAGCCAAGACCACCCTGTCCGCCTTGCTGGCCCGCGCGCAGGCCGGCGAGGACATCATCATCGCCCGCAACGGCAAGCCCGTCGCCCGCCTCACCGCCCTGCCCGGCCAGACCCACCGTAAGCCTGGGTCCTGGCGGGCCGATCCAGCCTGGGCCGCCTACCGGTTCGACCCCGGCCAGTTCGCGCCCATGACGGATGCGGAGCTCCAGGACGCCGGCTGGCTGGCTGAATGATGGTCCTCGCCGATGCCTGTGCCCTAATCGCTTTCCATGCCGGAGCAGCGTCCGACAGTCCGACGCCGTTCTCGGCTGAGGCCCTCCGCACGCTGTCCGAGGATCGAATCCATGTCTCGCCCATCACCGTGTTCGAGATCACCCAGAAGGTCAGCCTCGGCAAGCTGCCCCCGCTGCCGATCGGTGCGCTCTCCTTCGCGGCCTGGCTCGCTCAAGAAGGCTATGAGCCGGCGCCGCTCACTTGGCAGGAAACAGAGGGTGCCAACCACCTGCCTTGGCATCACAAGGATCCGTTCGACCGTCTGCTGATCGCGACCGCCCTGCGTCATGACGGGGTGGTCGTGACCTGCGATCCCGCCTTCACGGCCTACGGGGTGCGTGTCCTGTGGTGACCGACGAGGGGACGTCGCCCACTCCCGGTGGAACGGATCCGCCCGATCCACCTGGCACCCTCACCTTGCACACCGATTTGCTGGGCGACTTGCAGGTGCCTGGGAGCACCAGACGCATTGCCGAGCTGGAGGCGTTGTCCGCCCGCGCCGCGGTCTACGCCACCCGCGCCCGCGGGCCAGGCACCCTGCGCGCTTACCGCTCGGCCTGGCACGGCTACGAGGCCTGGTGCCGCAGCCTGGGACGCGAGCCGCTCGACGGCGACCCGGATACCGTCGCGATGTACGTCACCAAGCGCGCCGATCACGGGCTCGCCGTGTCGTCCATCCGGGTCGCCCTGGCGGCGATCCGCACCGCCCACCTGCTTGCCGGCATCGCCCTCGACCTGCGCCAGCCCCGCTTCGCCATGGTGCTGGAGGGCGTGGTGCGCAGCCGCGGCACCCGCCCGCAGCGCCAGGCCGCGCCCGCCGTGCCCGACGTGCTGCGGCGCATGCTGGGCGCCTCCCCCTCGCCCGGCACGCCACTCGGGGTGCGCAACCGCGCCATGCTGCTCATGGGCTTCGGGGCGGCGCTGCGCCGGTCGGAGCTCGTAGCCCTGCAGCTCGGCGACGTCGAGGCCGTCCCGGGCCGCGGCCTCCGCCTGCTGGTGCGCCGCTCCAAGACCGACCCGCACGGGCGCGGCCAGGAGGTGGCGATCTGGGCCAACCCGGCGGAACCCCTGCTGTGCCCTGCTGCGGCGCTCGACGCCTGGCTGCGCCTGCGCGCGACGGCACTCGACCTGGCGCCCGCGCTGTCGGCGGCCGAGCGTGGCGAAAGGCCGCTGTTCTGCGCCCTGACCAAGTCCGGCCGGCTGACCGGGGAGGCGCTCTCCGACAAGGCCGTCGCCCGCCTAGTCAAGCAGGCCGCCGGCGCCGCCGGGCTCGACTCGGCGCTGTTCTCCGGCCACTCGCTGCGGGCGGGTTTGGCGACCGCGGCCGGCGACGCCGGCGCGGGCCTGGCCGATCTCATGCGGCAGACCCGCCACACCTCCACCGAGGTCGCGCTCGGCTATCTCCGGCCCGCGGATCTCTGGCGCAACAACGTCACCGAGGGGCTGTTTGCGGCCAGCAAGGCGGACAAAGGGTGAGGTCAAGCAGAGCGGTGGGCCTCTCGCCGCCTCGATCTCAACCGCTTTCTGCGGCCGTCTCACGAACGAGGAGCCACATTCGACAACACCGGAAGTGCATCAAGACAGTCGCATGATCGGGGAAACGCCGCACTCGGTTCAGCCGCCGACGGCGCGCAGCAGGGTCGGCAGGTCGAGGCGGCGGAGGCTCGCGGCGGCCACACCGTCGATGATGTCGGCGAACAGCGCGCGCTTCTCTTGCAGGATCTCGCCGATGCGCTGCTCGATGCTGTCCGGGGTGAGATAGGCGAACACTTGCACCGGGCGGGTCTGGCCGATGCGGTGGGCGCGGTCCTCGGCCTGGGTCTCGACCGCCGGGTTCCACCAGCGGTCGAAGTGGAACACCACCGACGCCGCCGTCAAATTCAGCCCGACGCCGCCCGCGCGCAAGGAGGCCACCAGCACGCGATGGTCCGGGTCGGTGGCGAACTGCCCGATGGCGTCGTCGCGGGCGGCGGCGGACATGCGGCCGGTCAGCAGCAGCGGACGGAGCGGCCCGATGGCGCGGGCGATGGCCTCCGCGCCGAACGGGGCGGCGACGAACTGGCTGAACACCAGCGCCTTCTCGCCCGCCGCCGCCACCGCGTGCAGCCGGCGGCGCAGGTCGTCGAGCTTGGCCGAGGCGCCGGTGCGCGGGCAGGCGTTGCAGATCTGCTTCAGCCGCAGGATCAGCTCCAGCACGTGCGTCACCCGCAGCTCCGCTCCCAGCGAGCGCAGCCACACCAGGCCTTCGCGATGGGCGGTGTCGTAGGCGGCGCGCTGGGCGGGCAGCAGGTCCGGCGATACCTCGAACACCGTCTTGGGCGGGAGGTCCGGCAGCACCTCGGCCCGGCGGCGGCGCAGCTGCACCACGGACAGGGCGCGGCGCAGCCCTGCCACCATCTCGGCCGGGTCGTGCAGGCCGGGGGCGACGAAGTCGAGGATCGAAACGGCGTCGTCGGGACGGTTCTCGAGCGGCGTGCCGGTCAGCGCCCAGGCGCGCCGGCGCGGCAGCGCCTTGACCGTGGCGGAAATCGCGGTATGCGCGTTCTTGATCCGCTGCGCCTCGTCGGCCACCACCACCTGCCACATCCGCCGCCGCGGGCCATAGGGGGCGGGCAGCGCCATGTCGCCGCGCAGCGAGTCGAAGCCGGTGAGATAAACCTGCGCCGTCGCCTGCCAGCGTTGGCGGCGCTCGTCGGGCGGGCCGCGACAGGTGGACAGCTCAAGCTCCGGCGCCCATTCGCGCAACTGACGGCGCCATTGCAGCACCAGCCCGGCCGGCACCACGATCAGCGCCGGTGCTGGCAGCAGCGATCCCGGCACCTCGCGTCGCAGCAGCACGCGCAACGCGCCGATCGCCTGGATGGTCTTGCCCAGGCCCATCTCGTCGGCCAGCAGCACGCCCGGTGCTGCCAGCAGGCGGGCGATGCCGGCCTGCTGATACGGCGGCAGCGGCGCGCGCCAGGTGAGCCCCCAAGGCTGCGACGCGGGCGCGACGGGAACGAGGTGCATCGGGCCGCTACGCCTCCTCGTCCAGTGCGCCCGGCTCGGCCATGGCGGCGTTCTCGGTGTAGTCGCTGGGAATGCTGCCGGAGATCAGAGCCACGTCGCTGCCGTCCAGCCGGCGCAGGTCCCATTGGGTAATCCAGCCCTTGATGTATTGCCGCATGGTGCGCGAGCTGGTGCGTTCGCCCGGCGGCAGCGGCGGCGCAGGCCAGGCGTAGGCGGCGCTGTAGAGGCGCAGCACCTTGTTGTAGCAGAAGGCCAGGTCGTCGGGCGTGGGCGGCAGCAGCCGGTGCTGCAGCACGGTGCGCTCGATGTGGCGGATGCCGGCCAGCGCCAGGGCGGCCTCGGCGGCGCGCCCCTTCAGCTCCAGCCGCTCCGGCAGCTTCTCACTGTCGAGGCGCGCGTTGATGACGGCGGCGGCGAAGTCGTCGGTGATGGCATAGGCACCAACGATCCCAGGAAACCGGCGTCCGCCCAGGCCGAGCCAGGCGCCAAGCCACGCATAGGACAAGGCGCGCTGCAGCGGCGTGTAGCGGCCGATCAGCTCCACCTCGTCGAGCAGCAGGCACCAGCCGGCATAGCCGGCGGCGCGGAACAGCAACGGCACGAAACGGGTGAGCTGCCCGGCCATCTCGGCGGCGGGCAGCGGCTTCAGCGCGAACATCCGGCCGGCCCCGGCGGCGGACAGTGCCTGGCGGATGGCGGGGCTGCTCACCTTGGCGCCGGCCCACAGGCGGGCGATGCGGCGCAGCATCTCGGGCGCCGTGGACGCGCGGCGCAGCAGGAACAGGCAGGCGGCGAAGATCGGCGCAAAGCCGGCCCCGGGCGTGCTGACGGCGGCTTCCAGCGCGTCCAGCGCCTCGGGCCGTTCCCGCAGCGCGCCGACGCAGGCGGCGGCCGGGTCGTCGGGCCGGTCCGGCAACACGGCACCGCGCAGGGCGGCGGCGAGCACGTGGCCCGGATGCGACAGCGGCGTTTCCTTGCTGATGACGACGCGGCTGACCACGAAGCCCTGTTGTCGCGCCACCTCGGCCAGGTAGCCGAGCATGTGCGACTTGCCGGTGCCGAAGCCGCCGGCCAGGCCGATGCCGGCGCCTGCCGGGCCAGCGTCGGCCCAGGCGGCGGCCAGCGCCGCCTCGAAGGCGTGCTCGATAGCGGTCTGCTCGGTGCCCATCAGGCGGATGGCGGCGCGGTTGGGCACGCCGGCCCGTAGCGCCTCGACCGCCGTGCGCGCCTCGATGGTCATGGCGGGGTCGTCATGGGCCGAGCCACACCAGCGGGGCCACCGGGTTCTGCCGGTCGCCGGGCCGCACGTCGGGCCACACGCGCATCTGCAGCGCCGCGTATTGGCTCAGTGCCCGGCGCGGGTCGCCGGTGGCGAGCGCGGCGTCGGCCAGCACCGCCACGAACAGGCCCGGCAGGTGCTCGGCGTCGTCGATGATCTCCCGCAGCACCTCAAAGCCGTCCATCACCGCGGCTGGCGAGTAGCGCAGCACGCCCTCGGCGGCTGCGGTGCGCGAAAGCTGCCGCACGTCCAGCACCACCATCAGCCCGGCAGCGCCGGCCTTGCGCACGAAGATGCACAGCGCGGCCAGCATGGCGCGCGCGTTGGTGCGCGAGATGCGGACGGAGATGTCGGCCGTGCGCAACAAGGCAGCCGGCACCTTCTCGCCGCGCAGCCACTGCAGCACCGGCCCGGCCATCTCGCCGCCGTCCGGCTCCAGCCGCGACAGGCAGAGGCGCAGCAGGGCGGCGCGGAAGTCCTGGGCCATCCGCCGGTCGTCCCACAGGTCGGCGGTCAGCCACTGATCGCGCTGCCGGGCCAGCAGGCTGGGCGCAACCGCGAATGCGGCGGCCAGGTCGGGCATCGCCATGGCCGTATCCGGTCGGGGCCAGGGGTAGGCATTGGCGGCGAACAGGCCCTCCAGGTAGCGCTGCACCAGGCCGTCCCACGGCAACGCACGGGCGATGGCGAAGAACAGCTCGTGCATCATGTGGATGCGGGTCAGCCCGGCATCGATCGGCACCGTCAGCATCGCGCATTGCCGCCCCAGGCTGATCAGCCGGTCCGTCACCGGGCCGAAGGCCCCGTCGTCCAGGATGGCGAGCTTCACCGAGGCGCCGCCCGCCGGCACGAACCCCGACAGGTACTCGCGCTCGATGATGGACAGCCACTCAGCGAGCGGCAGCGGTTTGGTCGTCAGCACGTCCATGGGACGGCTCCAGGATGAAGCGGATGGCGTAGTAGTCGTGCTGCTCGCCCGCCTCGTCGAACAGGGTCAGCCGCTTGCCCCCCTTGCGCCCAGTGGAACCGCCGAGCTCGAAGCGGTGTCCTTGGCTGCCGGTGGCGTCGGGCTGCCGGTCGAGGCGCAGCAGGTCGGCGACGAACTCCTCCTGCGGGTAATCCGCCGCCGCCGCGGGCAGCACGGTCAGATCGTCGTGCAGTTCGGCCAATGGCACCAGCGGTCCCTGGCCGGGCCGGGTCGGGCGCCAGGACGGCTCCTCGGCGCGTGCCTTGCTCTCATACAGACGGAACAGGCGGTCGAGGAACTGCCGGGCGTTGAACCGCTCCGGGCGCTGCTGCAACGTCTTGAGCTGGGCGGCCAGGAAGCTCGGGCGGATGCGCCGCTCCAGCCGGCGGCCGACGCGCACGCCCTGCGCCCGCCCATCAAGCCGCAGCGCCACCGGGTAGGCGGTCACGCGCCCGTCCCGTCGCACCAGCACGACCCCTGCCGCCTGGGCGGCGGCGGCCAACTCGTCAAGCCAGGCACCGCTGGCGAACGCCTCCGCCACGTCGTAGCTGAACATCGCAGCAGCGCTCGCGAACGGTTCGCCGGCCCGCGCCGCGTCCGTCTGAGCCGCGGCGAGCGCGGCGGGCAGGCTCGCGACATTGCCTTCCCTCGCAGCGCGCCGCAGACGGCGTGTGGACTTGAGCAAAGCGGCAACCCGCTTTTCAGCGTCGCTCAGGTATGCGTCGACCGCTGCGAGAGTATCTTCCAGCCCGCGTGTGAGCGGGGGAGCGTCGGAGGGCTCAGCATCCATGGCGGCAGTCTAGGAAGTTGGACCCTGTGCGGCAAGCAGGCCCGCTCAGGCGGCAGTCTATCGATGGAATCGCGTGATGCATCGCCTATCGCTGCGGCCGACCATCTGCATGTTCTTCGATAAGGTGTGGAATAAGCCTCCGGGGCGGAGCGAACCGAATTGGCCTGAGCGGAACCAGGCTCGCCGGCCAGCGGATCGGCTACGCCCGGCTCTGCCGAGAAACAGAGTATCGATCCGTGGCTCGGCAAACTGTACGTTGCTTGCTGCAAGGTTATCCCGCTGATTGCAAAGCGCACCAGGGCCGGCCCGTGAGCCCCACGCAGCTGGGAGCATACTCGGCAGCAACCCCGGTATGCGCATTGGCCAAGCTCTCACGGTTTTATCCATTGCGCCTCAAGGCGCGTGTTATGCCCGCCTCTACTCCTATTGTATCTAAAACCACTGCGACCACCCGATGTCCAAATATACAACAGCATCCCATTTCGGTGTTCCGACGCTCGTCCGTATACGCGTAAGTCGTCGCCGATCACCTGCCCCCATCGTACCGTGGTGGCTACAACCTGGTTGCCCGTGCCGCAGAATTTGAGGTCCGTGCTGTCCACTCGCATGCGCGAGGGTTCGGGACTCCTGCCACGGTCCGCGGCGGTGCGGAGCCAAGCTGGTGAATGGAGCAACCCAGATTTTTGTCGCCAAAACTCCTGCAGCGACGACATGGCCGCTGAAAGTGTTGCGCAACTCCCATAGTGGTGCGCCCATACAGCTTTATACAACACACAACTGGCCTGTTGAGTGTTGTTGCAGGGTTTGCGATGTGGGCAAAATCGAATTGGCTCCGGCCCAATTTAGGACCGCGGGCGGCACCGGGGGCAAGGATGGAAGGTGGAACATTTCGGGCCTTGCGACATCAGTTGCGTAAGAGTCAGAGTGAATTGGCCGATGAGCTGAATCGGCGTCTCGGGCGAAGTTACGACCGTCCCAAGTTGTCCAAATGGGAATCCGGACGTGATCCGATCCCAGACGACGTGGCCAATGCGACAGAGGCGTTAGTTGGCATACAGCCGCGCAATGCCCGCGTGCTTGCCCTGGCGAACCAGAAAGGCGGGGTCGGCAAGACAACGAGTTCGCTCAATCTTGCCTACGCCCTGGTGCGGCTCGGGCAACGTGTCCTGTTGCTCGACCTCGACCCCCAAGCGACTGCGACCTCCGTCCTGTTCGGGCAAGCAGCCATTGAGCTGTTCCGGCAACGGCGAACCGTCGCCCACGTGATCCTCGACGACTGCGCCATCTCGGACGCCATCGTCCGCGGGGGAGAAACGGTGGAAGGACGGTCCGCGCCGTTTGACTTCATCGGCAGTCACATAAACCTGGCCGGCGTCGACATGCGTCGTGAGCCGGGTTTCGATGCGGCCTTGCAGGACAGCTTAGAAGGGTTGCGGTGCTCCTACGATTTCGTTGTGATCGATGCGCCGCCGAACCTGGGCACGTTGACCTGGATGGCGCTCGGCGCAGCGGACTTGGTGATCATCCCGGTGCAGACGGAGCCTTACGACGCCATGGGCGTTTCGATGATCCTCGACACCATCCGGAAGGTGCAACGGCGGCTCAATTCCAGCTTGCGGATCGCGGGCATCCTGCCAACCCGTTTTTCGGCAAACCTTACGATTGATCGGGAGGTCCTTAATCACCTCGTCACCGTGATGGCGGACATCGCGCCCGTGATCGAGCCTGTACCTAATAGCACCGTCTACTCGCACGCTGCTTGGGCGTCCCGCATTACCCTTGAGGCGTCGCCGACGTCCAAGGTGGTCCAGGTGTATGTCAGGCTGGCCACGGCCATGGTCCAAGGCCAACCCTTGCCACGAGCGTTGCAGGCCGCGGCGGCTTCACCCGGGATACCGTTCCATTCGGAGATCGCATGATGGCGGTCAAGCGAAAGCCGTCACCTCTCATGGGCGCGGCCAAAGCCATGCTCGACGGTGTAAGCGACGCGATCGTACGCGAGAACAGCCGGTTCCAGCACTCGATCGAGGTGCCGCTTGACCGCATTCGGCCCGACCCCGATCAGCCGCGGAAGGTTTTCGATGACGAGGAAACCGCAGCGTTAGCGCGGACAATGGCCGACCAGGGACAGTTGCAAGCCATACTGGTCCGGCGCGACCCCGATGCCCGTGGGTTCTGGTTAATCGTCGCTGGCGAGCGCCGGTGGCGCGCAGCGCAAGTCAACGGCTGGGGGAGCATTCTCGCAGTGGAGCACACGGGCGACGCCGAAGTCGCCACGCTGGTCGAGAATCTGCAGCGCCTGGACCTGTCGGTGGTGGAAGAGGCGAGAGGGCTTCGACGCTTGATCTCCGGCAAGGGCTGGTCCCAGAGACAAGCGGCGCAGATGCTTGGAAAGACCGACGCGGAGATCAGTTCCACATTGCGCGTCCTCACTCTCCCAAAGAGTTTGCTGGAAGAGCTTTTGGCAACAAAAAAGTTAAGCCTTTCGCGTTACGTCCTCGCAGAACTGGCGCGCTTGGAACCAGGACCGACCCGCGACCGCCTCGTCATGGCTGCGCGGGCGGGCCAACTGACCCAGCGTATGGTGCGGATCGCGCGAAAGCCGCAAGCCGAGCCGGGATCACCCGGTTTCCGTGACACGGAAACCGGGCATAAGGAGCGCTCGGCTTTTCGGGCCATGGACCGCGTCTCCGAAGACCTCAAAAGGTTGCGAGAAAGGGGGGCCCGGATCACCGACGCAGAAACGGTTCGCCTCAAACGGCTTCGAGATGAGATCGATAGCCTGCTTCGGGCCGGCGAGCGGATCTGACGGGAGCCTTTCTGGATCGCGAGGCGGCCGGCATTGCGTTCAGTGCGTCTTCAAGTCGAGGCCGACGATGGCCTGTTGGGTGGCATGCGGCGGCAGTAGGCTGATGAGGCGGCGAGCTGGTCGGCCGGGTGTTCAGGCCCACTCTCAAGTAACCGCTCGAACGGGTGCGGCTGGCGCCGCAGCGCGAGGGCGAAACGCGGCCGGTACTCGAGACCACCAAAGTCGAAACCTGGAGGCAGATCGGACTCGACAATGAGAGGCAGGTTGTGCATCGGAGGACGCGGGATTGATAACTTGGGCACGCCTTTCTGTCGCGTCGATACCGGAAATGATGAACAGCTTGTCTTTATACCCTAACCCACCGCCCGCTTCTCCAGGGTGCGACCATTGAACAGGAATGCAATCTTGTTGCCAACGTTGCTTCTATGCCTCTCGCCTTTGGCGATGATCTCTGTAGTCGGGTTGCGGCGGCGACCGCAATTCAGGTGCGGCGGCTTGTTTCGGCGGTATCGCACGTGGTCCACAGGTCCGGTCTTTAAGACACTTTCAGTGTCTTTTAAGAGTCTATGTAAGAATCCACGTGACTGGCCAGTGACTTGTGCCCGAGTCGTGACCTCATGATTCCTGGTTGTGACCCGACCATTCCAGAAAGTGACCCGTTGATTCCGGAAAGTGACCCGTCTGCTACGCCATCCACAGATCACTCCACAAGGGTGCGTTCTCCGAGTGCTTCGTGGGCGCGCCACCGAGTCCGACGCTGCCAGGAGTGACCCGTTGATTCCCGCACCTGCAAACTCCGCCGTTGGGCGCTGGGTTTGGGCTTGAAGTGACCCGTCGATTCCCGTGCGTGACGGCGTCCCACCGGAGATGTTAGCCAAAGGACCATCGGCGATGGAGGGTTGAGGTGGACGAAGCGACCTTGTCGAAGCAGGAGCAGGCCAGGCTCGAGCGCTTCCAGCGCATGCACAAGAACCGGCGCGGCCGCAAGAACCCGGCGGTCATGCCTTCCAAACTGGCCCGTACCGCCGCCTTTGCGCCGCGCAAAAAGGGGCTGATCACCGATAGCTCCTTTTCCCGGGTCTACGCCGTCAAGCCGCACGCCATCGTCGAGGTGCGAGGCCGGGAACTTGGCTCGCAGCACCGCGACGCGCTTTACGCGCTGTTCCGTCTTCGGGCGCGCCGACAGGAGGTGCCAAACCCGCAATACGACCCCCGCGCACCGATCACTATGACCTCCGCCCGCCCCAAGCTCGTGTATTGGCACACCGACGCCACCTGGCGGCAGCTCCTCGCAGCAACCGGCAGAACGGCTCACGTGAACAACTTGGCGACGATGCTGCGGGTGCTGGAGGAGATACGCAACGTCACCTTCCGGGTATTCGAGGGCGACTGGGACAGCTACGAGGCGTCACGCATCCGGGGTCGGCTTGCCAGCGCCGGTTTTTCCGACAATCTGCTGGGCCTGATCGAGTGGTCCGGCGTGGACCTCGACAGCAGCGTGACCGTCCGCTACGGCGACTGGGTCCGTGAGATGTTCGAGGCTAAGAACTTGGTCAGCCTGAATGGCGACGTTTATTTCCGCTTGCGCTCGGACTATGCCAAGGCGATCTGGCCGTTTCTCGATAGCCAGCCGCGTTATGACTGGGTCGGTGTCGAAACCCTCTCGGAGCTTTGCGGCCGCGATTACTGCACGGAAACGACGCGCCAGCGCGTGAAATTCCGCGAGGAGGTGCGGCAGGCCTTCGACGATATGGTGGTGGCCGGCGGATTATCGTTTTGGAACACGGAGGAGGTCGGATCAGGACGCGCGAAGAGCTACCGCTACCGGTTCACCCACAACTTGCCGCTCCAAGGCGCCCTGCCGCTCCAAGAAACCAACAGCAAGCAAACTGACCCGTTAATTCCCGCTGGTAAGCCGACCGGCTCCAAGACCGCCTTACGCACAAAGTGATCTGTCGTTCCCACAATCTCATGTTGGACAACCCAACGTTCCCCGGCGGGCTGCACCGGCCTTTTCCGCTACATGGGCTTTAGCAGTTCGGGTCGGCCGCCTCCGGCCGTAGCCTTGATGTGAGGCGCGGCTGCGGGTTCTATGGACGGGAAAGTGACCCTCCCGTTCCCGCGGGAGGGTAGGACGAAGTGACCCTTCGCTTCCTGCTGATCACCGCCGGAGGCCGAGCGGTTTCGGATCAACATTATCGAAGTGAAAAGATGACTGTTCAGCTATATCAGCGACTTGTAGCGCCGTATGAGGGACTGTCGCAAGATTGGGGGTCAGCCTGCGATCGCCATCGGCGGGCAGGGATCGTTGGCTGGCTGGAACTTCTGTCCGAAACCGGACCCGAGCGTGCCATTATAGACAGCGCAACGGACCTGGAGCAGCAGATCGGCGCCGCGTCGCGACCAGCGCATCTGCTGTGACTTGTTCATCCGGTGGTTCACCAGGAAATTGGCCGTCCCTTCGGTGATCGCGGTGCCGACCCGCAAGC
>JAABUQ010010473.1_pt1 | contig 12134 bp, 11 predicted proteins | sample 5560001 | NCBI WGS metagenome assembly JAABUQ01 (sample SAMN10711888, study PRJNA513371) | rock metagenome | isolation source: Antarctica rocks | place: Antarctica: Victoria Land, Finger Mt nord | collected 2015-12-18
TTATAAGCAGACGACGCGGCCGGGGGGGTTGAGGAGTGTGAGTATGGAGGAGTTGAAGAGGAAGTGGGGGGGGGGGGAGGTGTTGGCTAGGGCGGTGAGTGGGATGTTGCCGAAGAATCGGTTGAGGAAGGTTAGGTTGGGGAGGTTGAAGGGTAGGTTGCGTTTTTTTTTGTGCGTTTTTTTGAGCTGGGGAGTTGGGGGGGAGGGGTGGGAGAGCGTAGAGGTACTGGCGGCTGGGATGGCTTTTGATCTTGGAGGGTCTTGTGCTGACGAGTGTCTGGGTGATAGTATTCGAGGGTGCGGGACATCCGTATAAGCAGAATTTGATCAGGTTTGATGGGGAGATACGAGAGGTGGATCCCGAGGTGAAGACGGAGAAGTTGAGGAAGAATTCGATATAGTGGATTGTACAAAAGACTTGCATTTGGGGGCTTGCATTTGAGGACTTGCATTTACGTATGAGATGTTCGAGATCATGTTGGGAGCTCTGACTAGGATAGATGGGCTTCGACATTACATGGAGACTCCATTCTGAACACCTTGATTGATCTGAGCCGATTAAGCTTCATTCGCTCTGGGAGACCTGACGAGGCACTGTCATGATAATCGCACAATGATGGTGAGAGAGATTTGCTTAAAAAGATGAGGTGAAATGAGACCGCTCTCGTTCTGCAGAAATCCCAACACCACTGAATACGCCACTTTAAGTGCCCTGGGCAAGGGAGCGTCATCGACTGACAGTGCATTGGATGAGGCCGTTCGGGTCCGACTGAGGAGCGTACACCTCACAATCCTTGCCCGTGTTCTTCAACCCCTTGTGCCAGCTCATGTCTTTTCCATGATTAGCGGAGAGCAATAAGAGGCTGAGTGGGGACTGACCAATCTCAAAGTAATGCTTGTTGGGCAAGGAGTAGTCAACAGCCTTCACATCCGGCACAGCTGCCAGGATATGTTCACACATCTTGTACATGGTGTTCTGCACGCTGGGACTGCTTTCCTTGGCGAAGAGTTCCAGTGTAATCTTCCTTGCATCCTTCCACGCCTGATCGAATTTCGGGATCGAGGCCTCTACATCCTTGAGGCTTCCAAAGGTGTTCCATGCCCAGCCGCAATCGACTTCCGTGCTCAAGATCCTGTCGTAGACATCCGGCAGAGTAGTGTACTCGTTGCGAACGAAGTTATGGAAGGCTGAGCCGGTGCTCTTGAGGACGAGCAGCCCTGCAATGGCAGAGCGGATGCAAGTCCCTTTATGGTCCTCTGCAACTGCTTCGACGTTCCTGGTCTCTGAGCCATCACGGAAGAAGGAGTGGGGGTGGGGTTCTCCGTCCACGATCAAACGAGTCCAGCGGTGGACCTTGACCTTCACATGCGCCGAATGAATGTGCTTGTATGTCTCGATGAAGTGATTGGCCACTATAGCTCCGAACAGCTCCGGGGGGTGGACAGGATGTTCCTTTGCCATGATGTAGACAGTGTTCTTCATTGTGTCGGTTGCAACAACAACGCTATTGTCGGCTTTGGTATAGCTGTTTCGGGATCAATGGACGTACGCGACCAATCCTGTGTGTACATGTACTTACGAGGTTTCAATCTCTCCTCTCAAGAGAACACACACGGTCATCTCGACCACGTCTTGAACTCCTGTCTTCTCATCCTTGTGAACTTTGTAGACACGGATGTTATCTTTCCCATACTGAGCCGCAATTACTTGTGCCATATTGACGAATGAAGTTGGAAACTCGTGGAATTGTGGCACGAAGGGCAGGAAGAGAGGCCTCGAGATAAGAAAGATTCAACGCAGTCGCGGGTCCCAAGGGAAGATAACCTCAGACAATGACGAAAGAGAGTTGCAGAACTCTGCAGATCAGGCGGTGCAGGCAAGTTAAATGCCTAGCAGCCTATCCTGCAAGCAAATGAAGTCGTGAATGGTACTTATACCTGTGACCCGAAAACGGAGTGGAGGGGCTTTCTGAACGGGCAACTCCGATATCTTGAGGCGAGGTGGAGATCAGACAATACTAGAGTATCTAGTACATTGATCCAGATCGTCTGCCATTGCTGTAAGCCGGCAGAAGTCAGGAAGTAAATCTGAGACGACTACAGCTTCCTTGCTCAATTCGTGCGTACATGTGTCTCAAGCCGATAGATGTTGTATGTAAAAATGGAGTAATAATTGAAATATGGTCCGTTGTCAGCCTTACCCCAGTGGAATACGGAGTCACGTGAATATGCCACCAGTTATCTAAATCATGACCCTTGCGGCGATCATCTATTCTGGGGTCGAAGCGAAATGTAGTCAAGGTACCCTCGGACTCGCAACCACTACAACTAAAATTCACTGTACATCGAACCTCGTCCTACATCCACATATCGTAGCTGTGTGCCTGTATAGGCGAATACTGTTCAAGGCAGGCTTCCGCGACGCCTTCACTCCCACTTCACTCCCTCCCACGACCCTCCATCGACTTCAGTCTTCCGAGACAACCTTTCAGCTTGGCCTTCGCTCACCCGTCCTTTACTTGTTGGCCTTCGAATGATCTCATGCATTCTCGGAGCTTTTCGTGATGCAACAAGCTGTCAGGCAGCCCATGGATGTGTTGAATGAGGCAGGTCATTCGCATTACAATGGTCAAGAAGCTTGTAGCCACATTTGATAGGATATGATATGAGCCGACTCGATGGACCAGGGGCATCGGTCACGCCAACCCAGAACAACCTATTCAAGCATGGGCGATCTCTCTCCCATCAAGGTCAGGGAGATGAATCCAGTGTAAGAGACGGGCCGTATCCAACGCCAAGAGACGGCCAAGATGCTCGCTCAATCGCGAATGCTCTGGCCTTTGGTCCCAGGGGAGCTTCGTTGGCACCTTCGGGACCGCCTCCTGGAAGCTTCAGCTCTGACCTGAAGACTGTCACGTTACCACGGATTGGTAATAAACCTCCAACCCCGATGATAGATTCGAGCAGCTACGCGAACGGGGGAGATTATCTCGGTAAAGAGGGGACCTTTTCATCTGAACAGCGACAGAACCAGCTTCGTGACAAGATCAACAAGGAGACCAAGATCAAAATCGGTTCGGAAAACCTGCTGGAGGCGCTTATTGCAAAGAATACAAAGCAAACCAAGGAACAACGCCAAAGGGTGGAATCCGAGCTGACTTCGGCAAACCGGAAGCTCACTGAGCTGAATTATTTACTGGAGGACGAGATCGAGAAGGGCAAACGTCCTACGACGCCGAGCAGAGATCGATTGTCTGGACTGTTCCAAGGAAGTCCGTTGAAGTCGCCTGGAAGAGACGAAGGGCTTTCACAAGCAACGGCATCTAGCATTGATCACGAGTCAGAATCACCAACTTACATTCTCGACGAGATTCTCCAAGCTTTGGAGCTGGGAGGCATGCAGCCCGACTATTACGTCGAAAGAGCAAACAACCTTGTCGAGCTCTTCAAGAGGTACCCAACCCTCAAGTACGACCTTGCCTGGCCTATATTCGGCCTTCGAGTGCAAACGATGCTTCTGAGCGAAAGTAGGGAAGTGGTCGCTGCAGGGTACCGCGTCACAAGACATGCAATTGCAGATCGAAGATCTCTCAGAACCATTCGTGCACTGAATACAGATGACCTAGTGATGCTTTCGTTGATCAAGGAAAGCAAAGCAAGTATCGAACGTGAACAGGCTTTGAAGTTTGTCAGGGCTTTTATAAACGTCAAAGACGGTGTGCAAGAGCTATCGAATGCAGTCGTCCGAACCGTGGTTTCCATCGCCGAGCATCACGAAGATCGACTTCGAAATATGAGCCTTCTGACTATCTCAGAAATACTCATCCTGGATCCTTCCATAATTGTCCGCGCCGGAGGCATTGCACCTTTGGCTGAAGCACTCGTGGAAGGCACATTTCATGGAGCAGAAAGTCTAGCAACAGCCTTCCTTCATTTGGAGGACAAACCACGTTCGCGAAGCTACATCCAGTCCGGTTATGAGCTGGAGGCAGCTTTTACCCCATTTACCGACCCTTACATTGCTCATGGGCACGAGGAACGCCTGAAGTCAAGTGCAAGGCTGCTTGCCGCGATTCTTAAGACATGGCCAGGTATTTTCATCGTTGCACGTAGAGACTGTATGGCGTTGAGGTCTCTCCTGCAATCGCTACAATTTCCAGTACCCCAGGCGAGAGATCTGATTCTCGATCTACTTTTCGACGTATTGCATATAACGCCGCCTTCCTGGACCTCTTCATTTCTTGCTGGTCGACGATTGACAACTTACGGTCGTGTTGCCAATCTAAAAGCGGACAGTACGGAACTTCATTTCAAGGCAGAGCTTTTTGAGGAAGAGGGCAGCAACTTCAACCTAGTCGAGCACTTTACTACTTTGTTACTAGCAGCCCTGATGCAATGTGGTTTGGTTGACGTATGCTTTCCCCTCTACCTGCACAACATTGCTGACTATGTCCCAGGCACTATCGGGCCTGGTGGAGGATACTGATGATTCAGCGCTCAGACGAAAGACAACTCTGCTTTTGGGAGAAGTTCTCAAACTCGCTGATCACTCTCTCCCATCCAACATTAGCACCGACCCACAAGCTCTTCCTGATTTGATCGCGGAGGCAGCTCATGGTGAGGAAGAGGACGATTGTCCGGCATCCGGTATGATATATCAAATCGACAGGGTCAGTCGGACAATACACCGCTCCAGTAATTCCGCAAAGCCACAACAGCCATCGTCGGCATTATCGACAGGAGTAAGACCATCTGACAACCCTTCTCGAACAAATGATCCTGTCAAGAGTAGAATGAGTGTCGACATGGACGAACTTCGATTTCGATCAATCCTGCTTGAGACACAAGTACTTACAACAGCCAATTACCTCAAGTGGAATTGGAACCTTATCAACGATCTCATCGATGGACCGTTGACAAATTCTAAACGGATTGAGGAATCCATCAAAGCTAGTAAATTCATGAAGCGACTCATAGGCTTCTATCGTCCGTTCAAATACAAGTTCTCAGAAGCACGTAACACAAAACCGAACCAACGCTATGTTCGCACTGGTTGCGCATTGATGAAGACTCTTTTGCAGACTTCGGAAGGTATTACATATCTCACTGAAAGCAAGCTCCTGCGGCAATTAGCAGAGTGTCTGGCCCAACTCGATAAGCAAAGCGGTTTGACATCCATGTCGCCTCTGTTCTCCATCTATCGGGTCTCGGAGACATTGACCGGAGGCTACTTCGCATTACTCGGTGCCTTGAGCAGCGATCCGAAGGGTCTTCAAATGATAGAACGATGGCATATGATCAACATGTTCTATCATATCTTAGACCTTGATGGGCGAGATGACTTGATCAGAGTTCTGCTCAGCAACATGGACTTTACTCTGGACAGCCATCTCCGTGTGATGCTTTCCAAAGCGTTGACTGCGTGCCGAAAAAGCATTCGTATATTCGCTACTAAGCTACTGCGGAAGTATGCCACGACCGCCTCAGCAGAGAACAACCAATCCGGCTACGAGTGGGCTACTCGACTTCTAGTCACACAGCTTTATGACCCGGAGGTCCAGGTTTGTGAAATGGCAGTGCAGATTCTGGAGGAAGTCTGCAACAGAAAGGCACAGCTCGAATATGTTGTGAGATGTCGACCAGCATTAGACCATTTAGGCGCTATTGGTGCACCTTTACTCCTCCGGTATGTCGTTGCCTGCTAGTGACGTATTACTTGTGCATGCTAATCTATAAGGTTCCTCTCCACGTCCCCTGGCTATCAGTATCTCGATGGCCTTGACTACATTACACAGGAGATGGATGATTGGTTCCTCGTAAGCAGGACTCATCCACCGAATTTTTCTTGCTCACGGTATGCAGGGTCGTAACGATAGCTATGTCACGTTGGTGGAAGCTTCACTGTCTCGGGCACTTTCTGTACTGCCCGAGCGGCCCAAGTCGAGCACGGATGATCAACCAAAAACTCAAGATTATGGAACCGTGCCACCGCACTTCTACAGAGAACTCACACGTACGGTCGAGGGATGTCAGCTTCTTCGCGATTCAGGGCATTTCGAGGCCTTCGTCGCCGTCATCCGCGAATCATGGGCCGAGCATGAAGATGCGGAGACTATGTTAAAGGTCAAGGGCTGCTTGTGGGCTGTTGGCAACGTAGGCGCCATGGAACTTGGTGCTCCATTTCTGGAAGAGACGGATGTGGTTTTGTGGATCGTCAAGACAGCGACTTCTTCGCAAGTTATGACGATGAGAGGCACAGCCTTTTTCGTTCTTGGCTTGATCTCTCGGAGCTTGCATGGTATGGAGATCTTGGCTGAGTATGGGTGGAACGCGGCGACCGATCACCTTGGCCGGTCGCTTGGTTACTGTCTACCTCCGAGCCTTGATGTGTTACTTTCGATCGATCCCCAACTGACTCCCTCCGCCTCGCACACAAGATCGTCGCCCCACGCGCGACGCAGAATGAAGCCGCTGCCCGACGAAAACCCCATGCACGCTCGCATCCTCGCAGTAATCAAAGATCTTGGCAACACCGTTCTCACGAAAAAAGCCGCGGGTGATCTTTACAGCATCAAAGCTAAATCGGCGGAACAATTCACGTCGGTCGCTCTTTTCAAGAAGGTCATGTGTGTCCTGGAGGCCCACAATTACCGTCTCCAGATCCGACGATTTGTCTTTGATCTCTTCGACCGGGGAATCATGCGGAGGATCGTCCTTGAGGACGATGAGGGGTTGGAGGAAAATGGGATCGGTGGTCGGTAGACACTTTTTACACTTCAAGCAGGTTGGCAGTGGGATACTGGAGGTTCTACGGATATATACCCCCACTGTTTGGCACAGCGATGGCGTTTGACGGGATGGTAGGATGTGCATACCATCGCCACGGGTTCATGGTTTATGACGTGGGCAAGGCTCTTGCGATGGAATTGGAAAGTGATGGAGAGCTTATAGGATATATAGCCCGACGGAGTGACACATGCTTCAGCATTACCAGACTGTCCCGGATCGATCAAGATCAATGGACTTTTGCTTCTGGCAATATGAGTAGTAATGACAGTGACATACCTTAGCGGTGAGCAGTGCATCTTGCACCTCATCTAGCTTCGATAGCCGTCCAATATGCATGCTCGATCGAAATAGCATAGCGTGCATCGTTAAGACAATAGTGTGAGGTTTGTTCTATTCCACGCATTTTGGACCCAATGAACCCACCAATCATAGTGCCAAACAAGCGAGTGCGCCTCATTGTGGGATGTGGACCTATAGCGCGCCCAAACCGATGACGCTGAGATTCATTGTAGATGGATATATGTCAACATAAGGTATCCCTACTCCAATGCTACCTTTTACCCAGAGTGACCTCCATCACCTGTTACACACCCATCAGGAAATTCTACATTGCCCATGACCACTAAGCAGCAAATACCCCGCGATTCAATTCAAAGGGTCCAGACCTGACGATCCTTCACTTTCCCTACCCCACGTCATTGATATTGACCCGAACCTACTTATCGACGAGGTAAGATCTAGCCTGGCCATGGCGCTTACTTCCTGTCAACCATTTCTCATCAAGGCATAGCTATCGCTCACCGACAATACCAGGCCTCTCCATGACCAAACCGTATATGCACGACCGCATGAAGGAGATATAAGGGTCGAGATTTCGACGTTTCCATTTCGGATACCTCTCTCCTCAGCCTCTCAGGCAAATCTATCACCGTCCTCTTCGGCACCGATCAACACCGAAACTACACGGTGGAAAAGAAAGGCCTTCCATCTGAGATATATACCACTCTGCGTGCATGGCGCCGTACGAGCAGATTCACCCAGCCTGCCAATGAGTCTCTTGGGCAGAGCACGGGTCCCCATTACAGGCGCCCCTCCAAGCGATCCCGATAGGCAATTTCCAGACCGAGACGCTGCCTTCATGGGGGATGTGCCCGATGAAAATAGATCAGCCTCCCGATCTGGGTCCGTCGACCCACACCAAGATGCACGAGCTATCGTCCGCTTGATCCAGTGCTCGCGTTGTTCCCTGCCGCTCCAAGGGCCCCTCACTCTACCGTGTGGGAATTCGCTCTGCCGCAAATGCCTTCCAGAGCGTCACGTCAGAGAGCACATCTCGTATCCAAATACCGCAAGCCGACAAGAAGGTTTCACGTGCCCCTTCACCGACTGCGGAAGAGACCACTCTGTGGGCGACTGCAGTCAAGATGTAACTTTGGCTAAGGTGATGGAGCGAGTGAGCATCGAGGTCTCACGATGTAGGCCGTTGACGGTCGCTACGCCGACCCTGCTTGACGAACGGCCGCATTGGAAGAATGTGATTGATTCCTCAAAAGACACCAGATTTCCAGCCTCTCGCGTATTAAATGGTGGACGCTTACTGGCTACATATACCATGGCTGAGATTGGTGAACTCAAGTTCGATTCAGATGTGGCATATCAGACCATGTCGCCCAACGGAAACAATTACGAACATCTCGACATAGCCATGTTAGACCACTTAAAGGAAGCATCGAAATTGGAGCTCGATTGTCAAGTTTGTTATGCGTTGGTACTGGATCCTTTGACGACCACTTGCGGGCATACTTTCTGTCGAAAATGTGTTGCCCGTGTGCTCGATCATTCAACGCTGTGTCCAATCTGCCGCAGAAATCTACCAATGCCACCGGGTGTCCGGAACGTCCCGGGCAATCAACGACTCCAAAAGCTTCTCTTGGCGCTCTGCCCGGATCTTGTTGCTGCAAGAGCAGAGATGGCTGCGCAAGAGGAGGCTGCAATGACTGGCGGAAAAAATATACCAATCTTCGTGTGCACGCTCGCCTATCCTTCGATGCCCACATTCTTGCACATTTTCGAGCCACGATATCGCCTGATGACAAGGCGAGCTGTGGAGAGTGGAGATCGTAAATTTGGAATGGCCATGTACAATCAAAGGCGCCAACCACAGGGAGATCTAGGCACCACGCAATTCATGCTATACGGAACTCTGTTGCATATCAATAGTATGCAAATGATGTCCGACGGACGGAGCATTCTCGAGAATCGAGGGGTATCGAGATTCAAAATAAAGGCTTGGGATATGCTTGATGGATATATCGTCGGTGACGTCGAACGCGTCGATGACATCTCTCTAGCTGAAGAAGAGCAAATCGAAGCCACCGAAACCACTAGGCTCCCGGCGGCGCGGAATGATATTCTCGGCCATATCGATCGTATGTCAACTCAAGAGCTATTGAAAGTGGGGATAGATTTCATTGCAAGGATGCGAGCTGCTTCAGCACCATGGCTTGAAGAACAAGTCGTCGCACTTCACGGCGCATTACCTGATGATCCAGCTCTATTCCCATATTGGTTTGCCAGCGTGCTACCGATCTCGGACGAGGAGAAGTACAAGCTACTCCCAACAACGAGTGTGAGGGAAAGATTGAAAATCACAGCCCGTTGGGTCAAACGCATCGAGACTCAGCGATGGTAAGTAGGCTTTGCCCCTTCCTTTTCACCTGTCTACCACTGTCGCTCGTGTTCGACTTGGGTTCCCATGGTCTGACAAAGTGCCAACTTAAGGGAAGATATCGTCGCATCAGAGTCAGATGAGGGATACACCACGTCTGGTGTAGAGGACGAGCAGCAAACGGACGGTGCAAGGCAAGAAGAAGACTGACCGTGGGTATTTTCCAGGGCATCCACTACATCATGCACGGTTTTATGACTATTCATGAGTTTCGCATTCCTGCTCGTTGCACTTTCGATCGCCAAAGCTAGAGGACTACGGGGTGATCTTTTCAGAGACGAGGCAGGAATGTCTTTCCACATCTGGGGCCGGGAGGGACAAATCATTATGTGGCGTTGAAGACTTCAATTCATTAGGTCTAGAGTGAATCATATCGAGGTGGTGGTGAGGCGTTGCATACACTGGACATGGCATGGGCCTCCTGGCGTCTTCCGTGGGTGGTCACTTTGTATATACTTCACGAGGGCTCTCCTAACGAGGTCTCGTCCTCCATAGCCCCCATCATCAACCACTTCATACTGACCAACTGCGTGTGTCATCCATCGTTCCGACTTCCATGTATTTTTCGTGCTCGTCTTCAATTCAGTTAGGTTCGATCGCCATACGGCACCGGGAAAGCAAGCATGAGCAGCGGATGATATTGTCTCTACCCCCAAACTCTCTCCACCAACATCCACGAACACTGGCAGTTTCTAGAGAATCGTCTGGCAGCTGAAATAGTTGTTGACAATCTTCTCTCTGTCACTAAGCTACATCAACCTCGATAATTTTCTACCATGATTGAATGAATCATGGTCACAACTCCTCCACCACTGTTTGAGCGGTTCCTAGACCTCCCAACTGAAGTTCGCCTCATTATATATCGATTCCATCTCCAGGACCCTGGACACATAACAACACCACGCGCAATCAAAGGGTTTCTCCGCCCGAAACGCAACTTCTCCCTCCTACTTACCTGCCGTCGAATATACAATGAATTCCGTCAAATCCCCGCCAAGTTCTACTCTCTTGGGTGTAGCTACGATCCCTGCTCCTTATACTTTCTTCGCCAACGCCTCTACCCGTGGCAGATCGCTGCACTGAAGAAGCTAGATCTCTTCCACCTGTGCCCGTCAGATCTGAACCACTTTCTCTGGGCCGGAAAGACACCGGAGACCACAAATTTAGCTCTCTTCAACGAGCCCGCCCTGAACCTAGACAACCTGACCATCTACACGCACGACTGGCTGAGCGTGGCGGAGGCTAGCTATTGGCGCGGATTCGCGCGCCCTGAAGACGTGCAGCATAACATACCTCGCTCATCGAAATGGCTGGTTGAGATGTGTAGACGCACGGGCTTCAGACAATTGGACCTATTCTTTAATTTCCAGGATCTCGCATTTGAATACTGGGAAGCAGGCGGCTTCTTGCAATCGCTGTTCCAGCAATTTCGTAAAGGAATCGCACATGGCGTACGAAAGGCTGAAGAGCATTGGACGATATGGCACCAACAATTCAGGGTCGCAGACCGTTTCGTCGAGACGGTCACGGTCCTGCACGCCTCCTCTCTCCATGGACACTCCTCTCCCTGCTGGTCTTCCACCGATATTCCAGCTCTGGCTAAAGGTACTTCATGCGCCCGCGCTGGCCGGACATACGATATGAAAGCTCTCTTCCAGAATTCTAGACCAGATATCATGTTCAAGTACGATAGAATTAGGGGGCTGTTGGAAAGCCCTGCCGAGGAGGAAATCCCGGCATTACACGTCGAGGAAATCTGTGGATACCCAGGCATACAGTGGAGATCGAATCATTGTCGAAACTGCGAGCCCGAATACTGTTGGCGTATGAAATGCGTACCTTTTGACTAGGTATAAATATCATAGGACAGCCAGCCCCGTCTCTAGATTCTTAAAGAAAAGACCACAGAAGGTGCAAAGAAACTATTAATCTATCGGCGAATAATATGTTCTGTAAAGGATATCATTCCATCTGAATCATGGTCATTCAACGAGCCATCGATTCTCACCAGGATTACCAACACAATGTATTACCCTCTTCTTAATGGAATGGACCACAAAACCTTTTCCTCTCTTCGTCTTTTCACTTCGGGAGATGGGTGGTTCAAGTGCGACCTCTACCCCTTCTATTAAGTCCGTACATTGGAGTAGCCGGCGTAGTTTATCGCGTACTACTGCGTACATACTACCTGGTCAAGATGCAAGAGTGTAGCAACCCTTATCCACATAAGGATAGCATCAGCCCAGGGCCCCAGGCCTCAAAACAGGACGCAATCCCTGCAACCACCTTCAGGCCCCAATTACTCCGTATTGTCGGCCGACGCTTGAAGACGCATGCAAGAAAAGAGTCTGGATGGCGGGGTGTATGACGTAGGAGGGGTCCCGACAATGGTGGGGCATGTCTACATATACCCCTCAATCCCTTTCATAGCCTCCATTCTTTAAACAACAATCAACAGTACGTAAACACTACAGCCAAGCATATATCACATTCAACCACCACCAAAAAAAAATCTCACATCAAGCAATATGACGGAACAAGCAGGCAGTAAGGATAACCCCCATCCTCCATCCCCACCCCCGCCCAAAACAGCACCCCTTCCCCATCAACAGCCACT
>JAABUQ010010475.1_pt1 | contig 12133 bp, 13 predicted proteins | sample 5560001 | NCBI WGS metagenome assembly JAABUQ01 (sample SAMN10711888, study PRJNA513371) | rock metagenome | isolation source: Antarctica rocks | place: Antarctica: Victoria Land, Finger Mt nord | collected 2015-12-18
CACAAGGCGATCTTCATGAGGACTGGCCACACGAAGGCGTCAAGGCATCGCAGTTATCTGGTACATTAGATTTGATCGCTAGAATGCTAACAACAGCCCCATTGCTTCTTCCGGTGAAATAGGCGCCCGTTCCTTTTCGACACGCGGATCGATGCGTGCACCGGTCCCCTCCGTCTCTTCGCGTCTCGGCTCTGGAATATGACTGAGCTCGTTCTCCTCTGGCCCCTTTGTTTTCGGCACGGGTGGATCTCCTCCCAACATTAAGGAATCAAGGCGTCTGCCGGTGCAATTCCGTATACATCATACCCGTTGATCAATCCTTGTTGTCTTTGTTCGCCTGGTGTCTTCATACTTCCTCATAAAGCCCCTTCCTGCATCTCCGCGTCCATCGCTTCGCGCGCCAGGTCCACGTAAATGCCCGTCGTGTCGGGCGAGGCGTATCCGAGTGCCGTGCCGACGACCGCCGGCGTCGCGCCCCGCCTGATCATCTGCACCGCCATCGTGTGCCGCAGCGCATGCACCGACGCGCCCGTGATGCCCACCGTCTCGCAGTATTTGGTCACGATGTTCTCGATGCCGCGCGGCCCGATGCCCTTATCGAACTTGGTCAGGAAGAGGGAAGGAGAGGCGGACGGCTCGCGCCCTGCCAAGTAGTCGGCCAGCGCCGCGCATGCTCGCGCATTGAGCGTCACGGTGCGGCTGCGGCTTCCGCGACCGGCAACGCGGACATGCCCGACGGCGGTGTCGGCGGATGGGGGAGGGAGGACGATGTCGGCGGTCTTCAGCCGGGCGATCTCGGAGAGCCTCAGCCCGGTTTGGAGCACCAGTTCAATTAGCGCAGCGTCGCGGGGATTGTCGGACGCGGCATCCCGCAGGCGGGTGTATTCGCCCTCGGACAGCACGCGCGGCGGTCGCTCCTCGCGCTCGGGCGGCAGGAGGTCCTCGGCAGGAGAGTAGCGAATCACGCCTTCCTGCACAAGGAAGGCAAAGAAGGAGCGGATCGCCGCGACACTGCGGCGGCGCGTGCTGGCGACCTGCCCCAAGGCGCGACAGTGCGCCAGGTAGCCCGCGAGATGGCGCCGCTGCACCATCGTGACGGATCGGATCCGGCAGTGCTCCTCGAGGTACTGGATGACGGCAGAGACATCATCCCGATACTCTCGCTTCGACCGCTCCGCATACCGGCGCGTCGTCTCCAGCCACGCGGTGTAGCGATCGAGGCAATCGCTGAGCGAGTGGCGACTAAGGACGTTGATATTCATAGTGATATGCTAATTATATATCAACCACGCACCTTCGTCAAACCCCCAAGCCCCTCCTTCCTTAAGCGACCGGCGCCGGACGGGCGGGGTGGCGAGGTGCGGGAAGCTGGGGGGGTTTGACGAAGAACAGCATACTGACGACCCGTCGCGCGGGGCTCCGCGTTCCCGCGTGGCGGGAGCAGCGCTTGACAGACGTGCTTGCTGCGCTTAGGATGCATTCTATAGAATGTAAAATGCAAAGTATAGAATCTTGTCGCGGCGGCGCGGTATGGATGAAAAGGAAGAAGAGGGCGATGCGGGATCGCGGCACGGTGGTACTAGCGGAAGATGGGCTGCGACCGCTGGCGGGCAGCTGGTCGCGGAGTGAGCAAGCGTATCAGGAGATCAAGGCGGCCATCCTCTCGCTCCAGTTACGACCCAATGAGCCGCTCGTCGAGACCCACCTCGCAACCCGGCTCGGGATCAGCACGACCCCGTTGCGCGATGCGCTCGCCCGCTTGCAGCAGGAGGGTCTCGTCGTCAGCGTGCCGTACAAAGGGACCTTCGTCGCATCGATCACCCTCGACGACGCCCGTGAGATTCTCGATATCCGCCAGTCGCTGGAAGGGGACGCCGTTGCCGATGCCGCCGGCCGCCTCACGGCCGCCGACCGCGCCGCAGCGCACGATCTGCTCGACCGGCAGCGCGCGACGCTCACCGCGCACGATCTCGACGGCTGCGCCCTGCTGGGGCGTCAGTTCCATTTCGCGCTCCAAGCGCACCCGCGCAATCGCCGATTGGTGGGGATCTTGGAGAATCTCGATCATCAGTTCCAGCGCATCCGGGTGCTTTCCGGTCGCATCCCCGGCCGCCTCCCGAAGTCGATCGAGGAACACGAGGCGATCCTTGCCGCGCTCGAATCCGGCGATGGTGCCCGTGCCGGGCGGTTGATGCGCGCGCACCTGCGAGAGGTCTATCACGACCTTGCGGCCGATCGCGAGTTTCTGGCGCTGGTGCAGGGCACGCAACGGCGTCCGCCGGTGGAAAGGGGTAGGTGATGGGAGAGTCGCAGGACGCGATCGTTCTCCGAGACGTCCAGATGGTCTTCGCCGACCGGCGCACCGGTAAGGAAACCGTCGCTCTGAGCGACATTGACCTCACGGTGCGGGAGGGTGAGTTCGCGTGCTTGCTCGGTCCGAGCGGGTGCGGCAAATCGACCGCGCTGGGCCTGATCGCCGGCTTCTTCCCACCGACCGCCGGCGCGGTGCTCGTCAACGGACGACCGGTGATTGGGCCGGGCCCAGACCGCGGCGTCGTCTTTCAGGAGGCGACACTCTTTCCCTGGCTCACCACCTGGAAGAACGTCATCTTTGGGCCGCGGATGCGGGGGCTGGACAAGGCCATGTACGAGGAGGAGGCCCGTCGGCAAATCGCCCAGGTCGGTCTCGCCGGGTTCGAGCAGCACCTCCCGCTCGAACTCTCCGGCGGCATGCAGCAACGTGTCGGCATTGCGCGGGTCCTGGTGAACAATCCGAATGTCCTGCTGATGGACGAGCCGTTCGGCGCGCTCGACGCGCAGACGCGCCTGATCATGCAGGAGCTGTTGCTCAGGCTATGGGAGCGTGAGCGGAAGACGGTGCTTTTCATCACGCACGACATCGAGGAGGCCATCCTTTTGGCCGACCAGATTTACGTCATGACCGCGCGCCCAGGCCGCATCAAGCGGGTAATTGCAAACCCGCTTCCCCGCCCGCGGGACTACGAGATCATTGCGAGTGAATCGTTCGCGGAACTTAAGCGCGAAGTACTTGGGTTGATTAGGGAGGAAAGCCTCACGGCCGTCGCGCAAGGGTTATGACGGGATGCGCGCGTCGGCTGCGGAGCGGATGTTCGATGTGTCGTGGAAAGGAAAGCATCACATGGACGCTTGCACCAGGATCACCAATATCTCTCGGCGACACTTCGTCGGGGGCATCGTGGGCACGGCGGCGGCGGCACTGCTTGCCGCATGCGGAGGGGGCGGATCGTCCGGCGGCGCGAGCGACACGGGCCAGATCACCGTGCGCGCGGGGTGGGTGAAAGTTCTCCAATGGACACACTGGGCAGACACGCCTAAATACATCGGCGACAAGAACGTGAAAATCGAACTCACCGAATTCAAGACATCGAACGAGGTGCTCGTCGCCCTGACGGCAGGCTCGCTCGACATGGGAGCGATCGGCTACAATCACCTCGCGGGCGCATTGGCGCGGGGCGACACGCCGCTCACGTTCATCGCCGGGCTCTCCTCGGGCTCCTCACGTTTCGTCGCGAGCAAGAACAGCGGCATCCAGAGCTGGGACGATCTCAAGGGCAAGCGCGTCGCGGGCGCACGCGGTTCGACGCAGTATTTTCAGTTTGCCACGGCGCTGAAGAAGCACAGCCTCGACGTGGATAAAGATCTCAAATTCACCAATGTGAGCGGCGCGCCAGACATGGTGGTGGCGCTGCAGAACGGGAATGTCGACGCCATTATGTGCTGGGAACCGAACGCCTCGCAGGCGATCGTTAGCGCATTCGGTGTGGACGTTCCGGCCGTGCGCGACACGCTCTATACGGACTCCTTCAAGGTCACGAGCGGCGTCGTCGCGCGCGATAGCTTCCTGAAGGACCACCCGAAGACCACTCAGACGGTTGTCAATGCCTATTACAAATCGTGGCAGAAGATCACGACCGATCGGCAATACTGGCTGGACACCTTCCGCGGGCTGACCGAGGCCGACCCCAAGGTGCTGGAAGCGGCCGCGCCCAACTGCATCCTGGACTTCGCGATGAACCAGAAAGACATCGAGGCCATGATGCGCGTGCTCGTGCAGCAGGGTGTGCTCGACAAAGACGTCACGGCGGATGAAATTAAGCGCCTGAACTACAGCTACATCGCGAAGGCGAGCGGCAAGAGTGCGGCAGAGCTCGGTCAGAGTTAGATGGCGACCGGACGAATCGATCGGGAAGAGGACGTCATGCTCGCGGAGAAAGTTCACCAGAAGACGATGCTTGCGCGGGCCGAACGCCCGGCATCCCGGCGTCTGCCACTCCCGGTACGCGACTTCGCCCTCTACGTGTCCGGCCCCTTGGCAGTGATCGCGGTATGGGAATGGGTCGGACGGCGCCACCTGCTGGCGCATGGTCTCTTCCCACCCTTCTCGGCGGTGATGGTTGCATGGTTCAACTGGGTCTTCGGTGTCGGTGGTCGCCATACCATTTACTCCGGGACATGGCTTGGCCATGCGCTCGCCAGTACGGAGCGTATCGTGCTCGGCTTCCTGGTCGGCACCCTCATCGCCGCCGTCGTCGGTGTGCTCGTCGGCTGGTCAGATCCCGTCAGCAAGATGGTCGACCCGAGCATCAATGTCATCCGACCAATCTCGGTCACCGCCTGGATCCCGCTTGCCCTGATTATCTTCGGCATCGGCAACCGTCCCGCCATTTTCCTCACGTCGCTGGCGACGTTCTTTCCCGTCTATGTCAACACCGTCGCGGGCGTCCGCTTCGCGGAGGGGAAGCTGACGCGCGCCGCGAAGATGCTCGGTGCAAGCGATGCGCAACTCCTGCTGCGCGTCATCCTGCCCGCCGCGCTGCCCAGCATCCTCACCGGTGTGCGCGTCGCTGCGGCGATTGCCTGGACGACCGTCATCGTCGCGGAGATTCTCGGGGCGAAGTCCGGGCTCGGCTATGTTCTGATCGACGCCTATAATCTTTTCCAGTTCCCGTACGTCATCGCGGCGATGTTCAGCGTCGGGCTCCTCGGTTTCATCACCGACCGGCTCCTCCTCGTGTTCATCGACCGGCAGTTGCGCTGGGTCGGGAAGGGGGCCGGGCGATGAGCAGCGTCCTGCGAGGTGGTGCGCCCTTTTACGGCAGCGACGGGGGCATCCTCCTCCTCGACTCGACAGCGCCACGCCCGCCTGGGGACGTGGCGCATGCCGCTACGTATCCCTTCCCGGTGCTCTTCGAGGTCGTGTCCGGGGCGGGGCCGCAGCAGGTCGTCGAAGAGGGAGGGGACGGTCTGCTTGAGGCGTTCGTCGCCGCGGCGCATCGGCTCGTCGCCTGCGGCGTGCGCGCCGTCGCGACCTGCTGCGGCTTTCTCGCGATCTATCAGCGTGAACTCGCCGCATCGGTGCCCGTGCCGGTGGCCACATCCAGCCTGCAGCAGATCCCGCTCGTCCTCGCGATGCTCCGTCCGGAGGAGCGCATTGGGGTCATCACCATCAATGCGGCCACGCTCGATCAGCGGCATTTTCGCGGCGCCGGCGTCCACGACGATGACTACGAGCGTCTGACGATCATCGGGCTCGAACGGACGACCCATCTCTATCCCGCGCTCATCCAAGGCAAGCAGACGCTCGACCTCGCGGGTGCGCAGGCAGAGGTCGTGGCTGCGGCGCAAGGACTGACCAAAGCCGACCCCGCCATCGGCGCGTTCGTTCTCGAATGCACCAATCTGCCGCCTTACGCGGCGGCGGTGCAGGAGGCAACGGGGCGACCGGTGTTCGATGCCGTCACGCTGATCAGTTGGTTGCACGACGCGGTCCACCGCCCCCGGTACGGCTGCTGATCTGTGAAAGGAGTCGCGCACATGAACACCGGTCCGGCGCCACAGAGGCCGGTGCTACGAGGAGGTCGCGTCGTCATCGTCGGCGGTGGCGTGGTCGGCCTCTCGATCGCCTACCATCTCGCGGCGCGCGGCTATCGCGACGTCACTCTTGTGGAACGCCGGACGCTGGGTTCGGGAACGACGGCGAACGGCACCGGCGGCATCCGTCAGCAGTTCTCGTCGCCGATCAATGTTGCGCTGTCACGTCGGGCGGTTGATTACTTTGTCCATTTCGAAGAGCGGGTTGGTCGTGCGATTCATTATCGGCAGCATGGGTATCTCTTCCTGTTCGATTGCCCGGAGCAGCTGACGACCTTTCGTGCCAACGTGGCAATGCAACAGAAGGCTGGTGTATCAGTAGAGATCCTCAAGACAGAGGAGATCGCCAAGAGCATGCCGCATGTCAGGCTCGATGGCCTGGTCGGTGCGAGTTTCTGCCCCACGGATGGCTCGGCCCGTTCGCGGGATGTCGTCGGGGCATTCGCGGATCGGGCGCGGAGACACGGCGCCCAGTTGCTCGAAGGTACTGTCGTCACCGCGATGCGGCGCGATACACACGGCGCGACCTGCGGGGTGGAGACGACCGACGGTTTCATCGAGGCCGAGGTGGTGATTAACGCCGCCGGGCCGTGGGCGGCCGAGGTCGGGGCACTCTGCGATCTTCCGCTGCCCATCGCGCCGCATCGTCGGCAGGCGTTCGCGGTCGCGTCGCTTCCCTGGTTGACCCCTGAGATGCCCCTCACCATCGACTTCGGCACTGGCGCATATGTGCATCCGGGGTTCGACGGTGCCGTGATCGGTGGCAACGATCGCGATATCGACGCCGGTTTCGACGATGAGGTTGACTGGTCCCTCGTACCATCGCTCAAAGCGGCACTCGCCAACCGCGTTCCGGCCATGGCCAAGGCGGTGATTATCCGGGGTTGGGCCGGCCTGCGCGATATGACACCCGACGATCATGCCATCGTTGGCCCCGTTGTGACCGTGCCCGGGTTCTGGCTGGCAGCGGGGTTCTCGGGGCATGGCTTCATGCATTCGCCGGTCATCGGTGAATTGCTGAGTGAGTGGCTGATTGACGGAGCGCCATCGCTCGACTTGGCGCCGTTGGGCTTTGAGCGGTTCGGCCATCAGAAGGCGACTGCAGAGACCGCAGTCTTCTGAATTTGTGTTCTTGCGCTGGGTCGCGCCGTATCAAGCACGCATGAAATGCGACCGGCGCAGTGATATGTAGGAGTTTCTCGCGGAAGGGGTTATGGATGGTGGTTGACACGAACGCCGAGGTCATGTTCGAGGGCACTGGTGCGGAAATCCTCGTCGAGAGCCTTTGCCATGCCGGGATCGGGATGATCTTCGGCGTGCCGGGTGACACCGGTATCATCTTCTACGATGCGCTGTACCATCGGCGGGACCGGTTACGCCATGTGCTGGCCCGCGACGAGCGACACGCGGCGATCATGGCAGATGTGTACGCGCGCTGTACGAACACGGTTGGGGTCGTGGAGGCGTCGAGCGGCGGCGGCGTGACCTACCTGGCGAGCGGGCTGGGCGAGCCGTATGCGTCGTCCGTCCCCATGCTGGTCATCACCTCAGACATTCACCGACGCAGCCGCAGCAGTGGCGCGATCACGGAGATTGACCAGCGCCTGCTCTTTGCGGCGGTCACGAAGTGGTTAACCACCGTCGAGGACGCCGCCGACATCCCGCGCCTGGTTGCCGAGGCACTGATGGCCGCGACCAGCGGACGACCGGGGCCGGTCTGCCTCGTGGTGCCGGAAGACGTTTTCGACCAGCACCGCCAGGTGACGATCACCCCCATGGCCAATATCACGCCGTATGCGCGGGTGGCTGCGGACGCGCAGGCCATCCATCAGGCGGCCGACGCCCTCCGGCATGCCGAACGGCCGGCGATCGTGTCGGGCGGGGGTATCCATCTCTCGGGAGCGTGGAAAGAACTCGGCGAGATGGCGGCATCATTCGGCATCCCGGTCGCCACGACGATCCATGGTAAGGGCACGTTCGCCGAGACGAGCCCATGGAGCCTCGGCGTTGTCGGCGCCAATGGGGCGCGGGCGTACGCCAATGAATACGTGGCGTCAGCCGACGTCGTGCTCTTCATCGGCACACGGGCAAATTCCAGCGACACCAATGGTTATACCAGTCCCCCTCTCGCAGGGGCCACCATCATTCACAACGATATCGATCTCGGTCGAGCCGGGCGCAACTACCCGGGGAGCATCGCGCTCGTGGGTGACGCGCGCGCCACCCTCCAGCAGCTGATCGCGGCGTTGTCGCCGGGGGACGCCGGACGCCGCGATCATCTCCGCTCCTGGATTGCTAACCAGTGCCAAGGTTGGCACCTCGAGTCGCTCCAATCGGTCATCCTCGACGGCGGACTGCTGAATCCACGCGATGTTGTGCGCACGATTCACGATGTGGTCGATGCTGAGACGCTCGTGCTGGGCGATGCGGGGACGCCGACGCCGAACCTAGCCTCCTACTGGGAGGTTGCGACGGCTGCGCGGAGCATCATGCTCCCGCGCGGGCACGGATCAATGGGCTGGGCGATCCCCGGCGCAATCGGCGCCGCCTTTGCTCACCCCGGACGTCCAGTCATCGCGCTGACCACCGATGGGAGCTTGGCGATGGCGTGCGGTGAGTTGGAGACCGCGTGCCGCTTCCAGCTTCCCATCGTCTTCGTGCAATTCACCAACGGTTCGCTCGGCTGGATCAAGATGCTCCAACATCTCTATCTTGACCGACGCTACTTCGGCGTTGAGCCAGGCACGATCGACGCCGTTGCAGTCGCGCGCGGCATGGGACTGCAGGCGGCCCGGGTATCGACCATCGAGGAGTTCGCCCGCATCTTCCGGGAGGGCCTGGCGGAGCGTCGCCCCATGTATATTGACGTCCCAGTGCCGGAATTCATGGATCTCGTGCCCCCGGTCGCATCGTGGCAGGCGACCCTGGCCGGTACCGGCGGACGACCCGTCTACTAACCGTCGTGCGTTGCGTTTTCCAAGACGCCGATGCAACCATGCCTGTGATGGCGTCGCGAGCTATTGGAGGTTGGTCGGCGCAACCCAGTAGGGATCTACGTTCCGGCGGCCGTTGGTTTGTCGGGGCGGGCCGTCCACCGAAGCGCGGAGGAATGCGCCTGCATACGGAGAAAGAGGGGTCGATTGGCGAAAGGGGAAACCGCGATCGCTGGCCAGGAGGGATGCGGGGAGTATTGCGCGATGGATCACGTTTCAGGACCCGTACCTCGCAGTGCAATTCCGTCGCCGCGCTGATCACCCCGACGGACCGCTGCCGGTAATTGGCTCGAGCGGTCGCCGGGCAACGGCGGCGGAGAGCACGATCGAGGTGATCGGCTGCCCGAAGGGTGTTAATCGGTCGATCAATGTTTCCAGGTGCTCGGTAGACGAGACGACGACCTTCATGATGAAACTCTCGCCTCCGGTGACGCGATAGCACTCCAGGACTTCCGCAGATTCCTTCGCCAATCGGCTGATCTGCCTCCAGCGCCCCCCAGGTGCGTTGATGCGGATGAAGGCCATCATCGGCAGGCCGACGGCGGTACGATCGACCTCCGCACGGTACCCAGTGATGATGCCGGCATCTTCCATCTTGCGGACCCGCTCGGTGACCGCCGGAATGGAGAGTCCTACGCGCCGCGCCACCTCACTGAAGGAGATACGCGCGTTCTCCTGTAGCTCGCGCAGTAGCTGTCGTCCGGTGGCATCGAGGAGTTTCTGGTGATTGGTGTTCATCGTCCTGCTGCACCCTACGTTCTCGTCCTCCGGTTCGACGACCGCCTTCATTCCGACGGTAATCATCGGTGGATTACCGCCATTTGTAAAGCAGAACGGTCACGGTCGTATAGTAATCATCCACCCACGGCCTGCCGCACGGAATCAGTCATGGGGTATATGAAGTTTATCAGCGAAATGGTGTCGTTTCTTAAGGTATTTCCGACATTTTGTTTGGAATTTGTTGTTTATTTACCCACCGATATCCCTTAAAATAGGAACAGCCCATATTGGTCAGGACGGGTGCGAGGAGGGTTAATATGGTGACCGAGTACGGTTGGAAGTACCGCACGCAGGACGAAGCATTGGTCGAAAAGCATCTCGCACGTTTCTTGAAAGGCCATTGCAGCGCACGGTTCTTAGCGGGAAGAATAGAGTCTATGCGGGGCACATTTAGTCTGTGCTGAGTGACCCAGTATCCTCGCAGTGATCGTGGGAAGAAGTATTACGCGGCTCCCCACTGCTATGGTGCGCGATCGTTGTTCACTATTCGGAAGGAGATTGGCATGGCGACCTTCGTCCTCATTCATGGTGCATGGCACGGTGGTTGGTGCTGGAAGAAGGTTACTCCGCTTCTGCGCTCTGCCGGTCACGATGTCTACATGCCTACCCTCACGGGTCTCGGTGAACGCAGCCATCTCTCGACACCCGACATCGACCTTGACACCCATATCACGGATGTCGTCAATCTGCTTGAGTGCGAGGGCCTCCACAACGTCATCCTCGTCGGTCACAGCTATGGCGGGCTGGTCATGGAAGGCGTTGCCATCCGCGACGCCGACCGCCTACACCAGCTCGTCAACCTCGATGGCGAGTTTCCTATCGACGATGACCGCTCGATGGCGGGACTGCTCGGACGGCTGCGTCCGGCGGTATGGGCTAGCCTCGAAGCGCGGATGCGGGAAAGCGGTGATCGCTGGCTAATTGCTGCGCCGAACAGCGGTGAGACGCTCTTCGGTGTGACGGAGCCTCACGACCTGGAGTGGATGCACCAACGGTTCGTGGCACATCCCGCCAAGACATTTTTGCAGCGTGTTCCCGACGACAACGAAAAGGTGTCTCACCTCCCGCGAGCCTACATCTACTGCCCAGTCCCGGAGGAGCACACGACGTACCCATTTGCGCAGCGCGCCCGAAGTAATGGCTGGGGATTCCACGAGATAGCGGGGGCGGGGCACGATGCGATGATCACAAAGCCCGAGGAACTCAGCAGGTTGTTGGTGACGCTTGCCACGGCGACTGCATAAATACCGGGCGACTCACGGCTCTTCCGCAAGCACGGTGAATGGACGAAAGGCGTTTCCTGAGATATGACAGGCGAATCGTCGCGGATAGGGGGAGGTTGAAGGTATGGGCAGTGCAGCGGAGCTGCATGCGGCGGTTGCGGTCGCCCGTGCTTGGCTGGCGGAGATGCAATCCTGCGTGCAGGCAGTTGATTACGCGCGGGCGCGGGCGATCTTTCGGGACGACATAGTCGGGTTCGGCACCTACAGCGGCGTGCTGGATGGGCTCGATCATCTGGTGGTCGGGCAGTGGTCGAATGTATGGCCGACGATCCGCGACTTCACCTTCCGACTCGACGAGGTGCGGGCCGGGATGGCAAGCGGGCTAGTCTGGGTCGCCTGCCCGTGGGACTCGCGCAGCACGCGACCCGACGGCACCACGTTCGATCGCCCCGGTCGGATGACCGTCATCCTGACCCGCGACGAAGCGGGCTGGCGCGCGGCCCACACCCACTTCTCGCTCTATCCGGCCACGGCGTTGGCGTGAGCGATCATTCGGTGAGGGCAAGCTTCAAGTTGGCGAGTTGCTCGTCACGGACGCCCGCGACTTGCTGGTAGCTAGCTAGGCGAGGGCACCCTGCATGAAATCTGCCGGGCTGATCCGGAGTTGCTGGTATTGCTCCCAGTTGATGCCGTCTGCGAGCGCGCCCCTTTCGCCAATCGACCCCTTGTGGCACGAGGGGCCCTTCCCGACGCGATCATCGCGGCGAACTCGATGGTGGCGCTCGGGGTGCTCGCGGAACTGGCGGCGAACGGTCTGCGCGTGCCGGACGATATCGCCGTCGCGGCGGTGGATGATCCACTTCCTGCCATCCCATTCTGGCCGACATTCACCGTGGTGCAACAGCCCGGCTACGAGATGGGCAAGGCGGCGGTGGAGCTGCTCGTCGCGCGGACGCGCGGCGCGCGGGGCGTCATTGCCAATATATGTGGATAGTCATACGAGGAGGTGTGACAGTGTCTGGAGCCTGGTTGCGACTTGTGGCTTACACGCTGATCGCTGCGGTCGTCAAGCGATGTTTCGTCGTTGCTCGCGTCTCTGGAGAGAGTATGAGGCCAACTCTCAGAAACGATGAGTGCGTTGTTGGCATCCGCATTCCGCGCCGTCAGATGATTCCATGGTCTCTGACGAGGAAAGTGCTCCTCGCGCACGGCACGATCGTGCTC
>JAABUQ010010476.1_pt1 | contig 12131 bp, 12 predicted proteins | sample 5560001 | NCBI WGS metagenome assembly JAABUQ01 (sample SAMN10711888, study PRJNA513371) | rock metagenome | isolation source: Antarctica rocks | place: Antarctica: Victoria Land, Finger Mt nord | collected 2015-12-18
GCCCGAGCTACCGGCCGCCGCGTGGATCAACAAGCCCGAGAAGGAGGCCGCCGCTCACTAAATTCGAACATGAAGCGTCTCACCGGGCTTGACAGGCTCCGCCGGCCCGTCGCCACGAACGTCGTGGGGTCCCCACATGAGGGCGGTGTTGTAGACCTGCGGCGCGCTGGCCACGTACACGGAGGTCGGGCGCGGGAGGTCTGGGTCGGCGAAGGTGGTGATGTCCTGCGAATCGGTCGACTGGCTGAACGGCGGGACGTCGGTGGAGCCCACCATGTAGACGCCGTAGCGGCGCGCCAGCCCCGAGAAGGTGCCCATGAAGCCACGCACTAGCGTGTCGGTAGCGCCCACGAAGGCCTGACTGACCGAGGCCAGGGCCGGGAAGCGCGCGTGATAGGCGGTGACCTGAGGCGCGTAGGCAGCGCTCACCGCGGCGAGGGCGGCGAGCGTCGCGCAGGGGGCGCCCTGCCCCTCGCAGCTGGGTGAGCCAGGATGGCCGAACAGGTCGCGCGCGGCCGCCCCGCGAGTGCCGGTCGCGATGGTGGCCAGCCCGATATCCTCGTTGAGCACGACGACGCTGGGGCGGTCAGCCGCCAGATGCGGCAGCACATCCTGGCGCAGCAGGCACTCGATTTTCACCCGGAAGCTGTCGTAGGTGACCACGTTGGCCAGATCCTGCTTGTACTGAATGGCGAACACGCGTGGAGCTCCCGGGCGCGCATCGAAGCTCTCGGTCACCGGCAGCGTGCGGTGCGCCTGAACGCCCGCACAGCGCTGGGGAGACGGCGCCGGCGGCAGGTCCACGGCGGACGCGCTGTGAGCCGCGGCACCGAAGGCGACCCCAGGGCCGCCAACGGCCAGCAAGACAACGCCCGCGAGCGTGCCCAGCACGGCCAGCGGCGATCGTTGGCGTGGTGGCACGGACACGAACCTACCGCCTGGCGCGTCGCCGCTGCGCAGCCAAGATCACCGCGGTGGCAGGTCCGCAGAGGTCGCCGCCGCCCGGGTGTCGCCTTATTACATGTCCGCTGAGAGCAGCGTCGCGTGGAGCTATCGGGAAGCGATGCCGATAAGACAACCAAGGACATGCTCGCTGAGCGCACAGCCATTCGCCCTCCCGCCGAGATCGTCCAGTGCGCCACCATGCTCACCGTCGTCCTGTTGCTCGCCAGCATGAGCCTTGGTCCGCTGAGTCCCCACGCGGATGCTCTGACGCGGGCGCGCAGCGTCGCCCAAACGAGCAACCCGTTCGCCGCGGCGCGTATGTACGTCGACCCCGACTCGAGCGCCGCCCGTCAGGCCAGGGCCTGGCGCAGGCACCGCGCAGCCGACGCGAGGATCATGGACAAGCTCGCAGGCCAGCCCCAGGCTGACTGGTTTGACCACGCCGACGGCGTGCAGGGCGACGTCGCCCAGCGCGTGCAGCAGATCACCCGGACCGGGGCTCTCCCCGTGCTCGTGGCCTACTTCATGCCTCACCGCGACTGCGGCGCCTACTCCTCCGGGGGAGCGCGCGACGCCCGGGCCTACCGGAGCTGGCTGGACCACGTGGCCGCGGGCATCGGTTCGCGGCGCGCGGTGGTGATCCTGGAGCCCGACGCCCTGGCGGACCTGCACTGCCTGTCGTCGGCGCGCCAGCGCGAACGCCTCGCCCTTCTCCGCTACGGCGTGCAAACACTCGGAGCACGACCCGGCCTGAGCGTCTACCTGGACGCGGGCAACTCCCACTGGCAGCCGGCGGCGGTCATGGGCCTGCGTCTGCGTGAGGCCGGAGTGCAGGACGCGCGGGGCTTTGCCCTGAACGTGTCGAACTTCGGCACTGACGCGCAGGAGATCGCTTACGGCCACCGGCTGAGCGAGCTGTCGGGTGGGCGGCCCTTCGTGGTCGACACCAGCCGCAACGGGCGCGGTCCGAGCCCCACCGGCGCGTGGTGCAACCCGCCCGGGCGCGGCCTCGGGCACCCGCCCACCGCCAGTACCGGCGACAGCCTGGTCGACGCCTTCTTGTGGATCAAGACGCCGGGGGAATCGGATGGCAACTGCAACGGCGCGCCGGTCGCGGGACAGTGGTGGCCGAGCTACGCCCTGGGCCTCGGGCGCCGGGCGAGCTTCTAGCCCTGGACACATTGCGGGGGCCGGTCGGGAGAGGGTCTTTAGGACAAATTGCTGCAAACGGCCGCGCGACGACTTTTGTCGCATTCCTGCCGGTGGCACACATCCTGCACGCAGGCGTGCTACCTTCCCGCGCATCAGTGCCGAGTTCCCCTCTCCACGGAGGCGGGAATCGGGGGACCCGAAGCAGCTTCGGCTGCGGGGGCGAATCGCCGTCCTAGGCGGCGTAGCGCATGCGCGCGAGCCCGACAGCTAACCCCGTAGGCGCCCACGACGCTGAAAGGACGCATAGCATGTCGGGATCTCGTGATCTTGCCGCAGGGGACCTGTGGGAGGAGTCGCTCGCACGCTCACGCGCGCGGCGCCAGCGCAACGCCCGGGGCCATTCGCCCTACTCCGCACCGACGGAAGCCGTGCTCGCCCCGCGCCTGTCGTCGCGTGACCTCGGCGACGGCGAGCCGTGGCAGCTCTCGCTGGGTCGCTCGCGTACCCGCCGCCGCGCGGCCGAGCTGCAGTTCGTGCCGAGCGGCGCTCGTGCCCGGCGCATCTCGATCGGCGCCCTGGCTGCGCTGACCGCCGGGCCCGCCTCGGGGCTGGCCGACGCGACCGCGGCGCCGCGCAGCGGGACGCCCGGATCCGAGCCTCCGACGACGACCGGCCACACGCTACTGCTGACCAACGGCAGCCAGGGACGTCACGTGCTCCTGCTCCAGCGTGCGCTGGGGATCGCGCCCGACGGCGTCTACGGATTGCAGACCGAGAGCGCGGTGCGCGATTTCCAGGCCACGCACGGACTGGCCGTGGACAACCTGGTAGGGCCGCTCACCAGCTCAGCGCTGTATGAGCATCGCGCGGCGATCGCCACGTACCACAGCACCGCCGCCCACCCGGCCACGAGCGACAACACCGCTTCGACTCCGGTGCGCGCGGACCTGCCCACGGCACCCACAGACCACGACACTCTGGCCGCCCCGGTCGCGGTGAGAGCCGAGCAGGTGGGACAGGCGGCTCAGGTGGCCGCCTCCTCCCGGCGCGTGTCGCCTCGCCTTGCGTCCGTGGCCCGCATGCAAAGCGCCTTGGGGCTGTCACCCGACGGCACCTTCGGGCCGCGCACGGAGGCCGCCGTGCGCGCGGTGCAGGCTCGCCACGGCCTGCCGGTCGACGGAGTCGTGGGCCCAGCCACCTGGCGCGCGCTGGGAGTGAACACGGGCGGCACCATCACCCCTCCGGCCGACGCCGTGCCCCATGTCGCCATCCCCCACGCAGCGGTGGAGCACATGACCGCTCGGCCCGTGGTCGAGCACGTGTCCCGTGGGGTGGTGCATTCACCGATCACGCCCACACGGGTCGTGTCCAGTGGCTCATCGGGCGCCTCCAGCAGTGACGGCGTCGCTCAGCGCGTGATGGCCGCTGGGAATCGCATCGCCACCCTGCCCTACCGCTATGGCGGCGGACACGGCTCGTTCCAGGACTCGGGCTATGACTGCTCGGGCTCGGTGTCCTATGCGCTTCATGGCGGTGGCCTGATCTCCAGCCCGCAGGACTCAAGCGGACTGGAGCGCTACGGCGCTCCAGGGCCCGGAAAGCACATCACCATCTACGCGAACTCAGGGCACGCGTACATGGTCGTAAACGGTCGGCGCTTTGACACGGCAGCCCAGGGCAGCTCGGGCTCGCGCTGGGCCGCGCCGCAGCGCGAGAACTCCGGCTTCGTGGTTCGCCACCCCGTCGGTCAGTAGCAAGGGCCGCACGACGCCTCCTCCGTCCGCCGCCGCGGGCGGGGGAGGCGTTGCGGCTACTGCTCGAAGTGCTCGACCGTGCCCTCGCTGCGCAGGTCCACGAAGTCCGGGTCGAGCCCGAACTCCTCGCGCGCACGACGTTGGCGAAGCAGGTCCCAGTAGCGGTCGAGCTCCACGCGCAGGCGCCCCAGGCGCTCGTGCTGCTCGGGAGACAGTCCTTGCCCCAGACCGGCGGCATCCATCAGCCGGTGCTCCTCGGCGACGAGCTGCTCGATGTGGGCCTGTACTGATGCGTCGTCGGTCATGTCCTCAGAGCATACGGCGCACGCCCCCCGTGCCCCGTCGCGCGCGTATAGGGCGACCCGAGCAATGATCTAGGGTGGCGCCGATGGAGCACCGGTTCCAGGGCCCGCGCTACTCGGTGGGGGTCGAGGAGGAGCTGATGATCGTCGATCGCTCCTCGCTTGACCTCGTCAGTGCCGTCCACGCGATCTTGGAGAATGCGCCGCCGGGCCAGATCCAGTCCGAGCTCATGCAGTCGGTGCTGGAGATCGCCACGCCGGCCTGCTCTGACGTTCCCGAAGCGGCGGCCGAGCTACGCGGCCTGCGCGAGCGCGTGCGCGACCACGCCGCCGAGCACGGCCTGCTGATCGGCTCGTCAGGCACCCACCCCTTCGCTCGCTGGGAGGAGCAGCGCATCGTCCGCGACGACCGCTACCGCGGCCTGGTCAGCTCACTGGGGTTCGTCGCACGCCAGGAGCTCGTGTTCGGCATGCACGTGCACATCGGGGTCGGTGGCCCCGACGAGGCGATCCATGTGGCCAACGGCCTGCGCGCCCACGTGCCCCTGCTCGTCGCTCTGTCGGCCAACTCGCCGTTCTGGCGAGGAGAGCTGACCGGGCTGGCGTCCAGTCGAGTTCCCATCTTCCGCGCCTTTCCCCGCGTGGGCATCCCGCCGCGCTTCGAGGACTGGGCCGACTTCGAGCGGCGCGTCGGATTCATGCTGAGCAGCGGAATGATCGAGGACTACACCTTCCTGTGGTGGGACGTACGTCCCCACCCGCGTCTGGGCACGGTGGAGATGCGCGCCATGGACTGCCAGACGCGCGTGGAGCACACCGTCGCGCTGGCCGCGCTCGTGCAGTCGCTGGTCAAGCAGCTGTGCGAGGACTTCGCCGCCGGCCTGCCCGCCGCCGACCAGGCGTGGGAGATCCTGGACGAGAACAAGTGGCTGGCCGCCCGCCACGGTATCGACGCCGAGCTGGTGGATCTACCCGGCGGAGAGCGGCGCAGCGTGCGCGAGGTCACGCGCACGCTGATGGGACGCCTGGAGGGCCACGCCCAGGAGCTCGGCTGCGCGGCGGAGCTCGAGGGAGTCGGCGACCTGCTGGAGGCGGGCAACGGCGCCCGCCGCCAACGGATGGTCTACGAGGCCAACCGGGACCTGCAGGAGCTGATGGGCGAGATCGTCGCCGCGACCGCCTAGGCCCCGACCGCTGCCAGCCGGAAGATCTCCGCCGAGAAGAGGGGGTCGAGGTGAGTGGAGCTCAAAAAGGCGGTGACGGCGCGGCCCGTCGCTCGCTCCACGGCCGCCCTGAACGTCGCCTCGATCGACTGCTGAAAGCCGCTGCGCGTTGCGAGCACGAGGTCGCTGCGCCCCTTGTCGATCAAAAATTGCTCGTTGCGCTCGAAACTCGAGCCCGTCGAGCACGACAACCACGTCGTCTTCGTGCACGTACACGCGCACGTCCCGCGCCGAGGTCCCGTAGGAGCCCCGGTGGATGGCCAACAGCTCCTGAGCCAGATCCTCTTGGACGCTGCGCTCAAGCATCGCGTGCCGTGTCGCGTACCTCGAACGCGCCCCCCGTCCCCATCCCCGTCCCGTGATCCTGAGGCCCGAGGACAGCGTGGCTGAGCGACGAGCTGGGTCGCCCCGGTCGCCTGACGCAATCGGCCCGTGGTGGCTGGAGGCGTCGCGCCCGGTCCGATAGGCTGGCGGCCCTGCGCGGATGTAGCTCAGTTGGCTAGAGCGTCTGCTTGCCATGCAGAAGGTCGAGGGTTCGAGTCCCTTCATCCGCTTCCAGAAGGTCCCGCAAGTGGGTGCCTTGTTGCCTTTCTGATCTTTCGTGGGCCCCACGCGGCCTCGATTCGTCGGCTCACGCCGCCGCGAGCCTGCCCTTCACGCGCTGACCATGGCTGCTTCCCGGGTGAGCGTTCGCTTGCCCCACTTTGCGCGTTCGGCGTAGGCGACGATTGTCGCGAAGAAGTCGGCGAAGGACGCCGTCTCGATTCCGGCCGATCCGAGGAGCTCGCGCGCGCGTTGATCGTCAAAGCGGGTCGCAACGTCGAAGTACGGCAGGTAGGTCTGCGCCTCGTCGACGTTCGGCAGCTGCGCCGCGGCATGCAGTCGGGGAGGCGGTCGTCCGAGCCACTCGCAGGCGAGCGTGATCAGGTCGGCGTTCGTCAGCGCCTTGCGACCGGCAACCAGGTGCAGGCGTCCAGCGATGTCCGTCCGGTCGAGCAGATGGACGAGCGCATCGGCGACGTAGTCGACTGGGACGACGTCGAGCACGCCCCGTGGATCGACGGGCAGGTCGTCGAGTAGTCCGCGGGCGAAGGCCCGCAGCGGCCAGTAGATGACGTTGAACGCCGGCGTCCAGCCGCTGCGGCGGTCGCCGACGATGATGCTCGGCCGGGCGACGACGAGCGGCAGGGAGTCGGCACGTTCGCTCACCCGGCGCTCACCCTCGTACTTCGACGCCTCGTAGGTGTTGCGAAAGACCTGGTCGCGTTCGAGGTCTCCCTCGCTGAACGTTCCCTGCGTCCGGCCCGCGACGTAGGCGGTTGAGACGTGAACGAAGCGCGTGAGTCGATCGGTGTCCGCCGCGAGGTCGAGCAGGCGCTGCGTCCCGGTGGTGTTGATAGCGACGGCCTCTTCGAGGGGAAGGTCGAAGGAGATCGCCGCCGCACAGTGGACGATCGCCGTGGTCGTGCTCGTGATCTGGCGACGCTCGCGTCCGGTCAGCCCGAGGTCTTCCGCGGCGACATCTCCGGGAATCGCCACGAGCCGTTGGCCGAGGCCATCGGGCGGCTCCTCGTAGAGCCGTGCAAGGACGCCGCGCATACGCTCCGAGGCCTGCTCGCGGTCGGCCGCTCGCACGAGCGCGATGATCTCGGTGTCGTCCTGCTCCAGCAGTCGGACGAGCACCTCCATGCCGAGGAAGCCGGTCGCGCCGGTCAACAGCACGCGTCGACTCATCGGATCGGGGCTCCCATCGCGTGATAGCCGCCGTCGACATGAACGATCTCGCCGGTGATGGCGCGCGAGAGCGACGACAGCAGGAAGCACACCGTCGCGGCGACGGGTGCTGGGTCGCGGACGTCCCAGCCGAGCGGCGCCCCGCGTTGCCAGGTCTCGGCGAGCAGCTCAAACCCGGGAATCGCGCCTGCGGCCATCGTCTCGATGGGGCCGGCGCACACAAGGTTGACACGGACACCCCGGGGACCGAGATCGCGCGCGAGGTAACGGGCGACGCTCTCGAGAGCGGCCTTCGCCACGCCCATCCAGTCATACACCGGCCACGCGACGGTCGCGTCGAAGTCAAGGCCGACGATCGCCCCGCCGCCGTCGGCCCGCTCGAGCAGCGGGCTCAGCGCCGCCGCGAGCGCCTTCAGCGAGAAGGCGCTCGTGGCAAAAGCCGTCTGGGCGCTCTCGATCGGTGTGGCCATGAAGTTGCCGCCCAGGGCGTCCTCGGGGGCAAAGGCGATGGCGTGCAGTACGCCGTCGAGCGCCGACCAACGCGCCCCGAGGGAGGCGGCCAGCGCCTCGAGGTCGGCGGGCTTGTTGACGTCGAGCTCGAGCACCTCGACCGGCTCGGGAAGCGTGGCGGCCACCCTCTCGGTCAGGCGGCGGCCCCGTCCGAACCCGCTGAGGACGATCTCGGCCCCCGACAGTTGAGCCGCTCGCGCGACTTCGAAGGCGATCGAGTCACGGGTCAGCACCCCGGTGATCAGCAGTCTCTTGCCGGCGAGCATCAGCTCAGCGAGCCAGCTGCGCCAGCGGGGAGCGCCGGGGGGCTCCGGGCACCGCGCCAGAGGACCTCGACGAGCGCACGAACGCAGAGCTCTCCGCGCTGGTTGAGGATCGACCAGCGGCAGGAGACAAGACCCGCTTCGTCGCTGACCCCGCGCAGCTGCTCCACCTTGCCCTCGACGGTGATCGTGTCGCCGAAGCCCACCGGGCGCTTGAAGACAACGTCTTGCAGGCGACGGAGGGCAAGCACCCGGGTAGGGTCGAGCGGCACCAGCCCGACTGCATAGCTGACGATCAACATGCCGTGGGCAATGCGCTCCCCGAACGGGCTGCGCGCGGCCCAGTCGGCGTCGGAGTGCTGGGGGTGATGGTCTCCGGTCAGCTCGGCGAAAGCGACGACCTCAGCCTCCGTCACGGTCCGCTCGCGAGTCGCGAAGCTCTCTCCGACCTGAAGATCCTCAAACGGCGCCGACCAGTCCAGCGTGCTCACAGTGGCGGGTTCCCGCTCGCGCGGCGCTCGGGTCGACTGCCTTCGAGGCTCGAGAGCGCCGCAGCGACCCGGCTGCGCGTGTTGCTCGGGGGGATGACCTCGTCGACGAAGCCGTCAGCGCCCGCCGAGCCGGAGCCGAGGTGCTCCTCGGCATAGGCGCTGGCGAGCCGGACTCGCGCTCGCTCGGGATCCACCGCTCCTGCGATCTCGCGGCGGTGGATCACGTCGACCGCCTGCGTCGCCCCCATCACGCCGATCTGCGCGTTCGGCCAAGCGAAGACGAAATCGGCCCCGAGATCCTTGCTGTTCATCGCGATGAACGCCCCGCCGAAGGACTTGCGCAGCACGACCGTGACGCGCGGGACGGTCGCCTCCGCGAAGGCGTAGACCAGCTTTGCTCCATGGCGAATAACGCCGGCGCGCTCCTGCTTGGTCCCCGGGAGAAACCCGGGAGTGTCCACCAGGACAACCAGCGGGAGCCCGTACAGGTTGCAGGTGCGGACGAAGCGCGCGGCCTTCTGCGAGCTCGCGGCATCGAGGACGCCGCCGAGGTAGCGCGGCTGGTTGGCCACGACACCGATCGCCCGACCGTCAAGCCGTGCAAACGAACAGACGACGTTCCGGGCGAAGCGCGGCGAGACTTCGAGCAGCCGCCCGCCGTCGACGATCGCTCGGGCGACGTCGCGGACGTCGTAGACCCGGCGATCCTCGGTCGGCACCACCGAGTCCGGCGCGAAGCCCGGCGGCGCGACACACGGCCACCGTGTCGGCGTCTCATCCCCGCGCTGGGGCAGGTAGTCGAGCAGGTCGCGCGCGAGAAGCGCGCCGTCGACCTCCGTCGGCGCGACGAGATGACACACCCCGCTGCGCTCGTGGACGCGGGGCCCGCCGAGCGTCGCCGCGTCCACGTCCTCGCCGGTGACCTTGGCAACGACCCCCGGACCCGTCAGGAACATGCTGGCGTTTGCCCCGGCCATGATCACGAAGTCCGTCAGCGCCGGAGCGTAGGACCCGCCTCCCGCCGACGGTCCGCAAACGATGGAGATCTGGGGTACTCGTCCGGAGAGACGGACGTGCTCGCGGAAGATCCGGCCGTAGCCCCCGAGCGCCTCGAGGCCCTCCTGCATCCGCGCCCCGGCCGATTCGATGAATCCGATCACGGGCACGCGCGCACGACCGGCGAGCTGGTGAACCTTGACGACTGTGTCGGCGTGGGCTTGACCGAGCGAACCGCCAGCGAAGCTCGGGTCCTGAGCGAAGCAGAAGACCGAGCGGCCGTCGATCCGTCCCGACGCGGCGAGCACACCATCTCCGGCGCGCGCCTGCTCGCCCATCCGTCGTGAGCGGACCTCGGTACGGATCAGGTTGAGCGATTCCGGGTCGCACAGGACCTCGAGTCGTTCGAGCGGGGTGAGGCGCTCCTCGGGGCGGGGAAGGAGCGCGAGGCTCACGCGGCCTCCAGGCAGAGCACCGCGTTGTGACCGCCGAAGCCGAACGAGTTCGACAGGGCGATCGGCTGCTTGCCCGGCGAGGTGGCGAGCGGCCGAGCGGTGCCCGGGACGTAGTCGAGATCGAGATCCGGGTCGCGCTCCGACCAGCCAAGCGTCGGGGGCACGACGCGATCGCGCAGGGCCAGGACGGTCGCCGTGGCCTCGACGGCACCCGCTGCACCAAGGAGATGACCGATCGCCGACTTGGTCGACGAGATCGGTATCTCGCGCGCGTGCTCGCCGAGCGCGAGCTTCAGCGCGAGCGTTTCCGAGCGGTCGTTGAGCGGCGTCGACGTGCCGTGAGCGTTGACGTAGTCGATCTCCCGCGCGGCCAGCTGCGCATCGCGCAGGGCCGCCTCGATCGCCGTGGCCTGGCCGGCGCCCCGCTCGTCGGGAGCCGTCAGATGGAAGGCGTCGCAGCTCGCGCCATAGCCGCGAAGCCGGGCGAGGATCCGGGCGCCCCGTTCCCGCGCGCTGTGCTCGTCCTCGAGGACGAGCACAGCCGCGCCCTCCCCCATCACGAACCCGTCGCGTCTGGCGTCAAACGGCCGCGAGATGCCACACTTGGACGTCGCATCGAGCGCGGAGAACGCCGCTCGCGCGAGCGGCGTCAGCGCGGCCTCCGAGCCACCGGTCACGACCGCCGTCGCATCGCCGCACTGGATCGCTCGCATCGCGCTGCCAATCGCGTGCGCCCCGGCTGCGCACGCCGAGACGACGCCGTAGACCGGGCCGCGCAGGTTGTGTCGCATCGCGAGGGCAGCCGAGCCGGCGTTGCTCATCATCAGCGGCACGGCAAGTGGTGAGACGCTGGCGGCGCCCTTGCTCTCGAGCAGTGAATGGTTGGCTTCAAGCGTCGATATGCCGCCGATGCCCGTGCCGAAGATGGCGCCGACACGCCGCGGGTCATACGGTGCCTCAGCGTCCCAGCCGGCATCGGCGAGCGCCTCGTCGCAGGCGGCGATCGCCAGCTGAGTGAAGCGATCGGCACGACGGGCCTCCTTGACCGAGAGAAAGTCGGTCGCGGTGAACTCAGCGCACGGTGCTTCACCCCCGGCGACGCCGCACGCGCCGGCGCTCCAGCGCTCGTGCAGCGTGCGAGCGCCGACGCCGAGCGGCGTGACCGCACCCAGCCCCGTGATCACGACCCTGCGCATCAGACTCGCGAGACGATCAAGTCGACCAGGTCGCCGACCGTCTTGATGCCCTTGACGTCGTTGCCTTTCAGCTCGACGCCGAACTTCTCCTCGACGATCTGCGCCATCTCGGCGAGGTCGAGTGAGTCCACGTCGAGTCGCTCGAACGTCGCCTCGCGATTGACCGCATCCGCGTCCGCGCCGAAGCTCACGAGCGACTCGCTGACAACCTGCTCGACCTGCTCGACCGTAACCGTGTCTGACATACGTACCTCCTGGGGATCAGGCGGCGAGGCCGCCATCGACAAACAGAGTGCTACCGGTGACATACGACGCGCGGTCGCTCGCGAGGAACCCAACGCAAGCCGCGACCTCCTCCGGCCGCCCGGCTCGCCTCGCAGGGATCGCGTCATGCGCTCCATCGATCACGTCGACGGTCATGTCGGTCTCGATGAATCCCGGCGCAACCGTGTTGACCGTCACGCCGCGGCGGGCGACCTCGACCGCGACCGTCTTGCTCATCCCGATCAGCCCGGCCTTCGCCGCTGCGTAGTTAGCCTGACCGGCATTGGCACGCGGCCCGACAACCGACGCGACGCCGATCACACGACCGAACCGTGCCCGGATCATCGCCCTCAACGATTGGCGCGTCAGGAAAAACGCACCGCGGAGGTTCGTGTCCAAGACGCTGTCCCACTCCTGATCGGTCAACGACAGCGCGAGGTTGTCGGCGCGCACCCCGGCGTTGTTCACGAGGCACAGCACCGGGCCGAGCTCGCGGCTCGTCTCGTCGATCAGTGCTTGGGCAGTCTCCGGCCGCGAAACGTCGCCGGCGATAGTGATTGCCCGGCCGCCCGCCTGCTCGATCTCGGCACGTGTTCGCTCTGCCGCTTCGAAATCGCTGCGGTAGTTTATGGCAACCGGCCAGCGCGCGGTGGCGAGCTCCCGTGCGATCGCCGCGCCGATCCCGCGGGAGCCACCGGTGACCAACGCGCAAGCATCCTCCGGGCGCCCGACGCTCATAGGTCAACCTTTCGGTTGTTGCGGCCCGGATAGGGTCGTGCAGCCGGCCGCCACCGGGAGAGGGCTCTCGGCGCTAGCCCCTGCGAGGGCCACGATGAGACGTGCCCC
>JAABUQ010010477.1_pt1 | contig 12129 bp, 17 predicted proteins | sample 5560001 | NCBI WGS metagenome assembly JAABUQ01 (sample SAMN10711888, study PRJNA513371) | rock metagenome | isolation source: Antarctica rocks | place: Antarctica: Victoria Land, Finger Mt nord | collected 2015-12-18
CTACCACTGGCACAAGGCCACTGGGAAGTTCCCGCCGCGACGGCCACGATCGGACACGAGTTGATCGAGTGAGCCTACGTTGAAACGGTTACAGTAGAAATAGGTAAGAGGGGCGAAACCGCCGAAATGGGTTCAGCCGGAAAAAAGATTTTGCCGCGATTCGACCGGCGAACCGGCCTGGAACGAAAACCGCACCCCCCGCCAGCTCCACGAGCCGGCGACGGGTGCGGCGGTTTCTTCGCGTCCGGCGTGCCCTGGATGGAGCCGCCACGCCGGTTCATGACCGGCTCACGCCGCCATCTTCCGGCATTCGTCGGCACAGCGGCGGCACGCCTCCGCACACCGCTTGCAGTGGTCGGCCTGGTGCTTCGAGCATTCGACCGCACAGCGGTCGCAGGCTTCGGCACAGACACGGCAGAGGGCGGCAGCCAGGGCCGAACCCCGTGCCATGTAGGCGAAGCACATCCGGCACAGTTCCGCACAATCGCGGCAGGTGCGGACGCACTCGGCCATCTCGGCTTCGCCGATACAGGCATCGCCGCAATGTTCGCACGCCTGAGCACAGGCCACGCACGCCTCGATGCAGCTTTGATACTTCTCGTGTTCCATAACGTCACCCCCGTTGTTGGGCCACCGCTTGGCGAGTCGATCCGGCAGGCCCACACCGGATCGGCCCGTGCGTGCAAACGGCACGCCGAAGTTCACAACATGCGTATCCTTTTAAACATCAATAGTTCGTACTATTCTACCGCTGGGGCAGACGGCCGCTCTGCCCCAACGATCAGCGGCCCGCCCGATGATCGGGCCGAGGAGGAACCCCGGCACGCCGTAGCCGAGGATGGCCAGCCCAATGCCGACTTCGCTCAGGCTGTAACGACGGGCGAAGTAGAGCCCGAGCCAGGTATAGACGCCAAACGGCCGCCGGTTTCAACCGACGAGCCGCATGCCGTACAATCGGAATGGGACGGGCCGCCCGATGCAGCCCGCTCCCCTTGCGTCTGACCTTCGGGTTCTGACCGGAGCCGGTCCCTGGTGCCGCCGGGGACCGGCCCTCCCGACGTTCAGCGGGTTGCCGCCACCTTGGGCTTGGCGGCCGACGACGTGCAGCAGGCCGCACCGTCGCAACAGTCGCAGCGGGTGTGACCGATGATTGATGTTACGGCAAACGGGCCGCAAGGCCGGACTTACGGAGAATCCTCTAGATTTGGCTTGGGGAATGGGCTCTCCTGACAGGAGCGTTTCGCAGCCTGAAATTCGACTGACATCATTCGTCGGTCACACCCGTCGCAGCTCTTGGCGGCCTTCGCCGCACCGGCCTTAGGGGGCATCCAAGAACTAATCCGCATTGTCAGTCAGAGCCGCACTGTAATGTCACACTGCCCCGGCGGCGCCTGATGGTGTAGTTCCAGCTCGGACATACCTTGTGTCGTATCAGTCTCACTCCTTCCATCTCCCGCTTGGTCACCTTGATCTTCGTCAGGTACGTCCGCCCGATCAGCTTCGCCGTCACTTCCAGGCCCGTCGCCGTCACGGTCCCTCGGATGTATCCCAGCAACGTCCCCAGACACCGTAGCGGCTTGCCCGCCCAGTTCACGCTGATCGGGCCGAACAGGCGGTGCTCCACCGGGTTCCACTTCGACGCACCGCTCGGGTAGTGGCACACCGTCACGCACAGCCCCAGGCGATCGACCAGATGCTCCTGGAGGCGGAGCTTCCACAGCCGATTGCGGCAACTGTTGCTGCCCCCCGCATCGGCCAGGATCAGGATCTTGCCGGCCCCCGGGAAGGACCTCGAGCCGTGCTCCTCCCACCACCCGGCGATCGCATCGACGGCGAACTCCGCCGTGTCGGCGGAGGTCCCCACGGCGACGTGGCCCCGGTTGTGCGCCACGCCGTACAACCCGTACGGGGCCGCCCGGGCACTGGCATCCTGGCGGAAGTCGTGGGCGTTGACCGGATCGGACCGCCGCCTCCGGGCCCGCCCGGGGTTCTTGAAGTCGCCGACGAGTTCCTTCTTCTTGGCATCGACGCTGATCACCGGCAGGCCGGCCTTGAGGGAGCGTCGCTTGATGCGTTCGATGTGACGGAACTGGCACTCCCGATCGGGGTGCGGCGGGCCGGTGAGCCGCTCCTCGTTGGCCCGCAACGAGAAGCCGAGCCCCTTGAGTAGCCTCCCGACCGTCCCCCGGCCCAGGGCCATGCCTCGCCCTCGCATCAGGCCGCTGAGGTGCCGCAGGCTGCTGCGGACCCACTCCCGCCGAGTCATCGGGTCGCCGCCGGTCTCGGCCTCGACCAGGGCGGTCAGCTTCTCGGTGAGGTCCGGGATTTTTTTCCGACGCGTGGACGCCCGCCGCCGGGCAGGCGGACTCGATCGATGGGCCGTCCCCGGAGGGAATCCTCCATCTCACGGCGACCTCGCCGGATCGTCTCGACGTTCATGCCGGTGATCCGGCAGAGGGTCCGATCGCCACCATAACCGAGCCTGGTGGACTCCACGGCGACATACCAGCGGCGTTGCTGCTCATCGAGGCGGCTGAGGAGCAAGTTCATCCGGGCGTGGAGTCGCCTCTCGGGATGCTCGTCAGACTGGAGACAGGCGTCGCATTGGCACAGATAGACAGTCGGCTCCGACATTCCCTCGGCTCCCTCCTCCCAAGATGAGTCCTGAGAGAGGAGTGTAACACAAAGGAGGAGAACACGGATTTGTTCTTGGACGCCCCCTTAGCCGAGGTGTCGCAGGTGCAGGCCGGGCAGGTGCAGGCATCGCCGCAGCACGAGCACGATGCCCTAGCCTCGACGACCTTGGCATCCTTCGCCTTGTCTTTCTCGCAGCACTCCTTGCCCTTGGCGGCGGTCGTGGGGCAGCAGGCCGCACCGCCGCCGCAGACGCAGCCCTTGGCCGAGGCGTCGCAGGTGCAGGCCGGGCACGCACAGGCGTCGCCGCAGCAGGCACACGCCGCCTTGGTGGCCTTCGTCTTCTCGGCGGCGTCGGCCCCGACGCCCATCAGGCCGACCAGGGCCAACGCCCCGACCAGGCCCAGCATTCGACGACGATCCATGATCCAACTCCCACTTCATGACCTCGAAATCGACCGCACGCACGCTGCGGCGGCACGTTCCCGCTCCCCGGACAGGGAGGGGGAAGACGATCCGAAAGCACGGACCGTCATCCTCATCCCCGGCATCAGGACCATCGAAACCCGGTGCGTGGCGACCGCTCAGCTTCAAAAAAGCTGGCTACGGACGGCGAACGCACAAGGATCGAAAACCTCGGGTGCCGGGTCGATTTCAGATCAGAAGACGGGAATGGCGGAGATAGAGGGGGGATTTCTGCGGCGGGCTGAACGTCGGCGGGACCGGGCCGTCATACGGCCGCAAAACGCTGCCCGGATCGAGCCATCCAGTCGCCACCTCGCGGCCCGGATCGGGGCGGTTTTCTTCCGCCCGCTGCCCTTTCGGCTCCGGTGCCGATGGAGCGTCCGGGCGGCAAATACATCCGGGGACATCCGGGCAGGCACTCCCGTTTCGAGCCGGGGCATGCTGATGAACCGTGGCCGGTTCGGCGGTTACCCGGATCGGCGTGACCGATCCCGGAGCCTTGCAACAACCGCAGACCGGCGGACACGCCCCGGCATCGGGCATCGACGTGCAGGAAGCCGATACCCCGCCCGGTGCCAGCAACGCACCCACGAACGCCGCCAGGGCGATCCATGAGGGACGCAGCTTACGGATGGTGATCGGCATGGTTCCTTTCCGCAGCGGCCGACAAGGCCCCAACTCGACAGGATCGCACGGTTCATCCTAGGCGCTTGGCCTTTCGGGGACAAGCTGAGCGTGCTTCCGGGGGCTAATATCGCCCGTAAGCGGAGGTCAGAACAACATTCCCATGATCCAGCCCAAGGCCAAGAAGAAGACAAACAAGAGCACTGCCAACCGCTTCGAGACTTCCCGCCATAGGTAAATACTCGGAATGATGCTGTATGTCCCCAGCGTCATCGCAAACAGCATCACATACCCGGCCGCCACCCCTTGCTGATGGAGTTGGGCGGCGAACATCACGTCCAACGCGATGGGCACGGGCATGAACACCGAAACGAGGCTGACAAACGCGAGCCGAAGAGGCGTCACCTCCGAAAGCAATGACTGCCACGGGATCAGCGTCAGCAGGGCCGCCGCCGCCAAGCTGGCCAGCAACATGATCGTGATTGTCGGCTTGAGCAACATCCACACGTTCTTCGCATAGTCGCGGCCCAGCTCCTTCAGCACCGCCCCGAACGTCTCGGTGCAATCGAGCGACGCGAGCGGAAGGGCACAGGCCATTTCCTCGCCGCCGACGGTCAGGACGGATAGGGGCTTGCTACGCTCCAACCGGGAGATCAGGCTTGGGACGATGACGAGGATGACCAACAGCAGTACGGCGTACTTAGTCAGGCTCATCGTCCACGGCAGGGCCGCAAACGTCATCATCACGACCACGGGGTTGAAGTTGGGCGAGCTGAACAGGAAGCCCAACGCCACCTCGACCCGGCCGTGCCCGCGAGTCACCCCGCAGGCCGTGGGGACCGCACAGTTGGCACAGACCCCCGCCGGGACGCCCACCAATGCCCCCTTCAAGGTGTTCAGATAAAGATTCTTGCCGATCTTCAGCGGATAGTACCGCAGGATGGTGTGGAGCAGGGCACCAAGCAGCACGCCGAAGCTCATGCCGAGCTTCATGCTGTCGAGCCAATTCACGGCACCGGCAAGGATTCTCTGCCAGAGCGGGGCGTCCGAGGCGAGGCGGAGAACCTCATGACTGAAGGCCATGCTGGGCAATGCCTGCCCCACATGGTCCGCCTTGGCCAGCAACTGCGGGTAGCGGGACGCGAACCAGAACATGCCGAGGAGCATGACCGCAGCGGCTGTCAGAATCAGTGGCCGGAAATGGCATGCGATGCGACGACGGGCGAATGGAAGCGTGGCGGCAGTCATGGCCTCTCCTTCGGCGGCACGTCGCGGTATTCCACGGGCGGGCAACCATTTGGTTGTATTGTATTCGTCCCCTCGCCCACCTGCAACACGGCGACCGCGGCCAAATCTAATTCCTAGTTGTAATTTTATAATATCTGAATTTACATAACTTCAATTATATAAATTTACTATATTTTCACGTTTATTCATTCATTAAATTTCTCAACTTGTTTCCTTGACGGAGCACCGAAGACCGCTCCATAGACCACATGCCCCATCAGCGTTCCCATGACGAACAGCAGCGGCTGCGGCGTCTTGCTGGCAAAGAAGCCTTTGCCCATCATCGGCAGCGGCATGACCTGCATCACGGCAAACCCAATTCCTAAGCGGCAACTGATTGCCTTCACTAGATTAGGAGGGTTCACATAGCAGAAATGGGTTCAACCCGAAAAACTTTCTTTTGAAAATGACTCCCTGGCTGATGCGGTCCTTAAGAATCAGGAGCGGCTTGACTGGTCGCGTGGCCGCCTTCGGCAACGGCTTGCGTCCACGCATTCCGCCAGTCCCCCGTGGCTTTCACTTCATGATACGGCCACGGTTTGTGACGCAACGTCTTACACCTTAAGCAGTTCAAGGATTTTGTTTGCGAGTTTTTTGCTTGGTGTCCTGCAACTCGCGGAGAAACTGGCCAGCCCCACGGTATCCGTTGAACGAACGAATCAACCACCTTCCCCTCAGCCGTGAGAACCACCACGGCCGGAAAGCCAGCCACGCCCAAGGCATCAACCAGGCTGGAGTTACGATCATCCTCGCCGTCCAAAGAGAGAGCAACGAACTCTTCATTCAGCAGCCGCGCGATGCGCGAGTCACGATACGTCGTGGCTTCCATTTTGCGACACCAAACACAATCCTTAGTCCCGAAGACGACCACAAGTGGCCGGTTCTTCTCGATTGATTCCCGCCGAGCCGACTCAAAGTCTCGACGCCATTTCACCTCTTGAGCCTCGACCGACGCGCTCCCGAGGGTCAGCAACAGCAGAGCCAAGGCGGGCTTGATAACGAGACGGTAGTTAGTGGTCATGGGATTCACCTCCGGTTTGGGGAAAGGCAGAATCGGCCCATAACTTTTGGGGCCGCCGGACTAGGCATGGCCGTTCGATGTGCGAGCACGAGCATGCCCGCGACGATCCGCCCTTGAATTCAGGGTCGGTCGATCGGGAGAAGGGTTGTCTTAGCCTGACCCGAAAGGCTCAACGCGAAATGCTTTGCCCGGGGGCCATGTCACGCGGCGTCTCGGCCATTTTGTGCTTGCATTGTCCCGAGGGACAGGTCGGGCAGGAGGTGCCGGGGGCTGTCGGCTTGCGAGAGCACATCCCGCTGAGGCAGCCGGGAGACTGACAGCCGGAGAGGCTACAGATCAGCAGGACGGCGGCCACGCGAACTTTGAGCGTCTTGCTCATCACCTAGTTCCTCCATGAATTCGGGTATTCAATCCCGAAATAAGGCGATCGAACCGACGCAGATGATTGTAGCACCCCTCATCCCAAGCGATTGTGAGATGGGTCACAATTTGATCCGTCGCCAGCTTTTTTTGAAATACCGGGAGGCCCGTTTTTCAGCTTTTCCAAGACGCCCTGTTGCTCCAAGGGCTGGATTCCAGCCAGCCGTTCCCGGTCACACCGGAAAATCGGGTAGAGAAGAATCGCGAGCGGACCGAACGCTTGAGCGTCATCGGCGTCCAATCTCATCTGCTACGGGGTATCGGGTATTTCTCCGCAACCCTCTGTGAGACGGATCACAAATCATAATTACTTGGTGTATCGAAGCTGTTTCCCGTCACATGCGACTTGCGATCCGTCGAATTCTCTGGCAACCTACCTGGCTTTGTCATAAAGGGGGGGCACGCCCCAGCTCCCCGGGCCGATACCATGCGTGGACGCTGATTCCTGGATTGTTCGACAGATCACAGAACAAGGTGGATGGATCGAGGATACTCTTCAAGTCACGGGCAGACCCGCGATGACGGAACTCCGTTCCGAATCGTCTCTACAACGCACGAGGAGAGATCGATGGAAAACCGCGAACTGAATCGGCGGCATTTCTCAAAACTGACGATGGCCGCCTTCGGCGGCATGCTCGCCGGGGCGGGCGTCGTCCAGGCCGCCGAAGACAAGAAGACCGGCAAGAAGAGCCCTTTGCTCTACGATCCCCACATCTGTCGTGGCCTGAACACCTGCAAGGGCAAGGACCCCCAGAAGGACAACGCCTGCGCCGGCCAGGGCAACTGCGCCACGGTCGAGGCCCATTCGTGCAAGGGCGAGAATACCTGCCGGGGCCAGGGCGCATGCGGCGAGAAGATCGGCGAGAACGCCTGCAAGGGCATGGGCGGCTGTGAGGTGCCCATCGCCAAGGACGAGATGTGGAAGAAGGCACGGAAGCGGTTCGAGGAGGTGATGACCGCCGAGGGCAAGAAGGTCGGCCCGGCCCCCGCCAAGAAGGCGTGACCCCGCCAGGTTCCTGCGATCCGGTCTTTCCCCGTCGGCTGGCGGGGCTTTCGCCCCGCTGGCCACCTAATGATATATGGAATCATATTATGACCACCTATAATAGACTTGGATATCCTAACCTTGGGCTGGGCGTTGGCCTGCGAACTGTCCACTTTCCATACATCCTCGAACACCGACCCGAGGTGGATTGGTTTGAGGCCATCTCTGAAAACTTCATGGACTCAGGCGGTCGGCCTCGCAACGTCCTGGATCAGATTGCCGAACATTACCGTGTGGTCATGCATGGAGTATCGCTTTCGATTGGCAGCACCGACCCGCTCGACTTCGATTACCTGACAAAATTGAAACGGCTCGCTGACGGGGTCAAAGCATGCTGGGTGTCCGACCATCTTTGTTGGACAGGTGTCGCCGGTCGAAACACCCACGACCTTCTACCGATCCCGCTCAATGAAGAAACCTTGGCCCATGTCGTTGGGCGAATCCGAGTGGTTCAAGATTTCCTTGAACGTCCATTGGTGCTCGAAAATCCCAGTAGCTACGCCACTTTCGCTGCCTCGACGATGCCGGAATGGGAGTTTATCGCCCGGATGGCCGAAGACGCCGACTGCGGGCTTTTGCTCGACGTAAACAATGTCTATGTCTCAAGCGTCAACCACGATTTCGACCCGATCGAGTATGTCCGCTCGGTCCCCCACCATCGCGTGGTACAGTGTCACCTCGCAGGGCACACCGATTGCCGCACCCACTTGATCGACACGCATGACGGAGAGGTTATCGACCCTGTTTGGGAACTTTACCGCCTTACCCACCGACTCACGGGAGGCGTTTCCACGCTGCTTGAATGGGATGCCAAGATTCCGCCTTTTCCAGTGGTCCATGCCGAGGTGCTTAAGGCGCGAGCCTACATGACCGCCGAACTCCGCGATATTCCTGCTCTCAATGCCTTGGGTCCGAAACCACTTTCTGAAAAACCGGCCGTACCGCACCCCTTGGCTCATACGGTCGTTGAGGTCGCATGAACAATGCATAATCCCCAGAATACTTTAGACCAAAAACTCGATCTCGGGCTTATTCAACGGTGGATGCAATCGGTCATCACGCACCCTGGGGGGGTAACGACCGGAATCGCTTCTGCCGAGGCCCGGCGGGAAATCGCCATAGGGCCAGACCAGGCCGAATCGGTCATCACACGCTCGCGGATGCTCTCGGGTATCGACCGACTTGAAATCTACGCAAAGGCTTATTACGCCCGGCTGCTTGAGTGTATCCGTGCGGAGTTTCCGGTTCTGGCTCAGGCGATGGGCGAAGAGCTATTCGACGAATTCGCGGTTGGCTATCTGGAGCGTTATCCATCCCGTAGTTATACGCTCAACCGACTGGGTTCTAATTTTCCGCGTTACCTGGACGAGACGCGACCGCCCGATGAGAGTTGGGCCGAATTGATCGTCGAACTGGCAAAACTTGAATTGGCCATCGCCGAGGTTTTCGACGGGCCGGGGGTGGAAGGGCAGCCCCTCCTTACCGCCACGGAGCTTGCAGCTATCCCCGCCGATCGCTGGCCCGAGGCCAGGCTCAATCCCGTCCCTTGCTTACGGCTCCTCAAGCTGCGTTATCCCGTCAGGGCCTATTACACGGCATTGCATGACGACGAGGAAGCCGCACTACCAGACCGCTTGGACACGTACCTGGCTCTAACCCGAAGAAACTACGTGGTTCGATTTCACGATCTCACCCCGCCCGAGTACCTCGTGCTTACGGCACTCTGCGAGGGACAAAATGTGGAAACGGCGATCGGGCATCTTACCGAGTCGCCGGAGCTAAATCTTATGAAGCTTGCAGACGACCTTCGTCGCTGGTTCTACGAGTGGACGGTTGCGGGATTTTTTCGCTCGACGGCTTTTGACTGACCGACAAAAAGGCCCACTTTTCAACGATTGACGTTCTTGTCCCCGCGTATCACCCGTGCGTTGTCTCTTAAGGCTAACTCACGTATGCTCTACGACTTGGACGCAGCCGCCGTGATCGACGCGGATGGTCTGAGGCGTGCGAGGCCGTGAGTCTCACCGAAAATGCCGACGCCCTCGAAAATTTGGTATTTGAAGCGTTGCGACCTGTTCGAGAAGCTCACGCCGGAGCAGGCGGAAGCAATCGAACGCCGGGCGGTGATGCGTCGATTCTCGAAGGGAGAATTGATCTACGTCCCCGGCGATCCCTGCCAAAGCGTTCTCGTCGTGGTGCGAGGGCGGGTGAAAATTAAGGGCATCACCCCCGACGGTAAGGAATTCATCCTCGCATTCGTCGATGAAGGCGAACTTTTTGGCGAGCTGGCACTTATCGACGAGGCACCTCGTGGTGAATTCGCCGAGGCGGCCGATCCCACCGAGCTTCTCGCGATCCCACGGGAGGACCTGTTTCGGTTAGTCGAGTCGCGTCCCGATCTTGCCCTCCAAATAACCAAGCTTGTTGGGCTGCGTCGCAGGCGAATCGAATCACGACTCCGCAGCATCCTCTTCCGCAACAATCGGCAGCGTGTTGCCGGGGTCCTGCTTGAACTCTTGGATTCACACGGCGAGCGGAATGGAAACGGTTGGCTCATCCGGCTAAAGCTCTCCCACCAGGAGATTGCGAGCCTCATCGGTGCCACGCGAGAATCTGTGACTATCGTCCTGGGACAACTTCAACTGGACGGCCTCATTCGCATCCAACGTCGCGCTATCACCGTCGTTGACCGCGAAGGGTTGAGCGTGGAGGCCGACTCATGATGTGCGTTTCAAAGGAGGACGCCGCGAGTTCGATTTTTGTGAAACAACCATCCCACTGTTATCCGTCTCACAAAGTTTTATGCCCATCGAGGCGACAATATGAAGTGGCGATTCAATCCCGCCTCGCGATTATTCACGCGTCAGGATCGCCACCGAGTCCGGAGAAAGTGTGATGAGCCGTCCCGCAGCCGACGACTGGAAAGCCTGCCCCCCTGGCGAGCTAGGTCGCTTGTCGGCCCACCTGCGTTCGCGGCGAATCCGTCGGTACACTACGCGTTCAGGAATCAGCCTCGCCGTGCTGTCGCTCCTCGCGTTCGGCATCTGGTCATTACGGCCGACCAGTCAAGACATGATGGAATTTGATTTCGCCGGTATTAAATGCAGTCGCGTGATAGCTTTGGCTCCCGATTATTCGATGGGGAAATTGCAACCTCCGGTCAGGGACCAGATCAAGTCCCACGTCGAGCAGTGCCCTAGATGTCACGAGAGATTCAAAGCGATGGGGATAGCATCCGCACCGACGCGAAAACCACTACGACCCGGAAACTATCAGGTCGGTCAAATGGTCTCCCGACTTTGAATGGAGTATCAATCTGGTAAAGATATAATCCTGGCGATTTCACGTCTGAAGTAGAATCGGTTAATGTAACTATTTTATCATTAGTAAATATTTTACATATAATTACGTCGAAATTCGCTCGACGATGTTCCGCGTCACCTTCTTTTGCCGCCGGTCGTAAAGGGTCGTCGTTCGCGGCTCCGAATGCCCGGCCAGGTATTGCACGTCTTCCAGCGGTACGCCTTGCGTCAGCAGGTCCGTTACCGCCGAGACTCGGAAGGAATGCGGCGATAACCCGCGTCATCGGCAGCGGTCATCGCGGTTCCGGCGGATCGGCCTCGACTGTCAGCCAGGGATGAGCGGCTGCGTAGCTGTATTTCCGTCCCAACGCGGCGTATCGCTTGCTCGACCGTTCAAACTCACCGCCATAGGACGGCTTGACGGTGCCGTCCGAATCAAAAAAATCCCCATTGAACATGGGCGTTCCGTCCCCCAGATACCGTTGCCGATGCACATCCCAGAATTGTGCCGCCCTCGCGTTGCGGTCGGCCAGGTCCAAGAAGACCGCCCGCCGCTCCAGGCACAGCCCGGCCGCCAAAACCAGGGAGATGGTCGCCACCGCCATCATCCAACGCCGCGTCGTCATCCGAGGCAGTCGCATGGCACTTCCTCCGGCCGATTAGGTGCCGTCGGCCATCGCCGCCGTCAGTGGCGGGACATCGGGCCGACATGGATCACTGTCTGCCTGTCAGGGTCGTCGCCGTTTTGGGTGTTGCGAAAAAAGGAAGCTACCGCCACGGACCCCGGCGAGAGACGCGGTCAAAACCGTTGTCCTCATCTTCCTCGCTCTCATCGTCCACATCGATCGCCTGATCGGTGTACAGAACCGTTAAGGTTTTCCCATATGTCCCTAAGCCAACGACATCCTCTTTCATTTCGATATCGGGAGCATCGTCAAACCACAAATCCAGAGCCGACCATCCCTCGGCATTTTGACATGCTGTGATATTATTTTGATCCTGATTGAATGCGTAAGTCGGCGTATCGGGAGCGATCGACGATCCCTTCTTCAGCCACTTTAGCCCCGGTACTTCCTCCAAGGCCCCCGACATGAAACAGTAATCGACCTTGTTCTTGCTGCTGACGATGACGGCCACCGGATCGTCCGAATACTTGGCAAACCGAATCGCCGTCGCGGTGAGCGAAGTAACGAACGTATCGGCCAGACTCAGTAGTTCCAAGAACGGCGATTGTTTCAGGAGCTTGACGTAGATGGGCGCAAGCCCCCTCCGGAAAATGGTTTTGGTACACGGAACCAACACCGGAGGGAGCTATGCGCCCACCCCATCGT
>JAABUQ010010481.1_pt1 | contig 12126 bp, 7 predicted proteins | sample 5560001 | NCBI WGS metagenome assembly JAABUQ01 (sample SAMN10711888, study PRJNA513371) | rock metagenome | isolation source: Antarctica rocks | place: Antarctica: Victoria Land, Finger Mt nord | collected 2015-12-18
TTGGAATTGTAGGTATCACGTATACCGAACGTCCACGTGAGGGTTCGGCTAATCTTCCATGTGTCCTGCGCATAGAAATCCAGGTTCAGGAAGTTGTAGGGTTGCGAGTCCGCCAGCGGGAATGTTTGGGACGCAGTGGATGCAACACCGTAAATGAATTGCGGGAGGGTCGTGTAGTTCACGAGCGGAACAGTTCCCTCGCCGAAATCGTAATCGTTCAGCCGGAAGATTCTGCTGTTCGTGCCAAACCGAAGCTCGTGCGATCCGATGCTCCAGGCGAGATTGTCGTTGATAAAGAATCGGGTAGCGCGTCGTCCTTGCACCCAGGTGTTGTCAAGTCCTCCCAATTGGGTGAAGGGCGCGTTCGCGCCGCTGCCCTGCAGCACGATCGGGAATGCCGCGAGCGTTCGCTGTAAATCGCTGGGTCCAAAGAGACTTTCGTACCACGAAAACGCCGGGTTGAAGTAGTTCACCAAATGCCCCGAAAATACGTGCGTGTAGCCCGATGCAAAGGAGTAGAGAGGCTGGGGAGAGACCGCGTTGAACAATGGATTGATGGGGTCCGTGTAAGCGGACTGTAGGCCAGTATCCGCTTGAAAACGGAACCAGGCCGTATCGTTGTGATGGAAATTGTAATCGATTCGTGCTGTCTGAACCTGCTCTTTGTCATCGCTCGAATGCGACACGCTTTGGCGGTTCGCACACCCGTTGCCATTGGGCGGGGAGCCCGAGGCAGCGCTGCTGTCGCTGTTAAACGGGCATCCAAGGACTGCTAAAGGTGTTCCCGCTGTGTTGCCATACAGCCCAAACAGATTTTTGTAAAACGGCACTAGCTGGGGCGCTGCCGGGTAGGTGGATCCCGTAACGGAGTCCACGCCTCCGCGCGGAAGCTGTTGGAGAACATAGTTCGCAAAAGCGGCAGTCGGAACCGTTGTGGGGGTGACGATCGGCAGCGCGATACGAACCCATTCGGAGTCGAAAAAGAAAAACAGCTTGTCATGCAGGATCGGCCCGCCAAGACTGCCGCCGAAATGATTCACTGTCGAGCGCGGCTTGTGATTGCCTGACGTCGCGTTAGTGAAGAAATCCGCCGCATTGAAACGCGACCGGTTCCATAGTTCGTATAGATTCCCGTGAAACTGATTGGTTCCGGATTTTGTGACATAGTTGACCTGGGAAGCTCCATAACGCCCGAGGTCCACTGAATAGGAAAGAGTGTTCACCGTCACTTCGGCAATCGAGTTCAAACCTAAAACGAGATTGGTGGAGAGGCCGCTGTTCAAGTTTGTCAGCGGATCGTTTGTTTCCAATCCATCGACGATGTATCCGTTTGAAACCGCAGGCAAACCGTTGAACCCCACGTTGCCGTAGCCGTTCGTGCCGCCGACGAAATCGTTCCCGCTGCCAGCGGTGTTGATAAGAGCGCCTGCAGCAAACTGCAAAGGATAAGTCATATCGCCGCCGGGGTTGGGAAGGTTTTCGAGCGACTGGGCACTCATGGTGGTTGATGTATTCGCGTTTTCCGGATCGATCAGAGGAGTTCCTTCGGTCACTGACACCTGCTGACTGGAAGATGCCAGTCGCAGCGTGAAATCGACTGTTTGTTTCTGTCCGAGCGCGGCCGCCACGGAATTGTTCTGCTGTGCTTCAAAGTGGTTAGCCTCTACACGCACCGAGTAGAGCCCTGGCTTGAGCTGCGGAAAGCTGAACCGTCCAGAATCGTCTGTTTTCACGGATCGCCTCAATCCGTTATCCGCACTAGCGAGGGTTACGCCAGCGCCGGGAACAGCCGCCCCGCTTGGATCGGTGACGGAGCCGACGATTGCACTGGTCGTCTCTCCTTGCGCGTTTGCAGGTTCGCGCCATGTTAATGACGCGGCCGTCACCAGGAGAAAGATCTTTGCGGCTTGGCAAAGGCGATGCATACATAATTTAGGTATACCTAAAACGAGTATGCATCGACTGTTTCCTTTCCGTCAACTTTAAGTAAGCTTTTGATTCACCCTTTTGGTTTACATTAGCCACGAAGGAGCATAATCTAAGATTTAGTGCCACCTAGAAACCACCTCTCGGCCAGCACGGAGTCGGTAGACGACTATCTAAAAGCCATTCTTGAGTTGAGCGGCGAGCAAAAGGAACGCGTAAGCAGCAACGCTCTTGCTCAACATCTTAGTATCCGGGCGGCGTCGGTCACCGGGATGCTTCAAAAGCTTGCGGCGCAAAAGCCTCCCTACGTTAAATATGAGAAGCATCATGGAGCGCTCTTGACAGCGGCGGGAACCAGGAGAGCTCTCGAAGTACTTCGCCATCATAGGCTGCTGGAACGCTTCCTGCACGATGTGCTTGGATACTCCTGGGACGAAGTTCACGACGAAGCCGAGCGGCTTGAACACTTTATTTCCGAGCAGCTCGAAGAGCGCATTGCCTCGAAACTGGGCGATCCCAGTTTCGATCCACATGGGCACCCGATTCCAGAGCGCAGTGGCGCCATTCCGATTCGGCAAGAAATGCCTCTCTCGAAATGGGCATGCGGGGTCCCGGCAGTTATCAGCAGTGTCTCGGACCGTGATGCCGCCGCGTTGCGCGAAATGGAACGCCTGGACCTGCGGCCAGGAACGCCGATTGAGGTTGCACCGGGAGGGCGCAGCGCTTCCGTTCTGGTCCGGATTGGGAATAGTGCGGAGTTGGTGCGCTTGAGTCAGAATCTGGCAACCGGAATTTCGGTCACGCCCGATCCGAACACCATTGTCTGAGTCTCGGCAGGACTAATCCTGATGAGTTGATGTCTCACGGACAAACTGAGTCGATACGCCCGCAGCTCATCCCGCACACGAGCGCGATCGCAGAATCATGAGCTAATTGAGGTTTTGGGTTTTGGGGATCTGGCGAGAGAATAAGGAGAGGGTCACCATCTCACAGTTCTCCAAATCGGGTCGCAGTTAAAGACGAGGCCTGTAGCCACACGTGAACCGTTAGTGTTGGCGGATCAACGGAACCAAAAACCGGGTTGAGGTCGGCGCTACACCGCACTCGACCAGTGTTTTCGGTGAAGAAGCAAAGTTTCCGGTTCGTGCCAGGATGACAGGCCGCTCGGGAACAACATTGGTCGCGAGTGACGCCATGGATTTACCGTCGCGTGAGCCGCTGATACGGATGGAAATTCACGCGCACAAACGTTCCCCGTTTGCGCAATGTTAGCTCTCGGGCCGGATTACTGCTTTTCTACATTCCGGCGTGTTCCGGGGAGCAAACGGAAATGCGAGAAGATACTGTGGACGGTTGTAGAGCCCGGTCGTCGTCAGCAAGGACTAATGCCGATCCTGCTGGGCGGCCGTTTTTACGAACTTCGTTTCGCAGGCCCTCAAAACTGACGCTCAGTCGAATCTCTGAGTCGGAACGGGAAATACCGCTCTAAAGCTAGATCCTTCTCCCAGGTGACTATCTACTTCGATGTGGGCGCGGTGAGCATCGGCAAGCCACTTTGCTATCGACAACCCCAAGCCCACTCCTCCCATCTCTCGCGAGCGTGCTTTGTCGGCCCGGTAGAACCGCTCAAAGATGTGGGGCAGATCCTGGTCGGCGATGCCGATTCCCTCATCTTTTACCTCGACAGTTGCAAAAGCTTGGTCAGCATTCACGGAAACTAGGATGTTGGAGCCGGGCGACGAATATTTGATTGCGTTGTCAACGAAGACAATGACGAGTCTTCGAACTGCAGCGCGATCGCCCAACACCAGAACAGGAGCATCAGGAATCTCCGCCTGGAGCCGAATGCTTTTCGCTTCGGCTAAGGAAGCCGTGCTGTTCATGGCGTCGCGTACCGCTTCAGAGAGATTCAGATCAGAAAAGAGAATTTGTGCCGCTTGAGAATCGGCTCTGGCCAACGTCAGTAAGTTCTCGATCAGGTCGCTTGTGCGCTCGGCCTCGCTGAGGATCTGCCCATTGGCCTCTTCATACTCGGGAATGGTGCGTCGTTGCTCCTGCATCAGCTCGGCCGTTGTGCGGATGACCGCGATAGGCGTCCTGAGTTCGTGGGAGGCATCCGCAGTGAATTGGACGATTCTCTTGAAGGCGACTTCGAGCCGGGAGAGCATAGCATTCAGCGTCTCGGACAGTCTGCGTAGTTCATCGCGTGCTTCAGGAAGGGGAAGTCGTTTTGATAGGTTCTGCTCGCCGATGTCACGAGCCGTGCGCGTAATCTCGTCGACTGGTGCCATAGCGCGACCACTCAGCCAATAGCCGCCGAACCCAGAGCACAGGATGATGGCAGGGATGATTGCGAATGCCAGCGACCTTAGTCTCTCGAGCAATTGGGAAAATGGCGTGATTACGGTGGCAACTTGCACGGTGTACTCGCGTTTGACAACTTCGACCCTGGCAGTGAGTACCCTCAGAAGTATGGCGTTCCGTTCGACGGTTTCGTAATGAGTTATCTCCCGTCGCTGCGAGATTCCATAACTGAGATCCAACCTTCGCATGGCGGCTGGTTGATAAACCCAAGAACGGTCGGCGGCTTGCACCTGATATAGGTCACCGCCTGGGGTCAACCCAGAATGCTCCTGAAACTCTTGCAGAAGGCGTTCGCCCGATTGCCATGGAAGGTGACGCCAGAGAAAGGTGTGAATACCAGCTAAACGGTCCGTCAACTCCTGGTCGATTGCCCGATGAATGGCGGTTTCAACTGCGAAATACATCCCGAATGAGCAAATGGTCAGAGTGACGCTTAAGACCGCCAAATACCAAGCCGTCAAGCGAAGCCGAATCGGCAAAACGATCACCTTCCCGAGCTACTGCCTTGCAGACGGTAGCCAAAGCCTCGAACGGTTTGAACTAATTTCGGATCGTAGTCGTTGTCGATCTTCGCTCGGAGCCGCTTGATGAAGGCTTCGAGGGTGTTGTCTTCAATGTCGCTGTTGTTACCCCAAACGCCCTCGATAATGGCATTGCGGCTCAACACCCGGCCTGATCTGCGCATCAGAAATTCCAGCAGGGAATATTCTGTTTTTGTCAGTGCGATGACCCGATCTGACCGCGAGACTTGTCCGGAAGCCGGATCGAGCACAAGATCGGCGACGATCAACCGCGGCTCCCTATCCGCGGGTCCCCGACGGGCTACTGCTCTGAGTCGAGCCATGAACTCGGCCAAAGCGAATGGCTTTGTCAGGTAGTCGTCGACGCCCAAATCGAGGGCCTTGACAATATCAGCCACCGCATCGCGAGCTGTGAGAACCAGGACAGGCGTTTTATCGCCGAAACCACGGAGTTTCCGAGCTACTTCAAACCCATCCAAACCAGGCAACATGAGATCGAGAACGATCACGTCGAAGTCATTCTGCTGAGCGGCGAACAACCCATCCTGGCCCGTGAACGCAGTCACCGCCGAATGATTCTTTTCCTCAAGAGCCTTCTTGAGCAACAACGCCATGCGCTTTTCGTCCTCGACAATTAGGACACGCACTCTAGGATCACCTTTAGAGAGGGTAGCGCCAGATCCTGACTTTCTGCTGACTTCTGGTCGGAAGAAGCCAGCTTCATCGACGCAGGATTGAAAGTCAGCAATTTGTCAGTTTACACCTGTAGACTTGCAACCGTAGAAGACCGCATGCTTTTTTGGAAACGCTTTGCAAATCTGGTTTTGGCGCTTGGAAGAGTATCGTTTCTTGCGTTTGCCCAGACAGGCCCTTCCGTTGGGGGACCAAACCCGGCAGCAGTGCGTCACTATGTCGGTTCGACGGCCTGCCAAACATGTCATCCGCAAATCTATGCCCGATGGAAAAAGACTCGGATGGCCAATGTGGTCCGTGATCCCAAGGAACATCCCGATGCGATCCTGCCCGATTTGTCAAAGCCCGACCCTCTTGTCACCTTCAAGAAGGACGACATTGCTTTTGTGTACGGCAGTAAATGGAAGCAGCGTTATTTCAAGAAGGTCGGTGACGACTATTTCGTCCTACCCGCGCAATGGGATATCACCAATCAGGTCTGGCGGCCCTACTTCGTCAAGAATGGAACTGACTGGTGGGCTTCTCTTTATCCTCCCGATAACATGAAACGCCCGACTGGACCTCTTTGCGACGGGTGTCACTCGGTCAATTACACCATCGAGAAGAAGACTGTCACCGAGTGGAATGTCGGTTGTGAAAAGTGCCACGGCCCAGGCAGCGAGCATGTCGCGCGTCCTTCCCGCGCCAGTATCGTCAATCCTGCCCGCCTCGATTCCGTACAGGCCAACGATACTTGCATCCAGTGCCATTCGCAAGGTCAGCCACTTCAGAACCCGATCGAAGGCAAGTACTACGACTGGCCAGTCGGGTTCAACACGGGCGGCAAGCTACAAGATCACTGGAAGCTCGAAGAGCATAGATTGGGCGAGACGACATTCACCCACTTTGCGGACGGCACGGCACACAAGAACCGCATGCAAGGCAACGACTTCGTTCAAAGCGTCATGTACACACGCGGTGTGAAGTGCTCCAGTTGCCACGATGTTCACGGTACGGATAACGATGCCTTGTTGATCAAGCCAGCGAACGTCATGTGCCTCGAATGTCACGGGCCAGGCTCGCCCAATGGCCCACACGTAAGCACAATCGAAGAGCATACACATCACAAAACGGGCAGTCCGGGTGGCGAGTGTATCGCCTGTCATATGCCAAAGATCGAACAGACCATCGCGGACGTTAACGTTCGAAGTCATACTTTTCGATTTATCAGCCCTGCCATGACGGATCAGTACAAAATCCCGAATCCCTGCACGACATGCCACAAAGACAAATCCACGGCTTGGGCAACCCAGGAGCTGAAAGGCTGGCCGACTGTTTCGCCATGGCGAATAGAACAATGAGCAGCAAGTACTTCGGGGTAGCCCTTTTAGCATTGACGGTGAGTCTGTCAGGCCAGACGCTCAAAAAGATTGCAACTATCGACCTGCCCGGCCCGAAGGGTCAGCGTTTCGATTATCTGACCATGGATCAGGACGATCACTTTCTGCTCTCTGCCCATCTTGGGCCTGGCATTCTGTACGTCATCGACGTGAGAACAAACGCGCTTGTCAAAGCGATTCCGGGGGTGCCGGGTATCACCGGCGTTGAATACGTTCCTGGACTTCGGAAGGTTTACACCTCCGATTGGGGGGAAGAGAAGATCGGCGTTGTCGATCTGCGCACGATGAACGTGATCAAACGCCTTCCCACGGCAGCCAAACCAAATGGAAGCACTTACGCAGCTCCCTTCCGAAAGGTCTATGTATCTGACACTCTCGGGAAGGCCGTGGCGGTCGTGGATATCGATAAAGACCGTATCGTGAAAACACTCCGATTCGAGAGTGAAACTGGAATGCCGCAATACGATTCAGGGATGCGCAAAGTGTTCGTCAATCTTCGCAGCACAAACCAAGTGGCCGAGATCGATCCTTCTACCGATGCGGTCCTCGGCCGATATCCGGTTGCGGGTTGCGACTTTAATCACGGGATGGCCGTGGATTCAGAACACCATCGGGCGTTTCTGCTGTGCGGCAAGAGCAGAACGTTGACCGTGTTTGCGCTCGATACGCACCGCGCCCTCGCTCACCTTCCGCTTCCTCCTGGCGCCGACGTCGTGAAGTTCGACAAAGGAAATGGACGCATCTATGCCGCCTGCTCTAGCGGAGCGATCGCCATTTACGAAGAAGTTGATGCCGATCATTTCCGTAAGCTGGAATATTTCCCTGTACAAAAGCTTGTGCACAGTCTGGCTGTAGATTCGGCCACTCATCGCGTTTACGCTCCTGAGCAGGAAGAAGAAGGAAAGCCGGTGGCGCGGATGGTCGTTTACGAGGCGATTACGAAAGACAGGAATTGAGATCATGCGCCCGTTACTACTTCTGCTCGGCTGTTTTGCTGTGGCTTATGCCGAATCGAATCCGCCATTGCGTCTTGAGAAGACGATCCCCATGCCTGACGTACAGGGGCGGATCGACCACATGTTTTTCGACGAGGACAGTGGCCGGCTTTTTGTGGCTGCGCTGGGCAACAACACAGTGGAGGTGATCGACACCAGACAAGGCAAACGCGTCCACAGCATCTCCGGCCTGCATGAACCGCAGGGCATCCTCTACCTGCGAGATCCGAATCGTCTGTACGTTGCGAACGGCGACGACGGAACCCTCCGCATTTTCGATGGAAGTTCGTATGGACTAGTCACCAGTATCAAGCTCGGGGACGACGCGGACAACATTCGTTGGGACGCCGGAGCCAAGCAAATCTACATCGGTTATGGGAGCGGCGCTCTAGCTGCCGTCGATGAAAAAGGCGTTAAGGCCGGCGAGATCGCTGTCGATGCACATCCCGAGTCCTTCCGATTAGAAGCACATGGGCCAAAAATCTTCGTGAACCTTCCCGGTTCCCGCAAAGTAGCCGTGGTCGATAGGAAAACAAAATCTGTTGTGGCCCGTTGGAGCACCGGCGGAGCGTTCGCAAACTATCCGATGGCCTTGGATGAATCGAATCACCGCCTGTTTATCGTCTGCCGGGTGCCCGCACGATTGGTGGTTCTCGACACTGATTCCGGGAATCTCATGGGCAAGTGGTCGGTCGTTGGTGACTGCGATGACGTCTTTTACGATGCTGAGACGAAACGGATTTATGCCAGCGGAGGCGAGGGACAAGTTTCCGTGTTCCAGCAACAGGATGCGAATCAATATCGTCAGGTCGCGAGCATAGCAACCAGAAAGGGAGCGCGAACAAGCCTTTTCTCCCCAGAGTCCCGTTCCCTTTATGTCGCCGCGAGGCGGCAGGGGTCCGAGGCTGCCGCCATCTACGTTTACCATGTGCGACCGTAGTCATCCCTGCCGTTTGATTTTGAACTTGATCGGGAGCGTTGCTCATTGAGGAGTTTTCTCTGCCTCACGCTTTTTCTTTGGTGCACACTAGCCGCTCGATGCCAAACAGCGTCGCTGCGCGGCCAAGTGTTCGACGAAAGCGGAGCCGTTGTGCCGAAAGCCACTGTCACGCTCACGGACTCACCAGGGCAAACGACGACAGCGACGGCATCTAACGACGGCTCGTATTCCTTCAGAGGGCTGCTGCCTGGCCAATACACCGTGCAAGCCAGTGCTCCGCACCTGGAGGAACAGCCGGTCGCGATCACTCTAAAACCAGGGCTACAAACGCTCAGGCTCGAATTGAAGGTCGCGGTGACTCAACAACAGATGACTGTGCAGGATGATCCCGGACCCACTCTCAGCACGGATTCGGCCAACAATGCTTCCGCTCTGGTTCTGAAGGGAAAGGATCTCAGTGCTCTAGCGGATGATCCTGAGGATCTCGCGACCGATCTACAGGCTCTCGCAGGGCCGGCGGCCGGTCCTGGCGGCAACTCCGTTTACATCGACGGATTCAGCGGCGGTGAACTCCCGCCCAAAGACTCGATCCGCGAAATTCGAATCAACCAGAATCCCTTCTCACCCGAGTACGACAAGCTGGGCTATGGCCGGGTAGAGATTCTAACCAAACCCGGCGCGAACAAATATCACGGCACGGGTTACTACAACTTCGGGGACAGCTTCTGGAACTCACGCAATCCTTATGCGGCAGAAAAAGCGCCCTTCCTGCTCAAAGAATACGGCGGGAGTTTAGAAGGTCCGTTCAGCAAACTCGGCTCGTTCTTTCTGACGGTTGATCGGGCTACTATCGACAACGGAGCGATCATCAACGGGACAATCATCGACCCGAACACGCTCGCGATCATCAATCCCTATACCCAGGTGTTTCGCATTCCCCAGCGCCGCATCCGGGTCAGTCCGAGACTCGATTATCAGCTTACCCCGAATGACACGCTCTCCGGTCGGTATGAGTTTTCAGACGCCGATATCCGGCACTCCGGTGTGGGTGGATTCAATCTCGTTTCGACCGGGATTCATAACTCTGGAACGGATCAAACCGCACAGATCTCCAACGCACTCGTAATCGGGACGAACGTGCTGAATGAGACAAGATTTCAGTTTTACCGGGCACACATTTCGAGCCTCTCTGAAGATCTAAGCCCGCAGCTGGATGTTTTGAACTCGTTCGTGGGCGGCGGTGCGCAAGTGGGGAACTCTGTCAACACCTTGAACTCCTACGAATTCCAGAACTATGCCACCGTCACGCAAAGTAAGCACACTGTGCGCTTCGGCGCTCGGGTACGTGCCGCGACACTCGACAATACATCACCCATCAACTTTGGCGGGACATTCACGTTTGCTGGTGGAATCGCACCAGCTCTGGACGCAAATAATCAAGCTGTGTTGGATGCGTCCGGGAACGCAGTTCTCACTAGCATCAGCTCCATCGAAAGCTACCGCCGTACGTTGCTCTTCCAGAGAATGGGTCTCACGCCTGCGCAGATTCGATCACTGGGTGGGGAAGCGTCGCAGTTTACAATCAACGCCGGCAGCCCGTCTCTCTCCATCGATCAAGAAGACATCGGCGCGTTTGTCGGAGATGATTGGCGCGCGAAGCCAAATCTCACTCTTAATTTTGGTCTCCGCTATGAGTGGCAGACGAATCTGCACGATCGCCGCGATTTCGCACCACGGTTTGGACTTGCCTGGGCACCAGCCTTCGGCAAGAAAGGCGGTTCTGCCAAGACCGTTATTCGAGCGGGATTCGGTATGTTCTATCAGCGTCTTGACATCTTCGATCTCCTGACGGCAAAACGATACAACGGCTCAATACAGCAGCAATACGTGGTCACCAATCCGAACTTCTTTCCTGCGATTCCACCCATATCGTCTCTCGCCAGCTCGCGATCGCAGCAGACAACCGAGCAGCTCAGTTCCCAGCTACGAGCCCCCTACTTGATGGAGTCGGCGATCGCCATTGAAAGGCAATTGCCGGCTCACACGACTGTTGCTCTCACCTACGTGAACTCGCATGGCTTGCATCAATTCCTGACCAACGACATCAATTCGCCGTCGCCTGACACCTACAATCCACAAGTGCCGGGAAGCGGCAGCTATCCCCTCGGCAATCCAAATCCTGTATTTTTGGTCGAATCGGCAGGTCTTTACAATCAGAACGAACTCATCACCAATGTAAATTCGAAGGTGAATGATTCCGTGTCCCTGTTCGGTTCTTATCTCTACAACCGGGCAAAGAGCAACACGGACTATTCATCCCCGCCGCAAAACACGGACTTCAATCCGGCTATCAGCATTCAAGGACTCGGCGTGGGCAGCTTTCCAGCAAACCCTTACAATCTCGCTGGCGAGTACGGGCCGGCTTCCACCGACATCCGCAATCAAGGAACTTTCGGCGGCTCTATCGAAACAAGATGGGGCTTTCGGCTTAGTCCTCTATTTGTGATCGATTCGGGCGCGCCTTACAACATCACGGTCGGACAGGACCTTTACGGGACCACTCTTTTCAATGGGCGGCCGGCGATTGCAACCAGCGCCGGTAGACCGGGCCTGCTTCCGACTGCCTATGGCCTGCTTGATCCGAACCCAACAGCGGGCGAACCCGTTTTGTCCCGCAACTATGGCCGAGGGCCGGGCATCATTATGCTCAATCTTCGAATTTCGAAAGTGTTTGCCTTCGGTCCAACGGGAGAAGGCTCCATATCGACTGGCGGCCGTCGTTCTCAAACGGGACCTTTTGGCGGCGGTTCTGGCGGTGGTGCTGTCTCCACCGGTCGCCGCTACAATTTGGCGATCTCTCTTTCGATCCGAAACATTCTGAACCATAACAATCCGGGTCCGATCGTTGGCAACATCACCTCGCCACTGTTCGGCTTAGCCAATCAGCCCTACGGCGCTGGCGGCATCGGGGGAACTGGTTTTTCGGAGTCGGCGGACAACAGGCGGTTGGAGTTGCAGACACGGTTTACCTTCTGATTCGCCGGCCCGCGGCTATTACAACACGTTCACTGGCAACCATGAGGAAGCGTGCATAAATCTTCCTTCTCGCAATTACAAACGCAACACGTTTATGCATTCCTAATCTCATTTTCTCCCGAGCCAGGCTGCGATCGCGCTGTTTGCAAGCGTGTTTGCCGAGCACCGTCGGTATGTCGCCGCTGCGTTGAGACGTGCCCATGCTCGCTTTCCGGTGGATGCGGTAGTGCCTTTGGCTTCGGACGCGTATTTGGGTGACAGCAAGGCGACTT
>JAABUQ010010482.1_pt1 | contig 12124 bp, 13 predicted proteins | sample 5560001 | NCBI WGS metagenome assembly JAABUQ01 (sample SAMN10711888, study PRJNA513371) | rock metagenome | isolation source: Antarctica rocks | place: Antarctica: Victoria Land, Finger Mt nord | collected 2015-12-18
GTTTTCCTTGCGAGGGTTGACCAAAGCAGCGGGCGAGTGGTGTCTCGTCTGTCTAGCCTTCAACTTGAGGCGCTTAAATGTCCTCATGGCGACAGCTTAAACTTTTCTCCGACAGGCTGCTAGGTAAGGTTTTAAGCGCAATGTACGCCTCTGCACAAAAGAATGATTGTCCAGCGGGAACCGCTTTCCTTTGCCATCGTCAATAGTGCTTAATCCTTAACCAAGACATACTGGCATGAAAATTTTATTAGTGGAGGATGATGAACGCATTGCTGAAGCTCTAGCAGAAGACCTGACCGACCAACAGTATGTAGTAGATGTTGCCAGTGATGGTGAAGCAGCTTGGGAGCTAGTAGAGGCCTTTGCTTACGACTTGCTACTTCTAGACGGAATGCTACCAAAGCTTAGTGGTATTGGTCTTTGCAAGCGGTTGCGTAGCTCTGGCTATAGCATGCCGATTCTTTTAGTGACTGCTCGGGACACTAGTGAGGACAAAGTCATGGGGTTAAATGCAGGAGCAGATGGTTATGTAGTCAAACCCTTTGACCTCCAAGAGTTAGCCACTCGAATCCGGGCTTTAATGCGCCAGACGAGTTAGACATCGCCGCCTGACCTTGAGTAGGGTGCTTTAGAGCCTATCCGGCCCGCTCAATATGAATTGAGCGATAATTTTTTCTTTTGATCAAAAGTCATCACATTTAACCAGGCTACCGACTGTATGCGACGGTTCACCAAAGCAGAGATATCGCCTTGGTGATTAAACGCCTCCACGAACTGCTATGGACTCCTAGCAATAGTGCCTTTTTCCAATTAGCAATAGCTACACCATCGAATTTAGCACCATCCAAGTTGGCATCATCCAGAGTAGCACCATCCAGATTGGCATCATCTAACCAAGCATAGGAGAGGTCGGCACCACTCAGGTCGGCACCACTCAGGTCGGCACCACTCAGGTCGGCACCACTCAGGTTGCTGCCGCTGAGGTTGGCACCATTCAGGTTAGAATCGTTCAGACTGGCATGGAAGAGGTTAGCGCCACTGAGGTCAGCACCACTGAGTTTTGCCCCAATCAGACCCGCAAGGCTCAAATTAGCGTCCGTGAGATTAGCATCTCTGAGATTTGCACCATTTAAATTAGCACAGAAGAGGTTAGCATCTCCCAATTCTGCACCAATTAAATCCGCACAAACAAGGTTAGCACCGCTGAGGTTGGCATCTGTGAGGTTAACATCGCCAAGCATTGCACCACTTAGGTTTATGTCTGTGAGGTTGGCGGCTTCGAGGTTAGTGTTTTTGGCGTTGCTCCCCTTAAGAACAGCACCTTTAAGGTTAGCTCGATAAAGATCAACACCTTCTAGGGAAGCATCGTCCAAAACGGCGGCGGTGAGATCGGCATAACCTAGATTTACTGACTTGAGAATCGCATTTTCCATCTTAATGCCACTGAGGTTAGCTGCGCTGAGGTTGACATCGGATAGATATACACCATCCAAATTCGCCCCAGATATGTCGTGGCCTTCTAAATCGAGGTGGTGAAAATATCTTTTGCCTTTGGCGTAACTCCTGGCGAGGGAGGTGTTAGAACAACTAGCGTAGCTTAGACACCATTCGGCACCAGCCAACCCTAATGCTGTTTGCACATCAGCCTGCTCGAGGCTGTCGAGACATATACTATTGCAGCCGTCCCACTTTGCGCCCACCATCCATGCCACTTTTTGAGCCACTTGGGGCGAGTTGAAAAGTAAATCTACCATTTAAATCTCCTGATGGATTTTCCTGAGCAAAGTCCGGGATCTTTATTCTTTTAGTCTCGCGCTATTGTACCTTGAAAAGAAAATCTGGCATGCTTTTGAGTCGCCGCAGGGTGTGCCCGTTCCAGCCCTGCGGCTACTACTTCCTCTGGTAAAATATCCAAGGATTCCAAATTGTAGGGACAGGTCAAGGCGTAGCAGGGGCTACAAGGGGTAGGTCGGCGGAGTAGCCGTGACGAGCTGTTGCGTGGTCGCCACTGTGACTCGTACTCGATGCCTGCAAACATGACAAAGCTGGCTGTGCGCGTGGCATCAGCCAGATGCATGGTCGAGGTGTTGTTGGTCAGCACCAGCTGGGCATTGGCAATCATAGCAACCAGCTGGTACAGCGTTGTGGTGCCGATAAGGTCGATGGCACGTCTGGGCTACCAAGCTGGTGAGGGTGACGGCTAAAGCAGCTGGGCGGCGATAGGTGGGTATGAGAATATGAATGCCATTCCTTTTAGGAGTCTAGCACGCTTTAAGATAGCCAATGCTCTACTGGCTTGTTGTCTTCAAATCATGTTTGTCAGTCTTACTATCAGCCCTTTTCGGCTTGTTTTTGGGTTTGAGACTATTGGAAACAATATTTTAATTTCTAAATTGTCGTTACTTTTTTGCCATTATTGTGCAGCCTTCACACGAGCTTCATTTAAAATACACAAGTTCTTCACATAAATGTGTTTTATTTAATTGATGAGACTTGTCTAAGGGAAAAAATAATGTCTGTTACCAAACCGTTAAAGCACCAGCATTCGCAAATGAATAATCCGCAGCGAGAGTAATTTTAAGCTTGCCGGCAATTATCCTAAAACTTTCCTGAGTAAACGCTCAATCTGCTAATTATAAAATTCATTTGATTTATGTAAGAAAAAATTACAAAAAACTCTTATTTAGTTTTTAATATTTTTTCAGGTTTTTTAAAAATTTGAATTTAAAAAAATCATTCTTAACCGCTTTTAAGCTAAGGAGCCACTGCTGTGATGACGCTGTTTTTTACTTAATAGAAGTGCTATGAATACAAAATCTCTTCCACTAATAAAATCTTTTTCAGAAGCTTTGAAAAGCATGGAAAGTCAGCCAGATAAAATCCTGGTGGTAGACGACGAAGCTAGCATCCGTCAGATTCTGTCAACGCGGCTTTCGATGATTGGTTATAACGTCATAACAGCCGCCGATGGTGAAGAAGCCTTAGATAAGTTTCATCAAGCCGGTTGCGACTTGGTAGTGTTAGATGTGATGATGCCGAAGCTTGATGGCTACGCTGTCTGTCAAGAATTGCGCACTGAATCATCTGTCCCAATCATTATGCTCTCGGCTTTGGGAGATGTAGCTGACCGCATCACTGGGTTGGAGATGGGAGCCGATGACTACGTCGTTAAACCCTTTTCCCCCAAGGAGCTGGAAGCACGGATTCGATCTGTGCTACGAAGGGTGGAAAGAACTCGCGCCAGAAACATTCCCCGTTCTGGCATCATTCAGTTGGGGTCTTGACATTCCACAACTCTCGAACCTGCTGTTCGTCCAGCATCTGGAACAAATCTGGGTTGAGCACAAGATTTCCTGACCACGCAGCATCCGCACCGACATGATTCGGGTTATACTTCATTCAAAGCTACCTTACCCAGCTGGAGTTGGTTGATTTTGCTCTGGAGTTGGGTGATCTCGTAGTCAATCGTGCTGACTTCGGGTTGGAAGATTGATCACATCGGTTATGCCTCTATGGTTTGGGGCTAGCTATGCCGTCGCAGAACTTGTCAGGGGACAATCATGCTTGCCTCGATTTCTCCGAGTCGCTGTCGTCGTCCCACCGACTGTTTGGCCTGAGCGCGATCGCTTGGCTTAGGATATAGTGAACGTGCCCATCCAACAGGTGGGGTTTTACGTGGATTTCAGTCCCATCCTTCATTCTGACAATCCAAACTTTAGCTTTACAGAAACCTGAGTAGTCCTGACGCCCTTTCCAAGAAATAGCGTTAATGGTTCGCCGGTCGTAAGGCTTCCCTAGGTAGATAAAAATATGGTCGTTATCTAGTTGACTGTACATCTGGGAGTACTCGACAAGGATCTCAACCTGGCTTGAGTGGAAAACTGTTGTGGATTGCCGTCTGAATAGGTCTACAGAATTGATCTAGCCAAAATCAATTTTAAACATAACCCAGACATAAGTCAAACATATCACAAACACAGCCTAGCCTGTAAAACAAAAAGCGTCCGCGCTTAGTTGCCACCCAAGCGCCACAGGGACACGCGACCGATAAAGACAATTCCACGTTTGAACCAGCTACTCTCCCAAGATCAGTACCACGAAAGTGCCGGGTACAATACTCGGCCTAACAAACGGTTGCCCTGGAATAGGTGCAGGTGTGGTTACAAATTTAGCAGTAACCAAAAACAGTTTGTGTGTCTTCAGGTCCAATGCCATAGTGCGGGCTCCCCGCTGGGTCATGACGCTATTCACGACGCTGAATTTGTCTGGAGAGTCTTCGTGAATTACCGTGAGCGTGCCATTGCCATTCGAGCTGAAAGCCATTCCGGTTGCTGGGTCAAAGGCGGTAGCATCTACGCCGCTACCAATTGGTAGAGTAGCTTTAACAAATCCTGAGTCGGCGTTTACTATAGCCATCATCTGGTTCCTGCAACCGATAAAAAGCAACCGATGCTGACGGTCCATTGACATCCCAGTTGGTTCAGAGCAGGGTGCTAAGGGTGAGCGTGCCTGAATGGTGAGACGGTTTGCATTCAGAGTCAATACTTCACTTTTGTCCTCTAGATTAACGTAGATTCGCCCTAACCCATCACTGACTGCGAATTCTGGCTTACCACCCAACTGAATATCACCAAAAACTTTAGCACTTTTGGCATCAAACACAGTCGCTGAGTTGCTCTTGCCGTTGAAAGTGAAGACTTTTCGGGAGAAAGAATCATAGATGATCGCATCTGGATTTGAGCCAGTTTTGACCTGTCCTAGAACCCGCAGAGTCTTTAGATCGAAGATTGTAGCCGTAGAGGCATTACCATTGCTGGTAATACCACGACCTAATTCAGGAGCAATAGCGACGCCATGCACCCCAGGTGTGTTGGGAACTACACCAACTACCAAGTCGGTATCTACGTCTAAGACTATCACTTGTGTAGCATGTGTCACGTATAGGCGGCGGGCGGTGCTGTCCAGGGTGAGGTAATCCCAACCTCCTTTTCCACCTAGAGCAATTTTTTTGACCAAGTGGTAACTTTTAGGCAGCAAAGCAGTACTCGCGAAAGCTTTCTGGAAGAGAAAGCTCAGAGGGTAGATCAGGAGAAAACCAGTAAGTGTAGCAATCCTAACAGAATTTCTGATATTCATGACTATATTCATCCCTTTAAAGTCAAAACCAACCTCATATTATTTTTATTGTTGCTGCAAAAATTTTGGGGATGGGGATACAGGCGAGCACGTTGGCGAGAGACAGAATCTGGACGCCCTGATGCCAACAGATTGCGGGAGCCCGCACACTCCAAAGATGAAATCTGTTACTATTCGCTAAGGCCGCAGTAACCGCAATGCGTATTGGACAAGTGAATGGAATCGACCAAGGGGATAGTGTATCTCAAGCGAAGTTCATCGAAAAACGCTTTGGAGTGAGCCCTTAATGCAATACGATTGACACAGTTCGTTTGTCACTAAAAAGAATTTGCGACGTAACCGTTCAGGGGGGGGGCAAAAAAACGTCCGCTATGAAATCACACGTAATCAGTACGAAAACCAGTCTAGATTTGATTTTCCCCGGATAATTGTGAGTAGTTAAAAGTGCTATACTGGTCTGCCAATTGTCTTTTAGACATTTTAGGTACGATCTTATTATGCGCATAAATCTCAAAGCTTTTGCTTAGCAAGGCTTTGAGGTTTATGCGCATGATGTACCCCCCCCGTGAACGGTTACTTTGCGACACAACCATCCCTATTACGCTTCCACTCGTCATAGAAACAACACAACCGACGTGCGTATCCCTTAGAATTAGGTACAAGACACATCAAAATCCTTTCATAAGGAAGTCCCAATGGTACAGTCTCCGTCTAAACCCATCACTTTAGAGGAATTTCTAAAGCTACCAGAAACCAAGCCTGCCAGCGAATATATTGATGGGCAAATTATCCAGAAGCCGATGCCCCAGGGAAAGCACAGCACAATTCAAACCGAGTTCTCTACTACCGTCAACATAATTTTTAAACCTCGACAAGTTGCACGAGCGTTTTCAGAGCTACGTTGTACTTTCGGTGGACGCTCAACTGTTCCAGATGTGTCTGTATTTACTTGGAAGAGAATTCCGGGTGACCAAAATGGTGAGGTCGCTAATACCTTTTCATTGGCTCCTAACTGGACAATTGAAATTCTGTCGCCCGCTCAAAGTCAAACGAAAGTAACCAAAAATATTCTGCATTGTCTTAATCACGGAACTCAAATGGGTTGGTTGATTGACCCCAATGAGCAAACTGTTTTTGTTTATCTTCCAAAACAGCAGCCGGAAGTGTTTGACGCGCTAGAGCAATCCCTTCCAGTTCCCTCCTTTGCCTGTGAACTAAGTCTGAGTGTGGGGTCTGTGTTTGGTTGGTTATTAGAGTAATGACGTGACACTAGAGCTATATCGAGGATTGTGTTGCAAAAAATTAGAGGCACAAAGCGTGACAGTAGCTCAAAAGCAAAATTTTCTTCAGCTATCTACTATTGATAGCGGGTACAAAAATTTTTTGCAACACAACCGCTTTCTCTCGCTCTTCATAATGCTCTCCAACTTTGCCATGCCAAATTTTCCAGTTGCGCGTTCAGGGGGCAACGATCCCGACTAATGCAGCCAGTGCTATGATACCTAGGACGGGGACACGGCGCGTCAGCCCAAGCCCGATAGCAATCGTAGCGATCAGCACACTGCGAGAGTCCAAGCCAAAGTTACGCATCAACCCGATGATTACCATTCCAAAAACCCCAATCACAGCTAGGCTCAGTCCACGAACAAACCCTTCCACTACAGGGTGATCTTTTACACGACGATAAAGCTTGTCTATCATCAGTACCAGCAAGGGCGGCAGGCTGATGGCAATCAGAGCCAGCATAGCGCCGCGAAACCCGCCCGTCAAGTAACCCAAGCTGATGACCCACAAGCCATTGGGCCCTGGCGCGACCTGCCCGAGCATCAGCGACTCGGCGAATTGCTGCTCGGTAGCCCATCGGTGTGCTAGAAGGTCAGCGTGCAAACTAGGCAGGTTGCCCATACCGCCTGTCGAAAAGAGGGACGCCTTCAAGAAGAGCCAGAAGTAAATTAGAAGGTCCACTACAGGTTAGTCTCCGTGTTTTTGTGTGCTTTATGTCGCCGCCACCTAGCGTTGGCGCTCACCGCACCAGCCACACACAAGATCAAGATAACGGGCCAGTGCCACCACGCCGCGACCATTCCACTACTGATCAAGATAATGCTGCTCAACAAGAAACTGGCCTTTCCCTCACGTCGGCTGGCGACCAGTAGAGGGCGAGCCATGTGCAGTGTGGTTAACAAACCTAGACCGACAGTGGCGGGAATGATGCCGCGTAGCGCGGCTTGCACCACTTCCAAGTGCCGGATACGCTCGTAGAGCGCCGTTAGCAGTAGAGTGATCGTCACACTGGGAAGCAGTAAGCCCAGAAGTGCCTGCACCACCCCTAGAGTTCCGGCAACCCTCCGCCCAATCAGAATTGTCAGACCCAGCAGATTAATGCCTGGCACAATCTGCACCAGCGCCCAGTAGCGCGTGAACTCCGCCTCACAGAGCCAGCCTTGCTGTTCGACAGCCGTTCGCCGAATCAATGTCAGGGTTGTTGCGCCGCCGCCAAAAGATTGAAAGCCAAGCAGTAGCCACACTCGCAAGAAGTGCGCCCCTAGTGGCGGTGTCGAAGGAGAGGCGGGAACACAAGAGAGTGTTTCTTGAATAGACTTTTCCGCTGAGTACAAATTTTTCTGGTCTTCCATGCATTCTGCGTAATTTGATGATCACTCCATTGGCATGACGCTTGGCGATTCCATAAGTTTGCTGGAGATGGGTATTCCACTTGGATTTGTCTAGGCTAACATGTGAAAGCAAATAAGAAACCGTCTCACATGACGCGGCGTGAAATATTGGTGCTTTCCTCATTTAAGAACATCTCTAGATCAGTAAAACCTAACCATATAGTGCGGCGATCGCCCAGGAGACAGTTGCCACTCGGACTCAAAAGCCGTTGTCAATTAGCACCGTTTTGCATCCAGCACGACGACTAGCAATTGGGCAACTGCACAAAAAATTGACATACTCCCAGCGCTGCCCACTCAACAAAACACGGCAGCAGCCCAAGCTTTTCAAACCGCGTCTAGATCCTTTTCCCCTGTCCGAATCCGAAACACCTGCTCGACGGGACTAATGAAAATTTTGCCGTCGCCTATTTCACCAGTTTTTGCGGCGGCGATCAGGAGCTCTATCACCATCTCAACAAAGCTGTCCTCAACCACAACTTTCACCTTGAGCTTTGGCAGGAAGTCACTCGTATACTCACTACCGCGATAGCTTTCAGTCTGACCTTTCTGCCGCCCGAATCCCCGCACTGGTTCTATCGTCATGCCGACAATCCCGGCATTGACTAAGGCAATTTTCACTTCATCCAGCTTCGAGGACCGGATAATTGCTTCTACTTTTTTCAAACCCCTATCTCCTTACTCGTGCTGCCACGAGTTATTACCTTCTCTCTAACTTCACTTTGCTCAAAGCCCAAAAAGGACTTGGCGGATCACACAATCGCCGTAATAATTATCCATTAATGCATGCCCTAGCAGCAAGGGTTCAAGTCTTTTACCTACACCCAATCATCCTGGAAATGGATAGAAGGGAATTACATTCGCCTGCCAAAGATCGGGCTCAAGAAAGAATCAACTTCTGGCCGCACTGCTGCCCTTGCCCTCGGGGGTTTTGGCTGGCTGCACCAACACGGGTCTAGGGAGCTTCTTCTGCTTCGGAGCGCTTTTTGTTTGAGGCTTTGGTGGGCGACATTGTTCGCAGAAGAGCGGTCGGTGACCAAAGGATACGCGCTGAGTCGGTTGATTGCATCCTCGGCAAATAAAGCTAAATTCTTTGGTGTGAATTGTTCGATGATGCGATCGCACTCGATATTCTTGAACAAAAACTGTTTTTGAAGGCATGGTAAATGGTTTAGAAATAGTTGGTTGCAATGGACTATGGTACTCCTGAAAAGAAAGTTTGAGTTGATCTGCCATGCCCAACTTGGTGATTCTTCTTGCTTATTCTGACTTTTCCCGACCAGTCTTCACAGTAGGCAGTCGCAGCACGCTTATTAACACTTTTAGAACACCACCAGCGCTGGGTCTCACCAACTGAATGTAACCACACCTGTATCTTGTTTCAACAGTAGTCCTTTGACTGCACTTACAAAGGAAAGAACACTGCCGCCGAACTCTTGTGAGTGCCCCAGCAGACGAGCCGTACTTAGCAGCACTCTGCGATCGCGCCGAGACTGGTACGTCCAGCTAAGTCAATCGGTCTAACTTGCATCACTCCTCCCACGTACTGCGTCAGCTCAGCTTCCGCCCGTCAACCGACGCGCCAAGCCAACACTAATCCTTTATGTAGCGCTCAAAACGCCGTTAATGGTGCTTAATAATTCCCTCGCTGTGTAGGGCTTCGACAAAAATGCTTTGACACCAGCGCCAGAAGAGGATGCCACCTGTTCGTTAGATGCCAGTCCACTGACGGCAATAATTTTGAGCTGTGGATTCATTTTTTGCAACGTGCGGATGGTGGTTGAGCCATCCATAGACGGCATCATCATATCGGTTAATACCAAACTGATTTCATCCTGATGCTCGGCATACACTACAAGTGCTTCAATCCCATCATTGGCAGTGAAAACTTGGTAGTTGTGTGTTTTGAGCGCTGTTTTTGTAATTTCCCGAATTGGGGCTTCGTCATCCACAACTAGAATCACTTCCCCGTGCCCTATGGGGAGTTCAAAGTCTTCTGCTTGCTGCAAATGGGTTCCCAACACCACTGGCAAGTAGATCTTAAATTCGGTACCTTTGCCCACCTCAGTGTACACGTTCACAAAACCACCGTGGCCTTTGATAATGCCGATTACGGTTGAAAGACCTAGCCCTGTGCCTTTTCCAATCTCCTTGGTGGTGAAAAATGGCTCAAAAATCTGCGGCAAGATTTTAGCTGGAATGCCCGTTCCCGTATCTGAGACAGTAATGATAATGTAAGAACCCACTTTGGCATCAAGATTCATCCAGGCATAGTTGTTCTCAATCACCAGATTTTCGGCTACTAGCCTTAAGGTACCGCCATTGGGCATCGCATCCCGAGCGTTGACTACTAAGTTCATCAGCATCTGATGCAGTTGTGTTAAGTCTCCAAAGACAGTCCAAAGCTCAGGCGATATATTTGTGTAAAATTCAATTGATTTGGGGAATGTCTCAGTAACAATCTGCTGAATTTCCAAAATTAGGTGCCTGACTTGAAGAATTGTGCGCTCACCTTCAACTCCATGTGCAAACCCCAGCACTTGCTTAACTAAAGCTGCCCCCCGTTTAGCATTTGTTTCCTGGATCTGAAGTAACCGCTGAGTGCGCTCATCTTTGTGAAGCATCTGCAAAATTTGAGCGGACAATAGAATTGGAGTTAGCACGTTGTTCAGGTCATGGGTGATGCCGCTAGCGAGTGTGCCGATGCTCTCTAGGCGCTGGGCGCGGAGAAACTGTGCTTCGAGTTTTTTCTTCGCGGTGATGTCGGTGTTAACGCTGAGGATTGATATTGGTTGCTCCGCTTGATCGCGCACTAGTGTCCAGCGGCTAGATACGATGATTTGTTGGCCGGATGAAGTCACTTGATGCAACTCACCCTGCCACGAACCATCTTTGGTGACACTCACAAGAGCATCTTCGCGGTTCGGTGAATCTTTGTACAAAAGCTCTAAGGCATTCAAGCCAAAGGCTTCATCTGCCTTCCAGCCGTAAATCCGCTCGGCACCTTGGTTCCAGTATAATATATTGTGGTTGAGATCTTGAACCAGAATTGCATCTGTGGCGACATCGAGCAGGGCAGCTTGTTCTTGGATCTTCTGTTGGGCCCGCTTGTGTGAGGTCATGTCACGCACTATTTTCGAGAAGCCAAGCAGATTTCCGACCTCGTCTCGTAATGCCGTGAGGACTCCACTGCCCCAGAACCGTGTGCCATCCGACCGTACATACCAGCGATCTTCCTCTACCCGTTCTTCAGCCACTGTAGTCCTGAGGTCTTGCTCAGGATTGCCGCACTTGATGTCTTCGGGCGTAAACAAGCAGGAGAAATGCTGTCCAATGATCTCTGAGGCTTGATAGCCTAAAATTATTGCCGCTTCTGCGTTCCAACTGACCACGCATCCATCAGTCGCCAGCCGGAAAATTGCGTATTCCTTAATGCTTTCCACTAAGAAGCGGAAGCGCTCTTCACTTTCATGCAGTGCTGACTGGGCTCGCTTGCGGTCGGCTGACAGCTCCGTGTTCTGCTGCTGCAGCTCCTTTTGGGCCAGTTCCATTTTTTCCCAGGCGGTGCCCAGCGTATCAAGCGAATCCACTACTAGCGATTGTGGCAGTAAACGGGATTTGCGGGCGAGACGGTATAGCCTGTCCACGCGCCAGCGCACAGCCTCTACTAGTAGTTCGCTAAACTTATCCATGTTCACGGTAGACCTCGAAGTTTTAACAAAAATAATTTCTTTGAGGCAACCAAGATCTCTAGTCACCAACAGCTCAACTCAATACGCGGTTGGGCAATTATTTATTATGAGTTCTCTAAGCTTCAACTCTCGCCAGATATAGCTGGCGACAGCTGAATCTCAAAATTTTCTGCCAATTCATCCGATTCAATTGTTAGCTCCCTTGGCTGAATCCGCTTGAGAGTGACAGCAATTACTTGAGCTGATTCCTGTTTGAGGTCTTCAATGTAGCCCGAACTAGCTGTTTGAGCTGACTTGGCACACGTAAAAGGGCCAAAGTAGTAGGTACATTGGGGCTGCTCGGTCACAATTTCGACCCACAAAGCTAATCCTAACTGGTCTAAAACAGAGCTTAAAGACTCTTTCAGCGTTTCTGATAAATTCATGGTTATTCTAGACTATGACTTTAATTGGACTATTTGCACTCTGCTAAAAGTCTGAAATGAGTGTGAAATGCTATAGCGGTTTTCAACTGGGTGATGTACAATAGCAGCAATGAGCAAACCAATTGCGTATATCTTTAATTGTTACAAGGTTCATGGCATCACTAATCGCTTGATCCAAAGCATCTCGGCTGCGTGC
>JAABUQ010010483.1_pt1 | contig 12122 bp, 9 predicted proteins | sample 5560001 | NCBI WGS metagenome assembly JAABUQ01 (sample SAMN10711888, study PRJNA513371) | rock metagenome | isolation source: Antarctica rocks | place: Antarctica: Victoria Land, Finger Mt nord | collected 2015-12-18
CCTGGATCGATAGCATATGCATTCGTAGAAGCGGCAACCTGACCGACGAATGTGTATGCCCCCTGGGGATCTTGCGTATTGCCTTTGAGCACGAAGATACGATGATTGCCTTCGGTGCCGTCATCTGCCGCGAAGTAGATGTACCAGTTCCCGTTTATATAATCGAGTTCGGGTGCCCAGACATCTTTGCTGTATGCAACGTTGGCGGGAGGGGTCCAGACTTTTACGGGTGCCGCACTTCCCAGGCTGGTAAGCGTCGCTGTTTTCCAGATCCAGATCTGGTTATCATTGGTGCTACCAGTATAGTAGTAGTTGCTATTCCAACGCATCATGGATGGATCAGCAGCGGTATTGAAGCTATACTTGGTAAGAATGGGATTAGAGAAGAATTTCCCCGCGCTCCCTCCACCCCCTGCCAACTGCTGCACCTCAGAATCGCTCAACGCACGCGCATAGATATGCGCCTCATCAATCTGCCCATCCCAGAAATCAACCGTGCCGCCGCTCCATTTGGCACGCCCGATGACCGTCTCTCCCTGCGCCGACCAGCCAACACGTAACGGAGCAACACTTTGCAGTGTGCCATTGACGTAGAGCTTGACCTGATGGATAGTGGCATCATAGACACCTGCCAGGTGATACCATGTACCGGTCGTCGGGTTGAGTGTTGAACCTGCGCAGACGGCTTGTGAGAGATCAGCGGAGTCGGCGCTCATCATTGTAAAGCCGAAGCGCCCACTGCAATTACTGGCGCTTGATGTTTTGTACTGGAGATAGAACGCACTCACATTATTGCCATCCTGACTGAGCGCTGTAAAGGTCCCGTTGGTACGGTTCAACCTCACCCAGGCTAGCGCTGTAAAGCTGTTAGACGTATTCAACAAGGCTTTCTGTGTATCGACACTGTTATTGCTGCCATTGAAGCTGAGCGCGCCCCCAATTTTTCCAGTTGTCCAACTGGCCCCATTGATGACTGCATTGTTCCCATTGCCAGAGGTATCATGCGCTGCCGTGCCACTTCCCTCGTTGAAATTCCAGTAGCCAGTTGCACCGGATGGGTCCGCTGCGGTACGGGCAAAGGCTTGTAACGGATAGATAGGAAAGAGGGCGATACTTATGAACACTGCCATTAGTGTACTCACGAGCTTCGGATAATGAGCGGACCGTGAATCTGGCGAACCCGCCGTTAGTCTCTTCCAAATACAAGATAGGTGCATTCTTTCCTCCTGGTGAAAACTACCATTACTCTACGAGAAGGGGTTCTATTCTACAATGATCAGAACCCCCTGCTACGTATGCCACAAGGTTCTATTCTATGATGACGCGCTTTCCCGTCTCAAACGAACGAATAGCGGCATGGGCCAGGAGCAATGCCCTTCGGCCTGCCTGTGCATGTACAGGCGGCTCCTTGCCCTGTTTGAATGCCTCAAAGAGCACATCCATATGCCTATCAAAGGTGCGATGGAACTCGCGATCCAGATCATTAAAGTAGCCAGCTTGCCACACCTCACCGGTTTCGTTGCCAACCGTATGCAGGGCATAGCGGCGCACAGTATCCTCGATCAAGACGCGTCCCTTGCTCCCGTTAATTTCGACAAGATGCGTGTCAGGGTACGCATAGGAAGTATCATATGAACCGACCAGGCTGCCAACCGCACCATTCGCAAAACGCAGCGCGAGTACAAGCGTGCGATAGCCGCCGCCGGTCTTATCCGTCATCTGTGCCATCACAGATTCGATGGGGCCACAGAGAAATTCGAGCATATCAAAGCCATGACATTGCGTTTCTATTAAGTTCGCATGGGGATGATCGCTCGCCCCCTCGCCACCAAAACGCCAGGTCGCGAAGTTGATCTCGCCCAATCGACCTGCCTCAATCGCCTGATGCGCCAGTTGCACCGGACGCGCATAGCGATGATTCAGGTTAATCGCGAAAAAAAGGGATCGTTTGGCGGCTGCATTGAGCAGCGTATCTGCTTCGTGCAGATCAAAGACCAGTGGTTTCTCCACTAACAGGGGAAAACCAGCCTCGATGACACGCAGCGTCGTCTTGAAATGGTTTTGATTAGGAAGGCAGAGACTGACGAGATCAGGCTGCTCCTTTGCTAACATGGCATCAAGGTCCAGATAGTAGCGCACGCCGAACTCCTCGGCTCGTGTCCTGGTCTTCGCCTCTGTTTGTCCAACGATGGCGCAGAACTTGATATCCGGACGGCCGGTAAAGATGCGAGCATGCTGCAATCCCCATCCTCCTGCACCGACCAATGCGACTTTTATTGCTCTAGTTTCACTCATTGCTCAATGACAACCTTTCCAGTCTGCCCCTGGAAGAAGTGATCAAACGCCTGCTGGATCTCGCCAACATGATAGGTATGAGTGATGATCTGGCGCAGATAAGCATGATGCTGGCGCAGCAATTCCAGGTTACCAGCAAGCTCTCCATAGCCAAAGTATTCGCTACCCATGACGGCGCGCTCGGTGGCGATCAAATCAGAGGAGACGTGTAGGTGTAGATCTTCGCCATGACCTACGCAGACCAGCACACCACGTTGCGCGAGCAGGTTCAATCCTTCCTGACGTGCGGAACGCTTGCCGCTCGAATCAACGGCGAGGTCAACGCTCTTGATACCGTGCTTGCGTGCTCCCTCCTCCAGCGTAGTTTCCTTGAGTTGAACCGGCTTGCCACCAAGACGCTCAGCCAATTTCAGGCGATACTCACTGACATCCGAGATGAGCACAGGCATAGCGTGTCCCAACACCACTTTTGCCATAGCCAGCACCGCGAGACCAATAGGACCGGCACCCGTCACAACCACTGACTCAATATCAGGATGTACGAGGCGACTGCGCTTAATGACATGGCCGCCAGTGCCCATGATATCGAGTAAGAGCGTGGCATCGGTCAGAGGAATGTCTGTCCCAATGGGGAAAAAGATCGGTTCATTAACGACTTCATAGGAGCCATAGCCACCATCTTTGTTGAAGCCCATATCGCCACGTTTTTGTAGACATTGGTTGGTGAAGCCCTGCCGACACGAGCGACAGCCACCGCAATAATCCATGAGGAAGATCACGCCAGGAATGCCAACAGGCGTATGCGTATCGGGGCCAGCTGCCGCCACAATGCCAGCAGCCTCATGCCCAGGCGTCACCTCAGATCCCGCATAAAACTGCTCACGGTCCGTACCACAAATTGCATTCGCCTTGACCTCGATCAGCAATTGTCCTGGTCCTGGCGTAGGAACCGCTTTTTCCACGAAATCAATCTTGCTTTTTCCACGAAATCTTGGAACGCGCATCGTATGAGACAACACATTCTGTGTCATGTGAACACATCCTTTCTCTACTCAGAGTAGAGTTGATACAATACAATCAGTACAGTAGGAATGACTCCACACTCCCAAAGTAAACAACATGGAAAGGGTCCCTGCTTATGCAGATGAACCCTCCTTCATAGGGGCTTTATGAAGAACAGGCGCTTCTTCTGCTTCAGTGACGACCTGGCGCAGTTTTAGCGCATAGTTATTGATCAGCAAGGCAATCAATAATATCAAACCCGCGATCAAGGTACGAATGTAGATATCAAGCTGGATAAGATCGAGGCCATTGCTCAGGACGCCAAAGACCAGCAGGCCGATAACGGTATTTTTCACTCCACCGCGCCCACCGGTTAACGCGGTCCCACCCAGCACGACAGCCGTGATGCTATCGAGCAATATCGTCGTGACTGATGAGTTTGGTTGAGCACTCCCCAGGCGACCAGCATTCAGCATACCGCCGAAACCCGCGCACAATCCCGATATCGCCATACACGCGCCGACAATCAGCTTTGTATTGACGCCTGAGAACTCGGCCCCAATGCGATTACTCCCCGTCATATAGACATAGCGACCAAAGCGTGTATAGGTCAATACTACGTGACCAAGCACAAGGACAACTACCGCGACAAGAATTACCACGTTTATATTGCCCAATACTGGTATTTGACCAATATACGCTTTGAGTCGATCACTTCCCATGTGGGTGAGAAATGGGGGAATATGATAGTTAATCGTCCCTTTGCTGACAAACAGGGAGATGCCATCGGCAACTTGCAGCGCGACCAGGCTCATCATAAACGAGGGCAGGCCAACCTTCGTTGTTCCCCAACCAGTGACCACACCAAAGATGCCTGCGATCACCAGACCAACGAGAATAGCAATTCCCTGGGGCCACTGATTTGCGTAAAATAGCGTTGCGGCGATCACTCCACTCATCGTTGCCACCGCCGCAACGCTCAGGTCGATCTCGCCGCAGAGCAAGACAAACGTCATTCCGGTTGCGACAATCGAGAGAATGGAAACCTGCGCCAGGATGTTCAGCAGGTTAATGGAGCTGAGAAAACTGTCGGTCGTTAAGCTAAAAAACGCCACCAGGACGATGAGCGTCAGCAATGGAGCTCCATCCGCGACACGTTTACGCGCCCAGCGAAAGATGTGTTGTGTGCCCTGTTTATTCAAGGGTGCCAGTGATTCAGGCGTCGATTTGCCCGTGGTCATGGTTTCCATAGAGTCCTCTTTCTCCGTTGGCTCATGTATGTCCTCAATGTCCATGAGAAGTAGCTCCACAGTATTAAGCATTGAGCAGCATACGGTCTTTGCTGAGTTGTTCTTCATATAATTCATCAGTAATATGTCCCCGATGCATCACAATGACATGGGTACAATTACTTAAAATGGTCTCTATTTCAGTCGAAATAAGGAGTATAGCCACACCGCGCGACCGAAGTGCATGAATCAACTCCAGTACCTCTTCTTTTGCGCCAACATCCATGCCACGCGTTGGTTCGGCGAGAATGAGTACTTTGGGCGGGCGTACCAGCCATTTTGCAAGGACCACTTTCTGCTGATTTCCACCGCTGAGTGCCCCTGCTGGCAAAAAAGGGTGAGGTGGGCGTACCTGTGTTGCTTTGATCTGCTCTTTTGCCACAATCAATTCGCGTTTTCGCTGGAGGAAGAAAGGCACAATCGTCGCAAGATGAGCGAGGGTCACATTCTTAAAAATCTCTTGATCGAGCGCAAGGCTATCACGACGATTCTCTGGTACATAGGCCATGCCGAGACGCTTCGCCTGCGTTGTTGTGCGGAAACGTACCTCCTTGCCGTTGAGCTGTATTTTGCCTTTGTTGGGACGGAGAATCCCGAAGAGACAGCGTGCTAATTGTTCCTGCCCCGCGCCAACAAAGCCATAGATGCCCAGGATCTCTCCCGCACGAACGGAGAAATTTACCTCCTGGAAAGCGCTCCTGTAACTCAAATGCTTCAGGGCAAGGACCTCTTCACCTTCGTATGCCGCATTGCGTCTGGTGAGCACAGCTTCTTCTTCATACGCCTGTTGTAGCAAGCGACTATCGGAGCCAAGCATCTGAGTGATGAGTTCCTGTTTGGAGAGGTTGTTGGCTTCATATGTTGCAACACGCTGCCCATTCTTGAAAATACTGACACGATCAGAGATCGCCAGTACATCTTCGAGAAAATGGGAGATAAAGAGAATCGTTTTTCCCTGTGTTTTCAGTCGTTGAATAAAGGAGAAGAGGCGTTGCGTCTCCTGCAATGAGAGCGCCGATGTTGGTTCGTCTAGAATGATAATATTTGCGCCAGAGAAGATCACCCGCACAATCTCAATGATCTGCTGCATACCGACAGAAACACTACCCATTAAGGTATTGACATCCAGCGTAATGCCCAATTCGCGGAGGTATTTTGCCGCCTCTGTCCTCATCCTGGGCCAATCGATGGCTCCGAGCCTGCTGGTCAATTGCGTCCCATTAAAGATGTTCTCGGCAATCGTCAGGTCGGGGAAGATATTTAACTCTTGATGCACCATGCCTATTCCTTGTACACGTGCATCGGCAGTGGAACGAAAGCGCACAGATTCGCCGTTGAGAAACATTTGCCCTTCGTATTCGCTATAGACCCCGGACAACACTTTCATCAATGTGCTTTTTCCGGCTCCATTCTCGCCCACGACGCCATGAATTTCACCGCGTTTGACAGTGAAATCGACATCACGCAACGCATGGATGCCGCCAAAGCGTTTCGAGAGATGCTCTAGTTCCAGGATAATATCTTGCTTGTTTGTGTGGAGTACGTCCACTGCTCTATCGTTCATAACACTTGCCGTACTTTCATTCAGATCTGTCTGATGCCTCCATGCCTCCCCACGCCGTGGAGAGGCATGGAGGCAGCCCGGCGATGACCAGGGAAGGAAGTTACAGATCGATCACCATTAGAGGAAGAACTGATTCTCCATGAAGATAAGCCCTGGCCCATTCTGATTATTCACCACAGGTCCATCAGCCAGAATATACTTGGGGATATCCTTGGTACCACTGGCAGCAAGCATGCCAACCATCAACGCTCCCCAATGGATGCGACCAGCAGGATTTCGTACGGTTGCAACCATATCGCCGTTAATCACCGCCTGGATAGCTGGTGGCATGGCATCAACACCGGCAAGAGGAATAGTGCGGTTGGCGTTTTTTACCACTTTAAAAGCCGCCAGCGCCATATCATCATTATGGAAGAAGGCCCCGTCGAGCTGTTTGTACTTGACTAGATAATTCTCCCAGAGTTGGGCAACCTTGTTGACATCCCAATCGGCGGGGTCCTGGGCAATCAGTTCGATGTTGGGATATTTTGCTAATGCCTGACGAAATCCTTTGGCGCGGCGTTGAGCACCCGTATGTCCTAGCGCTCCCTGGGTCATGATGACTTTGCCCTTGCCACCCATTTTCTGAAATAATGCCTCGGCTGATACCTCACCCATGTAGATGTTATCCGGTTCAAAGAACGTCGTGATGCCTAGCTTGTGAGAAGAATCAATCTCCGTATCCATCTGAATGACAGGAATCCCATTATCAATCATCTGACTCACAGGAGCGACCAGCGTATCGATACCAACCGTCTGAATAGCGACAAAATCCCACTTTTTGGTTGCCATATCATCGATAACGCGGCGCTGGACATCAACAGAGCCGCCACCGTCGTACCAGGTAATATCGACACCAAACCATTTACCCCAGGTCTCAACAACCTGCTTTCCCTGTGCACACCAGGTAGAGGAGAGCGCGGCGTTAGAAAAGGCTGCACGAAGACGCTTCCCACCAGTAGATGACGCTCCACCGCTACTGGTTTGTTTCGCAGGCTCTCCATTGCTACAGGCTGCGAGGAACGCGGGCAGGCCTATCGCGCCAGCACCAAGGCTTCCTAAAAAAATACGTCGTGTCAGTTCGCTTAAGCGTGCGGGTTGGTCAACGTTGTCAGTTGTTCCTTCAGTGGATAACTTGTTGTTCATCATTGCCTCACCTTCTCTAAATAAAGAAGATTCTGAATATATCTGACACTAAAAATGGCAAATTCATAGCCACAACAGGACAAGCCGTGGTCCTGTTGTGAGGGGAAAGAGGTTCCTCCTTTCATCATACATGTAAAAACTTTAGAACGGTAATGAACCTGTAATGCTCTTTTCGGGTGACGAGGGAACACGTAACAACGCCAGGGTAATCACTCTTCCAATTGCTAGGGGTCCGCAGAAACAACCCATTCATAGCTTGGCAGTATTCCAGTGGTGTTCACATCTATGACGAAAAATATATGTGCGCTTTAACAGGACTCGCGTACGATGAGTGTGAGATCGAAGGTAAGCTGTTCCATCGAACTGTCTTCGTTGTGAATACGGCCTATGAGTAGACGCGCCCCTGCTACGCCCATTTCATAGACAGGCTGGCGAATAGTGGTCAGTGTTGGGTGAACGAGAGATGCCGTTAAGATATCATCAAAACCAATGACGGCGACCTGTTCCGGTACACGAATTTTCTGCTGTGCCAGAGAGCGCAATGCCCCAAGCGCGGAAAGATCGTTAGCCGCAAAAATACAGGTCACGTCGGGATGGGTCCGTAATAGGGCTTCGGTCGCGAGACGGCCTGGTTCAAAGAGAAAATCCGCTCGTGCAATGGGCAGGTCAGGACGTTGATCAACCTCTTCTACGGCAATATCTGTCCAGCCCATATTGTCAAGATAGGCGCGCAGGCGCAGATCGGCGAAGCGCAATTTGCGCGGACCAGCCAGGAAACCAATACGTGTATGCCCCTGATGCTTCGCCCATGCAATAGCCTCCGTCGCTCCTTTGTAATGATCAACGGTAATGTGTGAAATACCTGACTCTTCACCCCGATCAATTACAACCACAGGAGTTTCCGCATCCTGCAATTGTTTGACTAATAGTTCAGCATTCGCAGGTGATACCAGAATGACGCCATCGACTGATTGCTGACGCACGATATTGATCGCCTGGACCTCGTTCTCGGTTTGCCAGTCAGTATCCAGCAACATAATAGTGTAGCCATGACGCCTCGCCTCATCTTCGATGCCACGCGCCAGGCTTGGCACAAAAGGGTTGGTCAGGTCGTGCAATACAACACCAATTGCCATCGTTCGTTTCGTCACCAGCGCTCGCGCTGCCCCATTAGGCACGTATTGAAAATGTTGAACCGCTTCCCATACCTTCTGCTGTGTCTCTTCACTGACATAGCCTGTATTATTCAATACACGCGAGACAGTGCCTACTCCTACCCCTGCTGTCCTGGCAATATCTTTAATGGTTGTCATTCATATGCCTGCGTTCATTTAGAATGTGGAAGCGTTTCCTTATGTGAGAAGTATACGCAAAAAATAGGTAGAAGTCAAGAGAAACATTGAGATCAACTAGATTTCTAAAAACTACAATATTTTCGTGCGCTCCATCACCTACATGGTGTAAATGTGATAATTCAATGACGTACTTTTTTGATCATTACCTGACACATATCCCGGTATATGCGTCTCCAAGGGGACGTAGCTGAACCAGCCTGTGAAGCTCCCTCTCTCGTCAAGGGAAGAGAAAAACAATGCTGGCATTCCGTCAGATAATTGTAAAGATTTGCCGCCATTGAATTATCACATTTACACCCTTAGCGTAAACAGAGGGGACGTTATTTACAAAACTCAGAAGAATGAGGCTAGATGGAGAGCGCTTTTGCCTGGGACGTGCGTATCAGTGCTCATGCTTCGCGCCGATCGCTCTCTCTTGGCCCGAAAACCTGCTCGCTCTTCACCTTAATTACCATTTGGCCGAAAAAATGTGCTCAATCATCTTTCAAAAAAGAGGGGCCGCCTCTGGCGGCCAGGGAGTGAACAGTTACAAAAGTTGTAGGCACTGAGCCTGCGCTAATGTGTTAGCGCAGGCTCAGTGCGGAATATATCTCGCCCAGGAAACGGCTCGGCCTGCGCTCTAGCAGGCTTGTGCTGGAGAAACCGTTCTGACCTGCCAGAGCCTGCCATGTTGGATAGGAGAGTGGGTAGGGGACCCAGGGGTTGCCGCGATCGACGTTGTACTCGACAAGGACGAGACGTCCCCCCGGTCGCAGGTAGCTTCGCACCAGGTGCAATAACGCATCTTTCTTACGCACAAAGTGCAGCGAATTCGCCATCACGATGCCAGCAAGCGGCGGGAGATCAAGGGGACGCGTGAAATCGCCGCTGAGATACTCGACCTTTACAGCGGGAAAGCGAGCACGCATCTCCTGCTCCTGCCGCTTGAGCGCCCCCTGGTCCTTATCCACAGCGTAGATATGGCCTCCTGCACCAAGCAGGTCCGCCAGGGCCAGCGTGAAAGCACCGTCGCCCGCGCCCAGATCAGCCCAGACGCCATCAGCGTTTGCAATTCCTTTGCGCAGGAGATGGACATGATCATCGTGATTCACGGTTGGTCCTCCACTGGTAAGCCTTCCAGTTCCATAATTTTTAGCGCGTTCGTCGTAGGACAGGGGCCAGAGCGCAGAACATAATCAAAGACCAGACGGCCAGCGGTCACCTCTTCCCTGAAATGGACATTTTTGACCTGCGGCAGGCTATCCGCTAACCTCACCAGCTCCAGGTCATGCGTCGAGATGGCCCCGACACAGTTTTTACCCACGACCGCGCGCACATAAGAACGACTACCAATCAGACGTTCGCGATTGTTTGTGCCCTTGAAGATCTCGTCGATCAGGAAGAAGAGTGGAAGTTCTCCTGGCTGCTCCAGCGCGGTAAGCAGGGCGCGCAGGCGCTTCACTTCGGCGTAGAAGTAGGAATAGCCGTCGGTCACCGAATCGGTGACGCGAATACAGGTGAACAGCCGGAAGAGCGAGGTCTGGAGGAAGCTGGCGTTGACGGGTCCGCCCGCGTACGCCAGACAGAGATTGACGCCCAGCGTGCGCAGAAAGGTACTTTTACCCGCCATATTCGATCCCGTAATAATCACGACCTCGCCCAACGTGCTCAACGAGAACGTATTTGTCACCTTCTTCTCAAGCGGCAGCAGTGGATGGCCCAGATCTCTGGCATCGAAAAGCGCACAGTTTTCGCTCTCAGACTGGCCGCACACGGCAACGGCTGGCAAGACATACTCAGGATTCAGGTAGGCAAACGCGGCGAGCGAACAGAGCGCCTCAAGCTCGAACCAGGTGTCGAGCCAGGTAGGGAGACGCGCGGCGATACGCCTTTTATCGCGCCCCAATTGGTAGGCGCAGGCGAGGTCCCAGGGGACAAACGCGTTGACGATCAGCCAGAGCAGGGGATTGTTTTTGAGCGTGGCCAGCGAAGAGATGCGCGCGGTCCTGTTCAACAGACGCGAGGGACCCTGCGCACGATCGCGAAAAAAAGGCTCACAGAGCGCCTTGAGCAAGCGGTGATTGCCATACGGGTACGTTTCCAGGTAGGCAAAGATGCTGCTGAGCGTGGCGAAACCATACGTGAGGTAGTTGGCATCGGCAAACACGTCGCCGCGCAGATTCCCCGTCGCAAAGAACAGCAGTACAGCCGCCGCCAGCGAAAACGTCCAGTACTGTGGGATATGCAGCACAAACATGAGAACGAGGAGCAGGAATGTCAAAACATTCAAAGCAGTCGATACCCATAACAGCGGGAGGAGGGCGGAAGAGACCTCCTGTTGCTGCAGCCAGTTGAGCAGGCGTTTGCCCTCCAGCTCTTCTGACACGCGGCCCGAGGCGAGCAGGGACTTGAGGATAAGCCTGTCGCGAAAGCGCGTCAGGGGAGCCAGTTCACGTACAAGCGCCTGCCGCTGCTGGATGGTTGAGAGATCAGGCGTCGTAGCCAGCAGCCAGCTACGTAAACGCAGACTTCCCTCGCGCGAGATAGCGGTATTGAGCAATTGATGGAGTGAACGTGGCCCGCTAATATCAAGGTCAATTTCAAAGGGGTGGCTCCCACTTGCCGGCTCTGTATAAACGGGAGGAATATATGCCCAATCCAGCGTCATACGCGCTACGTGCGCCGCTTTAATGTGTCGCCAGAGGGCATGCCTGGCCAGACTGCTATCGATGCGGCTATGATAATGCGCAACAATACCGAAAGCCAGCAGGGTCAGTACAGCGAGCGGCAAGGCCAGCCACCAGCCCACCACGAACAACAGCACGACGCTAATGCCCAATCCGCCAAAAAAGATAAAGACACGCAGCCACGACAGGCGGTTACTGCGCGGTGTTAATCTATCAATACGCCTTTGCAGTCGCCTCATCTGCACTTCAAGCAGGCGCATACGTTGCTCTTTTTGCTCCACAGCCCGAAAATCCTTTAGTAGTATCTCACCAGATTTCTCTGTATCTTGCATTCCAGCACCTGTGGCACTGAGTCAGAAACTTCTGTCTGGCTGCTACAAAACGTTTCTGCCTGGGGCAGAAACGTTTTGTAGCAGCCAGACAGAAAAAGTGGGACGTCTGCAAACCGAGGAAATCTAAACAACTATCATTATGATTTGCCACTACATTATCTCATAAGAGTCTAGCATGCTGTTTTTCCTCTCTGGGAACGACCCATCCTCATACTATTTGTTATCTGATACGCCGTAAAACCCTTGCTTTCTAAGCATGGGGATATCAGGCGCGAGGTAAGCAAATAGTAACTAGACCTGGATGTACTTACTTATATGTGGTAGTATATGAGCATGGAGACACAAGTAAAACACGCAATTCAGGATATATCGCTTAGTACGCTTTATCAATGGTGCAAGTAGTCACAAGATGCGTCAAGAGTTCCCGGAACTCA
>JAABUQ010010484.1_pt1 | contig 12122 bp, 8 predicted proteins | sample 5560001 | NCBI WGS metagenome assembly JAABUQ01 (sample SAMN10711888, study PRJNA513371) | rock metagenome | isolation source: Antarctica rocks | place: Antarctica: Victoria Land, Finger Mt nord | collected 2015-12-18
GCGCTGATCGGTGGTGAGCCACGACGCCCATTCGGAGCCGGGCTGGTAAACCGGGCGGATCGGGCGCGGCACATAAGGGATGGGCTTGGCGGGATCGGAGACGTAGCTGACCGTGCCCGCTCGCGGTGCGCCGAAGCCGAGGCCACCATCGGCGGACAGGTAGATGGGTTGGGGCTTTCCGGGGCAGTTCGTCTCGCACGAGAGCGGCCAGCCCGCATAACGGTGCCAAGTGTCGGTGCCGGTCTGGTAGGCGTAGACGGTCGGGGTAGGATCGGGCGCGCTGTCGGTGCGCAGGTGCGCGTCGAGGAAGGGCTGCAGGACGTCACGACGGAAACTGCGCGCGGTGTCCTCGCGCCATTTGAATTTGCCCAGGCTGGATCCGTCGCGGTTCGACTGGCCGTGGCTCCATGGGCCGAACGCGATATGGACGATGCCGGCTTTGTCGAGCGGATGCAACGCGGCGAACACGGCGGGTGCGCCGTAATTATCTTCCTGATCGAACAGGCCGTCGACCAGCAACGTGGCGACGGTGATCGGGCGCGCGGCGAGCATCGTGTCCATCGCCTGTTGCTGCCAGAAGCCGTCATACGCTGGGTGATCCTGGAGCTTGGTCCAGAAGCCGAGCTGGCTGAGCCCCATGCGTTTGCCCATGTCGCCCGCCGATCCCGCGTTCAGGAAATCGCTGTATTGATCGAAGGTGGCGAACGGGTAGGTCTCGTCGTTGGCGCGCGTCGCCTCCTGATCGTAGACGTAATCGGTGCCGTAGATGCGCATCGCGCCGTAGTGTGCCCAGTCATCGCGCCAGCCGTCGACCATCGGCGCGATCGGCACGGCGGCCTTGAGCGCGGGGTGCGGGTTGACCAGCGCGGCAAGCACGGTGAAGCCGTCGTAACTCGTGCCGATCATGCCGACGCGGCCGTTGTTGCCTTTCACATTCTTCACCAGCCAGTCGATCGTGTCGTAAGTATCAGTCGAGTGATCGACTTTGGTGGGATTAAGCGGGCCGACAAAGGGCCGGTTCATCACATAATCGCCCTCCGATTTATACTTGCCGCGCACGTCCTGGTAGACGCGGATATAGCCCACCGCGATAAAGGTCTCGTCGCTGCTGGGGGTGATCGCGGCGAGGTGGGGCGATTGCACTTTGCCGACGCGCGCGTTCGCGCTGTATGGCGTACGCGTCAGCATCATCGGCGCGGGCGCGGTCAGGCCCTTGGGGATGAGGATCACCGTGTTCAGCCGCACGCCGTCGCGCATCCGTATCATCACGTCCTGCCGGGTGTAGTCGAGCAGGTCCACCGGCGGCTGGAAATGCGTCGGCCGATCGGTGAACGGCTTGGGCGCGGCGAGCGTGGGCAGCGCGACGGCCAGCGCGAGCGCGGTAGTGGCGGCGAGGCGGGCGAACATATGGCGTGGGTCTCCCTGAACGCACCAAGCTTATGCCGACCTTTGAACGGTGACTAGGGGTGGTCGCGCACCCCGTCACCCCGCGTCACACGTGTGTTCGAGCCTCGGCCAACCGGTGCAAAGCCACCGTCGCCACGAACAGCGCGGCCAACGGCGCGAGTAGCAGGTAGAAAGCCAAGGTTCCGCCCGCGAGCGCGAAGGTGCGGCCGACGATCAACGAGCCGGTGGTACCGCCGAGCGCGGAGACGACGACGATCAGCCCGACCATCGTCGATTGCCGCGCGGTTGGGATCGCGCTCAGTACGGCGGAATTGATCGCGGGATAAATGGGCGCCATGAACACCCCAACCAGCGGAAAGACGATCGCCGCCCACGGCGCGTCCGCCCAACGCGTCACCGGCGCTCCGTGGGTCAGCCGGGCGAGCGGCAGCGCGACGAGGATCAGCGCCGCAACGCCGACCAGGCAGCCGATCAGCAGCCGGTACCAGCCGATCACCCGGACCACCGCGCCCGCGCCGAGGCGGCCGACCGCGAGCCCGCCGGCGAAGATCGAGGCGGCCTGGATGCTCATCGGCGCGGACAGGTTGAGGAGCTGGCGGTTGAAAGTCGGCAGCCACGAGCCGATTCCCTGCTCGATCAGCACATAGCAGAACACGGCGGGGACGAAGGCGAGCGTAAGTGGCTCGACCGCGAGCGTGCGCATCGCCCGTAGCGCGGCAGCGGGCGAGGGTGCGACCTCACCTCCCGCCGCGGTTTCATTGAGGCGGGCGACCGCGAGCAGCAGCACAGCGGCCGCGCACCCGCCAGACAGCCACCAGTAGACTTGCAGCCAGCGCGGCGAGCCGGGGTGCCCTGCATCGATAAAGGCGCTGAACAGCCAGAAGCCGCCCAGCACTCCGAGCATGAACACGCCCTCGATCAGGTTCAACAAGCTCGCGTGCGCGGCCGGTGTCGCGGCGAGCAGACCGACGGAAGAATAGGCCGCGACTTTGGTGACCGCGAAGCCAATTCCGACCGCGACGAACAGCAGCCGCGCCATCCAGAACGCATCGACGACCGGCATCGCCGCGCACGCGACGCCGACGAGCGCCAGGCCCGCCATCATGCCGCGCCGGTAGCCCAGGCGCGGCAAATACGAGGCGACGAGGAAGCTGACAACCGCGATCGTCAGATCCTTGCTCGCCTCGAGCGTGCTCGCCGCGAGTTTGCCGACGTGGAAATATTCGCCCGATTGCAGGATGACCGTGCCGACGCTGTTCAACAGCACCGCGAAGATCAGGTAGGCGATCGCAATCGCCGCCTTGATGCCAAAGTTCGTCAAACGTGCCCTCCCCGGCGCGGGCGGTTGTTCCGCCGCTTGCGCCCACCACCCGAACTATTATGAAATGCGTTTCAGCACAACGCCGCCCCGGACGGCGCGCGCATGGGGATGGCTTTGGCATACGGTCGCTCGCTCGACGCCGGCTTCGGCGCGCTCGCTTACGATGGCGACCGGTGGACGTTGCGCGCCGACGGCCGCGCGCTCGATCTGCCGCAGACGCCTTCGGTGTTCACGCTCGGCAACGGCTTCATCGGCGTGCGCGGTCCGGGCGATCCGCCGGGTGCGCCGTGTGTCTACCTGAACGGCGTCTTCGAGCGGACGCCGATCGAATACCACGAAGCGGCCTACGGGTACGCGCGCGCGAGCGATACGCGCTTGGGCGTAGCGGACGCGACGCGGATCGAGATCGCGGTCGGCGACGATGCGGCCACGGTTGAAACAGTGGAGCTGGACTTCACCCGCGGCGTGCTGCGCGAAACGCGGCGCGCGCTCGGCGTAGTAGCTTTCGTAGAAAACCTCGTCTCGATGCGGCGCACCGGCGTGGTCGCGGCGCGCGTGACGCTCCGGGCGGAGGCCGCCACCATCGTCCGCGTTGCGCACCCAGTGACACCGCCGCCCCATGGCCGGCGCAGCGCGGACGAAGTCTACGATCCCCGCATCGGCCCTCCGCCCGCGCACAATCCATGGACAGCGGAGCGACTGATCGACGGGCCGAAGCACCGGGGCCGCGTCGACCGACTGGCGCGCAGCCGCTTCGCGGTCGCCGCGCTCACGCGCAAGCTCGACACTACGGTCCACCTCGCGGCGGGCGAGACGCGCACGATCGACGCCTTTGCCGCGTATGCCGCCGATCCCGGCGGCGATCCGCTCGCTGCCGCCGGGCAAGCGCTCGAGGAAGCCGCCGCCGCCGGCTTCGACACGCTCGCCGCCGAGCAGGCCGCATGGTTCGCCGACCATTGGCGCGGCGCGGAGGTGGCATTTCCCGACGACGCGCGGGCTGAACAGGCGCTACGCCACGGGCTGTTCCAACTCGCGCAAGGGGTGGGCCGCGATGGCCGCACCTCGCTCGCCGCCAAGGGGCAAAGCGGTGAAGGCTACGAGGGCCACGTCTTCTGGGACGCGGAAACCTACGCGCTTCCCATGTTCGTCCACACCGCGCCCGCGATCGCGCGCGCGATGCTGGCGTGGCGCATCGGGCTGCTCGACCAGGCGCGGGCGAACGCGCGTACGATGGGCCACGCGGCGGGCGCGCTCTACCCCTGGCGCACGATCGCGGGAGCGGAATGCTCGGCATTCTTCCCCGCCGGCGCGGCGCAATATCACCTGAACGCGGACATCGCCTACGCGCTCCGGCTGTATGTCGGCGCGACCGGCGACAGGACGATCCTGGCCGAGGGCGGGGCAGAGATGCTCGCCGAAACCGCGCGCATTTGGCTGCGGATCGGCTTCCACGATGCCGCGCGCGGCGGCGCGTTCGTCATCAACCGCGTGACCGGGCCGGACGAATATTCAGCGCTGGTCGACAATAATCTCTACACCAACCTGATGGCGGCCGGGCACCTGCGTTTCGCCGCCGAGGCGGGCGCGGTGGACGCCGCCGAAGCCGCCGCAATGCGCCGCGCCGCCGTAGCCATGTTCGTCGCGCACGACGCTGCTCACGGCATTCCCGCGCAGGACGACGGCTTTTTCGCGCTCGCACCGTGGCCGTTCGAGACGACCCGCGCGGACGAATACCCGCTGCTGCTCCATCATCATCCGCTCGCCATCTACCGTCACCGCGTCGCCAAGCAGGCGGATGCGGTACTGGCGGCGGCGTTGCTGCCGGGTGCGTTCGACGCAGCCACGAAGCGCCGGATGCTCGATGTGTACGAGGCAGTCACCGTTCACGACTCGACACTGTCGGCCAGCGCCTTTGCCATGCTCGCCGCGCAGGTGGGCGAGACCGCGCGCGCCGCCGCCTATTGGCGCGTGAGCGTGCTCACCGACCTCGGGGACCTGCTCGGCAACAGCGGCCACGGCCTGCACATGGCCGCGCTCGCGGGCGGCTGGAACGCACTGGCGTTCGGCTTCGCTGGGCTGCACACGGCGGACGGCACGCTCGGCTTCGCGCCAAGGTTCACGCCCGAGCTTGGCCGTTTTGCACTGAGCGTCGCGTTCCAGGGACGGCGCGTGCGGGTGAGCGTCGACGCGTCCTGCGCGATTTACGAGCTGCTCGAAGGCGACCCGTTGACACTTTCGCACCACGGCAAGGCGGTGTCCCTGACGGCTGACGCGCCGGTCACGCGGGCGCTCGTGCAATGAGGCCCGCGGCCGCTATCTTCGATCTGGACGGCGTGCTCGCCGATAGCGCGGTTTTGCACTACGCCGCGTGGAAGCGGCTCGCCGACGATCTCGGCATCGCGTTCGACGAGGCGGCGAACGAGGCGCTGAAGGGCGTCGACCGAATGGGATCGCTCCGCCTGCTGCTCGCGCTCGGCAGTCGCGTCGCGTCCCAAACCGAAATGGAGGTGATGGCCGACGCCAAGAATGCGCATTTCGTCGAGATGGTCGGACGCGCGACCCCTGCCGACTTGCTCCCCGGGGCCGAGCGGCTGCTGGCCGACGCGCGCGCGGCGGACCTGATGCTCGCGGTCGCGTCCGCCAGCCGCAACGCGCCCGCGCTGCTCGCTCGGCTCGGCATCGCGGACCGTTTCGATTTCATCGCGGACGCCGCGGTTCTTCACCCGAAGCCCGCGCCCGACATTTTCCTCGCCTGCGCCGATGCGCTCGGCGTCGAACCCGCGCGCTGCATCGGCTTCGAGGACGCCGCCGCCGGCATCGAAGCGATCCGCGCCGCGCAAATGTTCGCGGTCGGCATCGGCGACCCGCAAGCGCTCTCCCGCGCGCATCTCATCTATCCGAGCACGACGGCGGTCGATCTCGGCATGGTGCTGGCGCGTTCGACTATTGCGCAACATTAGAGGCAGGGGTTCACCATCCTCGCCAACAGGTCGCCCTCAGGCGCCGCCGCAGCTGTGGAATAAGTCGATCGCGGTCCAGCCCTCGCCGCTGCGCAGGTCGGTCGCGGCGTAGCGCGAGCCTCGGTGGTCGCTGACGGGGCAGTTGCGGGGGCGGCTAACCGAGGCAAAGCCGGACCGGATTGCCGACGTGGGCCTGCGCGAGAACGGGGATTGTCAACGCCTCGAACGTTCCGCTTCGGGCCGGCGTGTGCCTCGCGGCGCGGGCCTGGAACCCGGACGTGGACAGGCGATCAACGCCGCCGCCCGTATCCGCCAGCTTACCGGGCGAACAACGCGGGGGGCGCGCCGTGTTCGGTCGGCCAGATGTCCCAGACTTCGTCGCTGGGTCCTATCGCGTAGGTGACAAGTTTCCAGTGATCATGCTCGTGCCGCAGCAGCGCGGCGTAATCGTGCGAGACCATGCCGTGCGCGTCCGCGTCGGCGAGCGAGGTACCCACGTAGCTGATCGGACGCCCGTGGACATTCTGCATCGTCGCGAGGAGGAACGCCCAATCGCCGTCGCGCCGGAGCCGTTTGACGACGAAACGGATCGGCCGTGCGAACTCCTTGACGACGGGCGCGCGCGCCGCATCGAGGATCGCGGCGCGCGACGGATCATTTGCCGCTTGCGCACCAGGAACCGCGCTCAACAAGGCCATCGTCACCGCCATCAGGATTCTGCGCATGGCGGCGTTTGCCAAATTCGCGCGGTGCCCGCAACGTGGCCTGGGCAACAACGCGAGTATTCGCGTGCGAAGCGACCGCGCGACGGAGAACCGATAGTGTCCACGATCACGACCGCGCGACTGGTTCTCTCGCCCGTCGCGCCCGCCGATATCGCCGACATCGTCGCGCTGCACTCCGACCCGCGCGTGACCCCGATGTTGTTGGATGGCATCCCGAGCACGCCCGCGATCGCCAAGATTTTCGTCGATTGGGCGACCACGCACGCACCGCACGGCTATGGGACCTTTGCCGCCCGCCGCCGCGAAACGGGTGCGTTCCAGGGGTTGTTCTCGCTTACGCCGTTCGAGGGCACGGGCGAACTCGAACTCGGCGGCAAGCTCGCGCCACAAGGCTGGGGCCGCGATCTCGCCGTAGAGGCAGGGGCGGCGCTGATCGGTCACGCGTTCGACACATTGGCGCGCGACCGCTTGCTTAGCGCCACCCACCCGGACAACCGAGCGGCGATCGGCGTTCTCATGCGGCTCGGCTTCGTTTACGTCTCGCCGACGAGCGTGTTCGGCGCGCCGGGCCGACTCCACGAACTGAGCGCGGACACGTGGCAAGGTCAGGGCGCGCGGCCGTCGACGTTGCGCGATGCCGTGAGCCGACGCCGCGCCTAGGGCGTGTTTGACGCTTGTGGTTTGGGTTTTCCGTCAGCCTGCGCGGGCTTCGCCTCATGTTGCGGCGACGCAGGCTTGGGTGCCGGGGGAGAGGGCGGCGTTTCGTGCGCGGGTCGGGCTACGGGTGGGCGTGCAGGGGCGGCTTCGGGCGTCGCGGGCGCGCGGCGCTCGGCGGCTGGCGACGGGACGCGTGCGGTTGGCGACGCAACGCGTTCGGCTGGCGACGGGACGCGTGCGGCTGGCGAGGGAACGCGTGCGGCCTGCGCCTTTGCACGCGCGGCTTCGGCCTGCGCGCGCGACTCCGCAGTTAACCGCGCCTGTTCGGCTGCCGCGTTGGAGGCGGCACGCGCGTCCGCCTGTTTGGCCCGCTCGGCCGCGAGGGCCGCCCGGTGAGCGTCCGCGGCGGCGCTCGCCTGGGCGGCTGCGGCGCTCGCCCGCGCAGCTGCGTCCGCCTGTTGCTTGGCCGCGACGACGGCCGCCTTGGTTTGCGCTACACGCTGGGCCGCGACGGCGGCTGCGTTGGCCTGTGCCACACGCTTGGCCTCGGTCGAAGCCGCGCTCGCCTGCGCCGCGCGCTCGGCCTGTGCGGCGGCGGCTGCGGCGGCGCTCTTGGTTCGGGCGGCGGCCGCGATGCGTTCGGCCTGTGCGGCGGCGGCTGCGGCGCTCTTGGTTCGGGCAGCGGCCGCGATGCGCTCGGCCTGTGCGGCGGCGGCTGCGGCGGCGCTCTTGGTTCGGGCGGCGGCCGCGATGCGTTCGGCCTGTGCGGCTTGGGCAGCGAGCTGGCTTTGATGGTCGGCAATCGCTCGATCGCGCCGCGCTGCCGCCAACGCGTGCGAGGTGTCGACGTTAGATCGGGCTGGGATCGTCGGCACGACGGGATTGGTCGGAGGCTGGCGGACCGCGATCGGGGCTGGTGCAACGTGCGGTGTCGGCGGTGACGTGGGCAATGCTGCCGATTTCGCTACGCTGACGGCTGCCGACCTAGCCGTGTTCGGTATTGCGGGCTTTGGCGCGCTCGGGGCAGCAACCGCGCCGGTTGCGGGCTGCTGACGACGTGTTGCGGATGGAGCGGAAGTGGCTGCCGTGACCGGACCGCCCTGAACCGTAGCGGACGCAACATCGTTCGGTCGGTGAGCTTCGCCTTGCCCGCCTTCGTAGCCCCGACCTCCGCCGTCCGGTCGGTAGCCCTGGTCGTTACCTCCGCCGCGTCGATCGCGGTCGCCGTGATCGTGATCGTGGTGGCCAATGCCGGTGCCGATCACCACCGCGATCCCCGCGCCGAGCGCGCCAGCATACGCGATGCGCTGGTTGCGTTCGGCCTGCCAGTGTCGCCGTTCATCCGCCTCGTGCGCGTCATGCCACGCCTGCCAATCGGCGTCCTGCTGGCGCGCTTCGTCCCAGCGGCGCTGGTCGGCGTAGACCGCCTCGCGCCGCTCCAATCGGCGACGTAGGCGGCCTGGCGCTGCTCGTATTGCGCGGCGCGGTACAGCGCGCGGGCGCGGTCCAGATAGCGCGCGGCTTCCTCGGCGCGTTGCTCAGCCCGCACATCGTCGAGCGCGCGACCGTCGGGACCATAGACGCCCGCAAGTTCGCCGTTGTCGTAGGCGTAGGCATAATCTGGATCGCGCACGAGGTAGGGAGCGTCCGCGCCGGGATCGTAGTAATAGTCACGCTCGCCCTCGGGCAGCCGTTCGACGACGCGGTAAGCGCCGTCGTGCGCGCGCCAGATCCATGGACGCGTGCCCTGGTAATCGACCGTATAATCGGGCGGCGTGCCGTTGTACGCGTCGCCCGCCGCATAGGCGCGCTCAAGGTAGCGGTAGCGATCGGCGCGCGGGCGGCGGGCGTAGCGGATCGCGCGCGTCGGCGGCGGCAGCGCGGCGGCGGGCGGCGCGGGGGCGAGCGGCGGCGGTGCGCCGGTGGCGAGTTGCAGCGCGGCGATCGGTGGCGCGGTGACCGGCTGGCCCGAGTTCGCGGCGGTGGCCGCCTGGTTGGCGTTCGGGGCGGGCTTGTCGCACGCGGCGAGCAACAGCGAGCATAGCGTAACGCCGAACACCGGAAACGAAACGTAGCGGTCACGGACGGGCATGGGACACCTGCATGGGTTCGACTCGAGCGATATACCCGTGTCCGCCATGGCCTAAGATGAACGGATTCGGCCCGAGCGATCCCGCCTACCCGCGTTCGGGTCAGACGCGCTCGATCACCATAGCGATGCCTTGGCCGACGCCGATGCACATGGTGGCCAGCCCATAGCGTCCGCTGGTGCAGGTCAGCTCCTCGGTGAGCGTCAGCGCCAGTCGCGCACCCGACATGCCGAGCGGGTGGCCGAGCGCGATCGCTCCGCCATTGGGGTTCACGCGCTCGCCGTCGACGGGCAGGCCGAGCTGGCGCAACACCGCGAGACCCTGCGCGGCAAAGGCTTCGTTCAGTTCTACGATGTCGAGGTCGGCGACGGTGAGGCCAAGGCGCGCGAGCAGCTTCTCAGTCGCGGGCACCGGACCGATGCCCATTACGCGTGGCGCGCATCCCGCCACCCCCGCGCCGACGATCCGCGCGCGCGGCGTCAGGCCGTGGCGCGCGGCGGCGGCTTCGCTGGCGATGATCAGCGCGGCGGCACCGTCGTTCACCCCGCTCGCGTTGCCTGCCGTCACCGTGCCGTCGGGGCGCACGATGGGGCGCAGTTTGGCGAGTGCCTCGGCCGCAGTCGCGCGCGGATGCTCGTCGCGGTCGACCACAAGGTGATCGCCCTTCCTCTGCGGGATGTGCACCGGCACGATTTCGGCGGCGAAGCGTCCACTTGCCTGCGCCGCCGCCGCGCGCGACTGCGAGCGCGCGGCGAACGCGTCCTGGTCTTCGCGCGAGATGCCGAACTCCTGCGCAACCTTCTCGGCGGTTTCGGGCATCGAATCCGTCCCGAACCGGTGCTTGAAGGCGGGGTTGACGAACCGCCAGCCGATGGTCGTATCGTAGGTCTCGTGGGTGCGCGCCCAGGCTTCGTGCGCCTTTGCGGTGACGAACGGCGCGCGCGTCATGCTCTCCACCCCGCCCGCGATCACCAGTTCGGCCTCGCCCGCGCGGATCGCTTGCGCCGCGATCATCACCGCGTTCAGCCCGCTGCCGCACAGCCGGTTGATCGTCGCGCCGCCGACGCTCTCGGGCAATCCCGCGAGCAGCCCCGCCATCCGCGCGACGTTCCTGTTATCTTCGCCCGCCTGGTTCGCGCAGCCCAGGGTCACATCGTCGACCGCCTCCCAGTCGACCCCGTGGTTGCGGTGCTTGAGTGCCTGGATCGGGATCGCCGCCAAGTCGTCCGCTCGCACGCTGGCGAGCGCGCCGCCGTAGCGGCCGATGGGCGTGCGTGCGGCGTCGCAGATGAAGGCGTCTGGCATGGTTGTGTTCCTGTGGCTGACCGGGCAGTCGGGTAACGCCAAGGAGGCGGCAATGCACCAGGAAACGATCCGCTTCTCGACGCAGGACGGCATCGCGCGGCTGACGCTGCACCGGCCCGAGCGGCTGAACGCCCTCACCGCCCAGTTGCACGAGAGGTCGCCGCCGCGGTGCCGGGCGGCCCTAAAATCGGAAACCAAGTCCACCCGTTCCGCCTCAGGTTCGGCGAACTCGACATCGGCCACACGTCCCGAGCGCCCCGTGCACTGTCACCCTGGATGATATCGAGCAATTTCCCCGCTTAGTCGCGACACCTTGTACGCCCACACCGACGAAGTTGCCGCAGCGCGCAATCGATCTTCGGCGGCCGAGTCGTCCACGGCTAACTGTTCCTCGCCTTCGCGGCGGGGCTGTTTGTAGATCCGGAAGAAGGCCGGTGCTGGCGAACTACGGCATGGAAGGCCTGCGCTTCCTCAAGCCGGTCAAACCCGGCGACAGCATCGAGGTCGCGCTGACGACCAAGGAAAAAACTCGCGCTCCCCCGAGATGGGCGAAGTTTGCTGGGCCGCCTCGGTCACCAATCAGAACGGCGAAATCGTCGCCGCCTGCAACCTGCTAACGATGAACGAGGTCTAGCCGCAAATCCCACGTCCGATCCGATGCGACAAACCGCGACGGTATGCCGGTGAACCGGAGCCGGTTTGATCCGTTGGCCACGATCAGATTGGAGATGCGAGTTGATCAAGGCGGCACAAGACACGGGGCACCTGCGCGGCGATTCTCCGGTAGCCGCGACGGCGCAGGCGGTTCGGGATCGGCGAGAGCTGGCGTTTGTCGCGGTCGAGCGCACGCGGATGCCAATGGTCGTCACCGATCCCCGCTTGGCCGATAACCCGATCGTGTTGGCCAACCGGGCGTTCCTCGACAGCACGGGTTACCCGGCCGAGGAGGTGATCGGATATAATTGCCGCTTCCTGCAAGGTCCGGAAACCAACTCGGCTAGTATAGCCAAAATCCGTAGCGCGGTCCAATCGGAACAAGTGCTTACCATCGAGTTGCTCAACTACCGCAAGAATGGTTCGCAGTTTTGGAATCAATTGCACATCAACCCCATCCACGATGACCAAGGCAAGCTCCAGTATTACTTCGCGTCGCAACTTGATATTACCGAGCAGCGCCGCATCGAGAACATGGAAGTCGCCGAGCGCCTGTTGTTGAAGGAGATCGAACATCGCGCTCGCAATGCGCTGGCGCTGGCGCTGGTGCAGGGGATCGTCCGCCTGAGCCGCGCCGACAGCATCGAAGAGTTCTCCGCGCGCGTGCAGGGCCGGGTCGACGCGTTGGCGAAAGCACACACGATCCTGTCCGAAGCGCGTTGGCGCGCGGTGCCGCTCGATCGGCTGATCCGCGCCGAAACCGCCGCGATCGGCGGCCAGCGCGTGAAATTGAACGGACCCGAGATCGCGATCGCCGCCGACCGGGTCCAACCCCTGGCGCTTGTGCTCCACGAGATGATCGCCAACGCCGCGCGCCACGGCGCGTTATCGGCCGCGAGTGGCACCGTCTCGATCCACTGGCGAACCGAAGAGGATACCATGGTGATCGAGTTGAACGAGAGCGGCGGCCCCGCCCCGGCCAATGACCGCGCTCCCGGCTTCG